>Ga0318532_10000006_pt1 | contig 26372 bp, 22 predicted proteins | sample GRESIP053b4f26_FD_203659 | JGI IMG/M metagenome (GOLD analysis project Ga0318532, IMG submission 203659) | Tropical soil microbial communities from Luquillo Experimental Forest, Puerto Rico - GRE.SIPMG.053b4f26 | ecosystem: Environmental > Terrestrial > Soil > Tropical forest > Bulk soil...
CGGGGACGAGCAGCTCGTTGACCGTGCCCTCCTGCCAGCATTCGATTTCCACCGCGGCCTTGGTGGTCTCGACGACCGCCACAATTTGGCCGCGCGTCACTTTGTCACCGGGTTTGACCAGCCACTCGTTGAGCGTGCCTTCGTCCATATCGGCGCCCAAAGCGGGCATTTTGAACTCGATCACTGCCGGTCACCGAACAGGTTCTGGACGGCGGCGACGATCCCGCGGACTTGGGGAAGGGCCGCCTGTTCCAGATGCTTTGCGTACGGCATCGGAACTTCGGCGCTGCACACCCTGGCAACCGGTGCGTCGAGGTCGTAAAAAGCACCTTCGGCCACTCGTGCCATGATCTCCGCCGCCAGACTGCCACTGCGCCAAGCCTCATCGATCACCACGAGGCGATGCGTCTTGCGCACGGATTCGAGGATGGTGCCCTCGTCAAGCGGCCGCAACACCCGCAAATCGATGACCTCGCAGTCGATTCCGGCAAGCAACAACTCGTTGGCGGCGTCGAGTGCCTTCCACAGGGAGCCACCGTAGGTCACCACGGTGACGTCGTTGCCGCTGCGCCGCACGGCCGCCCGGGAGATGTCGGTGGGAGCTAGAGCATCGATGTCGGTTGAGGTGTTGTAGAGCTGAACGTGCTCGAAGATCACCACCGGATCCGGATCCGCCAGCGCCGGGCCAAGCATGCCGTAGGCATCCTCGACGGTGGCCGGAGCCACCACCTTGATGCCCGGGATGTGCGCATACCACGGCTCGAGGCTGTGCGAGTGCTGGGCCGCCAGCTGACGGCCTGCCCCGGTGGCCATCCGGACGACGAGCGGGACCGAGAACTGCCCGCCCGACATATGGCGAAGCGCCGCAGCGGTATTGACGATCTGATCGAGCGCCAATAGGCTGAAATTGACGGTCATGACTTCGACGATCGGGCGCAGTCCGTTGAGAGCGGCCCCGATTCCGATTCCCACGAACCCCAGTTCAGACAGCGGGGTGTCACGCACCCGTTCGGGACCGAATTCCTCCAGCAGACCCTTGGACGCCGCATAGGTCCCGCCGTACCGGCCGACGTCTTCCCCCATCAGCACGACGCGTGAGTCGTCGCGTAACGCGTCGCGAATCGCATCGTGGATGGCGGTTCGGTAGGTCGTCTTCATCGTGGCGCCTCCGGTGTCGGGGTGAGGACGTCGCGGTCGAGATCCTGTGCGTCCTCCCATGTTCCGGCCTCGGCAAACGCCACCGCGGCCTCGATCTCGGCGGCGGCCGAGTCTTCGATTTCCCGAACGTCAGCGTCGGAGAGCATGCCGTCGCGCAGGCACTGCTCGGTGAATGACCGGATCGGGTCGCGCTCGCGCCACTGCTCGACCTCGGCCTTGTCCCGATACAGTTCCGGGTCGAACATCGAATGCGCCCGGAACCGATAGGTGCGGAACTCGATGAAGAACGGCCCGCCGCTGTCGCGGACGTGATCGACACCTTGCTGTGCGGCCTTGTGACATGCCTCGACATCCATCCCATCGACGGCGAGCGTGGGAACACGGTACGACGCCGCCTTGACGGTGAGATCGGTCTGCGAATGCTCCCGCTCCAAGGCGGTGCCCATCGCGTAACGGTTGTTCTCGCAACAGAACAACACCGGCAAGTTCCACAGCGCGGCCATGTTCAACGACTCGTGAAACGCGCCCTCGGCCACCGCGCCGTCGCCGAAGTAGCAGGCCGTCACCCGCTTCTGCTGCAGCATGGCGTCCGCGAGCGCTATGCCCACCGCGAGAGGCAGGCCACCGGCGACTATCGCGTTACCCCCGTAGAACCGCTTGGACGCATCGAACAAGTGCATCGACCCGCCGCGGCCACGTGAGCAACCCTCCTGCTTGCCGAACATCTCGGCCATGATCGAGGACATCGGGATTCCGCGCAGCAGCGCGTGCGCGTGCTCGCGGTAGGTCGCGACCACCGCATCATCGTCGGCCAATGCCCGCAGTGACCCGGCCGCGACGGCCTCCTCGCCGACATAGAGATGCAGGAATCCACGAATCTTGGCCGCGCTGTAGAGTTCCGCGCATTTCTCCTCCATGCGGCGCACGCGGACCATATCCGACAACAGTTCGTGGGCCAGCTTCGTGTCGGTCATGACGGCACCCCCTCGACCTCGTGGTCGGGGTGTCGCTCGATGGTGGAGGTATCGCCTTCCGGCAGCCCGAGTTCGCGGGCCTTCAGCAGTCGCCGCATGATCTTGCCGCTGCTTGTGTGCGGCAAGGCGTCGACGAACTCGAGCTCCTTGGGCGCCACGGCGGCCCCGAGCCGCTTGCGCGCGTGGCCGATCAACTCCAGGCGCAGGTCTTCATCGCCGACCACGCCATTCTTAAGCGTGACAAAGGCTTTGATCATCTCGCCCATCGTCGGGTCGGGCTTGCCGATGACCGCGGCCTCCGCCACCGCTGGATGGTCGGTCAGCGCGCTTTCCACCTCGAACGGACCGATCAAGTGCCCGGCGGACTTGATCACGTCGTCCTTGCGTCCGACAAACCAGAAGTAGCCGTCGGCATCTTTCTTGGCGAGGTCTCCGGTCAGGTAGAGCCCGTCCGCGAAGCAGTTCCGGTATCGCTCCTCGGCGTGTAGGTAGCCGCGGAACATCGACGGCCAGCCCGGCTTGAGCGCGAGCTCACCCTCGACGTCGGGTTCTACGATGACCGCAGTGGTGCCGTCGTCGTTGTGGCGCACTATGAATGCGTCTACGCCAGGCAGCGGCCGGCCCATGGAGCCGGGCTTGATGTCGAATGCTGGGGTGTTGGCGATCATGATCCCGCCGGTCTCGGTCTGCCACCAATTGTCGTGAATTGGTAAGCCCAGCACCCGCTTTCCCCACCAGACCGCTTCGGGGTTCAGCGGCTCACCCACGCTCGCGATGAAACGAAGCCGTGAAAACTGATAGTGCGCCGGCAGTTCGGGACCCGCTTTGATCAGCATCCTTATTGCGGTCGGCGCCGTATACCACACGGACACACCCTGGTCCTGTAGAATTCGATACCACCGCTCGGCATCGAACTCCGCCTCGTCGACAATCGAGGTGACGCCGTGCAGCAGCGGGCTGATGATGCCGTAGGACGTTCCGGTTACCCAGCCGGGATCGGCCGTGCACCAATAGGTGTCGTCGGGATGCAGGTCCAGCGCATACAACCCGGTGACGTAGTGCATCGCGACGGCGCCGTGGACGTGGATGGCGCCTTTGGGCGTGCCGGTGGTGCCGCTGGTGAAGTGCAGCAGCGCCGGGTCTTCGGCCGTGGTGGGCTCGATCGGCGCGTTCTCGTCGGCCGCATCCAGCCAGTGCCAGAAGCTGAGCGTTCCGGGCGGTGGGTCGCCGGCGTTGTCGTCGTCGACCACGAAGATGTGCCGCACCGACGTCAGTCGCTCGCGGATCTTGGCGATCTTGCGCTGATAAATCGCCCTGGTGGTGACCAAAACATCGGCTTGCCCGATCTCCACTCTGGTGGCGATCGGCTCCGGCCCGAAGGCCGAAAACAAGGGGGAAACGATGCTGCCGTTGCGAAGCGCACCCAGCATCGCGATGTAGAGCTCAGGGGAGCGGCTCATCACCGTGAACACGCGGTCGCCTCTGTTGATGCCTAGCGAGCGAAGCGCGTTGGAGAATCGCTTGGCATGCCGGCCGAGCTCCGCGTAACTGAGATCTCGGGTGGTGATCGCACCGTCCCAGACGTTATCTATGACGAACCGCAACGCTGTCCGTGTCGCGGTCGGGCCAACCATGTGCCGGTCTAGGGCGGCGTAGGCGATGTTGCACTTGCCGGGCCCCATGCCTTCGCACAACGCCGGCACATCGGACCAGTGGAATTGCGTACGCGCGTGCTCGTAGTCCGTGAGGTTGGGAAGGACGCGGTAGTCGTGGGGGTTTTTGCGGATGACATCCATCGGGGTTCCTGCAGGGGTGGTCACCTTAGTTCTCTCGGGCGGCTTCATCGTTTGCCGCGTAATCCATGGCGCAATAGAGACGAAAGTCATCAATGACACCGGTCAGTCGTCACAACAGTGGCGCGGGTCCAATGACGCGACGCTCGGGACCAAGGACCCTGGCGCGCGGTGTTCGAATGCCCGAGGGTCGAAATGAGACAGAAGGCGGGTAACCGCAATGCCCAGAACGGTCGTCGACACCGGCGTGATTACGAGCGCGGTGGAACTGGCGTGCCGCGCTCCCTCTCTCCACAACATCCAGCCTTGGCGCTGGGTGGCGGGCAAAATGGGTGTCGATCTCTTCGTTGATCCGCACCGAACGGTCACATCAACCGACAGGTCAGGTCGCGAAGCGATCATCAGCTGTGGCGCCGCGCTCGATCACTTTCGGGTCGCGATGGCCGCGGCCGGTTGGGAAACGAACGTCGATCAGTTTCCCAACCCGAGCAATCTCGATCACCTCGTCTCGGCGGACTTCGCCCCGGTCGACTACGTGACGCAGCCACGGCGGGATCGCGCCAACGCGATACTGCATCGCCGGACCAACCGACTGCCGTTCCGCGCCCCGAAGCACTGGGGATCGTTGGAACCCGTATTACGAAGCTCATTCGACAACGATTCGGTTGCCCTTGACGTGCTGTCCGACGATGCGCGACCGCGGCTGGCCGAGGCGTCTCGAGTCACCGATGCTTTACGCCGCTATGACGATTCTTACCAGCATGAATTGCTCTGGTGGACCTCGCCGTTGCGGGACGCGGAAGGCATACCCGAAAGCGCACTCGTCTCGGAATCGGACGCCCGCCGGGTCGACGTCAACCGTCAGTTTCCCGTCGACCCGTTGGACGGGCGAAGCTCCGCGGGTACCTACGACCAGGCGAAGATCCTCGCGCTGTCCACACCTCGGGACACGCGCGCCGATGCCCTAAATTGCGGCGAGGCGCTGTCGGCGATCCTGCTGGAGTGCACGATGGCCGGGCTGGCCACCTGCCCGGTAACGCATCTCACGGAGCTGGAATCCGGTCGGGAAATCATTCGGGATCTCACCGCCGCACCCGCAGCGGTACCTCAAGTTCTGATCCGGGTCGGCGTCGAACCCGAGGGCGAGTTGATTCCCAAACCGACGCCGCGGCGACCCCTGAGCGAGGTGTTGGAGATTCACCGCTAGAGCGCCCCACCCTTCTACCTAGGAGCCAACAATGAACGCGAACGTCGGGGACTGGTTGGTAATCAAGAGTGGCACGATCGGTCATCGGGATCTGCGCGGATTGATCACCGAGGTGAGGTCGCCGGACGGCGAGCCGCCGTACCGGGTTCGATGGCTCGACACGGACGAAGAGGCGACCGTATTCCCAGGCCCGGACGCGATCGTCGTCACGGCCGCCGAGCAGCAAGCCCACGACGAGCGAGCACGGTCACGGTTTGCCGCGATGCAAGCCGCCATATCGGATCACGCCCCCGGAAATTAGCCTCTCTTGAGGCACAGCCGAATTCGCAACTGAGCCAAACAAGCAGTAGTCACACCAGCCACATCAGCATCGTCAAGCTTCTCGCACCCTAACCGCAAATTCGATATCACATGTCGTATCGAATTCTGAGAAGGAGCACACCCAGTCGTCCGGGCCAATGTCGTTGGCGCCGGGGTCATGTCGGCCACTCGGGGTGCGGGCGTTGATGATGGTCGACCGACATGGCACCTATGCCCGACCGGCCGCTGGATCGCTGCGCGTCCCGAAGCCGACGAACGGCCCGTAAGCCTGGGACTTCGGTCCCTACCACCGCTCGCGGTCGACTGGTGCGATGGACATCGTCAACACGACAAATGTCGAGATCTAGGAGAGATCCATGAGCACCCTTTCCGTTCGGCGTCACCCGAGGTCGCTCTTCCCTGAGCTCTCGGAGCTGTTCGCCGGCATTCCTTCCCTGGCCGGAATGCGTCCCGTTCTCGACACCCACGTGATGCGGCTCGAGGACGAGATGAAGGACGGCCGCTACGTGGTGCGCGCGGAAATGCCGGGCGTTGATCCAGAGAAGGACATCGAGATCACGGTGCGCGACGGGCAACTGACGATCAGGGCCGAGCGTAGCGAGAAGAAAGACTTCGATGGACGGTCGGAATTCTCATACGGCTCGTTCGCTCGCACCGTGTCGCTGCCGGCGGGCGCCGACGAAGACAACATCGAGGCCACATACGACCAAGGCATCCTCACTGTCTCCGTAGGGGTCTCGGAGCCGAAGCCGGCCGAGCGGCGTGTTCAGGTGCGGCCTGCTGGCGGGCAGTGACATTGGTGCGCAATGACGAGAGCAGCCGATCCGATCCGGCACGCCCCGCGGCACGTGTTCCGCGACCGCCGCGAGGCGGGCCGGGTGTTGGCAAACCTCCTTAGCGCCTATCGCGACCGACCGGACGTGATCGTGCTGGGCTTGGCGAGGGGTGGACTCCCCGTCGCTTTCGAGGTGGCGGCCGCCCTGCATGCCCCGCTGGATGCCTTCATCGTGCGCAAACTTGGCGCCCCCGGCCGTGAGGAGTTTGCGGTGGGAGCGCTGGCGAGTGGGGGCCGCGTCGTAGTCAACGACGATGTCGTGCGGGGGTTGCGCATCACGCCGGAGGAGTTGCGCGCCATCGCCGAGCGCGAAGGCCGGGAGCTGATCCGGCGCGAGGCCGTCTATCGCGGCGGACATCCACCGGTCGACGTGACCGGCAAGACGGTCATTCTGGTGGACGACGGCTTGGCCACCGGCGCAAGCATGTTCGCGGCCGTGCAGGCGCTGCGTGAAGCGGAGCCCGCACACATCGTGATTGCCGTGCCGGCGGCGCCGGAATCCACCTGCCGGGAATTCGCCGGCCTTGTCGACGACGTCGTGTGCGCGTCGATGCCCACCCCATTTCTCGCGGTCGGGGAGTCGTTCTGGGATTTCCGTCAGGTCACCGACGAGGAGGTTCGTCAGCTGCTGTCCACTCCGACAACCGAAGCCTCGATAACCAGACCCGCGGCGCGGACACCGGCCGAGGTGATCGCCAGTGTGGCTGTCGACGCGCCGGGGGGCGTCCCGCCGCGCGAGACGCTGGAGGAGCTGATCGGCGACGCCCGGATCGTACTGATCGGCGAGAGCTCCCACGGTACGCACGAGTTCTATGAGGCTCGGGCCGACATCACGAAATGGCTGATCGAGGAAAAGGGCTTCTGTGCGGTCGCCGCGGAGGCCGACTGGCCCGACGCCTACCGAGTGAATCGCTACGTTCGCGCCCTCGGCGAGGACGAGAGTGCCGATAAGGCGCTGAGCGGTTTTGAGCGCTTTCCCGCCTGGATGTGGCGCAACACGGTCGTTCGCGACTTCGTCGACTGGCTACGCGCACGCAACCGACTGCACGAGAACAACGGTCGGCGGCAGGCGGGCTTCTACGGCCTGGATCTCTACAGCCTGCACCGGTCGATGCAGGAAGTGATCACCTACCTCGACGAGATCGATCCGAAGGCGGCGGCACGGGCGCGGGAGCGCTATGCATGTTTTGACCACACTTCGGCCGACGATGGTCAGGCGTATGGCTTTGCCGCGGCCTTCGGCGCCGGTCCATTGTGTGAGAATCAAGCGATCGAGCAGCTGGTCGAAATCCAGCGCAACGCATTGGCCTATGCGCGCAGGGACGGGCTGCTCGCCGAGGACGAACTGTTCTACGCGGAGCAAAACGCCCAAACGGTGCGCACCGCAGAGATGTATTACCGCGCCATGTTCAGCGGGCGCGTCACCTCGTGGAACCTCCGCGATAAGCACATGGCGCAAACCCTTGACGCGCTGCTGAAACACCTGGACCGCCACCATGATATGGAGCCTGCTCGAATAGTGGTGTGGGCCCACAATTCTCACGTCGGGGACGCGCGAGCGACCGAGGTGTGGGCCGACGGCCAGCTCACGCTCGGTCAACTTGCCCGGCAGCGGTACGGCGCCCAGTCACGTCTCATCGGGTTTAGCACATACGCGGGTACCGTGACGGCCGCCAGCGAGTGGGGCGGCGTCGCCGAACGAAAGTCCGTGCGCCCGGCGCTCACCGGGAGCATCGAAGAACTGCTTCATGAGGCCGGCGAAAGCGACTTCCTGGTGTCGGCCCGGATTAATCCGGCGGTCGCGGACCCGCTCAGTGCCGTTCGGCTGGGGCGCGCCATCGGCGTGATCTACCGGCCCGAAACCGAGCGCCAGAGCCACTACTTGCACGTCCGGCCGGCCGATCAGTTCGACGCCATGATTCACATCGACAACACCCGGGCGCTGGAACCTCTCGAGGTGACGAGTTTGTGGATCGCCGGCGAAACGCCGGAAACATACCCCTCCGGCCTATAACCGTCGACAACGAGCGGAGTCAACGAGCATGCAGACGCCAGCGCAGCCGCCTGCGCGCCGACCGCAAATCGTCACCTTGACAATGAATCCGGCGCTGGACGTCACGACAAGCGTCGACGTCGTGCGGCCGACCGAAAAGCTGCGGTGCGCGGCCACCCGGTATGACCCGGGCGGCGGCGGCATCAACGTCGCGCACATCGCGCACGTGCTCGGTGGGTCGGTGTTGGCGGTTTTCCCCGCGGGTGGGGCGACCGGCGGTCTGCTCGCAAAGCTGCTGAGCGATGAAGGTGTGCCATTTTGGCAAGTCCCGATCGCCGCATCAACGCGAGAGAGCTTCACTGTCAACGAGAGCCGCAGTGGTCAGCAGTTCCGATTCGTCCTGCCCGGACCGCAGCTCAGCTTGCGCGAACAGGCCCGCTGCCTGGAGCACCTGCGGATCGCGGCGAAGTCGGCCGAATTCGTGGTGGCAAGCGGCAGCCTGCCGCCGGGCGTGCAAACCGACTTCTACCAGCGGGTTGCGGACATCTGCCGGCATCTGGGCGTCCGCCTTATCGTGGACACCTCCGGCGGCGGCCTGCGGCACATCTCCTCGGGCGTGTTTCTCCTCAAAGCGAGTGTGCGAGAACTGCGGGAATGCGTCGGGCGGCCCCTGCCCACCGAAGCCGCCCAGTTCGCCGCCGCACACGAACTCGTCAATAGCGGTCGAGCGGAAGTGGTGTTGGTGTCCCTGGGATCTCATGGCGCGCTGCTAGCGACGAAGCACGCAAGCCAGCGCTTTCCGGCGATTTCGATGCCGGGTGGCAGCGGCGTAGGCGCGGGCGATGCGATGGTCGCCGCAATTGCGGTCGGACTCAATCGCGGGTGGCCGCTAGTCAAATCCGTACGGTTGGGCATAGCGGCGGGTGCGGCGATGCTGAAGACACCCGGAACGGCCGCCTGCGATCGGGCTGATGTGGAGAAGTTGTTCGCGCAATCCGTAGAACCGTGCGACGTCGCTGATGACGTACGGCTTCCCGGATAGGGCCTAACGACCCCTCCGAAAGGAGCGACGGCGCAATAGCCTGGCATTGAGCGAATCGCACTAATCGGGAGCCGACATGAGTCAGCTGGACGCAAAGTCGGTGGTCGTGGGCATCAACGGTTCGAAAGCCGCGGTTAACGCCGGCAAGTGGGCGATCGACGAGGCGCTGGGCCGGCAGATGCCCCTCCGCCTTGTCTATGTCATCCCTCGCCAAGGTGAGCAAGCCGGGTCACCGCCGAGCTCTGAGTGGGAGCTCGAACGCGCCGAAACGGCCCTATCCCAGGCGGAGTGCGCCATACAGAGCGCGGGAAAACCGGTCGAGGTCGAAACGGCCGTTCTCTCGGGCGATCCCGCGCAAGTGTTGGTCAATGAGTCGCAGAACGCGGCGATGATTTGCGTGGGCACGTCCAGGCGGGGATGGGAGTGTGACGGGCTGTTGGGCCCGACAGCTGTCGCGTTGGTGGCGTCCGCGCAGTGTCCGGTAGCGATCATCCGCACCAATCCCGACGGATCGCCGACGGAGATCGGTGTGATCGCCGTCGTGCTCAATGACGACCCGGACAACGACGAGGTTGTGCACCAGGCCATGGAGGAAGGACGGCGCCGCCACGCCACCGTGCGGCAGATCGATCGGCGACTTAACAGCTGGGTCCGGCGCTATCCGGATGTGCACGTCCAGACCGTTGCCAGCGGCACCGGGGTGAGGTCCGGCGAGAGGCAAAGTAGCGCCATCGATTTGGCTGTTGTGGGCAGCGCCGACGCCGACGAGATTGCTGGGCTGGCTACCCCCAACTGCCACCCGATCGTCGGCTACCCCGACTGCTCGGTGCTCGTGGTGCGCCATTAACGGTCCAGGCAGTCTCATGAAAGAGTTAGCCACACCCCAGCCGGTCGTCGTCGGGATCGACGGTTCAAAGGCCGCGATACGCGCGGCGCTGTGGGCCGTCGACGAGGCGGCGAGTCGTGACACCCCCCTGCGTCTCCTGTGCGCAATTGAGCAGGACCAGAACCGGGAAATCGAGCCGGATGACGCGGCACGCAAGCTGGCCACCGCGGAAACGGCGGTTCGCCACGCAGTCACGGCGATTGAAGCCACGGGCAAGCCGGTGAAGATAGAGACCGAAGTTTCCCACGGGCCCGCGATCGGGTCCTTGATTCGCGCGTCGGCATCTGCGGCCATGGTGTGCTTGGGCGCGGTCGGAATACGTCACTTTCGACCTGGTCGGGTGGGTTCAACAGCCGCGGCTCTCGCTCTGTCGGCGCGGAGCCCCGTCGCGATCATTCGATTCCGCGACGACCACCCGCACCGGCCCGCGGAGCGGATCCTCGTCGAGGCGGACGAGTCTCCGGGCAACGGCGTATTGCTGGGCGCCGCCATCGAGGAGGCCCGGTTGCGCGACGCTGCCCTCCAGGTGATCATCTGCCGGCGAAACGCATCGGGTGATGACCGGGTGGCGGACACGGCAGGCAATCGCCGGGCGCTCGCCGACCTGGACCGCCGGCTGGCCCATTGGAAGCGACGCCATCCGGATCTGCGGGTGGAGTCGATGGCCGTACATGGCAGCCTTTTGGCCTACCTGGCGCACAACCGCCGGTCGGCGGGGTTGGTGATTGTCGGCACCCACAACCACAACCACTTGAGCGAACTCGTCGGATCAGCCGGCAGCGCGATACTGCAGGACGCCGACTGCTCGCTGTTAATTGTCAATCAGCAGCATTTATGAGTCCGGGCGCTTATAAAAATATGGGATATTTAAGCGGTCGTTTCATGACTCTTGCCTCCCACGCCGAGCAGGAAGGGCTCGTAATGGTCAAGGTTTTCCTCGTCGATGACCACGAGGTCGTTCGACGCGGTCTTGCCGATCTGCTCGCATCGGATCCCGAGCTCGAAATCGTCGGTGAAGCCCGTTCCGTTTCCGAGGCCAAGGCGCGGATACCGGCCCTGAAGCCCGACGTCGCCGTGCTTGACGTGCGTCTTCCCGATGGGAACGGAATCGAACTGTGCCGCGACCTGGTGTCCGATCATCCAGACGTGCGGTGTCTGATGCTGACGTCGTTCACCTCCGATGAGGCGATGCTCGAGGCGATCTTGGCCGGCGCCAGCGGCTACGTGGTCAAGGACATCAAGGGTATGGAACTGGCCCAGGCGATCAAAGACGTCGGTGCCGGTAAATCCCTGCTGGATAACCGGGCGGCCGCCGCGCTGATGGCAAAACTCCGCGGCACCGCGGAGCGCGAAGACCCATTGTCGGGACTGACCGAACAAGAGCGAACGCTGCTGCAACTGCTTAGTGAAGGCTTGACCAACAGGCAGATCGCCGCCCGGATGTTTCTCGCCGAGAAAACCGTGAAGAACTATGTATCGCGGTTGCTGGCCAAACTCGGCATGGAGCGACGGACCCAGGCGGCGGTGTTCGCATCAAAATTGGATCAACAGTCCGGCCAGCGAACTATGCCAACAGGACCTTCCTGACCCCGCCGCGCCATCCGCTGGTCAACGCATTTGCCTTGGGTGCCCGACCCGTTGGGGCTAGGCTCGGTGGCGGCGTCTTCGGGCGCTCGGCGTGTTGCCGACGCGCAAGCTGCCCTTGGCTGAAGGCGTCCTGGAGGTATTGAGTCGGGTGGCCGGCGACGAACGCAGTTCGGCTTTTGCTGGACTGGGCCAGCGTGGTTTGGTTAGCAGGATGCACGCGCAGCTCGACCAGTTGCTGGCGGCGCGCGATCAAATGGAGCGATTGCTGCATGTCTTCGTCGAAATCGGTACCGGCCTCGATCTCGACGCGACGCTGCACCGGATCATCGCCGCGGCTCGGGAATTGACGTCTGCCCCCTACGGCGCCCTGGCCATACGTGATCCCGGAGGCGACTTGCTCAGATTCATCCACGAGGGAATCGAAGCGGAGACGGCTGGCCTCATCGGGCATCTACCGGTTGGCAAGGGGTTGCTGAGCTTGTCGCTCCTCGACACGCCGGCTTTGCGGATGGACGATCTGACCACGCACCCGGCCGCCGTGGGATTTCCCGAGCACCACCCTCTCATGCGGGCCTTTCTTGCGGTGCCGATCACCATCCGTGGGACGGTGTTCGGCAACATTTATCTGACCCACGACGACTCCACGCGCGTGTTCTCCGAATCCGACGAGGTTGCCGCTCGCGCACTGGCGTTCGCGGCCGGGGTCGCCATCGACAATGCGCAACTGTTCGAACGCCAGCGGACATCGGCGCAGTGGACGGAGGCCAGCCGCGAGATCACCACCGCGCTGCTGTCCAGCGCCGAGCCGCACCAGCGCCCGCTGCTGCTGATTGCCGAACGTGTATGCGTCCTGACCGATGCCGAACAGGCGATCGTCCTCCTTCCGGCCGACCCCGACCTGCCCGATGACGAAACCGACACGCTGGTGGTGTCTGCCGCGGTGGGAATTCATGCCGCCGAAGTGATGGGCCGGCGAATTCCGGTGGAGGGTTCCACGAGCGGCGTTGTCTTCCGCTCCGGCGAACCGATGATCACCGAGGCGTTGAGTTACCCGATCGAGGCGTTCACCGATGTTGGGGAGCGCCCGGCGATCGTGATGCCGCTCTGCGCCGAAGGTCACGTCGCGGGCGTAATCGTGATCGCCCGCGGCGCCGACCAACCGCCATTCGACGAGAGTTATCTCGACCTGGTCAGTGATTTCGCCACGCACGCCGCGATAGCACTCGTGCTGGCGTCGGCCCGTGAGGACGCGCGCCGGTTATCCATCCTCGCCGAACGGGAGCGCATCGCGCATGACCTGCACGACCACGTCATCCAGCGCCTGTTCGCCGCCGGCATGGACCTGCAGGGCACGCTGGCCAGGGCTCGTTCGCCGGAGGTCGCCGACCGCCTCAACCGCACGCTCGATGACCTGCAAACCATCATCGAAGAGATCCGCACAACCATCTTCCAGCTCAAATCTCCGTTGGGTAAAGGCGCCGACTTTCGACAGAGGATCCAACAGGTGGTCGCCGACCTGACCGAAAATCGCGACATTGTGACCACAACGCGCATGCACGGACCGATGACCGCCGTCGGCGGTGAACTCGCCGAGCATGCCGAAGCGGTCACCGCGGAAGCGGTTAGCAACGCCGTCCGCCACTCCGGTGGGTCGCGACTGACCGTCGAGGTCGGCGTCGGCGACATGTTCATCCTCGACATCATCGACAACGGCTGCGGCATACCCGCCGACAATCTCCGCAACAGCGGCTTGGGCAATATGAAACACCGCGCCGAACAGCTTGGCGGTGCGTGCGAGATCACCAATCCACCGGAGGGCGGTACCCGGGTCCACTGGGTCGCTCCGCTCACCGATTACTGACACGCAAGACCGCGGCCTGCGGGCACAGTGGCCGATGCGTGGGGCCAAACGGCCCTTACCGAACCGTGCCGACCCGGGATAACGTCGTGGATCATGAGCGATCCAGCGGTGGAATTCGCGGCTACGGTCCACTGTTCGACGGACGGATCGTGTCATTGCGTTGCCTCGGCGCCGACGACGCCGAGGCCGTTATGGCTCTCCATCAACACCTCTCCGACCATGACCGATACTTCCGCTTCTACACGCAGCAGCCGGTGCGGCTGGACGGACTGGTCGCCCGGGTCGCTCGAGCCCACGGAATTGGGCGTTTCATCGCGGACGTTCTGGGCGAGAATCATCTTATGCTCATGGTCGGGTTCGACCTCGGCTGGCGTTGCGAGCCAGCGGATTACGAGTCGGTTCGCCATCTGGAGATCGAGCTGCCCGATTTTGTTGTAGAGGCGCCAACGTCCGCGCACGAGCTTTCATAGCGAGGGATGCGAAATGTCGGAAATCACAAAGAAGTTCGGAGTATTGGTTTGCGTCGACGGCTCGGCGGCATCCGACGCTGCCGTCGCCTGGGGGACCCGCGAGGCCATCATGCGTCATCTGCCTATCACGCTGATGCACGTTGTCCCACCGGTGGTTGTCGGGTGGCCGGCGGGCCAGCTGTATGCGGACATGCCCGAGTGGCAGGAAGACAACGGACGGCATGTCATTGATCAAGCCCGCAAGACGCTCAGCGCGAGCATGGGCGAGTTGGAGCCACCCGAGATACGCACCGCGATGGTTTATTCCAGCGTTGTGCCGGCGCTGATTGATGCCTCCAAGGATGCCTGGATGACCGTAACCGGCAGCCAGGGTCTGGGTGGGTTGGGCCGCCTGCTGTTGGGCTCGGTCACGACGGGACTGGTCCACCATGCCCACTGTCCGGTTGCGGTCATCCATTCCGATGCAAGCGCGGCTCCTGATTCCAGCGCACCTGTCCTGCTGGGTATTGACGGATCGCCCGCGTCGGAAGCGGCGACCGCCTTGGCCTTTGATGAAGCATCCCGCCGCGGAGTTGGGCTGCTGGCGCTGCACGTGTGGAGCGACGTGGGCGTGTTTCCGGTTCTCGGAATGGACTGGCGTGATCGCGAGAGCGAAGGGCAGGAGATCCTCGCCGAACGCCTGGCCGGCCGCCAAGAGCAGTATCCGGACGTGCGCGTCGAGCGACTGCTCTTCTGCGACAAGCCCTCTCAGTGGCTGCTTGAGAAGTCTGAACACGCTCAACTGGTGGTGGTGGGGAGTCACGGCCGCGGGGGCTTTCCCGGCATGCTTCTGGGCTCGGTCAGCTCTGCCGTGGCGCAAGCGGCACGAGTTCCGGTGATTGTCGTTCGCAACTAACCCGATGTTGTTCCCAGAAAGAAGGATTCGATGATCGAACTACTGCCGGACATGCCGGAAGGGGTGATCGGCATCCGGGCCTCGGGCCGGCTGCGCGGTGACGAGCTGCGAGACTTCAAGCCCACAATAGAAGAGCTGCTAAAGACCGGCGAGATCAGGATCGTGGAGGTCATCGCGTCCGATTACGAGGGCTTCGGACCCGGCGGACTCATCGAGGACCTAAAGCTGGGCTTCGGCACTGTCTTGCCGCATCATTCGGCCTTCAAGCGAATCGCCGTAGTGTCCGACAAGGACTGGGTCGCCCATGTCCTGCATGCGCTGGCGTGGATGATCCCCGGCGATCTCGCCGTATTCGGGCTCGATGAGCTTGAACGCGCCAAGGAATGGGCCGCCGGCTAAACGATCGGCCTCATTTGCGCACGACGAGCACCGAACATCCGGCGTGGAAGGACAAGTGTGACGCGTTTGGACCGACCATATGGGCGACGTTGTGGGCGTCCTCGCTGCCCACCACCGCAAGTTGGACGGATTCCTGTGTGTGGGTGAGGAATTCGGCGGCGCCCTGCCGTGCGGCGGCTGGGAGGACGTGGACCTCGCGATACTGAGATACCCATCGGCCAAGTCGGTGGTCCAGCTGCTGATAGGGAATCTCCCCCAACCCCCATCGCCACACTCCCATCGCCAAAATGGAGGCCTGACGAAGTCGCGCTTCCCGGAAGCCGTGTTCGAGAACCGCGTCGTTGCCAGCTGAATCGTCGACGACGACGGCGATCCATCCGGGATCCGGCTTCGTGGCGTCGTGGTCGCCGCGAATGATCGCCACCGGGCAATGTGCATGCTTCGCGACATTCTCGGCGGTCGAGCCGAGAATCTTCCGGGCAATCGGCCCAATCCCAACCGACCCGATGCAAACCATTGCCGCGTGCTCTGATTCTTTGATCAGGGCCCTGTCCGGTGGCCCCTCCACGAGATCGCCTTCAAGCTTGACTGGCTCGCCCATGGCTTGGAGCGCGACGGACGCGAGCCGCAGCGCGGTTCGGCCGTACTCGATGTCGAGGCTCTCGTCGCCCGGATTTTCGGCCGGCCGGCGTTCGGGGATCGCGTGGATCAGACGAAGCGGAATGTCGCGGCTGGTGGCCTCGGCGACCGCCCATTTGGCCGCATTGATCGCTGCGTCCGAGCCGTCGATACCTACAACGATCCGTTGCGATGGTTCCGGATGGTTCATCGCATCCTCCGAGTCTGGCCTGCGCTATCGGGACACGGAATGTTTCCGCGCCCACCATCTCAGACGCTATTGGGTGTCGCCGGCTTCCAGCAGGGCCGTTCGACCGCTTTTTGGGCAAATCGTGACTTGCCGGTGCCTTCACGCGACCTCGACGGTGCGTCCGGGCAGGAGATGCTGTACCCGGCCGCGGCATTCGACCATGATCGGTCCGGCGTTGCCGGCTTCGGAGGTCAGGGCGCCAGTTCGCCCGCTGATCCGGAGGTGAAGGCGGTGGCCGCGGTATAGGAATGGGAACTCGATCGGGCCGAGCGATTCGGGCCAGTGCGGGCCGAGTACGAGCCGGTCGTCGCGGGTCTCTAGCCCGGTGAAACACCGTTGCAGCAGATCCACGCTGCCGGCCATTGCGGCCAAATGTATTCCTTCCGAGGTGGTGCCGCCCTGGATGTCGGCGACATCGGACGCCAGTACCTGCACGAAGTACCGCATGGCGTGGTGCCGGTTGGCGCGGGCGAGAACCCACGAATGCACGATCGCGCTGAGCGTCGATCCACCCGAGGTGCGCGAGAGGTAGTAATCGATGGTCTCCGGGATCTGCTCCGGCGTGAAGTGGTAGCCGAGCCGGCCGAACAAGGCCAGCAACTCTTCCGACGAAAGCAGGTAGAACAGCATCAGCGCATCGGCTTGCTTCGACGCTTTGTAGTTGTTCACGCTGTCATTTTCGGCTTCCAGGATGCGATCGAGCCGCTGGATGTTTCCGTACCGCTGCCGGTAGTGCTCCCAATCCAGTTCGGCCAGTTCCGAATAGCCCTCGAACTGACTGATCACATCGTCGTGGAACGGGACGAACATGCGCCGTGTGACGTGATCCCACCGGTCGAGCTCGTCTGCCGTCAGCTGGACTTTCCCGACCAGATCGAGCCGGTCCCGCAGCGGCAGCAGGTCCAGCGCGTCCATCGCCCGCAGGATCACCCAGACCGCCATCACGTTGGTGTATGCGTTGTTGTCTATCCCGTCGTACTCCTTGCCGGGATAGCCCGAATGGAACTCGTCGGGGCCGATGATGCCTCGTATCGTGTAGCGGCCGCGGCTGTCGTCAAAGTTGGCCAGCCCCACCCAGAAACGGGCGATCTCGACCAGCATCTCGGCCCCGTAGTCGATGAGAAACTGGCGGTCGCCGGTCACCTGGTAGTGCTGCCACGCGTTGTACGCGACCGCGAGACCGACGTGGTGTGCACGCGCGCTGGCATCCGGGTTCCACCGGCCGGACTGCGGATTGAGGTGCACTTCCTGGCTCACCTCGCGCCCGTCGCTGCCCGATTGCCAGGGATACATCGCGCCGAGATAGCCCGCCCTTTGCGCGGCACGTCGCGCCTCCGGAAGCCGGCGATACCGATAGAGCAGCAGCGACCGGGACACGTTCGGCATGCGGAGGCTCAGCACCGGGGAGACGAACAGCGAGTCCCAGAAGACGTGGCCGCGGTAGGCCTCGCCGTGCAGCCCCCGCGCCGGGACTCCGGCGTCGAGTTCGGCGGTATGCGGCGAAAGGGTCTGCAGCAGGTGCACTAGATGCAGCCTGAGGACCTGCAGTGCCCCCGTGGTGGCGTCGGCGAGGCCGACGTTGCACTGTTCCCACAGCCGGGCCCACGCGCGGGCGTGTTGATGGTGGAGATCGGCGTATCGGCCGGCGGCGTCGAGATGTTGCTGCGCGGCGCTTGCCGGTTCGGATATGGCGGTGTCGCGGCCGGTGAAGATGGTCGCAACCTTTTCCAGGGTGACCGACTGTCCCGCGGACAGCGCGACCCGGATATCGTGACCGCCGCGGTTAGCTTCTCGCACGACGGCGTACTGTGCGTCGGCCAGCGCATCGTCGTGCCACACGGTGGAGCGGGCCGCTACCGCGATCGAGATATGCGACTGCGACGTTTGCGTCCGCAATATCACCGAGTCGGACCCTAATTCGTCTATCACCGATGTGGTGAGATGACCGCTCGACAATGAGCGATAACGCTCGACCATGGTGTTTTGCACCGTACCGTCCAGCAGAGACCTGAACTCGACTGTGCCCGACCAATTCTCGGCGCCAATCGTGGTTCGCATGGCGAGAGCGTGGGGCTGGTGCATGGATGCGAATCGATGTTGGGTCAGTGTGGTGATCTGGCCCGCACCGTCCCGGAACCGGAGTCTGCGGATCAGCGTCGCCTGTCTTAGGTCGAATGTCTGCCGATAGAACAACAATTCGACGTCGTCCACGTGAAACCACGCCCCGCCGTTGATCCGAAACGTCAGCGACAGCCAGTTGGGCAGGTTGACGAGGCTCTCGTTCTCGATGGTTCGGCCCGCGATCCGATCGGCCAGGGTGTTATATACGCCGCTGGCGTAAGTGCCCGGGTAATGCGCCTCGGATGCCCCCGCCTCCGGCGCGCAACCACGCGTGGCGACGTAGCCGTTGCCGACGGTGCACAACGCTTCGCGCAGCCGCTCATACTTCGGGTCATAGCCCTCGTAAACGAGCTCCCAAGCGTCGGGCGGCTCCGCCGCCGCGTTTTCCAGATCTTGTGCGAGCCGAGCAATGAACTCTATTACTGCGGAGGGGCTTTCGAGGCTGAACATGGCGGCGGACGGGCGATCGCCGTGCTCGTCGTGACGCACCACGATTCCCGCCCCGTCGAATTGGACCGCGTCGAAGGCATCTTCGTCAGTGATGTCGTCGCCGATGTAGATCGGCAACACGGCGCCCGCGTCGGCACCGCCATCGCTTGCTTCGATGTGCTCGAGCAGCCAATTGAGCGCCGTGCCCTTTTCCCATGCCAGGTTTGGACGCAGCTCGATGACCTTGCGGCCTGCGGTGATCCGCAGGCCCTCGGAACGCCCGAGGTTATGGACCGCCGCGATCACCCGGTCGATGTCCGCTGGATCGGCATTGCGATAGTGAACGGCGACGGCAAAGCGTTTGTGCTCCACCACTATTCCCGAGACATCACCGAGCGTCTCCGTCAATCGGCGAGCCGCATGGGCTACGGCACCGATGACGCGGGCGGCGGCGGCGTTCTCGTGCTGGGTGCCATCCGGCGCCATCAGTTCCAGGCCGTGGCTGCCCGCATACCACACTTCGTCGACTTTGACCCGTTCGCGGACATCGGCCAGATCGCGGCCGCTGATCACCGCCACCGGACACTCCGCGGCCAGCGCCCGCAACGCTTCGGCGGCACCGTCGACGAGTGTTGCCGATTCCGGGTGCGCGGTGATGTCGGACAGCGTGCCGTCGAAGTCGAGGAAGACCACCGGTCGCCGGGTTGCCACCAGTTCTTTCACCTGGCCGAAGACCTGCGCCGCATCGGCGATCGTCGACATGGCGCTGCCACCGCTTCGCACCGAGATCTCGGCGAGGTCGGCAACTACGGCGTCGGCCCCGAGGGCCAGCAGCTCGTCGGCTTGTCCGTTGCGCTCGAGCCCAATGAGGAGGCCGAAGCCGCCGTCCCTGCCGGCTCGTAGGACGGCTTGTTCGCGGTCGATAAGCACGCAACGAACGGGAAGGATCCCCAGGCGTCGTGCCGTTTCGGCCAGCGCCCCGGCATCGAGCCCTTCCGCGATCTCGGCTTGGCCGAGAAGAACGCTGACGAGTTCGTCGATTCCCGCGGCGCGCAGCACTTGCGCGCAGTCCCGGGTGGATGAGTAAACGGCCGTTGCGGCACCGACATCTTGCAGCCGCCGCAGCAGCGGAACGGTGGAATCGCGCGCCTCAAAGACACCTGGCGCGGTCTCGTTCACCACGCTGTCGAGGCCCAGGATCACCGCATCGTGGTATCGCCTGTCGATAGTCGCGGGCCATTCGGTCACATTTGTGACGATGACACACCGAAAGCCACGGTCAAGCCCGCGCGAGGCAGAAAGGTCTGATGTCCATGTGGTTGGGGACTAAAGTCTCCATGATCGACGACCGTTCGGGCAATAGCGTTTTCACCTGACGGAGGGAGAACAAAATGTCTGCGCCCGTGAACCGCCATGGCATCGTCGTCGGAGTCGACGGATCGCCCGCGTCCAACGCCGCCGTCTGCTGGGCGGCTCGTGATGCGGCGATGCGCAATGTCCCGCTGACTTTGGTCCACGCGTACAACACGTACGTGCCCACGTTTCCTCAGATACCGCTTTCGGCCGGAGTTGCGCTCTTTCAGGAAGAGGACGGCCGGCAGGTTCTCGAGCAAGCGGTCAAGATCGCCGAAGACGCCGTCAAGGCCGATCAGAACATCGCCATTGCCAGCGAGCTGAAGTCCTCACCCCCCGTGCCGACGATGGTCGATCTGTCCGAAGACGCAGAGATGGTCGTCGTGGGCAGCAACGGACGCGGAGCGGTGGGCCGGGTGTTGCTGGGTTCGGTCAGTTCGGGCGTCGTCCGCCACGCGAAGTGCCCGGTCGCGGTCATTCGAGACGAAGACCCACTGATGCCTCACCCGCTGCAGGCGCCGGTTCTGGTGGGGATAGACGGATCGCCCGCCTCGGAGCTTGCGACGGCCATCGCTTTCGACGAAGCGTCCCGCCGCGGGGTCGACCTGAAGGCGTTGCACGCGTGGACTGACGCTCAAGTGCTCGAACTCCCCGGACTTGATTGGAAACTGGTGCAGGCCGAAGCCGAGCGCAGTCTCGCCGAACGGCTGGCGGGCTGGCAAGAACGCTACCCCGACGTCACGGTGCACCGACTCCTCGTTCGTGACCGGCCGGCTCGCCAGTTGATCGAGGAATCGGAATCCGCGCAGTTGGTCGTCGTTGGCAGTCACGGCCGGGGCGGCATCGCCAGGACGCTGTTGGGTTCGGTCAGCAATGCCGTCGTGCACTCGGTGCGGATGCCCGTGATCGTGGCGCGGCCGTCCTAGGGTCCTCCCTCAGAAAATGTCCGCAGCGACGGACGCCGGGTCTGCAACGATGACTGCCGTGCCCTATGTCGATGTGCACGAAACTCACACGGGCGTGGTCGTGCTGGCCGGCGACCGGGCGTTCAAGGCGAAGAAGCCGCTGTTGACCGACTTTCTCGACTTCCGCACCCCGGAGCAGCGCGAGCGCGCCTGCCGCCGGGAAGTCGAGTTGAACAGCCGGCTGTCGCCCGATAGCTACCTTGGGGTCGCGCACCTCGCCTTCCCCACCGGAGGTCCGGCCGAACCGATCGTCGTCATGCGGCGCTACCGCGACGACGACCGGTTGGCTTCCCTGGTGACCCGCGACCGCGACGGGTCCGGCGAATCCGTTCGAGGCGTGCTGGACACCATCGCGGCTGTGCTGGCCCGCTTTCACCGGCGCGCCGAGCGGAGCCCGATGATCAACGCCCAGGGGACGGCCGGCGCGATCGACAGACGCTGGCGCGACAACCTTTCGGAACTCAACCACTACGCCGACACCATGGACGTCTCGGCCGAGACCGTCTCACGGATTCAGCGCCTTGCGGCCGAGTTCATTTCGGGCCGCGAACCCCTGTTTGCGCACCGCATCGAAGAGGGACTCATCGTCGATGGCCACGGTGATCTGCTCGCCGACGACATTTTCTGCGTGCAAGGCGAACCGGCGCTGCTCGACTGCCTGGAGTTCGACGACGAACTTCGCTACGTCGATTGCGTCGATGACGCCGCCTTCCTCGCGATGGATCTGGAGTTTCTGGGCCGCAAGGATCTTGGAGACCACTTCCTCAAGCGCTATGCCGTGCATGCGGCGGATTCGGCGCCGCCCCCGCTCCAACACTTCTACATCGCGTATCGCGCCGTGGTGAGGGCAAAGGTCGACTGCTTACGAGCGTCGCAGGGCAAATCGCAGGCCACCGAGGACGCAGCCCGGCACCTCGCCATAGCGGTCGACCATTTGGAGGACGGCAGGGTTCGTCTGGCGCTCGTCGGCGGAAATCCAGGCACCGGCAAGTCCACATTAGCGCGCGCGCTCGCCGAAAACACTGGGGCGCAGGTCATCTCAACCGATGACGTGCGTCGCGAACTACGGGACGTGGGTGTCATCACCGGCGGCGCCGGCGTTCTGGATCAGGGGCTGTACAGCCCGGACAACGTCGCAATGGTCTACGAGGTCGCCCTTCGCCAGGCAAGCCAGCTGTTGAGCAATGGGCGATCGGTGATCCTCGACGGCACCTGGCGGGATCCGCGCATGCGCGCTCACGCTCACCGCCTCGCTTCGGAAACGCACTCGGCGGTAGTGGAACTCATGTGCTCGGCGACGGTGGACACGGCGGCCGGCCGAATTGCGACCAGGCGGCCGGGCAACTCGGAGGTGACCCCGGAGATCGCCGCAGCTATGGCCGCCCGGGATGCCGGTTGGTACACCGCGCATCAAATTGACACCTCTCAAGCACTCGAAAACCTGGTGCGAGAGGCCCACGATGTCTGGCTCCGAGCGGTCTAGCGGGTGTCGCGCTGCTCGCGACTGCATTGGAGTCGAACGCCCCGCCGCCTGAGGACCAACGGCACTGTCAGCACGCAATGACAAATCCCTAATGTCGAGGTCAGAGCGCGAAAGGGGTGGTTGGGATGCCAGTGAATGCGCCGGAACCCGAAGTCATCCGGGACGCGGTGATGCTGGCAAGTCGGGCGCCGTCACTGCACAATAGCCAGCCCTGGCGGTGGGTCGTCGAGGACGCGAGCCTGCACCTGTGGGCCGATCCGTGCCGAATGCTGCACGCTACCGATCGCACCGGCCGGGAACTGACGTTGAGTTGCGGCGCGGTCCTCGATCACCTGAGGGTCGCCATGGCCGCGGTCGGATGGGACAGCGCCACCGAGCGCCTTCCCGATCCGTCCGAGCCGGACCACTTGGCAACGCTTCGGTTTCGGTCAGCGGACGTGGTGACGGAGACACAGCAGCAGCGCGCCGCGGCGATCCCTCGGCGCCGCACCGACCGGTTGCCGTTCGCCGCTCCAGCCGCATGGCCGGCCTTGGAGTCGGCGCTGCGTCGCGCGGTCCTTCCGTATGAGGTGGCGCTGTACGTGGTGGCCGACGATGCGCGACAAACCTTGGCGGAGGCGTCACAACTCACCGAGTCGTTACGCCGTTACGACACGTCCTACCTGTCCGAATTGCGATGGTGGACATCGCCCTTCGAGTCGGACGCGACCCACGTGCCGGAAAGCGCGCTGCCGTCCAGCTCGGAAGCCGCCCGAGTCGACGTCGCCCGCGCGTTTCCGCCGGTGGGTGGGGGCCAGCGCCGCGCGGCCATCGACCATGACCACTCCAAGATCCTGGTGCTGTCCACTCCTCATGACGACGATCGGCTGGACGTGTTGCGCTGCGGCGAGGCGCTCTCGGCGGTGTTGCTCGAGTGCACCGTGGCGGGCATGGCCACCTGCACGTTGACCCACATGACCGAAATGGCCATGAGCCGAAACATCATCGCGCAGATCACCGGAACCGGCGGCCAGCCGCAACTTCTGATCCGAGTCGGTAAATCACCGGTGTACCGCCGCCATATCGAACCGACAGCCCGGCGTCTGGTAACCGAAGTCCTCGAGTTTCGCAAATGACACCTTGCCCACCGAGAAGGCCACCGAAAAGGAGGTAGCGCCGATGACTCGGCACTGGCTGGTGATGGAGACCGCCGGAGAAGGGGTCCAGGCACCGTTCGTGGCGCGGTTGGCCGGTGCCGGTCGGCATCTGCCCGAGACCCACCTCACCACGGACGAATTGATGGCGTCCACACGCCACCGCACCCACATTGATCTGGAACGGCTGACCGGGATCCGCGAGCGCCGGGTCTCGGTGGGTGACGAGGATTCGTACAGCCTTGCCACCTCAGCAGCGCTCAACTGTCTCGCTAAAGCGCGACAGGACCCGGCGGCGCTCGACGTGGTGATCAGCTGCAGCATCACCAAATTCCGGGGCGGCCTCACCCAGTGGCTCGAGCCGACGATAGGCAGCGCCGTGGCCCGCGGGATCGGGGCGCCGCAGGCGATGACCTTCGACGTGTCCAACGCGTGCGCCGGGATGCTCACCGGAGTCACCATTTTGAACAACTGGATCCGGCAGGGCGTCGTCGAGCGCGGACTGGTCGTCAGCGGCGAATACATCTCGCAGCTGAGCCATAACGCGGCTCGCCACATCCGCAACATCATGAGCAAGGAACTCGCCTGTCTGACCCTGGGTGATGCCGGCGCGGCGCTTCTGCTCGAGCGCGCTCCCGCGGGCTCGCCGGGAATCTCCCTCGCGGGGTTCACCACGGTCGCCGACTACAGCCGGCTTTGCCTGGCCTATCCACAGGGTCACGATCCGGGCGCGCGGATGTTCACCAACTCCCGTGCCATCCAGAAGGCCGCAATGGCCAATACCCCACTGCTGTTGAGTGAAGTGCTTGATGTAGTTGGCATTTCGATACACGACATCGACCACGTCATCACCCACCAGACTTCCGCGCGTGCGATCCGCAAGGGGATGGCGCGGATGTCGGAGGAGTTCGGTGACAGCCCCCGCCACGACGCCGTGATCACCGTCGACCGGTACGGCAACACGGCGTCGACGACCCACACCGTGGCTCTGGTCGAGGAACTCGAGGCCGGACACATCGAGCCTGGAGAACGGGTCGCGCTGCTCGCGCTGGCCTCGGGCTTGGAAATCGGCGTGGTCTTACTGACCCTGGACGAGGAGTTGGTGAGCCGCTATGGGCACAGTGATTGATCGAGTCGATCTGGCGCACTCACGGTGGCTCGATCGACACAGCGCGCTGCACCTCGCCGTCACCGCCGCCAACGACTGTCTGCAGCGGGCCGGATGTAAGCCCGATGACTTGGACCTGATTGTTAATGCGGGGATATACCGCGACCGCAACCTGGGGGAGCCGGCGCTGGCCGCTCTGATCCAGGACGACATCGGGGCCAATCCCGAGGATCCCCATGCCGGTGCACACGGCACGTTCTCCTTCGACATCGCCAATGGTGTCTGCGGGGTGTTGACCGCGCTGCAGATCGTCGACGGGTTCTTGCGGTCACGCAGCATCCACCGCGCGCTTGTGGTTGCCAGCGATGCCGATCCGGGTCATGGGATGAGCGAGCACTTTCCGTTTTCGGCCGCTGGAGCGGCGTTGCTGTGCCGGTGGACCGACGACGACTATGGCCTGAGCCGCGTGTCCTGGGTGAACACCATCGGAGAAGATTCCGAGGGGTTCACTGCGACAGTGGGATTCAAGGACGCGCGCAATATCCTCCGGTTCACCGAGTCGCGCGATATGGACGAACGATTCGCCGCGGCGGCGGCCGACGCCGTCCGGGCCTGCCTGGACACGCACTCCGTGCGGTTGGAGGACATCGACCTGCTTGTCGCCGCGCCGGCGCGGCCCGGATACCGCGCCGCGCTGAGCCGCCTCCTCGGGGTTCCGGTCGAAAAGGTCTGCGTCGCAGACGATCACCGCATGCATACCGCCGCGCTGGCGGCGGCGCTGAAACCGGAGCTCGAAGAGCTCCCGGCGGGCGCGCATGTTGTGTTCGTCGCCGCGGGCGCGGGCGTCACCGCGGGCGCCGCGCTGTATCGCCAGCCGCAGTAACCCCATGGTCACGCGAGTAGCGTGAGCCGGCCAAAAGGCGATCTCCATTTGTGATAGCACCGGCGTTATCGCAAATGAAACTCGCCTATTTGGTCGGTCGTGCAATCGCATGCGACCGCGCAGCGCGTCATCGCAGCTGCACGGCCTGCTGCTCCAGCTCGAGAATCTGGCGGGTGGTCTTCACCACCACATCGGGGTTCAGGCTTATCGAGTCGATACCGATGCGCACCAAGAACTCGGCCATGTCCGGGTAATCCGACGGGGCTTGTCCACACAGCCCCGAGTGGATTGCGTTGCGGCGGCAGCCTTCCACGGCCAGGCGAATCATCTCCTTGACGCCGTCGTCGCGTTCGTCATAGTCGAAGGCGACGACTTCGCTGTCGCGGTCGACGCCGAGAGTCAGTTGGGTCAGGTCGTTGGAGCCGATGGAGAAGCCGTCGAAGCGCTTGGCAAATTCGTCGAGGAGGATAACGTTGTTCGGAATCTCGCACATCGCGTATACCTGAAGCCCGTCCTGGCCGCGCTCCAGACCGAGTTCGGTCATCGTCTTCAGCACCAGGTCCGCCTCGACAACTCTGCGCACGAACGGGAGCATGAGAATGACGTTC
>Ga0318532_10000011_pt1 | contig 22313 bp, 30 predicted proteins | sample GRESIP053b4f26_FD_203659 | JGI IMG/M metagenome (GOLD analysis project Ga0318532, IMG submission 203659) | Tropical soil microbial communities from Luquillo Experimental Forest, Puerto Rico - GRE.SIPMG.053b4f26 | ecosystem: Environmental > Terrestrial > Soil > Tropical forest > Bulk soil...
GCCCCAACCGGCTCCGTAAGCGGTCGCGCCATAGACGGCCGCTCGAGCGACTGGATGGCGATGATAGGCGTAGGGCCCAAAGTTGCGATGATAGACCCCGCGATAGCCGAGATTGGCACCGACGCCGAAGGTGCGCCGCACCGCGCGGCGATGCACGCCCGCAAACGACATCGGCGTGCCCGGTCGGCCGATAATGGCGTGGGCCTTGGAGACGGCGGGCGTGACACCATCAAAAGTGAAGGGCAGCGCAGTGAAGAGCAACGCCGTAGCGATGAGAGGCTTTTTCATGAGTCCTCCTCCATCATTGTGACTTTGATCCCCTCATCCACTCGACGGCAATGTCTTCGGGCAAGTTAAGTTCGAGAGGGATCGCCTACTCGACCTAAACCAAAGGAAAGGCGGGGGCGGTTCCAAAAAAAATTCAAACGTTTGAAAAATTCGAGCGCGGCGGTTGCTGGGCAGTTTCCTCGACCTCGCGCTCACGCAACGCGGTGCTTGCACATTTTAGAACGTTGGAATTGCTGCGCGGGCGCCTGAGCCGGGGCGGCGATCAGGGGACCACAATGAGCGAAGGCCCGGCGCAATGCCGGGCCTTTTATTTGGTGCCAATCTCATGCGGGCCAGCCGCAAGACAATTGGAGAAAGCCTGCGGCCAGCCCTACGGAAGAAGCCGGAGACAAAGACCCTGTCATGGTTGGGCTGAATCTATGTACTGACGTACTGCCCAGCAGGTTTGCTTTCGGTTAAGCCACCCTCATCGAAAGGTGAATTCCAAACATCGACCCCAAAACGCTAAGGGGGAGTGTAAATTGGAATTACAGTCAGATGTCGGCAGCGGTACTGTCGCTCTTGGCCTTAGTTACTTGGCGGTTCGAGATTACAGCAGAGGATATCGTTGCTGCTTGTGTACTGGTCATTCTGGTGGGTGCAATTTGGTGGCGCTGGCGCAAGCTACGGCCGTAGCGACTTTGTGTGGACGCTAATCCTCTGCCGCTGCCCTGCTATGTCACCAATTAGGGGCTGGGGCGGCAACTCTCTTTTATATGATGCGTTCTGGGGTGAAATCTTTTATATGATGCGTTCTGGGGTGAAAAGCGAACGGGAGGGTTCGGACAATCTTGACCGGACAGGGGAAACGCCCCTCGGCGTAGGAGTAGGAGGGGTGTGGATGGAAATACCGGACGCAATCGTCCTTACTGTCACCCTTGTCAGCTTGACCGTCGTTTTCGTTACACTGCGTCGCGCGTACAAGCGGAATTTGCCGCGCCAAGATGATGAGGCGTGCTGATGGCGCGTTCAAAATCGACGCTTACTTGTTTTTGGATGTCTGACCCGCGCGCCAAGCCAAGAGCGGCCGCTGCTTTCTGACGAAGTTCGGCCTTGCTCAATTTGCGGCGCGGTTGCTTTGGAGGTTGGACGAAGAGCGGCATCTTGCCGTCAATATCTTCGACGCCCTGCCGCCGCATGCGGTCGCGGCTCGCTATACGCGACCAATTCATACCCATAACGCACACCCCTCGACATACAGCACGTTCACAGCAAAGCCGCCGGTGAAAACGATCAAACCCGGCGGCTTTGCCTTAGGGCCTCAAACGATGCTGAGCATTGGAGGCGACATCAGCATCGTTGGGGCTGTCGAACCGGGGAGAAAATCATGACAAAGAGCCGGTCCGACCCCCGCGATCATACACCCGCGCTGCACCCGGCTTAGTACAAATTGGGTTGATGGCAGCCAAAGCCCTCAAATTAAGCGGTAATGGCCGCGACTTGCTCGGCCAGCTTTTCAAACGCCGCCGTCTTTTCGGGCCGGTACTCATAATGGTCGTACACGCCGCGCACGCCATTGATGACATGGCCGAGGCACCGCTCGGCATGATCGCTAGGCACCCCGGCGCGGGACAAGCCGCCCATGGCGCGCGCGCCGTTATGGGTGAACACCAGATCGCTGCCATTAATCACCGGCATGGCTTGCAGCACCGTCTGCGCCGCTCTGCTTAGTGGCACCGCATGATTGTGCTTGGTCTTGTAGCGCGCGGCCGGGATCGCTGCGCCGCATGCTGGCGGCTTCCTCGCGGCGCGTGGCGGTCAGCAGCGTGAACCGCACGAACGGCCCGAAGGCATTTTTCATGTTGCCCGCTGCGCGCCACACCTTGCGCAGTTCGTCGTCCGTCAGAACACGATCACGCGCGCGCTCGAGGGGCTTGGTCCGCGCCATGCCGCGCACGATAGGCGAGCGAAACTCGGTTCGTACGGCATGCCAGTTAAACACCTTGCGCATATAGGCCAGCGTGAGATCGGCCATGGCCGGGCCATTCTCACCTCGATCTTGTCGAGCAACCGCACGATATCCTTGCGCTGGATTTCCTCGATCTGCCGCGCGCCGAGCTTGGGATACACCAAGCGATGCAAGGTTCGCTGCCGGTCCGACACCGAGCGCAGCTTTTTGGCGTCGGGGGCGAAATAATTTTCGCACACCGATTGCAGGGTATTGCCCGTCGCCGCTACGGCCGTGCGCTTTTCGGCCATCGGATCGTGGCCTTTGGCCACTTTGCCCATGATCGCCTTGGCTGGTCAAGCATTGGCTTCTCCTGGGATTCGTCGAAATCTCACCGCTACTGTCCACCCGAGCTCTTCTGCGCTTGAATGCGAACCATATCGGCTACGCGAACGCGGTTGGCGCGATGGAATTTGATTCTAACGGTCGCTCCCACTCTTAAATCCGCCCACGATGCTTTCGTCCTGCCAATCCAATAGGTCGTTCTCTCCGTTGTCTTGTAGGTCCAATTAGTCCGGTGCCAATTGCAGGAGAACGTGCGCGTCTGATCGTCGATCGCGTTGATTGGGCATTGTACTATTGGCCGAGCCGCCATGGCGGTGGACGACGCGCTGACCAGAATCGCGGCGGCGCAACACAAATGTCTGAATTTCATCCCTGCATCTCCTCAGGTTCAGTGCTGAAATGATTTGTTTTGCGTGAAGAATTCGTGCCGCCTCAACCGATCACCTCGTCGGCGCGGGCGATGACAGTTGACGGGAGGGTGAGGCCGATCGCTCGGGCCGTCGCGAGATTTATCACCAACTCGAACTTGTTCGGCTGCTCAACCGGAATATCAGCGGGCTTTGTCCCATGCAGGATTTTATTGACCATGTCGGCAGCTCTCCGGAATAGACTGGCGTAATTTGGCCCATAGGACATGAGACCGGCCGCCTCAACGTAATCGCCGTAGCGTAGGATCGTGGGCAAGCGCGCGCTGAGTCCCGCCGCGTCGTGGGCTTTCCCCACGCTAAGGGCTACGACGGGCAGCTGGACCATATCACGTTTTGGGGTGGGAATTGCCTTAGGTCCCCTCAAAAACGCTCGTTCCGAATACGGTCAGCGACATTGATCGATCACGTCTAAAGTCCCGCTTCGTGCCAAGGCCGACGCTGGCGCACCTAATCAATGCAAGCGCTCACGACATTGGTCAAAGACGAAATCGCTCGCTGGGCCCCCATCATCAAAACGGCGAACGTTGGTCGATAAAGGCCATGGCGAGCCTGCGCGGGGCAAAAAATCGCGCGCGCAGCATGAATGTTGCGCTCACTCTGATATCCGGTTCGGGTCATCAACCGACGTTGCCGGATGTCCGACCAATGTCTGTTTTACCCCTCCGATGTGTCGCGGAGTGCGCCGGGGCCGAGATCCTGACTGCTGATATATGGGGGATTAGTAGTATTTTCGTCGTCAGGGTCGTCTCTGAGCAGAAGACGGATTCCGCAACTGAGTCCCTCGACTGCATAATCGATCCGGGCATCTGGAAATGTAGCCTTTATCAGCGCAGTACCAAACCCTTGTCGGGTCGGTGTCGCAACTGTTGGGCCCTCGCTTTCCTGCCATTTGAAATCAAGTTTGTTGTTGTTTCCCTGCTCGGTAGTCGTCCAGGATATCAGAACCCTCCCATTTGCATTTGACAGGGCGCCGTATTTGGCGGCGTTTGTCGCAAGTTCATGCAGTGCGAGTGAAAAGTGTTCGGCTTGCTTGGGGGTGAGCAAAACATCCACACCATCGACGCTGGTGCGGCCGCCAAATGGCTCCATCTCGAGCAGTACGATCTCGCGCAGACCTAACCCTCGCCAATTCGACTTCGTCAACTGTCGATTAGTCTTCGCGAGCGCCCGTAGCCGCGACTCGAACGCTTTTTTGGCGTCATTCAAAGAATGACCGTTCGCGAAACTTCGATGCGCGATACTTTGCACAATGGCCAGGAGGTTGTTACTGCGATGTTGTACCTCCATCAGCAGCGCTCTCTCCCGCTTTTGTGCTTCTCTCCGGTCAGTGACATCGCGGATGGACGCGATCCAGCCAATTACTTCGCCGTCATCGTTCCGCTCGGGCATATATACGGTGTGAACGGTACGTACGGCGGCGTTTTGATAAGGAATGTCCCGTTCGTATTCGACCCGATTACCTTGAAGAACCTTTTCAATGTATGGAAGCATTGTATTGAAGGCTTCGTCGCCGACGACCTCCCCGACGGTTTTTCCGATTACGTCTTTGGGACGAAGACCAAGCATTTGGCCGTACGATTCGCTGATGAACCGATAACGCAAATCTCGGCCGCAGCGCGTCAGCATAAACGAAGTTCCACCCAGCACAGTTTCAAGTTCTTCTTGCTTTGCTCTTACGCGATAGGCCTGCCCGGTGCCGAGCATGAGAAGCGCTCCAAGCAGGCCAGTGCTGAGTACACCAGCGGTAAGAACGAACCAGTTCTGCCATGCCTTATGCCGTGCCAGAAAGGCGGCGGATGGCGCCTCGTTAGCCAGTTGCTCCTCCCAGATTCTGGCTTGGAAAGAAAGTGAGACAAACAAACCGAAACACAGGATCATCGGAACGGCCACGTACCAGATTCGAAGCCGCCACAGTCGTCTCGGTTTGCCCGCAAAAGCGAGCATGATCGGCAAGACGACGAGAACACCAAGCGTGTCGCCTCCCCACCAGGTCATCCAACTCAGTGCAATGTCGCTGGACCGGAGTACGCCAGCGAGCCACATGCCTCCGTTTGAAATCGTTGCACTGATAATAACAAAAAAAGCAGCAGGTCATGTAGCGTATCGAGCAGTGTTGGATAGCCGATCACGCGGCGCAACAGTGCGCCGCCAATGCCAGCTTGCAGTGCCGAAGCGAATGCGATGATGGCCGCAGTGCCAAGATTTACGGTACTAAGGGTGTGAACGGAATAGCCGGCCCAAATATTGAGTACGAAAGAGCCAAGGAATGTGCCTGGCACACTCGCCACACCCAGCATAAACGCCGCGCAGACGCCAATGCCGGCTGGTAGAAACACCGCCGTGGCATAGCCAGGCGATACCGCGAGAACGAGTCCAAGGTGGCCGGTGATTATGTACGCGAGCGGCAGGGCGCCATAGATGAGGACCAGCTGGCGCGCCGCGGAGTTACCCAGCTTTGCGGCTTTGTCCTGATAAATCTTGTCCATCGGCTAACTGCGCTTGGTGAGCCGCTTATAGACGAAATTCCTCCGACGCAAACTGCATGAGAAATCCCCGCATGACGCGTTCCCAAATCCTTGGAGGCGGGAGCGCGATCGGTTTCTCAGCCACCGACGCCTGTAGGTCAGGGGCGTAGTCGGTGATGGGAACAAGCATAGGTGTAATGCCGAAATGACGCGAGAAAATTCGCGCAAGCTCCGATTTTCGTGAACCCGTCGGAAAGACGACTTTAGCGGCCCCAGTGCTCGTCAGCTTTGGGTCATAAGCGGACATTCTCGCCGGACGTTTCGCCGGAGATGGCGAAGGTTCTACATAATCACACCGCAGGCAATGCGCGCGCCACCGCCGCCCAGAGGTGCCGGTTGGTCGGCGTAGTTATCACCGCCTGCGTGGATCATTATCGCGCGGCCCTTAACGTCGGCCACGCTGAGATGTGGCGCCGTAGCGGCCTTCGTAGCTTTGCCGCTGGCATCGACGGTAAGTACTGGCATATCGCCCTTGTGACCCTCGCCCTGCGGCCCGAGATGTTTGCCGGTGTTAGCAGGGTCGTAATGTCCCCCCGCTGCCATCCCAGCCGCTGGCTGGCCATTTGGTCCGTTGGCGGGACCGCAATTCGGATTAACGTGGATATGAAAACCGTGGTCGCCCGGCGGCAGCTCGGTAAGCTCCGGCGTGATCCGCAATCCCTCATTTGTGTCCGACAGTTCAATCGTGCCGATCTTTTTGCCTACGCCGTTGGCATCGATCGCATTCATTGTCACCGTTGTGCTGGCGGCATAGGCGGTGCTCACGGCACCGACAAAAAGGACGGAGACCAATTTCAGAATGCAAGTTTTCATAGAATCCTCCCAAGAATTCGAATGCCTGCGTTTGTGGAGATCAAATTAGCACAGGAAATCCTTTTTTCCTGCCGCATACACTGCCAAACGATCAGGACAAACACAACGACGCGCGAAAGCCCACGCCCTAGTTCACCACGACGGTCGCGCCGACCGCGACCCGACCGTACAGGTCGATAATGTCGTCGTTGACGAGCCGGATACAGCCAAATGCCACGGTGGTCCCGATCGTGTTCGGGGCATTAGTGCCATTGATGCGCGAAACGTTATCGTCGAGCTCCAGCACGCGAGCGCCGAGCGGATTACCCGGACCGCCGGGCAATATCCCGGGCCTGGCGAGGTTCTGTTTCACCATTTCCGGTGGTGCTTCCCATTGCGGCCACTCCGACTTGCGGGCGACGTGGCGCAGCCCGGCCAACTCAACGCATTGCTGGCCAATTCCCACGGCGTAACGCAGTGCGACGTTGTTTGGTTGAACGAGATACAAGAAACGCTGCGATTTATCGATAATGACAGTGCCGACCGGTTGTAGCGTGCGATAGAATGTCGGCTGGCGACGGAAAAGGTAGGATTGGTTGACGTCGGAGTTCCCGTCAATGCCAGGCGGAAGATCACCATCCTTTGTCGCCATGCGGGCGGTGCTGCCCCGGTTTGGCGGGACGTTCGTAGCTTCATTACTAGAGCGCTGGCTCGACCAAAAGGTATAACCCGCCGCACACAGCGCGGCGACAACCACAGCAGCGGCAACCCCGAGGAATCGGCCCAATTGGAAGCTCTCAGCAATCGGCGGCAGGTTCAGCTGGAGAACAATAAACTCACTCGGCCGTAATTAAAACGATCGCTGAACCAATCACTGGTTCCGAAAACCGCCCTGATTCCTAATCGCCCCCAGATGCTCATTGATGCGAAATACAATGAGCACGAACTCGGCCGCGATGCGGGACATGATGACTCCCATGCACGCAGCCAAAACGCTGATAACCAGAAAGATCACGCCGGCAAATGGATTATAGGCCATCGTGGTCAGCGCACTGACCACGCCCGCGAGGCCGAGCAGAATGGCAATCACGACCGCCAGCCAGTAGAAGACCTTGATCACAGTGGGCGTGACGAATCGCTCCCACTGGAAAAGGTCACCAAGACCGAACATTGAGTTCCCCCAATCGCGGGCATCTCGCTCGGCGGCAGACTGCACCGCGCGCCAGCTACGGTCAATCACGCCGGACTCCACCTGACAAGTCATCAATCTGCGCCTGCGAATGGCCTGATCCTGGCAGCGTTTGTTGACGTAGAGCGGTGGGCTCTTTAGGACCAAGGTCATGGCCATGCCGAAGCTCTCCCCGGAAAGATTCGTAGGCTTCGCGCCGCGCTTGTCGAGCGAGCAGCGGCGTGCCGCCTCGGTTGCCGGCCTGGCGCATGCGCTGCACGACGGCTACACCGATCTCATCTATATCGTGCTGCCGTTGTGGCAGGCGGAGTTCGGCCTCACTTATGCCGCGCTCGGCGCGTTGCGCAGCGTGTTCGTCGGCGCGATGGCCTCTTTGCAAATTCCAGCCGGCTTTCTTTCCGAGCGGTTCGGCGCGGCGATAATGCTCGCGCTTGGCACCGCGTTGGCTGGCCTCGGTTACTGTTTTGCGGGGCTGAGCACCAGCTTTGCGGTGCTGCTCGGTGCGCTCCTGATCAGCGGCATTGGCGCCAGCACGCAGCACCCGATCGCTTCCGCGCTTGTGGCACGCGCATTTGCCGGGCCGCGGTCGTTGCCAGCGCTTGGCGCCTATAATTTTTCTGGCGATCTCGGAAAAATGATAATGCCGGCGCTGCTGTCGCTGATGCTTTTGGCGATGACGTGGCGTCCGGCACTTCTGATTTTGGGCAGCGCCGGAGTCGTGGTTGCTGTCGTAATCCTTTTTGCCACTCCGCGGCACGAATCCGTCCAGGCCGCAGCCGCGCATGAGGACTTACAGGAGGCGCGGTCCACACGCCAACGGCAGCCCCTTGCTTTTGCTTTGCTGACCACCATTGGCGTGATCGATAGCGCCACGCGAATGGCGTTTCTGCTGTTCCTGCCGTTTGTGCTGAAGGAAAAGGGAGCAAGCTTGCAAACAGTCGGTCTGGCGTTGACGCTGGTCTTTGCCGGCGGCGCGGTGGGCAAGCTGGCCTGCGCTTTCATCGGCGCCCGGATCGGCGCGATCGGCACGGTTTGGTTGACCGAAGGCTTGACCGCGACCGGGATTCTGGCGCTAGCGCCTTTGCCGCTGAGCGCCACGCTTGTCATACTGCCGCTGATCGGTATTGCGCTCAATGGCACGTCGTCGGTGCTTTATGGCTCGGTGCCCGATCTCGTCGAGCCGCAATGGCGGACGCGCGCGCTTAGTATTTTCTACACCGGCACGATCGGTTCCGGCGCGATCGCTCCCATAATCTTTGGCCGGCTCGGCGATCTGTTTGGCGTGTGGTCGACTTTAATGCTGGTCGCCGTGTTCGTGCTGTTCACCCTGCCGATCGCCGCGCTGTTACGGCGGCCTCTGTTGCCTGAAAATTTGGCGCGAGAACATTTGGCGCGAGAATAACCATCCGCTGAGCCGGCGGAAGCACGTCGAAACTGCGGCCGTGGAACCTTAACGGCGCAAATCGCCGGGCCGGAAATCCACAGCAACTCCCGTAAGTTCCATGGCGACCGCCGCGCGGAACACGCCGCGGCGACCGGCGTTGGGTTTGTGGCTCGGGTTCCAAGCTTGGCACTCAAATGCTGCAACATGGAGTAGGCCCATGAGATTCAGTGTTTCTTGCACCGCGCTCGGCCTGACGCTTGTCTTAGGCGCGTCTGGTGCACAGGCGCAGACGGTGATTACGACGCAGCCAGCACCTGCTGTCGTCACAACGGCGGCAACGGTCGTGCAACCCGCCGAGACCACGCGAACTACAAGGACCGTGCGGACAGTCCGCGCATTTGTCCCGGTCAAGCGTCAGATCATCACCACGCGGACGGTGACACGCCGCGTTCTGCCGGCAGAAACAACTGTCGTAGCTCCGCCAGGCGTGGCGGCCCCACCGGTGGTAGCGGAAACCGTCGCTGCGGGGCCACAGCCCTTCTACAATGTCGCTCCCGCGGCCGATATTTATTCGGCTCCGGCTTATGACTACGCATATCGGGCCGCGCCGTATGATTACGGCTATCGGGCGCCCGCTTATGACTACGCCTATCGCGCTCCCGCCTATGATTATGGCCAGCCGCTTTATGACGTAGCGCCGGCGCCGGCCCCTGTTCCGCCAGCCCCGGTGGCTGCCGCTCCAGCCGTGACAACGACGCCGGTGGTCGCTGCGCCGGTAACCGCACCGGCCTCGGCAACGCAACCGGTCATTTATCGTTATGTCTATGAGCCGGATCGTATTTTGGTCATCGATCCGACCACGGGTGTCGCTGTGCAGGCGATTCCGCGCTGACGGCGCCGCTCAGAAGGAGGAATCCGCGCGCTGCCGCACGGCGGCGCGCGGCCCCGCACGCTGACAATGGAGCGGTGCATGAAATCTTCCAGCCCAATTTCGTTTATCTTTGCAGCAATGCTGCTCGGCAGCAGCGCCAGTGGATTCGATGCCGGCGCGCAAACCACCACTACTAATCCCGGCGGTCCCGGCTCTTCCACCGGCGATACCGGGGTGAGCGGGGCCATTCAACAGAAGCTCCTGCTTACTCCCGAGCAGCGGGTCGCGATCTATCAGGAAGTCAGCAAGGATAAGAGCAAAGTGGCACCCAAAGACTTTTCACCCGTGGTCGGCGCGGATGTCCCGCCGATGATCGAGTTGTACACGCTGCCCGACGACGCGACTGCCAGCGTCCCCGCCGCCAAGCTCTACAAATACACGATGGTGGAAAACAAAGTCGTGCTGGTCGACCCGACCAAGATGCGGGTCATCGATGTCATCGGCCCGCCGCCGTCGCATTGATCTGCGCAGGCCGGCGCCGCCGCCGAGCGGAACAGTGACTTAAAGAGAGCGCCCGCTGCTACGGCGCCGACGCCTTTTTGCCCGCCTCGATCACCAGTTTCGGCAGCACGTCGAGGTACGGTCCCATGAAAAAAGACTCACCCGAGCCTTCGCCGTAATACTCGTCGTACGCGTCGATCATTGCGCGCACCGGCGTGACGCAAGAAGGCATGGACTGGACGATCAGATCGCCGAGATCAGCGGCGTTTGCGGTGTAATGGGGATTCGCAACCACCGCATGCACGATGCAATCGGTCGCCGATCGCACGAGCGATTGCGTCGCCGCGGTTTTTTCGCGCGGCGACAAATGCGTGACGCCCATCGGATCGTTGAGTGGGCCGGTGGCGACGGCAACAAGCAAGCTCGTGCCGAAAAGCGGTGCGAGAATCATTTGTTTTCCCTTACCCTCCCCGCAGCAATAACGGCAGCGCGGGCCCTCGGTCAACCCTCAATCTTGCCGCTGCATGATTGTGTTTTTCGCGAGACGATGACCGTTTGCCCAAGTCAGCTGCTGACGGAGTTGGCCACGATGTTGCCATCCGCTTGATTGTCGGCGTCAGCCTTGTTGCGCGGGTTGTCGAGGAAGTTCCACGCTCAACGTTAAACAGCAAGGTGGGGTCTCGCGCGAGGTAAGGCAGCTTCGCAGTGATGCGCAAAATAGTTCCCGCGCAACGCGGGCGAAATCAGTATCCGATCAGGATTTCGGATACGGTTGGCTTGGCGGCGCGAATTTCGGGATCCGCGGAACTGTATTCCTTGTCGGCCGGAAGTCCGGCGACCGTCTCTGGCGGTACTTTCGGATCGGCGTGCAGGCTTAGTCCTGATTTGCAGCCGCCGGGCAAGCTCGCGAGAACGCCGCCGTCCCAATCGCTCACGCTTGCGACGCCATCCTTGTCAAAACCTTTGACCTTGAAAGGCTTGTGATTGAGTTTTTCCAGCTGCGCCAGCGTCAGCCCGAGACGCAAGCCTCCGGGCGCAGCCCAATTCGATTTGCCGTTGATGACGATCAAATAAGTGTCGCTTCGCGCGGCCGGATTGGCCCACCAAACCTCGAGTCGCTGCCGCGGATCTTTCGGATACAACACCGACGCCGGAACCTTGGTGCCGCTACTGGAATCGACATCCGTGAAGGTGATGTTCTTGGAGTCGAAGGTCATTGCCAGCTTGAGATGACTAGAATCCTTGCCGAAGGTGCCGCTGCAAGCGACGGTATGCGTACGCGCTTCTATAGCGGGCGCGGGGCCGGCGTGCCTGGGCGTTGGCGCCGCCGAATGCATCGCGCTCGCGGGGTGTGGCACCGCGGCAGGCACCGGCTGCTTCATCTGCGAAGGCGCAAGCTGGTCCTCAGTATCGAGATCTGGATTGACTTGATTGATCTGGCGTTGCTGCGCCGCAGATAAACTGCTTGCGCCCAACGCGAGCGACAAGCCGAAAGCGGGCGTCAATACGGCTGTCAGCCGTTTGCCGAACCATCCCCCACGCATACTCGCCTCCCATTCCTCGATACTGCGAACGCTCTGCAAAAATCCGGCTCAGCAGCCGGTCTCGCCAGCATCGCCCCGCTCATACCATAGCACGCAATACGCGCTTCAGCACGAGGAGGGGAAATCTTGAAATTTTGGCGGATTTGGCTCTCGTGGCTGTTTTGCCGTCAAAAATTCTGGCACAACCTGAACAAAACGGGTGCAACCCGCGTGAGTGTGGGGGTCGAATGCAACAACATCGCATAGATGCCGGGCCGGATACCGTGCACTGGGGCTTTTTCGACGCGGGACTAAAACCGCTCATCACTGTCGACTCTGGCGACCAAGTCACGATCTCGACGGTTTCGGGGCCGCCTGAAGCCATGCCGAAAACGCAATCCGGTCTGACGGTGCCGCCGGCGCTTGCGGCGATCCACGCCAGCGTGCCGCAGCGATTGGGGCCCCACATCATGACCGGACCCGTTGCGGTGCGCGGCGCCAAGGCCGGGCAAGTGCTGGAAGTGCGGATCAAATCAATCGAGCTGCATTATGACTGGGGATACAACGCCATCCGGCCGCTCGCCGGCGCGCTGCCGGACGACTTTGCCAGCATGCGTCTCATCCACATTCCACTCGATCGCACGCGTATGATCGGTCGCTTGCCGTGGGGTCTTGAACTGCCGCTCAAGCCGTTTTTCGGCGTCATGGCGGTCGCGCCGCCGCGGCCATGGGGCGCGGTCGGTTCGCCACCGCCGCGTCGCAACGGTGGCAATATGGACAATAAGGAATTGGTCCCCGGCGCTACGCTCTATTTGCCCATCCATGTCGACGGGGCGCTGTTTTCGGTTGGTGACGGTCACGGCGTGCAAGGGGACGGCGAAGTTTGCATCACTGCGATCGAGACCGGCCTGATCGGCACATTCGAACTCCATGTCCGCAGCGATTTTAATCTGCAATGGCCGATGGCGGAAACGCCGACGGATTTCATCACCATGGGATTCGACCCCGACCTCGACGATGCAGCCGTGATCGCGCTGCGCAACATGCTGGACCTTATCTGCGCGCGGACGCGACTCTCGCGCGAGGACGCTTACACTTTGTGCAGCTTGGCTGCCGACCTGCGCGTCACCCAAGTGGTCAACGGTTCGAAAGGCATCCACGTGGTGCTTAAGAAGGCGCTTCTAAAAACTAGCTCCGCTGTGCGTTCGTAGGTGCTGCGCAGAAAGCGATCAAAAGCGGACAGTGTCGTCATGTCCGCCAAGTGCCATTAGCAGACATCGACTTTTTCGATACAACCCAAATAAAATATAATCCCAAACTACGCACTCATGGACGGATGCCGCTGACGAAACCGAGGTCGACCACGTCTCACGTCGCAGGGGCTGCATGCGGAGGTACGTTGAGTTTGAGCGGCTTCCTGTCCAAAATTCTCAACTGGCCGATCAGGGGACTCTGGCTTCTGTTCCGGGTCTTGCTCATCACATGGGCGACCCTGGCCATTTACTATTCCAATCTACCGTTTGCCGGATTGCGTGTCGCCCTGGCGATGTCCTTTGCAGCACTGGCGATATGGCTGCTTTGGCTGTCGCGCGATCGGCGCGCGCCTGTGGTCTTCACCGTGCTGTTTCTCGGCGTGGTTGCCTGGTGGCTATCCATTTCTCCTTCTCACGATCGACTGTGGCGTCCAGAAGTCGCCGTAATGCCGCGGGCGACGATTGATGGCGACCGCGTGCGTATCACCGGTGTCCGCAACTTCGATTACCGAAGCCTGACTGATTTCACGGTGCGCTGGGAGGAGCGAGTGGTACAGCTGTCACATCTGACCGCCATCGATTTTTTCGTGTCTTACTGGAGCAAGGGGCCGATTGGCCATACCTTTCTCAGCTTCATCTTCGACAATGCTCTACCCTTGAGTATTTCCATAGAGACGCGGCCAGAAGTGGGCGAAGGCTTTAATCCTGTCGCATCCCTCTTCAAGCAATTTGAGTTGATATACGTCGTAGGCGACGAACGAGACCTTGTGCGCGTGCGCACCAACTTTCGCAAAGAGACGGTGTTTCTTTATCGCTTAAACGCATCGCCCGACAATGCGCGCCGGCTCTTGATGGTGTACCTGAAACGGATCAACGAACTCGCCGATCGGCCGGAGTTTTATCACCTGCTGAGCAACAGCTGTACGATCAACATCATACGTTATTTGAACGCCGCCGGCCGCAGAGGCCGGTTCGACATTCGTCACCTGCTCAACGGCCTGATCGATAGCTACCTCTACTATTCGGGTCGGATAGACACGACACTGCCATTTGACGAATTGAGGCGGCGCTCCCAGATCAACGAGGCCGCGCAGGCGGCTGATGACGCGCCGGATTTTTCAGAGCGTATTCGCGCCTCGCTGCCAACGATTACTCGTTGAGCGAGCAGTAACAGCCGTGAAGCGCCTCGCCTCGATGTTCGTCGGCGAGGCCGACGATCGCAGTCACAACCGCGAGGCTCTCAATCAATGGTTGGAGTTTCCGAACAAGCTCTTTGCGGTACGTTCGATTTCGCCAGCTTGGTGTTTAGTTTGCTGCCAAATGGCCTCGCGATAGTGGCCATCATATTCGTATGCGTCGAACGCCAGAAGGGCGCCAATCAACACTGAAAAAATTATTATGATTGTTGGTCTCATTGAGTGACGCGCGGTGGAATCCCAGCTCCCTGTACGATCCCTGCGAACCAAGCGACAAAGCCATACCCATCACTTTTGAGTGTCGGGAAATGTACATTTTCTTCGACCCAAGGGAACTTGATCTGAATCAAGGTTTTTTACGCTTCGTGAATGAAGCTGGCAAATTTGGAGTGACGATACGCGCTATGGATCGGTGCAATGGACAGTGACGTAGTCGAAGCTGATGAAGACCTTCTCATCTTCGAAATTGCACATGACGTGCTGGAGCGCGCTGCGGCCGTTAGCCAGGTGCAGGTCACAACAATCGGAATTTGCACTCACTGGTATCACTGTAGTTGGCCGCTTTAGGTTCTTTGAAGGCACGGTGGTTCCGGACTGCACCTTACAATGCTTAGCCGTGATGCGACGACTGACCCCTATGTGGCGACGGAGTCAAAGTCCGCCAAAGGGGCCGTAAATGATCAGGTCACGTCAATCTCAAGTGCTCAATAGTGCAGCGCTGCAACACCGGATGGCGCTACCGAGGCGGTTGACGGTTTTCTGTCAGCCACGTTCCGGCTATGCTTGATCATTGAGCAATGGATCGCTGCGATGGCTGTTGCCGAAAAGATTGGCACCGCAGCGCACGCGCCAACGACACACGCCTGGGCGCCGACGGCGCTCGCGTGCATGGGCGTTGTTTTCGGCGACATCGGCACGAGCCCGCTTTATACACTTGGCGTCGCCGCAAAGGCTGCAAGCCCCACCGGAACCGTGGCGCCCGATGCGGTGCTCGGAATCGTGTCACTGATTTTTTGGTCACTAATCGTCGTCATCTCCATCAAATATGCGACCCTGATCATGCGCGCCGACAACCACGGCGAGGGCGGCATCCTTGCCCTTCTGGCATTGATTAGCCCCCGCCGTGCCAAACAGAGTCGGCAGCGCGCAATCATGATCGTAATTGGTTTGATCGGAGCTTGCTTGCTTTATGGCGACGGCGCGATCACGCCGGCCATCTCGGTTCTCAGTGCGATCGAGGGCATCAAGGTATATGCGCCGCAGCTCGACCGCGCTGTCGTTCCATTGACGGTGGTGATCCTCGTGGTCCTGTTCATTATTCAAAGCAAAGGTACGTCCTGGATCGGCGGATTATTCGGACCAGTTATGCTGGTCTGGTTCGCTGTGATTGGGGTACTCGGCATTGTCGGGATTGTGCGCTCACCCGAGGTGCTCGCCGCTTTGAGTCCTATACCGGCGATCACCTATCTGTGGCATGGCAGTCCGCTCGTTTTTGCAGTGGTTGGTGCGGCTTTCCTGGCAGTCACCGGCGGAGAGGCAATGTACGCTGACATGGGACACTTTGGCCGATTTCCAATCCGCGCCGCATGGTTCGGCGTCGCTTTGCCTGCGCTCACGCTCAACTACTTCGGTCAAGGAGGATTATTGCTCACACAGCCGGAGGCAGTTGATGGGCTGTTCTACCATCTCGCCCCCGAGTGGTCGCACTATGGGCTCGTCATTCTGGCTACGTTTGCGACAATCATCGCCTCGCAGGCGATCATTTCTGGCGCGTACTCGCTAACACAACAGGCTATCCAACTTGGCTTCTTGCCACGCATGAACATCGTCCACACTGCCGGCCATGAGATCGGCCAGATCTACATTCCATTTGTGAACTGGGCGCTGGCAACGGCAACTCTTGCCGCTGTCATCGGCTTCGGATCGTCAGATGCCTTGGCCGGCGCCTATGGCATCGCGGTCTCATTGCTCATGGCAATCACGACTTTGTTGGCGACCTTCGTCGCACTGCATTGGAAGCACAACCCAATCATTGTTTATGGTGTAAATGGGAGTCTGCTTCTCATCGATCTCGCCTTTTTCGCGTCGACCTCGACAAAATTCCTCGATGGCGGTTGGTTTCCGTTGCTTTTGGCGCTGGCGGTCGCGTTCCTGATGCTCACTTGGCGCAAGGGGGAGGAAATCACGGACACCGCCCGCCTAGAGGTAAGGCTGCGTTCCAAGGACGTCATCGAGCTGATCAAGGCCGAGCCACCATTTCGGATCCCAGGCACCGCTGTCGTGCTCGGTCGTATGGCCAAGGGCGTACCACTGGCATTGACCCATAACCTCAGACTTAACCACGTGTTGCATGAAAGAGTGTTGTTGGTCGCGGTGACAATCACTGAAACGCCTCGGGTTTCGGACGAAGACCGGGTCGTCGTAACGCCGATCTCCGAGAACATTACTCGCGTCGAATTGCTCTTCGGCTTCATGGAGCAGCCAAACGTCCCAAAAGGACTCGAGTTGGCGGCCTCAGACGGAAAAATCATAAAATGCGATCTGCAGCACGTGACCTATTATACGGGCCATGAGACGATTATTGCTTCCGGCCGGCGATCGGGCATGGCACGCTGGCGTGAAGAACTTTTCGCATTCATGCATCACAATGCCCAGCGACCGGGCGCCTATTTCAAGATCCCGAGCGGACAGATCATGGAGATCGGCATCGAATTCGAAATCTGATCTGGAGGCGACTGAAAATTAGGGACGGGTAAACGGCGTCTCCCGGCAGACGCGCGCTTGCCAGTGCAGGCAAATTTATCGCGTCACCGCGCGTGCCCTGGTCGCAACGGGAAAACAGTCAAGACCATGAGTGCTACCGTCCCGTTCCCTCGGTCGCCCAGGGGCCGAGCGGCCACGCCAGAACTCGCCGAGAAAGTCACGATCCGCGACCTCAATTTCTTCTACGGCGAGTACAGGGCTTTGAGATCGATCAGCCTGCCGCTGTATCAGAACAAGGTGACCGCTGTCATCGGTCTCTCCGGTTGCCAGTCGGCTCCGGTCGACCTCAGGTTCGACAAGCGTCCCGCGCTTACCGACGCCATACGCTGGCCAGCCAGGGCTGCCTTTCGAGCGGCAAGCCGGCAGGACGGTAATAGTGGGTCACTTCTACGAAGCCCGCCGACGATACAAAGCGGCCCCAAGTCTCTAAATCGAGATACGTGCCGTAACGCCCGTCGGTCCAACCTTCCTCATTGTGACCGCGTGGGTTCGAGCTAAACAGCACGCCGCCTGGCTTTAGACATGCACGTAGTTCCAGCAACACGCGCGGCAGCTCCTGACTGGGCACATGAAACAGCGAGGCGTTAGCGAATACGCCATCGAAATAGTTCTCGGGAAGATCGAGCTTGAGGAAATCCTGCTGCCATACTTCGCAGCTGCTATAAGCGCGTGCCATGGCGGCGAACTGCGCGGCGCCTTCCAAACCTATTGCGACGTGGCCGAGTTCAGCAAAGACCTTAAGGTCACGCCCAGGCCCGCAGCCAAAATCGAGTATGGTGAAAGGCCGTTCACCCTCGATGTATTGCAACATCGCTGCGATGTTCTGGCTAACGTCGTGATAGCGAGTGCCTTCCCAAAAATCTTGGGCATTCTGGTTGTAACGGTCCAGCGTTAGGTCGACGATTTTTCCTAAGTCTTGCGAATTCAATTTCATGTCCAATGGACCTGGGTCGCTTCGAAAATGCGGATGCCGTACCCATGAAGTTTGGGCTACGCTTGAGGGCTCACATTGTCATCTACGAGAGGCGCACTCCATGCCAGTTTCCATGTACACCGTGTCCATTCCCATCTTCATCCAGCACCTCAACGGCCTCAACGCCGTCCTAGACAAGGCCGCTACATGGGCCGCCGCGCGCAAAGTCAACGAGGCCGACCTTTTGAACATGCGGCTGTCGCCCGACATGTTCAATCTGACGCGGCAGGTGCAGGCGGCGACCGATCATGCCGCCAACGCGGCAGGGCGTCTCTCCGGCAAGGAGCTTCTAAAGTTCACTAACGACGAAACCACTATTGCTCAGTTGAAAGACCGCATCGCCAAGACCATCGACTATCTCAAGAGCGTTAAGCAGAGCGAGATCGACGGCACCGAGGACAAGGACATCAGCATCACCTTCCCAAGTTTCCAGACACGCCAATTCACCGGGCAGAGTCTACTGCTCGGCAACAGTCTGCCAAACTTCTGGTTTCACACCACCACTGCCTACGATATCGTCCGGCAGTGCGGCATCGAGGTCGGCAAGCGCGACTTCATGGGCACGCCACCGTCGTCGTAAGCCCAGCTGCGAACTTACCGGCGCTTCGATCGCGGATCATAAGCAGACATTTCGTCGTGTCCGGTCGATGTCCGCTTTACCGACGTTAACGAATTGGTCGCTCAAATTCACGACCGAATGCCGCTGATCCTCGCGCCCAGCGAGTACAAGCGTTGGCTGAGCGACGAGCCTAATCCACGCGACTTGCTGCAGCCATTTCCAGCCGAACCGATGCACATGTGGCCAATTTCGACGCGGGTCAACAAGCCGGAAACGACGACCCGTCGATCTTGGAGGAAGTGGAACTATCTCCTGTCTAACCGGTCGCACGCTAGACGTAGGCGGGTTTCTCAAAAATCTAGGTTGATCCACATCAATGACCCCTTACGTCCGACGTCCCACTATTCAATCGGAGCAGGGGGAGGATTTTCGGCATGTTCGAACGTTTGCTTGGGGCCGAACCGACTTTGGCTGCTCGATTTTTTCTTGCGATTGCCGCATTGATTGTCGGATTAGGAACCCTGATCCTAGTGCGCAGAATCGTGACCCGGGCTCATCTGAAGTTTCCAGATTTTAGAGCTTCCTTTCGGACGTCGATTGTTTCTGCCTTCGAACAAATCTGTATCGCTATCGTCGTAATTCCAACGGGGCTGGCTGTTCTTGCTGCGTTAATGGCCGCTTTTGGCGATGTGCCGGTGGGAGCGTCGCGCGAAGATACCGTTCTTGTGGCGTTGCTTATTGCGGGTGCAATATTTCTAATGACAATCTTCCTAGCGGGTGGTGCTCTCACTTTGGTGAGCATAATGGAAAATACCCATGAGATCGCGCGAATGCTTCAGCGAATGGAGGACAAAGAGCTTCGTTCAATTGCGAATGATGTCCATCGCATGGAAGGGGCGGAGCGAGACGCTCGCAATCTGAATGCTGTAGGGAATGCAGTTTTAAGCGATTCTATTGGCGTACAGGAATGACCGATCCACATGAGCATGGTCGACGGTGAGACCGGCCAGATGGACGGCCAGTTGGCAAGATAATCGAGCTTTTCTAATCGAGTATTCATATGATCCTCGATCTATGATTGCTCGCGAGCCGCCATACCCTATTTTTCGGGCGGCAGGATTTCCTGAGGGCATACCTGATCGATCAGGTGTTCTCGTTTGAGATCGATCAGATGCGCTCTCTTTTCATCATTGGTCATGTTAGCTCCGATACCTTGGGTCATAACCATAATCAGCGTGCGATCATTCATGTCCATCCAATATCCTCGGCGCACGAGCTTATTCGCGGCGTCCCGAACGAATGGACTATTGGGATCTATTGTTAGGTCGGGTTCATAAAAGCGAGTCATTTACGCGTACCGAATAGAACCTTCACCGCATCTTCCGCCGCTTTGGTATATATCTCGCCGAGGATCTTAGCCTGTTCGCTAAACGAATTCAGTTGCTTCTCCATAAACTCGGTTTGAATTTTTGACAGCTTCTTGGAAATTCTTGGCTGGCTAAGTTTGTGCATGAACGCAAAAGTAGCAGTAACGTTTTGTGTCGCGTTGCTCAGAAATATTCTATTTAGATTCGTGTTATTCCACGGAAGCCCTGACATGGTCGTTTGAAGCCAACCAAAATAATTCTCCATCGCATCTTGAGTTTGCTTGGTTATCTGCTCGGTAGTCCGCGTCGCGGTGGCCGTCAAACGATCCTGGTCCTGTCCTTTCACGGCTGCCTCCGCCATTCTGCTGGTCTTGCCCATAGTTACCGTGCTGATATCCTTTCGAACCAGTAATAATTCACCTTACCGAAAAACGTGTGTTGTGGATCCATCTCGCCCTCGCCTCTGGGGAGCTCGGCGAGATCCACTGTCCAAGAGTGCTTGTATCCGTTCCTCGCAACTGCCGCGGATAGCAAGGCGTCCAATTGATCAGGCGTTTCAGGCTCAGGCCCGTCCAAATCAAATTTTTGCGCGATTGTGGACCAAGGCTCGGTGTTCAGGTGCATTGCTTTACGCAGCGCCCGCGGATGTGTCTCTGTGATTTTGACATCTTTCCAATGTTTGCGGGCCTCACACGCAAGCAACGTACCCTGTACCAAGATAGCTCCCTGCAAGCTGTTTAAGCTTTGTACTGACTGCCCAATGCGGCCGCGATATTTCTGACGAAGAAGAACATCGACTTGCCTCTCCCCACCTCTCGATGAAGACCACCATAGCGGACAATCAATTCCTATTGCTAACGGTGTGACGGAATGTTTTTGGATCCATCTCATTGCGCTGTGAGCACAATCCGTAGCGGAGGTTTCAAACATTCCGTTCTTCCGAAGCCAAGCTACACCGAAACACGGCTTACCGTTTCGACTTCCACCAGGGTCTGCTCCGAACCAATCCATAATGGCCTCGCCACTCTGATCTTCAAGATTGTGGCTGACAATTTCGTTAATTACCAAACGTTCCGCGGGCAGGCGCCACTACAACAGCAATACACAATCTCCTAATGTGCGTTGATCTAAATCAAGGAAGTCAGCATATTCTCGCAAATCTAATGTCTTTACTTATTGCGTGGTCATCTCCGCATTTGATTCCGATCTTTGATTGCTGACCTCTCCACTATGACTACAATCAGTGCGGCAATCAATGCTGGTGAGCCAAGTGGCGAAATCGGAAGGTCGCTCGAACTGCAAACCCGCCTTCCATGGCGGTCCAGCCGACTACATAAGCAAAATCGAGTTCCTGCCCCTGCGCGCCAAGTGCCGACGTCGAACGTCTGGTCGAGGATGCGCAAACCGCTTTGGTGGTTGCTGAGTGCAGAGTGTGGAATCGTCCCCCATCCATCCGCTCGAGCACGATGACGTGGCCGCCGGCATCGGTTACCGCGATCGAAATTGCTATTCCGGCCTCGCGTGCCTTGTCGATCGCGGTGGCCGTTATCCTCTTCGCCCCCTCATGGGTAAGACGTTTTGTGTTGGTGACATTACATTTGAAGTGAGGCCTCTCGAATACTGATACGCAGGCTTGCTCGAAGAGATTTGCGCTCCCACGCTCAGATTCAAATTCAAAGTCTGCAGCTCCAGTAAGGCGGAGCCTTAGCGTGCCCAATACCGATACTCAATAAGAGCTGCTCGGCAATTGCGCTAGATCAAAACGGACGTTGCAGATCGACAATCTATCAACAATCCAACTTTGGTCGACTCCGGCAAGGGAATTTGTTTAACTTCTTCATGTCCAATAAAGTGAGCATTTTCCGAGGTCTTCTTGAGTGTATCGCAACCAATTATCGCCGTTTTGGCGACGATGAACACGAAGAGCAAAGAGGCTCAGTTCATCGCCAGCGTGCTCGAACGCGCGGGTGTGACGCCGCTGATCGTCGACCTGTCCATGAAGCCGCACGATTTACCTACTGCCGACATCACAGGCGATCAAGTTGCCAGACTGGCGGGCACATCCTGGCAAGCCCTCAACGGATATGCGCGCCAGGAAGCGGCCGCCGTTATGGTTAAGGGGGGCATCAAGGTCTTGCATGAGAGGCACACGAATGGCGACATCGCTGGCGTGATCGGTATCGGCGGCGCGAATGGAACCAATCTCGTGTGCTCAATCCTGCGCTCGCTGCCATACCTAATACCGAAGGTCATGGTGAGCACAGTCGCCGGCACGGCAGCCGTACAGTGGTATGTCGCCGAGAGCGATATCGCCATGTATCCGTCGATTGGCGACATCTCACTGAACCGCATTACCACCGCGATCATGGAGAACGCGGCGAACGCAGTGGCTATTGCGGCCAGCAACTACGTAGTGAAACGGAAAGCAA
>Ga0318532_10000014_pt1 | contig 20980 bp, 34 predicted proteins | sample GRESIP053b4f26_FD_203659 | JGI IMG/M metagenome (GOLD analysis project Ga0318532, IMG submission 203659) | Tropical soil microbial communities from Luquillo Experimental Forest, Puerto Rico - GRE.SIPMG.053b4f26 | ecosystem: Environmental > Terrestrial > Soil > Tropical forest > Bulk soil...
GACTGCGACCATGCGATGGACGGATTGCCCTGCTCCAACGCGGCCATGGCGAGGCGGATGGTCAGCGGCGCCACGATCCCACGGTATTCACGCCATTGTGGGCTGAGCGGCCTAAGTGCAGTGCTACCGATCCGCGTAATCGCTGCCGTCGGGTTTGCGACGCGAATTCGTCGCGTGACGCCTACCGGATGAATGATCAGGGCGAGCTTACCGACGGCCTGATCGTGGTATGTTCCGTTCCTGCCCCGGTTCCCGGGGCCCTTCGATCTGGGCTCGCCGGAGTATCGACTGATCGGGTTCGACACTGATGTCACCGATCATATAAACCAATCGCCAATGGTCAGCGCACCACGCCGTAGCGCCGCCGCCGCGATCGGCAACGCAGGGTGCGCCGCACCATTTCCAGGTGCCGTTCCCCGGCTCACCGACGATCCAGCGGCAGCCGTCGGCCCCGACGTCGGGCCAGCCAAGCCGAGTCTCGAGAGCCGCTAATGCCGGATCCTTCCGCGGGCGTTCAAATTTGATCAATCGCTTCGTGCCTTCGATGCAATGATCGTTTCGGCCCACTTGTTAGACTCCAGCTTATGAGACATGCGGCGATGGGGTCCGGGTTGAACATCCAGCCGCGTCCGGTCGTGGCCTTGCCCCGAAAGGCTGGCGCTCGCCGCGTCCAGGGGCAGATGGTCGGCGCGCTGTCTTCTATCTTGCGAAATCGCGCCAAAACTTGATAAAATGAGCCACGGGACGGGGTGATGCGCATTGTCCCGAGGAGAGTTTGTTGCTGTGGACCCGAGGCGTCGCCGCTCGCGCGACGTTGAGCTACCTCGATCGGCGGGGGATCGACGCGAAGCCGGCCCTGCTCGAGGCCGGGCTCACGCGAGGTCAGTTATCGCAAGACGATATCGGCGTGTCCGTCGCTTCCCAGTATCGATTTCTCGAGCTGGCCGCGGCAGAGGCCGACGATTCGCTCCTCGGACTGCACGTCGCAGCAGAGATGGACACGCGGGACATTGGCATTCTTTTCTACCTTACCGGGTCGTCGCCGACGGTCTCGAAGGCGCTCGACAACCTGGCGCGTTACAGCAAAACCACAAATCAGGCTCTCATCGTCGAGATCTTGCGGCGGAAGGACGAGGTAATCCTGGCGATCCGCCATGTGCAGGAGTTCGATGAGCCGCACCGGCAGTTTTTCGAGCTCCTTGCACTCTGGTTCGTGCGGACACTGCACAAGGAGACGAACCGCGATTTCGCCCCGTTGCGGGTAACGTTTACCCACGCCCGAAACTCCGATTTGAGGGAGGTTCACCGCCTGCTGCGGTGCCCTGTCGATTTTGCGCAGGCGGTGGACAGCTGGGTCCTGCCGCGGCATGTCCTGGACCTGCCGATGGTGTCCGGGAATAGTCGCCTGCTGCGGATCCTGACGACGCACGCCGACGATCTGCTCGCCCAGAGGCACTCGGTCTCCGGGCTCCAGGGGATGGTGGCAAACCAGCTCGTCAGCCTGCTTCCGAGCGGCGAGGCGCGGGCGGCGGCGGTCGCGAGGCGACTGGGCATGAGCACGCGGTCATTCACCCGAAGCCTGGCGGAGGAGGGGACGACCTTTGGTGAAATCCTCGAGCGGGTAAGACAGCGCCTTGCCACTCGGTACCTGGCAGATGATCGGAAGTCGGTCCAGCAGATCGCCTGGTTGCTCGGCTACTCGGAGCCTGGGGCGTTCAATCACGCTTACAAAAGGTGGACCGGTGCGACGCCGAGGCGAGCGAGAAAGCCTTCTCCGGCGCCGCGATGAGTGACGCTGGGCTAGGCCGGCCCGACCGTCCGTCGGATCATGATCTCGACATCAGGGCGCAGCCGGCGCGCCTCGGCGGCCAAGTCCTCCGACGGCGACTGTCGCCAGCCTGACCAAGGCGAGAGGCACCGGCCTCGCATGTAAGGTCTCCGTTCAACGGTGAGCCACGTTGTTTGGCATGACCGGCGGCCCTTCCGGACCTCTGCAGCGCTCTTCGGCAAGGCTCGCGAGGTATTGCTGGCGCGCCTGAAGGGAGGCCTGCTCGGTCCCGGCAGCGCCCTGGAAGTCCATGCCGAACCACAGGATCGGAATGAACAGTCCGGCGACACCGGCGACCACATTCTGCGCTACCTTCCCGCCCTGCTCCGAGCCAAGCTCGCTGATCCGTTGGTTGTTGGCCTGAACCTGGCCATGATCGCGGTGCGGTTGGCGTAGCGGTCCTGCATCTGGGCGACGGGAACGGGTGCGGGCGCTCGCCCAGCACAGCTCGATAATGTGACAGCGACCGCGAACGCGGCCAACACTGGCTTGTACATTTTTGACTCTCTATTTGCGGGTTCTACGGATTGACTTTCTGCGACCCCGGCTAAGCCGGGCTTTCGCCGGTCGGACAGGTTTTTGCGAACTGCGGCGACTAGGCCCTGCTTAAAAGCCTCTGCCAGTCGGCGGCGTTTGATCCTGGCGGGTCATGTTCGAGAAAATGCTCGAGCATGTAGACGATGGCTGCGGATCGGCTCGGCAGCACTCTCTGCCGCGCTCGCCAGACGTCGATCCTCTCGACCAACTGCGGCTCGACCCGGATGTCGATATTCGCGGTCTTACGTTTCATGGAGAACTCTGTGGAAGGAATGTGCTGCGGTTGCCCATTCCCACGAGGTGGGGCGCTATCGGGCCGCCGACTTGTTAATTTGCGCCAAAAAATTGATATATCGGGCCAACCGCAGAAATCACCGCTGAGGCCCCGCCAGGGCACCGACTCAATCGAAAGGGCCATCCCTGGCCCGCCGGCGCGCGTGACACGATCAAACGCGGCAGCAAATTTTCGTCAGGCAGAGAGCCCGGACGAACCGGGCTCCTAGGACGCGCGCAACCCGGAGAACGATCCGCCGCCCGGTGACGGGGTTGTTGGCGACACTCCCGCCTTGCCGCTCTCGATATTTGCGGGAGAGGCCGATCATTCACTGATCGGCCGAATACCCTGCTCCAGCGCCGGCATCCCAGGCAGATGGTCAGCGGCGCCGCGATTCCGGTATTCACGCCGCTGCGGGCTGAGCGACCCTAAGGGCAGGGCTGCCGATCCGCGTGATCACTGCTGGCTGGGGTATTGCCGTCACCGACCATGCCAGGGCGGCGATCCAGCCGGCGATGGTCCAGCCGGCGGCAAAGTTCAAAAGTCCGATCGATGGCAAACAGTGATGATCACGGACCGTGGCGATGATCAACGGCGCCATGTAGAGACCGAGCATGGAGCCGAGCACGAGATAGAAGCCGATCAAATTGCAGATGCCATCGACAAAGCTTTCCATCGTCTTCTCTCCGTCCGAGGCGCGGGAGGTTTCCCGTCGCATGTCAGAGAGGTAGGGCGATGTAGGGCGCACTGCTTGATAATTCCGGCCAAATAATTGATCGCCCGCGCCAAGCTGGCAGAAATCCCACGGAGCCCGTAGAGGGGCGTCTCTGTTTCGGCTACCCAGGCCATCGGAATCCGAGAAGGCCGCTATGGGCCGCCCCAGAGGGCGGAAGCGGCGATCTACCGGGGCCGCCGTCCCTGCCGTGGACGGCGCGACGGGTCGCGTTCCTCCGGTGTCGGCGGTCTCGCCGACGACGGTGGCTTCGGCCCCATCTCGCCGAACTCGCCCTGGGAAACCGGGCCACACCCGCCACAAAAATTAAGCCAAATGTAAGGTAGGTCACATTCGTCCTAGACGACGGGGTTCAATATGGCGGTGTGGCTGCTCAAGGAGGAGACCATGTCGAAGGGTGTTTCGTCTATTTGCCGCATCGTTCTCGCGACCGCCGCGTTCGCGAGCCTCGCCCGTATTCGTTGCCCCGTTCCTCTTGCTAATAATTTAAGCGCCTGCGTCTCTTCGTCGGTCAGCTCAAGGTGCATTGGCGGCCACGCAATGATAGCTGACCACCGCCGACACTCCTTTGACGCGGAGATCCCGCTTATCAAACTTTTGGTACTCGCTGGCCAGCTTCCGGCACTCGGCCATCGTCGCATGCTCGCTCAACGGCGCGCAGCCGTCGCTGGTGCGGGTCGCGTAGCACTGGATCAGCGCCGCCGCGAGCGCCAAGAGTGTGCTGCTTGCCCTGCTCCTACCCGTCATCGATTCGCCATTGGCGTGCCGGGCCGGCATCGCCGCCCCGGTGCAGGTGGTGTCACACCGAATCGGCGGGACATCAAGGTTTCTGCCAAGAGCCAATAGCTTTGGTGGCAGGGACCCTCGGCCGTTCAACAGCTTGTGCTTGAGTGACGGCAGGTTTGTGCGACGCTGACCGCGTTCGACAACCTTTTCTGGAGCTAAACCCCAGAAACCACAAAGCCCGCTGAGGGCGGGCCTTGCAATCCGGTAACCGGGAAACTCTGTGCCTGACAACACCGAGCTTTCCCGGAAATCCACTGGCGCGTCAAGCGGAGAATTTCCGCTGACAGGCGAAGTGTGCGTCGCCTGCACGGCGGGCGGGACGCCGCTCCTCGCCTCGCAGAGTGATCCCGCAGCCGGGTTTTCATGCCCTCTTTTGTGCTGTTTTCGCCTTTTTTGTGAAAGCCGGGCTCATTGGGAGGGCCTTGCCGCGGACGGGCTTCATGCGCCGCACGCGGAGCGACTTTGGCAGCAGCTTGGCCTGGGCGCGGCGACGACCGGCGGTGCATGCGCTCATTTTGTTGTCCTCCGTTGCGCTCGATGTTGACGAGCAGGGAGGTATTCGCTGCCCGGCCGCACCGTCTTGATAATCCCGGCCAGAAAATTGATTTGACGGGCCCGGATGCGATGGCGCGCAAAAAAAAGCCCCGGCGGTTTGTTGCCGGGGCAGTAGGGAGACCGTATGCGCCAGTGCGCTGGCGCACATAGGTGCGCTCCGACGATAAACCGCAGCGGCGAGAAGGATGCTGGGGCAATTTTAAGTCACACAGCCGCGGGTCGTCCTAACCCGGTACGGGAGGCCGCCCGCCGGGGTATAAGGGGATCGATCAAGTACAGACCGATGTGCGCTCGCTCTCACAGGAAACGCACACGGTCGCGATGGCCTAGTCAGACCATATGCGCCCTTTGGCGCGTGACGCACATGGTCGCGCTCACGATAGACCCGAGCAAGGCGAGCTTCTAAACGAAAAGGCGCAGCCCGCCTGGATCGGGGGGCTCGTTAGCCGCCAGGAGGCGGAACTTCCGCCTCTTTCGAGGGTGGCGACGTGCCGGATTGTTGTGCCGGGTGGTGAGATTGACGGCGCGAAATCGCGAGCCCGGTGATGATCGCTTTGCCCACCGTAATCACACCGATGAAAATGATCCCGGCGAGCAGCAATTGGATCCATAGCGGCATGGGGCGGTCAGCCGTGCGGCGGCCAATAGTGCAGCGCGGGCGCTATCATTGCCGGCGCTATGCTTCGGCCTCGCCGGTGTCGTATTCGGCCAGGGCCCCGTCAGCGATAGCGGCAATCTGACCGAACGGGATCAACAGCTCCGGGGCCACCGAGGTGTCCTTCTCCACCGGATAGGTCAGCCGTGCCAGGTCGCGGATCGCCTTGAGCAGGCACAGCAGCTCGCGGTCGGTCACTTTCCCTCCCGCCAGATGCGCGCAGCCCTGGCCGGGATGATCATTTGGACAGGATTTTGACGGTTTGCGGGATAGGTGGTGGCAGCCATTGTCGTTGTTGTCTATTCCAACGATGGTGGTTAGAGGCGGCGTCTCGTCTACCCGCGGGGCGTCGTCTCGCCTGCGATCCTACTTCCATCTGAACCACCGTCGCCACCACGGCTGGGCGCTCGCCCCGCTGATGTGCTAAGCCTGCGGTGCTGCGGTGCTCCCCGCGGACTCAGTTCCCCCGAGTTTGCGACGGTGGTGTCGGCAGCGACCGGCGGCTTTTCCCCCTGGCCGCCGGACCAGTGGTCGAGGCCGGTTTCCTCCGCGAGGAGGCCGGCCGGAATAAGGGGGGGCCTATGGCATCGGACATCACGCTTGCGGTCGGCGACGGCGCCCGCCGCATGACCTATGCCGAGCTGGCCCAGGCCAGAGGCATATCCCTGGCGTCGGCCAGGCGGCTCGCGCGCCGCCATGGGTGGGGCAGGCAGGCCGGGAACGACGGCGTCGTGCGGGTGACTGTCCCTCTGCCGGCGCTGCAAAGGGCGCCCCCTCCGGGAGTTGATGGCCTAGGCCATAGCCGAGGCCTGGCCGATGGGTCAGGCCCAGGGTCAGGCCCAGGGTCAGGCCTAGGGTCAGGCCTAGGGACAACACGCACAGAAGGGCGGGATACTGCCGAATGTGATGGCCTAGGCCAGGCCGAGGCCGTGCCCCATGGGACAAGGCCTATGCTGGTGCCGGAGAGGCCTACGCTAGGCCCTGGGACAGCGCCGATGTCCGATGGGACAGACCCCTTGATAGCGATCGGGATCCAGACGCTGTCGCAGGCCGTGAGGATCTCGCGATCGCGAACGGTTCTCTGCTTTCCGAGCGAGAGCGGGCCGAACACCTGGGGCGCGAGCTTGAGAGGGAGCGCCAAGACGCCCGCACGCGGATCAGCGAGCTGCAGGCCTCGCTGACTGAGGAGCGGCGGCGGATTGACGGTCTCTACATGGATCTCGCCGACGCCCGCGTTGCGGCGATGATCGCGGGCGGCGAGGCGGCGGCATTACGTGCCGAGAACGCGCTCTTAAAGGCCCGCCCGTGGTGGCGCAGGTGGTTCCGGTGAGGCGGCACACCGCGCCCCGCACCGGGACCGCGCGCAAGCAGCATGCCCTGGTTCCCTATATTGCCGACCGGGGCTCGCTGGCGCTGTGCGGTCAGCGCTTTGTGACGGGCGTTCTCTTCGAGCGGTTCGACCGGTTCGCGGCCGATAAGAGCCGCAACCTTTGCCGCCGCTGCTTGGTGCGGCACCGGCTGATGCGCTGCTGACCGACCGGCGACCGTGGTGGCGGCGCTGGTTCCGGCGAGCGTGTTATGAGCCGGCCGAGCGTCAGGCTCCTCCGCGATGACGGGCGCTCCTGAGTGGGTTGGCGCCTTACGATCATCAGCCAGGGTGTCGTGCTGTTCACGGCGAGCACCCGCTCGCGCCAGGAGGTCGAGGCTCTGGCCGCCGAGGCCCGGCGGCTGCGTCCCGATGTGGAGATTTTCATTCTGTCCGCCGGACGGTGCGGCCTACCGTGCCGTACCGCTAAGGAGCGATCCGCGTCAGCTGGAACTCGATCTAGAGCCGGAACCGCCGCTCGCGGACCACCGATGAACCCTGAGGCGCCACGCCGGCAGTCCGAGCTTCCAGCGCCCGTGGTGGCACGGTGGTTCAGGTGAGACAGTGACCTTCTGTACGCTAGCGGAATAAACCGTTCGGAACGAAACACTTTTTCCGTTACCGTACAGCGATGGCTATTGGCTTTAATCCGATCTTAGATCGGCGGCTGCGCGACGAGCCGGTACGGCGCGATGAGGTGCTAATCGACAAGCGTCGGCTCGAGACGATGCCGATTGCGACATGGCAATTTGAAGAGCGGCAAGGGCAAACGCGAGACGGGCTTTCCCATACCACCCGGTTGCTAGTCGGCGACCCGGAACTTTGGCGTCCGCTGATCGACAGCATCCGAGTAACACCCGAGTTCTCGGTGTGGGAAGCGCGCGAATACGTCTGTGAATACTGCGGTGCCCGGTATCTCGGGCTAAGGCGCGGTGGCGATCACCGAGTGCGGGTGTGCTCGAACGAGTGTGCCAGGCGACTGCACAATGCCAAGCAACGGCTATGGCGACAACGGCGCGGTCCGTCCGATTACCAGCTCATCAACGCCGTACGTACGGCAAGGCGGGCCGAAGCTCGTGCTGGCCGGGTATGTGCGCACTGCGGCATTCCGATCAAAGCGACGCGCTCGACCCGGCGCTTCTGCTCCAGCCTCTGCCGGATAAGGGCGTATCGGGCATCGCACGCAGCAGCGTCAGCGCCATGACCGACCAGCTGCCCCTGGCCCGCGCTTTTGAGGGCGCCGGCATCCAAGAAAGGAGATCCATGACCGACCTTTACGAGGAGGACGTCCTGCTCTGGTCGGAGCAACAGGCGGCGCTGCTGCGCCGGGTCGCGGCCGGCGAGCGGATCAACGATCAGGTCGATTGGGAGAACGTCGTCGAGGAGATCGAGAGCGTGGGCAGCGAACAACTGCATGCCGTCAACTCATTGCTGATGCAGGCGCTGATCCACATGCTAAAGGCGCAGGGCTGGCCGGACTCACGTGAGGCACCGCACTGGAAAGCGGAGACGGAGCGGTTTCGTGGCGATGCGGCGGATCGGTTCGCCCCTTCGATGCGCCAGCGTATCGATCTCGCGAAGATCTATCGCCGGGCGCTGCGCGCGGTTCCCGACATGATCGATGGCCAGCCGCCGTTGCCGTTGCCGGCATCCTGCCCGGTGACGCTCGACAAGCTGCTCAGCGAGGATTGATGAAGAAGATGCTGGCCTCCCTGCGCAAGCGCGAGCAGCGTCGGCTCCGCGACCCGCTGCCGGAGACGCTGCTCGCGAAATACCTTCGCCTGCGGCCGAAGACCAGCTCGATCCAGAGGAACAGCAAGATCATCGCCGCGTCGGCGGCGCTGGCGATCATCGCGGCGGCTTCGACAGCGGCCAATGCTCAGACGGCCGCGCCCAATGTTCAGCCGATCGCACCGGCGCCGCCCGAGCCGCGCTCATGTCAGCGGTTGCACGAGGAAACGAACAAATGCGACGCTGGTATGCGTAGCTGCGATCAGCACGTCGTCGACCGTTGCAGGCGCGGTGTCAGCGTGATGAGAAACGACTACCGCAGGGGCTGGGACCGCGCGACGGCGGCCAGTACCTACGGCCGTAAAATGCGCAATTCACCAAAACCGACACCAAAGCCGCATCCGATCCCGTAAGACCTAAGCAATTCCGCGGCCCGCAGGCGGCGCGACCCGGGGCTGACATCAACCCGACAAGCCGCGGCTTCAGCTCCTCCGCAGCCGGCGCCGGGGCATCACCCCGCAATATGCTGTGACGGAAGGCGCCGCGGCCTTTGGCGCGTGAATTAAAGCCTGGCGCGGGATATAGCGGCTGGCAACGGGTTTGTCGGCGGCCCGCCGCGCGGTTGGGACCCCTGTTCGTCGGGCTGGTCGGCGTCCTCCTGACCGTCGGGCGGCGCGCCCTGGCATTATAACGCCCGCCAGGACGCCTGCCGCGACAAAGACCGGATCATTGCCATCTGCGCCAAGGGGATCGAATACTGCGACGCGCTGGCCTTGCGACAGGCGACGCGAGACTGCTCGGCGCCACTTCGATCGCCACTTCGATTGCTTCACCGAGCGGCACATCGTCTTGCTGTCGTCTCGTCTTGGACCGGCGTGCCCACTGCTGGACCGCGACATGGCGCCGGTCCAAAGCGCGGTGGTGGCTGCAGGCGGTAGGAAAATCGGATGAATAGCAGCGGCGTCTTAAGCCGGCGCAACCGCAGCTTAAACGGCGGCATAGAGTCGGGACCACGGCCCGACTGGTAGGAAAATTGGCCGAAAACCGCAATTCTATTTCTATTGTCCCTCTATATCCTATTGTTTTATATCGAAAATAATCAAACTAAACCGATGACCGCTCAGCATTGTTCTATATGTCAAGGTGTGCTAGCCTGGCTGACATCGGCTCGCGTATAGTTAACAGCGGTGCCCGGCTAGGGCCGACCTCAACCCCCGTAAGGGGCAGTGAGTGTTTGATTTACCACGATGTCCGATGCATCGCCTCGAGGGGGGTCGCGCGAGATTACCTCAATCTGCAAGCAGAGATACCAATGGTTAAAGAAAAACTTACCTCGTCAAAAGTAGAAGCGGCACGACGACCAGGTCTACTGAATGACGGTGGCGGGCTCTACTTGGCTGTCGCCAAGGGCAGTTCGAAGAGCTGGTGTTTTCGGTTCATGCTCGGCCGCCGGCGCCGGACAATGGGGCTCGGCGGGGTCGAGAAGATCGATCTCCACAAAGCGCGCGAGCGTGCCCGCCAATACCGCGAGCTGGTCGAGCAGGGTATCGATCCGATCGACATCGCCGCAGTGGGCGCGCGGTTGCCGCAGCGAAGACGGCGATGACCTTCCGCAAGGCCGCCCTTGCTTTTATCGACGGCAAAAAGAGCGGCTGGACCGCATCCTATGCTCAGCAGTGGATCATTCATTTCGAGACTTACGTCTTTCCCGAGATCGGCCCGTTGCCGATGCAGATGGTGAACCACACCGATGTCGTGCTCAAGATCCTCGAGCCGATTTGGGAGACCCGGACCCAAACCGCCTGGCGCATCCGAGGTCGGCTAGAGATGATCATCAACTGGGCCAAATCTCTCGGTTATTGCACCGGCGAGAACGCCGCGCGTTGGGAAGGGCATTTGGAGCATCCACTGGCGCGCCCGGGCCAGATCCGCAGCGTCCGGCACCATCCGGCATTGCCCTATCGTGATGTGCCCGCGTTTCTAAAAAAGCTGCGACGGCATCGTGGAATGGCCGCCATCGCACTGGACTTCACCTTGCTCACCGCCGGGCGACAGAAAGAGACGCGGTTGGCACGGTGGTCCGAATTCGACTCGCTGCCGGGATATGGACGATCCCAGCGCCGAGAATGAAGATGCGGCGGGAGCATCGCGTCGTCCTGAACGAACCGGTGCTGGCGATCCTGCGCGAGGTGGCGGCGCTCAAAAGCAGCGAAGACGACTTTGTTTTCCCTGGGATCAAGCCCGGCCAGCCGATCGGCCAGCACGTCATGAAAACGCTGATGCGGTATATGGGCTATACCGGTATCGCCACCGCACACGGGTTCCGCTCGACGTTTAAAGACTGGGCGACCGAACAGACCGACTTCAGGACCGAGGCGATCGAGCTGGCATTGGCGCACGCCGTCGGCAGCAAAGTCGAGGCCGCTTATCGGCGCGGCGAGCTTCTCGAAAAACGGCGGCTGTTGAGCAAGGCCTGGGGCGATTTCTGCCTCGGCCTGACGCCACCTGCGGCATCAAACCTGATCCCGTTTCCTGGATCGGTTCCCGACGACCGTGCGACCGAGCCGGTGCCGATCGCTGCGAGCAGCCCAAAAAAGCTCCGCCGCAGCATTCCTCTCACAGCTAAGGCGGCGTCCATCACCGCAAGACCCTCTCCAAAGTCAAAGGATCGCCGCCAGCTTGAGCTGGATATCTAAGCCACAGAGGCAGTCGGCGCGACGACCGCCCTCGATCCAGGCACCGATCGCGTCGCGGTCCTGGTTCGCAGTCAATTTCATCGCGATCAGGCGACCGAGCGCACCTCTCTTGAGGAGATGCTCGATAAAACCTTTAGCCGTGTAAGTTTTGCCCGAACGGCGGTGCCAACGATCGCGATAGGATCGTCAAGCGCATCAACGGGAAGCTCGGCAGGAAGAGAATCCCCGGGCCCATCGCCGCGGCTGTGGACGATGCCTCACTTTCCGGCGTCAGTGAGCGATGCCGCGTACAAGGGCTCGAACGCCCGGCGCAGCCCTCGCCGGCGGCGGTCGGGTCTTTGTTCATGATCCATTCGGAATGGGGCCTCGATAGCGACCGGATAGGTCTTCGGCCGGAGGCCTTGGTCGAACCCCCGAAGCGCCGGAGTGAACCGTAGCGAGCCCGCACATCGAGGACTCGGTTTCCGGGGATCCACGAAAAGCATGATAGAAAGCATCACGAAACCCAGTCAGCGTCTCGGCGGCGCGAGCCCCCTCCCCTGCCCCGCTCGTGGCGTTCCGGCTCCGAGGCCTGCCGCAAGGCCCATACCGTGCCGTCGAGGTGGAGCTCGCCGGCAATTGCCTTGGCGACCATACCGTGGAAATAGCCGCCCGGGGAGGTCCGGAAATGCTCCGGCTCCTTGGTCGAGACGATCGCGAGCGCCACGGCGGCTAGCTCGCGGCCCATGGCAAGGCAGGCGTCACCCCAGAGGGATTTTGAGACGCCAAGGTCGTGCCGCAGCCAGTCGGCGGCGTCGATGATGTCCGGCCAGGTCGTATCCGGGCGCCGCAGATAGGGCTTGAGCTTCGGGGTGAGCCGCACCAGCTCGTCCGGGCGGATGCCGTGCACCATGCCCTTCTCTGCCCTTGCTGGCTGCACCGGCACTGAGGATCGAGAGACACCGGACCGCCCTGCCCTGTTACACTTGTTGGCTGCGGTTACTGTGTCCTCTTCAGGATTAGGGCTTGGTTTGTAGTTGTATTGGTGGGGTCGGTTTTCCGTCCCCATGGGGGCGGTTTCCACAGTTCCCAATAGGAGCTCGAGGCGCTCGCGCGCAGCTTGCTGCCGGCGTTCCAGGCTCCTGACCCCCATCTCCATCTCATCCACGCGCTCCACGGCCTTCAGCGCGAGCGCCAGGGCCTCTGTCTCATTGGCGAACACCTGCCACTCCTCGCCCTCAAACCCGTACTCCTGGGCCGTCTCGAGGATTTGGGTGATGGCCTTGCGCGCGATCGTGGCGCGTCGGCGTAGGCGGCTCATGGCACGCCGTTCCGCCCTGCCCTCTACCGCCACACGCTGAAATTCCGCGTAGCGTGCGGCTATTGGTGCGAGATCAAAGCCGTAGGCCTCGATGATGCGGCCCTTGGGATCGCGCTTTCCGTAGCGCTTGCCGTTCGGGCTGTCTTTCATCGTGACCAGGCCAAGCTCGATGAGCCGACGGTTGATTTCCTTGACCTGCGTTGGCGAAAGACCGAGCGCTATTGCCTGCATCGAGGCCGAGGGCCATACGATCGGCCGGCTGTCTTTTTGCCAGTCTTGTGGCTGCGTAAAACAGAACAGCCAGTCGACCGCGTGCACGAGACGCGATGCAATGCCGAGCCGTGATGCCGCGGCCTTCAGTGCCGCGAGCAGCTGCCCAGGCGATTCCACCCCTTCAGGCAGTCCAGTAAACTTCTCTGCCGTGCGGTCGGCCTTCAGAAGCCCAGGCGTGAGCCGCCTAAAGCCGGTTGGTGCACGGGTAAAGCTCCCCCGTGGCGCCTCTTGGGCACAATTTTCTTGATCCATCGGATCCTCCTCTTTGTGGTTGGATCGCGACGGGCACGCCTTCCCCGTTAACGGAAACGGCAATTTCCGTTTGACAAGAACGGCGTCTTTTGGCTAGGTTGGGGGCTGCGTGTACCCCAACGGTCGCCTTGAAGGCCCGTCACGAAGTTTTGAAAGCCCGCCCGGCAAGGCGGGCTTTTCAGTCTCCAGGTCTACTGCTGGGCGATTTCCCTCCCTTGCTCGATTAGCTGCATCAGCGCCTGGCTGCGATTACGCAGACCATGGCGTTCCTTGAGCTCGTCAATGAGGGCTACTGTCTCGCGCGGCAGCGCGACCACGAGCTGATGCTGTCCCTGCGCGGTAAGCCGGCGCCTATAGGCGCGGTCCTTGTCGATGACGGCATTCTCGGTCGTTTGCATAAGCCCCCTCCTCTGCGAGCGCGTGAGTCGCTAGCGAGCTCAAGGTAAAACCATAGCTTGTGGCTGTCCATCGCCCTCCGGCCAGTTCTGGTATGATTCGTCGTAATCCCTTGGTTTTTCTGGATTGTCTCGGATGCGGAAAGTTCGTGGGTGAGTCAAACTTCCTGGTGTTCGGGAAGCGAGAACCCCGAATCACTCAGAGTCTCGGGTCGCGCCCAAAGGGCCCATGAATTCAATAATTCATGAGTTCATTAGTTGAGGATTTTATGAGCTCATGAATCCATGATTTACATGAATTCCTGAATTCAAAAGGAATGACGACGGCCACGCTTGCCCTTGATCTCCTCTGCGGTCACCTCGATGCCGAGGCCGCGGATGCCGCGCAGGATGAGCGACCGCAGGCTCGTGCGCTCCTTGGCGACCATGATGCCGAGCTCCTGACGGATATGGGCGGGCACCAGCACCTGTAGCGGCACCTCCGGCTCTTTTTTTGCGGCTGGCAGTACAGCCCGGCGTGGCGCCGGGGCCGGTTTTTCGACCGCAGAAACGGGGATGATCTCCGGGGCCGCACGTGCGGTCGCCGGCGGCACCGACTTCAGCAGCGCGCCGAGTTTCTTGCTGGTCATGGGTTCACCACGTTATTCATGAATTCATGAACAGATGAGTCCATGATTTCATAGTTTCCGAAAATCATTCGTTCATAAATGGCTGCAGTCGGCGGCAAACACTCGTGCGGTGGCTTGGTCATGCGCCAACCCCCTTATCTATGAGTTCATGAGCGAATGAATTCATGATTGCATGATTTTCTAAATTCAGCAGTTCATGAACGATTTCTGCAATGTCGTGCGCCGCCGCGCCGTCCGGCTCGACGACATTAGGGCTAAGGCCTTGAATACTGGCCTCCGGATAAGACACGCGGTGGGGCATTTCCGCTTGGAGAAGGGGATAGCCGGCCGCCTCGAGCTCGTTGCGCACATGCCGCGCGATCACTGTGCCGCGCATGGTCATCGTGAGGATCATTGCGGCCCGTATCGGGTGCCCGCTCCGCTCCGGCGTCTCGTTGATCTCCCGGATCAAATTATACGTGGCGATCGCGGCATCCACGTCATCCGGCGCGGGCTTAAGCGGAATGATCGCGAGATCGGCCGCCACGAGCGCTGCAATGGTCGTGCGATTGCGGAACCCGGCGCTGTCGACGATCACTGGCCTATGCCGGGCACGCAATTCCTCAATCACCTGCGCTACTAGCTCTTCGGGTTCGGAAATCACCGGAACGGCGCCGAGCGGCCCTTGTTCATTGTAGCGATTGAAGAGGCGCTTCTCAGGATCGGCGTCGATCAGAGCCGGCTTGTGCCCGATGGCGAACCAGTAGGCGGCAAGTGAACGGGCTAGAGTGGTCTTTGCGACACCGCCTTTGGATGTCGCGAGCGTAATGACGTCGTACCAAGCCGAGCCGGTCATTAATGGATCCCCCGAATCGCACCCCCCGATGCGCGAGTTCTGCTTGGCATGAATTCATGAATTTAGCAATGCTGCGGGACACACAATCCGTACAGGCCGTTAAGTTAGCGGTCATCAATTCATGAGTTCATGATTTATTAACACCCCAGTTCCGACCGAATCGCGGAGCGGCGGGAAGGGAGGGGCGTCACGTCGAACGCCGGTTCGGCTGCGGGCAAACCCGAAAGCGACACAGGAGGTCGCGCGCGCGGTGTTAGCCGATCAACCGTTGGCCGTATCGAGCGCAGAATCCGGCAGGGCGCTGCCGCGGCGGCCGGGTAAAGCGCAGCCGGACGTTAACTTATCCGTCCGCGACCGCGAGGCGCGCGCCGATCGTCACGGCGGCGAACTGATATACGGCGTTGCGGCCGGCGCGCCAGTCGGCAAGCTCCTCGTCGTCGAGGCGATCGGGCATATGCGGCTGCCATTCGCCACGTATAGGCCGAATGACGGTGCCTGGATCAAGGTCGCAACAATTGATGCGCATCGTGCAGCGGAAGCGGCGGCCGACATCGAAGGTGGATTCGATGATGGTGTTGCGGGCAAGGCGCGGCGGGGCCGGCTCGAAATACGTGATTTTCCGGGCGGGCTGCGCGGGCCATTCCGTATCCTCCTCCTCGGTCGCTTGATGGCGAAGCGTATATGGGGAGGGAACGATCCGGCCGGGATGTGTATTGCGTGGACGACCTTGAACGGCGATGCGGCCTTCCGGAAAAGGAAAACCCCGGCGGGGGATGACCGGGGTTTTCGCGGGTCGACGGCCGGGCAGGGGGGTATGCGATCGGGCAGTCTGGTGGGTGGCCTGTGAACTGGTCAGAGCATGCCGCGACGACGCCGCGATCATCGCGATCCTCCTCAATCGCGCCTACGGGATCTCGGAGCAAAGCGATCCCAAGCGGGCGGCGCAACGCGCCCAGGCTGATGTTATCAGCGGTGCGAAACCCACGATAAATGTTCCGGGGCGCGCAAGGTCAGCCGCCAGACCGAGCTACTGCTCGGCTTCATTGAGCGCGATGCCGCCATTGCCTGGGTGAACGCGGCGCTCGACCAGAAGGCCGCCTCGGCCCAGGCTCAGCCCGTGACACCGCCGTTCGCTCGCCGCCTCCCCGAGCGCCCGGTCCCGTGGGAGAGAGACCGTGGGCCGGTCAAGACAGTGCGGTTTGATGTGGTTCCGCCAAAACGCGACCGCTTGACGGTTCGCATGCCCATCGTCCTGCCACCTGTATTGCTGGGCTACGGGCGGCGCGAGCGCCGCCCGTATTTGGTTTACCTGGGCGTTAGCTCGGGCAAGTTCTCGTATTAGAACGGCGGGAACGGCACATATGTTACATCGAGGATCGGGGCGCCGTTGGTGCTCGTGTTGAAAACGTACCTCCGCTCCAGGAAGGAGTTGCCGATCGAGCCCTCGATGGTCAAGACCAGTCCGATCAGGGTCACGGGGTCGGCTGGTTCGAGCGCACATCCAAGGTCAGCAAGATTAGGAATGTCTGGTTGAGCGCGGCGGCGGGAGTCGGAGCGTTATTCAGAAATGCGTTGTTCAGCGCCATCAGCCGACCGGCTGAATTCGCGCTGTTGTCCGTTGTGTTGATGGCGAACGTGTGCCCTTGCACCGTAAACTTCGTGCATGACGGACCGGCATTAGGCGCCGAAGGAATCCCCGTGAAGGACGCGTGCGCTCCCGCGCTTCCTGCTATGATAAGCGCCGCCGCGGCGGTCGCGATCCTGGTCAACATCTTTAGTCACTCCTGCTTGGGTTGTTGAGATCGACGATCGGGCCTCCCCTCTTGAGCTCGGATCGCGTTCTGGGTGGCCAGCTGGGCCTCGCGCTTGGTGGTGGCGGCGCCGTCGGCGATCTTCTCGCCGGTGAAGGTGGGCGGCAGCCGGCGCTCGACGTACCACGCCCAATCGCCGCGGGTACCGCCGGCATAGCCGGCAAAGATTGCCCCGTGTCCAAAAAGAGAATGCCCGTGGGGATCCCGACACGATGATTACTTCGTCTTGCCCCACTCCTCGGTGAAGTTTGCCGAAATCAACCTCACCCACCTGCTCCTCTCATCAAATTCCCGGGGATCGGGATCTCGATCCACCGGCGGTGCTTCTCTTGACGCTTGCCGTCGGCGTTCAGTATGCCACCTTGAACGTCGGGCTGTCCTCGGGTCGGGTCTTGCGGTGGTCGTAGAGTTGGGTGGTCGCGATGTTGGCGTGGCCAAGCCAGTCCTTGACCTTGGCGATGTCGGCATCATTGTCGAGCGCGTTAGTGGCGGCGGTTGCGCGCAGTGCGTGAGCGCCGATCTCGAAGCCCAGTGCTGCCGAATATCCGCGCACCAGGCGGTAAACCGCATCGGGCGTGAGCGCCTTGTCGAGGTGGCCGGTGCGGTTGTTCTTGAGCGGTCGGAAGAGGGCACCGTTCTCGGCGCCACCGTGCGCGGCGGCCTCGAGGTAATCATGGATGAGTGCGTTGGTACCCGGGTGCAGCTCCACATAGCGGGTCTTGTCGCCTTTGCCGGAGACCTTGAAATACGGCACGCCGCGCCGGACCTGGTTGAAGTCTTTGACCTTCAGCTTGCACAGCTCGTCGCGCCGTAGCGCGTGAAACAGCAAAGTCGAGAGGATGGCGCGGTCCCGAATGTCTTTAACGGCTTCTTCTTCGCCGGGATCGGTATGCTTGCCGGGCGCCACGAGTAATTGGCGAGCCTGATGATCGCCAAGCGCCAGCGTCTTGCCCTGGCCGCTTTGGGCGCGCGGCCGTTTAACGCCCTTGACCGGGTTATGGGTGACAGCGTTCTTGTCGCAGAGATACTCGAACAGCGACGACAGTGCGGCCAGGCGGTGCCGGATAGTGCTGCCGTCGCGCGCCCGGCGCGCAAGGTCATCGCGCCAGGCGATGACATGAGCGCGCGTCACGGTGCGAAATTCCTCCGGACGCGCGATACCGGTGAAGCGCATGAAGTCTCCGATGGCTCGCTCGTAAGCGCGTCGTGTGCTCGGGTTGGTTAGATTGGCGAACCACTCGACCACCGGCGGTCTTGAAGGCGTCAAGAAAGCGTCCTGACAGAGGAGGGCTCGCGGATCTCGGCCCACATCATCGGAATGCGCAGCAGATGGCATGGTCTCGACCCGTGGGCGATACTCTCGGTGCCGTATCCGGCACTCAGACAGAGCCTCATGATCACGTAACCGGCCCCAGGCCGGCTGCTTGATCGCGAGCTCGACTACCGCCCGATCGATTTCGGTGCGGTTCTTCAACACTGGCTTACGCCGGCTGATCTCCTGCAGGGCCAGCTCGCCGCCTTTGTCGTAGAGCTCTTTGAAGCGGTAAAAGCTGTCCCGGCTGTAGCCCATTATCTTGCAGGCTTGGCTGACATTGCCGAGCTGCTTGGCCAACTCCAGCAAACCGAGCCTGGCTCGGATGATCTTCTGCTCCTGGGTCACGGTGATCCCCATCCCGCCAAAGGCTCCGTTTCGGATACCAACCAACAAATGTCAGATTAAGTTCGAGCTATTACAGGTATTTCCACCAGATTGCAGAGCCGATAGCCCCGACCGCGAACGGTCTCGATATAGTGTTTACCGCCCGTCGCATGTGCCAGCTTTTTGCGCAGATGGCAGACAAAAACACAGATGATCCTGAACCCCGGCTCGTCCCTTCCGCCGTAGAGGTGGCCAAGAAGCATCTCCTTGGTGACGGTGGCCCCCGATGCAGGCTCAGCAGCTCGAGAATGCCGTACTCCTTTGCGGTCAGCCACACCCGCTCGCCGTTTGCAGTGACAACGCTGGTCTCGAGATCGACGACAAGGTCCCCGGTTCGGATCGTTGAATAATGATCGCGTGAGACTGGGGATTCCGACGGCATTGGACACATTCTGCACGACCAACTGGGTTCATTAGCATCTGTGCCGGGCGGGGCTCCGCCGAGACTTTTCGAGAGCGCACCCAAGACCCAGAGGGCTCATCTTCAGTTTCGCCTTCTGCTTCGCATCGATTTGCGGGCCAGCTGGCGGCCGCGAGCCATCGCCTCGACAAGCAGGACCTCAAGACGATCGGCGATGAGCGCGCGCATGTGTCTCGGCATGACGATGTCGTCCAACAGACTCTCTGCCGTAAGTCTCGGGCGAGTAACTTGCCCTTCTCCAAGGCTATGGTTCGGCAGAGCCGAGTCAGCTCGGTTCATCCTCCTCGAAGGAGACTTAAATGATGCAGTCACGGGAATCCTCCATGGAGCTTGCCACGGGCTAGTAGCGGAAGGACACCAGTTGCTGTTTCTGACGCCTCCCAGCTGGGCGAGGCTCTTCGTCAGCGCCAGATCGAAGAAATCGCATGCGTCGCGGTCTTCAAGGCCAACGAGTATCCTCGCTGCGACCCAGGCAACAGCGTCGAGCGCGATGTAAGCGTTTTCGCGCCGCGGTTGGATACCGAGAACCGGACGCGCGACACGGAACAGCTTGGCAGCCAGCCGCCTGGTGCGGTCGTGGTTGACTTGTCTGAAGTCTGTGCGCGAGGAAAAGCCTCGATCAAGGCTTGGAGACCAGTAGCTGGACATCGGGCCATGCTGGCGTCGGTTTCAATTTGGATTAATCAAACCACGACAGCGTCAAAAAAACGGGTACCGTCGCGATTTGTGTTGGAATTGATTGACGCGGTCTCCGGTCGGGTGAGGATATTGGATCAGGCGGCAAGGTCAATCGGCTTATCGGCGAGTTTCTGGGTCAGGGTCTGCCAGCCGTCGACTTTGCGCATGGTGATCTGACCCGAGGCGAGCAGTGCCCAGAACAACATCGCTGCGGTCTCGGCGGACGGCAACACCGTCTGGGTCTTGATCCGGCGCTTGAACTCTTCATGGAGCCGTTCGATCGCGTTGCTGGTGCGCACGCTCTTCCATTGGCTGCGCGGCAGCCGGGCGAAGGTGAAGAGACGATCACCAGCCTCCTCGAGGCTGTCGGCTACCGCCTTGCATTTGAGCCGCCATTTGCGGAGGAAGACCCGGTGCCGTTCCTGGATCTCGACGGGGGAAGTGGCGTAGATCATGTCGTTGTAGTCGGCCGAGACCTCGTCGTGCAGCCGCCGGGGCGCGTGGGCCAGCAGGTTGCGGTGCTTATGGACGGTGCAGCGCTGGGTCGGCACATCGCCCCAGAGCGCGGCCAACGCCTGCTCCAGCCCCGTCCCGCCGTCGACAATCAGGATCTCAGGCTTGCGCAGCCCGCGCTTGACGAGGTCGTCAAGGACGGCGCGCCAAGCCTCGCTGGTCTCGCCCCCCATGTTCTTGATGGCCAACAGCATCTTTTGGCCGTCCTCGCGTACGCCGAGCACGACCAAGAGCACGATCGAGGTGGCCCTCCGGTCGAGCCGGACCCGCACCACAGTGCCGTCGAGGATCAGGCGGACGATCGGTTCTCCGCCGAGCGAGCGGGCATTCCAGGCGTCCCAATCGCCCTTCACCTTGCGCCACACCCGGCTCACCGTGTCCTTGCTGACCGCGCCGCCGAACACGGCGGACAGCGCCCGGCGCACCCGACGCGTGTTGGTACCGGCAAGATAGGCGCCGGCGATCAGCGAATCGGCCTGCTTAGTGCGCCGCTGGTAAGCCCGCAGCGCCCTGCTCTTCCATTCCGTGGTCTTGCCCTCTGTGGTATCGAGCCTGGCCCGCGGCACCGCGATCTCCACCCGGCCAAAGGTCCCCAGCAGCGAGCGCGATCGGTGGCCGTGCCGGTGGCCGGTGACATGGCCCGTGTCATCGGCATTCGCGGGATCCGCCTTGGGCCGGCGAGCGTACCGCGAGCGTGAGAGCACCGCCTCAAGCTCGCTCTCGATCATCGTCTGGATGAGCTCGCGCACCCGGTCGCGCAAACCGGTCTCGATCGGATCAAACCAATCGTCGAGAAGATGGACCGCCGTCTCGGCTTGCGAACCCTGAACCGGTGACTTCGTGCTATTGTTGGTCATGGCGTGGTCTCCACCGGCGCTCAACGCCGGGATCGTTTGGGTTTCAGCACCCGGAGACTACGCCACCTTCAATTCCAACCACACCCCGGACGGCACCCAAAGTGGGCCAAGCTTACGAATGCCCCGAAGAAGGGCATCCAGAATATGGAAACGAAG
>Ga0318532_10000043_pt1 | contig 15712 bp, 13 predicted proteins | sample GRESIP053b4f26_FD_203659 | JGI IMG/M metagenome (GOLD analysis project Ga0318532, IMG submission 203659) | Tropical soil microbial communities from Luquillo Experimental Forest, Puerto Rico - GRE.SIPMG.053b4f26 | ecosystem: Environmental > Terrestrial > Soil > Tropical forest > Bulk soil...
GGGTCAGAGAGCGCGTAAGCCGACTCATCGCCGCATTCCGTTCCACACGATTCCTGGCCCCCGCCCGCAGACCATTTCCGGGCGACCAGAACCCGCTCCGGCGACAATGCGCAGACTGTCTCCGCCCGCCCACGCCGCGCCAACGCCACGAGACTGAGATTTTGCGCCGCCAGCGCCACCACGGCGTGGACACGTAACAAATGAAATCACCCTATAGCGTTGTTACAGTTGACTTTCAGCTCAACCGGGTGACCACGGTGCAACCCGCCTAGCGGTGGCATGCCTAGACACCAGCATCTGATTCGTCTTCGCCATCTTCGTCAAAACTCGTCGTCCTCCTCGGCGAACTCGGTGGGATCGTAGCCGTCCTCCCCATCGTCGAAATCCTCTGTGTCAGCGTCGATCGTCTCGGGATCCTGCTGCTGTTGGTCCAGCTTCTCGATGATGTCGCCCCACATTTGCTCGGCCACCACGGCTTTCACGGCACCCACAATCCGGTTGACCTGAGCACCAAGCTCAGCGATGTCGGCCCGTGGGTCGCGTCTATCCAGGAAGAACTGCAACTTTTCGGCGGCTCTTAAGCCGGTATCGACGCTGACTTCCGTGGTGTCGTCGACGAGGTTTCGGAACGCCTTGTTCATCACGATCTCGAAGAACGCCAGCGGCGTTAGCGCGGTGGCCACGCCATTGACGAAGTCGACCCGATTCTGCTCGGCCCGGCGCTCCAGAATGTCCCTATAGGTGGCCCTGGCGACTTGCTGAACCGGGAAGTGGCGGGCGCAATGATTGCGGACCGAGTCGATCGTCACCTGATCGCGCCTGTCGCACTTGGCGTTGTGCTCCCCAAGCGCGCGCACGACGTGGGCATAACTGGCTCCGGTGGCCAGAAGGTCGTTGACCTCCCGGCGCACCTGCTCATTTCGGCACACCCCGCATCGCGGCTCCAAATGAAACCCGTTGATGCGCGGGGCCAAATCGGTCGAATCCGCGATCTCGCCAACAACGCCGGGCACAGCCTGCGACAGAGTCATCGTTCGTTCTCCTCTATCGGCATTTGGCCACGGTGGTCGTGGTCCCAGTCTCCCAGGCCAACGATCGTCGACGCAGTATGGAAAGAGCATGTATTTCTGCGGGACTTCCCGGTACTTCGCCCCCTGACCGATGTCCTTCGGACGCGCTCAAGCCGAATCACTGCGGTCGTACACGATGCGGTCGAACGGGATGAAGCCGAGCCAGCGACCGGCCCACTCGACGACAGCAGCTGTCGGGCTCGTCACAGCTTGACCCTTGGCTAGCACAGGTTCACCGCTCGAACATATCTGCCGCGCGTTGGGAGTCCCGCCACCTGCAAATCGCCTTGACCAGCACAGAGGTGGGTCGTCTCTAATCGCCAAGTATGTCGAGCGGCTGTTGGCAGTAAAATAGGCTCCTACTAGCGTAAACACGCCAAATTCACCTTCGCGCTGTAGCGCATGCCCGATAAACGCAATGAGAAATCGGGAGGAATCGATGAAGCTCATGGCACCAATGGATGCGCTGTTTTTGATTGGGGAATCGCGGGAGCACCCGCTGCATGTCGCCGGTCTGCAAGTGTTCACGCCGCCGGAGGGCGCCGGACCGGAGTTTCTCCCGGAACTCTATGCGGCGATGCTGGCCTGTGCAGACATCCAGCCAACCTTCCGTAAGCGTCCGGCGATGGCGCTGGGCGGAATCGCCAGCATCAGGTGGAAATTCGACGACGATCTCGATCTCGAGTATCACGTGCGCCGCTCCGCGCTGCCGACGCCGGGACGGGTCCGGGAATTGCTGGAACTGACCTCCAGGCTGCACGGCTCCCTGCTCGATCGGCACCGGCCGCTGTGGGAAATGCACCTAATCGAGAGCCCCAAAGACCGACGCTTCGCCGTCTACACCAAGGTTCACCACGCTCTGGTCGACGGCGTGTCCGCGCTCAAGCTGATGCAGCGGGCATTGAGTGCCGATCCGGGCGACAGCCAGATCCGGGTGCCGTGGGCGCTGCCCCCGCGCCCCCGCCAGAATGACAGCGCGCGCCCGAGCTCGGTGCAGAGGCTGCGTCGCACAGCGGGACCTCCGGGCGTTTTTGCTCCCTCAACGCTGTCGCTGACGCGCGCTGCAATGCGGGAGCAGCAGTTGACTATGCCGTTCCGAGCACCCCGCACCATGCTCAACGTGCCGATCGGCGGAGCGCGGCGCTGTGCAGCGCAGTCCTGGTCGCTGGAACGCATCAATGCTGTAAAGAACGCGGCCGGGGCAACCGTCAACGACGTTGCGCTGGCGATGTGCGCCGGCGCGCTGCGTTCCTATCTCACCGATCTCAACGCGCTGCCGGACACGCCGCTGATCGCGATGGTCCCGGTGAACCTGCGCGCTGAGGTTGACTCGGCCAGCGGCAACGCGATATCGACCGTGCTGTGCAACCTGGCGACCCACGTCGATGATCCGGCGGCACGCCTGGACACCATTCAGACGTCGATGCGGGAAAACAAGACGGTGTTGTCGCAGATGCCCAGGGCGCACGCAATGACGTTGGGCATGGTGACACTTACGATGATGTGGCTCAGCGGCCTTCCGGGCTTCCGTGCGGCGCCCCCGCCGTTCAACATCTGCATCTCTAATGTCCCCGGCCCGAGCGAGCCGCTCTATTGCAATGGGGCCCAGCTCGACGGCATTTACCCAATGTCGGTCGCCATGAACGGGCAGGCGCTCAACATCACGCTGGCCAGCAACGTCGGCAATCTCGACTTCGGGCTCGTCGGGTGCCGCCGATCTGTACCGCACCTGCAGCGCCTGCTTGAGCAGTTGGAAACCGCGCTCAGAGACCTCGAAAAAGCGGTCGGAACCTGATGTCAGGGCCGTCTTATCGAAATAGGCTTTTAGCTGCAAAAACACTGCGTTAGGTGGTGTGACTAGAGCGAAGACCCCGGACCGCCCGTATACCCAGCCACTCGGCTGCGGCCTGCGCCTCTGTCCGGAGGCGTGGGCCTGCTATGAGCGGTCTTCGTATTCTGCGCAGCAAGAGACAAGGGCAAACCCCTGGACATAGCCCAGGGGTTTGCCGACTGTTCGAATCAGAATCGCGCGCAGCGAGCCGGATGAAGTAGAGCGGCCAGCGGGCCGGTGCAGGGGCCCGCCCAGCCCTGTGATGGTGCGTAACCGGGTGGCGGCGACCAGCCCTGCGGCGGCACCCAGTCATTCGGCGGTTGCCAGCCCTGTGGCGGAATCCAACCCGGAGCTGGGTATCCGTTGTTCCAGCCAGGACCCCATTCGGGGTGATACCAGTCGTACGGGTCGTCCACACTCCATTCCCCCCGGACACTTGCTGGTCCGCCATGGATTGCGGGCCCGGCTGCTGAGGCGACCGGAGGAAGTCCGCACATGCTCACTGCCGCCGCACCGGCCGCAGCCAATGCGAGTGTTCGTAATCTGATGAGTCTCTTCATGATTGTGGCCCCCTTTCGCGGCTACATTACGGCCGCGAGGCTAGGCTGTAGGTCACGGAAACGCGGCTATTTTGTTGCCGTTCAACGTATTTGGCGACTAGAGGCGACCGAACGCTGTACTTGACCAGCAGAAACAAGGTCATCAGCCACGGGGACGGCTGTGGCTTCCCCGAAGCGCAGCCCGCAATAGCCCAGCACCTGGACCAGGGTGCGGAATCGCCCGCAAGAAAACCGCAAGCCGGTGCGGCGATAGTGCTATTTGTGGCCCGCAGCGAAGGACGTCGTATGAACTGTCGGCAGACCCGCATGCCAAAGCAAGCAGAAGGGACGACGACCGTGTCACACGACCGCATCATGCAGAAGGTGATCGCCGGAGCGTTACTCGGTGGCGGGCTGGCTCTGGCCGGGTTTGGGCCGGCCGCGGGATCTGCCCAGGCAGACAAGGGCTGGGGAACGTGGTGCCCCGGCCAGCCGTTGCCCTCGCCGTACAAGTATCAGAAGCAGCCAGACGGCTCGGTAAAGCTGGTTGCCACACTGCCCCCCGACTTGGTCTGGGATATGAACGTCTGCCACGACTGGCATCGCCGATGGATCGATGAGGGCAACGGCGCGAGCACCTCGGATACCGTCGAGGGAACTGTTCCCCGCATGAACTGCGGTCCGGGTTGGTGCCCGGTGCCGCCGGGAGCCGGCACGTAACACTGCGCTTGATGGTCGCAATCCGCAGACCGGACGCAAACCACGGGCAGCGGTGTCGTCATCCGCTGCCCGTGGCCTGCTCTTTCAACTCAGCTGTTTATCGGAGTTCGCGCTCGTTTAGAGCGGGACCCAGACTCCGTTGTTCCAGAAACCCCAGTTATTCATAGCGCGGTCCCACACGACCTGGGCCCAAGGCGCCCACGGCGGTGGCGGCGGCATCGGCCGCGCCCACGGAGGTGCACCGTAGCCGGCCGGGCCGTAGTCGTCGGCGTCCCAGTCACGGCAGTTGTTCCAGTTTCCGTAGGGGCCCCAGCCCGGGTCCCAACGGTCGCCCGGGCACCAGTGGTGGTGATACATGGGTGCAGGAGGCGCCGCCTGGGCAGTGCCCGCTGTCGTGCCGAGCGTGGACAAGGCCACACCACCGGCCGCCAGCGCGCCTGTACACAGGCGAAGCCACGATCTTGTTTGCGTGTTCTTGTTCATGCTTCCGAGAATTCCCGTTGTGATTCCGCGCAAAACGCCAACCATCGTTTCGTTGGATTCACATCCTGCGCTCAGCTGGCGCTTATGTGCGTCGTTTTCCCTGGCCACCCGCGCTTTCGGGCGATCATTAACCAGGCGTTTTGGATATCAAGTTGACGCGCGCGTTATATATCCAATGTCGCCGGCATTGAATAGCCATGAACAGTTAGGTGCCGGGTTGCGCGATTACCGGGACCGGGGACGCGCCACCACCCATGACCGCGCCTGGTCGCAGGTGCGCGGAACGACCCCATCCGAAAAGCCGCGGCAATAACGGCGGCGCCGCGGTGGTTCATACTGGATGCAACATCCCGGCTTCCCACATGGGCCCGCACGACAGCAAGGCAGCAGAGATGACGAGGTTGGACTCCGTCGAGAGGGCGGTTGCCGACATTGCGGCCGGTAAGGCCGTCGTCGTCATCGACGACGAGGATCGAGAGAACGAAGGCGACCTGATCTTCGCCGCCGAAAAGGCGACGCCGGAGATGGTGGCTTTCATGGTGCGCTACACCTCGGGCTACCTGTGCGTGCCGCTGGACGGCGCGATCTGCGACCGACTGGGCCTACTGCCGATGTACGCGGTGAACCAGGACAAGCACGGGACCGCCTACACCGTCACCGTTGACGCGAGAAAGGGTGTAGGAACCGGTATTTCGGCTTTTGACCGGGCCACCACGATGCGGTTGCTGGCGGATCCCAACAGCGTTGCCGAGGATTTCACCCGCCCCGGTCACGTGGTTCCGTTGCGCGCCAAGGACGGCGGCGTGTTGCGCAGGCCCGGCCACACCGAGGCCGCGGTCGATCTCGCCCGGATGGCAGGTCTGCAACCCGCGGGCGCGATTTGCGAGATCGTCAGCCAGAAGGACGAAGGCTCCATGGCCCAGACCGACGAATTGCGGGTCTTCGCCGACGAGCACGATCTCGCCCTGATCACCATCGCCGACCTGATCGAGTGGCGACGCAAACACGAAAAGCACATCGAGCGGATCGCAGAAGCCCGGATCCCGACTCGTCACGGGGAGTTTCGCGCCATCGGCTACGCCAGCATCTATGAGGACGTCGAACATGTGGCGCTGGTTCGCGGCGACATCGCCGGGCCCAACGCAGACGGCGACGATGTGTTGGTCCGCGTGCACTCCGAGTGCCTGACGGGTGACGTGTTCGGTTCCCGCCGTTGCGACTGCGGGCCCCAGTTGGACGCCGCAATGGCGATGGTCGCGCGAGAAGGGCGCGGCGTGGTGCTGTACATGCGCGGCCACGAGGGCCGCGGCATCGGGCTGATGCACAAGCTGCAGGCTTATCAGCTGCAGGACGCCGGTGAAGACACCGTCGACGCCAACCTGAAGCTCGGATTGCCCGCGGATGCAAGGGATTACGGAATCGGCGCACAGATCCTCGTCGACCTCGGCGTCCGCTCGATGCGGCTGCTGACCAACAACCCGGCCAAGCGCGTCGGGCTCGACGGATACGGACTGCACATCATCGAGCGGGTCCCGCTTCCGGTGCGGGCAAACGCGGAGAACATCCGCTACCTGATGACTAAGCGCGACAAGATGGGTCACGACCTGGTCGGGTTGGACGATTTTCACGAATCCGCCCATTTGCCAGGTGAATTCGGCGGTGCTTTGTGAGCGGTGGCGCCGGCGTGCCGGAGATACCGGCGCTCGACGCGTCTGGTCTGCGGCTCGGTATCGTCGCAAGCACCTGGCACACCGAAATCTGCGATGCGCTACTGGCCGGCGCGCGAAAGGTCGTTGCCGACTCGGGCATCGATAACCCGACGGTGGTCCGCGTGCTCGGCGCGATCGAGATTCCGGTGGTGGCCCAGGAACTCGCCAGCAACCACGATGCCGTAATCGCCTTGGGCGTCGTAATCCGTGGTGAGACACCGCATTTCGAATACGTCTGCGATGCGGTAACCCAAGGGCTGACGCGGGTCGCCCTGGACGCGTCGACGCCAGTTGCCAACGGAGTGCTGACGACGAACACCGAGGAGCAGGCGCTGGCCCGGGCCGGGCTTCCGACATCCGCCGAGGACAAAGGCGCCCAGGCCGCCGGGGCGGCACTCACGGCCGCGCTGACCCTGCGGGATTTGCGCGCGCGGTCGTGAATCCGGCGCCGGACGGTGAGGCCTGGGATGTCGAGGTGCGTCCCCACCGGACACCGCTATTCATTTATGCCGCAGCGATTCTGATCGCCGCGGCGCACATCGTCGTTGGCTTGCTGCTCAAGATCAAATCCAGTGGGGTGATCTTCCACACCTCCGACCAGGTGGCGATTGCCCTGCTGGGCCTGGTGATTGCCGGGGTTCTATTGTTGTTCGCGCGGCCCCGGCTGCGGGTGGGGCCGGGTGGACTTTCGGTGAGAAATCTCTTGGGCGACAGGCTGGTTCGATGGTCGGAGGTGGTCGGTGTATCATTCCCGCCGGGTAGCCGCTGGGCGCGGATCGATCTGCCCGACGACGAGTACATCCCCCTGATGGCGATCCAGGCCGTCGACAAAGAGCGCGCCGTGGACGCCATGGACACCGTCCGGTCGCTGTTGGCGCGATACCGGCCGGACCTGCGCTGATCGCTGTAGGATCGCCCGATGTTGCGTCCTGCAAGTTGGACTGGACTAGCGGGTGTGAGTCCCGCGCCGGTAGGTACCGGAGCGCCGGGTAGCAGGCCCCGGTTCGTCGTTGAGAGGCGGCGGGCTAAGCGGGGTGTCGAAAGCCTCTTTGGAGGGAGCAAGTGCGCGGGCCGTAGTGCCGTATGGCGCGAGTCCTGCAGCCTCGTTAGATCCACAATGGAGGAGCCGAGCCGCTCATGTCACGGCGAAGGCCTATGTCTGTCGAGCCCTGGTCCGGGGTTAGCTCGGCGGGTCCTTCCGGGGTACGGGGAGCGGCACGTGCACACAGTTCAGTCGGGAACAGGAGAGGCCCGTCTGCCTGGCCTGCGTCGGGCAAAGACCAAGGGTATAAGCCGATGGTGAAAGTCCTTGGAGGGCAGCGGGAGTCCGAGGGGGTCGTAGTACCGCTGAGCGGCGTGAGAGACACGCCGGGAGGGAAGGGCCCCTGCTTTGATCGCGCGCGCGAAGCGGGTAAGTGTGAGGGCATGACCGGGTCTGCCCGGTCCAACTACCCCGGCAGGCCGTCGCCTGTCGTAGCCGTCGAGGAGCCGTTGGTGGCCTCGCCGGTGAAAGTGCGACAACTGCAACGGGCGCTATGGGCTGCGGCCAAGCAGTCTTCGGGTCGGCGTTTCCACGCCCTGTATGACCGTATCTACAGGGGTGACGTCCTGTGGGAGGCGTGGGAGCGGGTGCGCAAGAACAGGGGTGCAGCCGGGGTGGATCGGATCACCTTGGCTGCGGTGGAGGATTACGGCGTGGACCGCATGTTGCGTGAGTTGCGTTGTGACCTTCGTGAGGGTCGGTATCGTCCGGCGCCGGCGCGTCGGGTGGAGATTCCGAAACCACAAGGTGGTAAGCGGCCGTTGGGGATACCGACGGTGCGGGACCGGGTGGTCCAGGCGGCGGCCAAGATCGTGCTGGAACCGATTTTCGAGGCGGATTTTCTGTCGTGCTCGTATGGGTTTCGGCCGAAACGGTCGGCGACGATGGCGATGGAACGCTTGCGGACCGGGTTCATCGAGGGCTACCAGTTCGTGGTGGAGTTCGATATCGCCAATTTCTTCGGCGAGATCGACCATGACCGGCTGCTGGAATTGGTCAGCAGGCGGGTCTCGGACCGGCGGGTACTCAAACTGCTGCGATGGTGGCTGCAAGCAGGGGTGATGGCCGAAGGTGTGCTAGAGCGGACGGTCGCGGGCACACCGCAGGGTGGGGTGATCTCGCCGCTGTTGGCCAACATTTACCTGCACGTGCTCGACACCGAGCTGTCCCGCCGTCAGGTGGGGGAGCTGGTGCGCTACGCCGATGACGGTGTGGTGTTGTGCCGCAGTGCGGCACAGGCCGAGCACGCCTTGGCGGCGGTGGGAGAAATCCTGGCGTCGTTGGGGTTGCGGCTGCATCCGGACAAAACGAAAGTAGTCGACCTGCGGGAGGGTCGGGAGGGTCTGGATTTTCTGGGCTGTCATTTCCGCGCCCGCATGTCGGGGCGGTTATGGGAACAGCGCCGGATCGTGCGCTACTACCTGCACCGCTGGCCGTCACAGCGGGCGATGACGCGGTTGCGGGCCAAGGTCCGTGACCGCACCGGCCGTAACCGCGTCGGCCTGGATATCCGTGATGTGATCGCGGACTTGAATCCAGTCCTGCGCGGGTGGGGTAACTACTTTTGCACCGGCAACGCCGCCGATAAGTTCACCCAGATCGACCGGTATGTGGTGTGGCGGTTGTTCCGCTTGATGGTCAAAAAGCGGGGCCGCAACCTGCGTGCTGGACAAGCCGATCAGTGGACCGCAGAGTGGTTCAACGGGCACGGCCTGCACCGGCTTCGTGGCACCATCCGCTACCCAAAGGCGGCGTAACCATGTCCAGAAGATCATCGGTAAGCCGTGTGCGGGAAAACCGCACGCACGGATTGAAAGGGGGATGGGGAAACAGGTCCGCACTGCGGATACTGCGCCCCTGACTACCAATGGCACGTCATGTGCAGGCGATTTGCGCATTGGCGATCACCGCGGTGGTGCTGAGTGCCTGCGCCACATCCGTGACGGGTCGGCCGATTCGGCCTTCCGGCCCGCCGTCGCCCGGGGGTTCGACGCCCGCGCGCGCAGCGATCTCTGCGCGCGACCTGCTGTTGCAGGAGGGGGATGCCACTCCGCTGGGCAGGGTGACCGCGGCGCCGGTGGGCGACAACTACTTCACCAGCGTCCGGCCGCCGGAATGCTCGGCGGCATTGCTGTTCAAAGGTTCGCCGGTGCTGCCCACCGGCAAATCGGTGCACGCCGAGTCGGGCTATCGTTTTGGCGGCCCGGCGCTTTATGCCGAGTCGGTCGATGTCTACGACAAAGCCTTGAAGACCCGCGAGGTGGTCTCGGACGACTTCGCGGCCGTATCGCAGTGCCACGGAGACGCCGTTGGTGTGGCGCCCCTCGGGGAGTTTCGGCCGATGCGGCTCAGTTTCTTCGGCACAACGGACGATGGCGTTCTGGTATGGACCATGACCCGGCCGGATTGGACTTGTGACTACGGGCTGGCGGTGCTGCCGCGGGTGGCTTTGATGCTCTCGGCCTGTGACACCAAGCCCGGATTCCCGATGAGGGCCTGGGCGTCGAAACGACGTGCGCAGATCGACCGCCGGACCGCCTGACGAGCCACCTGCTTCGGACGAAGCCGTGTCGGCGGCGCAAGTTAATGTCGAACACATGTTCGAATATTGGTATGCCTCGCGGCCCACGCCGGAGTCGGCGGCGCCGCTGGGCCGGGTGCGCGAGGCCGCACGCGCGGAGGCGCAGGCCGCGGCCCGGCGGCTGGTGGCGATCGGGGAGCTGTTGGTGCTGCGCTGCCGCGAGACCACCCGGCGCAAAACCGGACCCAGCGCATCGCCGCCGAACCCGACACAACCGCGACGCTCGCATGGCTCGGCATGCCGAACACTCGACCTACGTCGGACCTCCACCACCCGGCGGCGATGATGACCCCCCGCCGTTCTAACGGTCCTCAGAGTGAGTGCTTACCCCATTCCCAGCTGGGGCTGCGTCTGTGAAAGTCGTATCAACGGCGTAGATGAGGTCGTGACCATTAGGAACGTCGCCCTGGCTGAGGTGATCGGCGTTCTCGTGACAAACCGGCCGGCGCCACGGGCTCCCGAGGAACCCCCGCCCTGTTATCGACTACTAGCCTGGGTACGTGCCAGATCCCGCAACGTATCGCCCCGCGCCCGGGTCCATCCCGGTCGAGCCGGGCGTCTATCGATTCCGGGACGCACACGGGCGAGTCATCTACGTCGGCAAGGCCAAGAGCCTGCGGAGCAGGCTGACGTCATACTTCGCCGACGTCGCCGGCCTGCACCCGCGAACCCGGCAGATGGTGACCACCGCGGCCAAGGTCGAGTGGACGGTGGTCAACACCGAAGTCGAGGCGCTGCAGCTGGAGTACAACTGGATCAAGGAGTTCGATCCGCGCTTCAACGTCCGCTACCGCGACGACAAGTCTTACCCCGTGCTGGCCGTCACCCTCAACGAGGAGTTTCCCCGGCTGATGGTCTATCGCGGTCCACGGCGCAAGGGAGTGCGCTATTTCGGGCCGTACTCGCACGCGTGGGCAATCCGGGAAACGCTGGATCTGCTCACGCGGGTGTTTCCGGCGCGAACGTGTTCGGCCGGAGTGTTCAAGCGCCACAAGCAGATCAACCGTCCCTGTCTGCTCGGCTACATCGACAAGTGCTCGGCGCCGTGTGTCGGCAGGGTCAGCGCCGAGCAGCATCGCCAGATCGTGGAGGACTTCTGCGACTTCCTGTCCGGCAAAACCGACCGGTTCGCCCGCGACCTGGAACGGGAGATGAACGCCGCGGCCGAGGAACTCGACTTCGAACGGGCCGCACGGCTGCGCGACGACCTCGGCGCACTCAAGCGGGCCATGGAGAAGCAGGCCGTGGTGCTCGGGGACGGCACCGACGCCGACGTGGTGGCCTTCGCCGACGACGAGCTCGAGGCGGCGGTGCAGGTGTTCCACGTCCGCGGCGGACGGGTTCGCGGCCAACGGGGTTGGATCGTCGAAAAGGCCGGCGACCCCGGCGAATCCGGTGAGGAGAGGTTGGTCGAGCAGTTCCTGACTCAGTTCTACGGTGAGCAGGCCGAACTGGAGGGCGCCGCCGACGAATCCGCCAACCCGGTTCCCCGCGAGGTGCTGGTGCCGTGCCTGCCGTCCAATGCCGACGAGTTGACCACCTGGCTGTCCGGCCTGCGCCGTTCGCGGGTCACGCTGCGGGTGCCGCGACGCGGCGACAAGCGCGCGCTGGCCGAAACCGTGCAGCGCAACGCGAAAGAAGCTCTGCAACAACACAAGCTGAAGCGTGCCGGCGACTTCAACGCCAGATCTGCTGCGCTGCAGAGCATTCAGGACGCCCTGGGCTTGGCCGACGCGCCGCTGCGCATCGAATGCGTCGATATCAGCCACGTGCAGGGCACCGATGTGGTGGCCTCGTTGGTGGTGTTCGAGGACGGCCTGCCGCGCAAATCGGACTACCGCCACTTCGCGATCCGCGAGGCCGCCGGGCAGGGACGCTCGGACGACGTCGCCTCCATCGCCGAGGTGACCCGCCGGCGGTTCCTGCGCCACCTGAGCGACTCCAATATTCTTGCCCCGGAAGGGAAATCGCGCCGGTTCGCCTACCCGCCCAATCTGTATGTCGTCGACGGCGGTGCGCCGCAAGTCAACGCGGCCAGCGCCGTGCTCGACGAACTCGGTATCACCGATGTCGCGGTGATCGGCCTGGCCAAGCGGCTGGAAGAGATCTGGGTGCCGTCCGAGCCGGACCCGGTCATCATGCCGCGCAACAGCGAGGGACTCTATCTGCTGCAGCGGGTCCGTGACGAGGCGCATCGGTTCGCCATCGCCTACCATCGCAGCAAGCGATCCAAGCGAATGACCGCCTCAGCGCTGGATTCGGTGCCAGGATTGGGAGAACATCGCCGCAAGGCGCTGGTAACTCATTTCGGATCGATAGCCCGCCTCAAGGAGGCCACCGTCGACCAGATCACCGCGGTTCCGGGTATCGGCGTGGCCACTGCCACGGCCGTCATCGAGGCGCTGCGACCCGAGCAACCCGGAGCGCCGGAATGACGGGCCAAGGGGACAGCGAGCGGCTCGGCGCCTTCGCCGACACCCACCCGGGTGACGCCGCGGACGGCATCGACGTTGTTCTGGTGACGGGATTATCGGGCGCCGGGCGGGGTACTGCCGCCAAGGTGCTCGAGGACCTCGGCTGGTATGTGGCCGACAATCTGCCACCCCAGTTGATCACCCGGATGGTCGATTTCGGGTTGGCGGCCGGGTCGCGAATCACCCAGCTGGCGGTGGTGATGGACGTGCGGTCGCGCGGATTCACCGGCGATTTGGACTCGGTGCGCACCGAGCTGGCCACCCGCAACATCACCCCGCGCGTGGTGTTCATGGAGGCATCCGACGACATGTTGGTGCGTCGCTACGAACAGAATCGCCGCAGCCACCCGCTGCAGGGCGCGCAGACCCTGGCCGAGGGCATCGCTGCCGAGCGCCGGATGCTGGCGCCGGTCCGCGCCACCGCCGACCTGATCATCGACACGTCGACACTGTCGGTTCGGGGCCTGCGGGAAACCATCGAGCGTGCGTTCGGCGGCGACACGGGCGCGTCGACGAGCGTCACCGTCGAGTCCTTCGGCTTCAAGTACGGCCTTCCGATGGACGCCGACATGGTCATGGACGTGCGGTTTCTGCCGAACCCGCACTGGGTCGACGATTTGCGCCCGCTGACCGGCCAACATCCGGCGGTGCGGGACTACGTATTGGACCAGCCGGGCGCGGCCGAGTTTCTCGACGCTTACCATCGACTGCTAAACCTGGTCGTCGATGGCTATCGCCGGGAGGGCAAGCGTTACATGACGGTCGCCATCGGATGCACCGGCGGCAAGCATCGCAGCGTCGCGATCGCCGAGGCATTGATGCAGGCACTGGCCGGCAATCCGCAATTGGCGGTGCGGGTGCTGCACCGGGATCTGGGCCGCGAATGAGCGCACCAATGAACCCACCAACCAACCAAAGCATCGTTGCGCTGGGGGGCGGACACGGCTTGTACGCGACGCTGTCCGCTGCGCGCCGACTGACTCCCTACGTCACCGCCGTGGTCACGGTCGCCGACGACGGTGGGTCATCGGGCCGGCTGCGCAACGAACTGGATGTGGTCCCGCCGGGCGATCTGCGAATGGCCTTGGCCGCGTTGGCATCCGACAGCCCGCATGGACGGCTGTGGGCGACCATCCTGCAGCATCGACTCGGCGGCAATGGCGCCCTCGCCGGGCATCCTATTGGCAACCTCTTGCTCGCCGGCCTCAACGAGGTGCTGGCCGATCCGGTCGCCGCCCTCGACGAGCTCGGGCGCATCCTCGGCGTCAAGGGCAGGGTGTTGCCGATGTGCCCGGTCGCGCTGCAGATCGAGTCCGACGTGTCCGGCCTGGACTCTGACCCGCGGATGTTCCGGCTGATTCGCGGCCAGGTGGCGATCGCCACCACACCGGGCAAGGTGCGGCGGGTGCGGCTGCGGCCGGACAATCCGCCGGCGACCCGGCAGGCCGTCGACGCCATCATGGCCGCCGACCTGGTGGTGCTGGGGCCCGGGTCGTGGTTCACCAGTGTGATCCCGCACGTGCTGGTGCCGGGGCTGGCGGCGGCACTGCGAGCCACCACCGCCCGGCGGGCGCTGGTGCTCAATTTGGTCGCCGAGCCGGGGGAGACGGCCGGGTTCTCGGTCGAGCGCCATCTGCATGTGCTGCTCCAGCACGCGCCCGGGTTCACCGTGCACGACATCATCATCGACGCCGAACGAGTGCCAAGTGAACGGGAACGGGAGCAACTGCGCCGCACCGCAACGCTGCTGCAAGCCGACGTCCACTTCGCCGACGTGGCAAGACCTGGTACACCTTTACATGACCCGGGCAAGCTCGCGGCGGCGCTGGACGGGGTCCGAGCGGGCCACAAAGGTCCGGGAGCCCCTTCGGATAAGACCACCGCACAGTTTCGGGTCGCCGGTGAAACGAGGGGTGACGACGCGTGGCGATGACGACCGAAGTCAAGGACGAGCTGAGCCGCCTGGTAGTGAAACAGGTCAGTGCGCGTCGCGCTGAAGTCACGTCCCTGTTGAGGTTCGCCGGCGGCCTGCACATCGTGGGCGGCCGGGTGGTTGTCGAGGCCGAGGTGGACCTGGGCAACATCGCGCGGCGACTGCGCAAGGACATCTTCGAGCTTTACGGATACACCGCCGTCGTCCATGTGTTGTCGGCCAGCGGGATTCGCAAGAGCACCCGGTACGTGCTGCGGGTGGCCAACGACGGCGAGGCGCTGGCACGCCAGACCGGGCTGCTCGACATGCGGGGGCGTCCGGTGCGCGGCCTGCCCGCCCAGGTCGTCGGCGGCAGCATCGGCGACGCCGAAGCGGCGTGGCGCGGGGCCTTTTTGGCGCACGGGTCGCTGACCGAGCCGGGACGCTCGTCGGCGTTGGAGGTCAGCTGTCCCGGCCCAGAGGCCGCCCTGGCCCTGGTGGGCGCGGCGCGCCGGCTCGGGGTCAGCGCGAAGGCCCGCGAGGTGCGGGGTGCCGACCGGGTGGTGGTGCGCGACGGCGAGGCGATCGGCGCCCTGCTGACCCGGATGGGCGCCCAGGACACGCGGCTCGTCTGGGAGGAGCGCCGAATGCGCCGCGAGGTGCGGGCGACGGCCAACCGGCTGGCCAATTTCGACGACGCCAATCTGCGCCGCTCGGCGCGCGCCGCGGTCGCGGCGGCCGCCCGGGTGGAGCGCGCGCTGGAGATCCTGGGCGAAACTGTTCCCGAACACCTGGCGTCGGCCGGGAAGCTGCGCGTCGAGCACCGGCAGGCTTCGCTCGAGGAGCTCGGCCGTCTCGCCGACCCCCCGATGACGAAAGACGCTGTGGCCGGGCGCATTCGGCGCTTGTTGTCGATGGCCGACCGCAAGGCGAAGGTCGAAGGCATCCCCGACACGGAGTCGGCGGTGACGCCCGACCTGCTGGAGGACGCCTAACTCAGCGGGGTGGTTGGGCGATCCGCTCCAGCACGGGTGACCTCGATGCCGGGCAGGCCGACCGGCCGCAGCACGAATACCCGTCCTCGTAGGAGGCGACTACCCGGATGGGAGTCGTGAAGTCGAACACCGACACGTCGTGGACGCCGTTCTCCTCGGTTCCGTCGGCGCGGGCATCGGCTATGGTCCCGCCGCCGCAGTCGACGATCCGGTTACCGCATTGTTCGATGCGCTCGGTGTACCCCAGCACCGGGTCCTCTTCCGGCACCGGCGCACCTCCGCGGGTGGCCGAGACGACCCTCCAGGTACCCCCCAGGTCGGGCGCGCCATCCACCAGAGGCTCGGTGCATCCGGCC
>Ga0318532_10000083_pt1 | contig 13522 bp, 11 predicted proteins | sample GRESIP053b4f26_FD_203659 | JGI IMG/M metagenome (GOLD analysis project Ga0318532, IMG submission 203659) | Tropical soil microbial communities from Luquillo Experimental Forest, Puerto Rico - GRE.SIPMG.053b4f26 | ecosystem: Environmental > Terrestrial > Soil > Tropical forest > Bulk soil...
CAGCGCTGCCACCCCTCGGCGGCGAGGTGCAGCAGTACCTCTTTGTGCGAGGTGAAGTAGCGGCGCACCGCGGAATAGTGAATTCCGGCGCGACTGGCAACGGCGGTCAACGTGACCGACGCGACGCCGGCCTCGAGCGCCAGCGAACGCGCGGCTTCGACCAGTGCGGCCGCACGTTGGCGCTTGTTCTCTTCCGTGCGCGCGCGCTGGAAGGCAAGTTGCGCCATCGGCCGAGGATAACGCACATTATGTGATTTGTATAACGCACGCCGTGTGATTTGCGAGCGGGCGGACGAGCCAATTGTTCCGGTTACGCACGTGATATGCGTTACACTCCAGTGCGCCCGGGGAAGGAGTCAACAATCCCGGCCTAAGTGGTGGACCCAGCCGTGATCTACTTAGGTAAGCCTTGGCTGTGCTGTCACCTGGATCTACCGGGCGGACGGGCCGCAGCGCGGCGATCCGCGGAAGTGCCGACCGGTGAAGGGGACTCCAATTTTCAAGGTGCTGTCGCGAACTTGGATTCCGCTGGTCATCGTGGCGGTGCTGGTGGTGGGCGGGTTTATCGTGTACCGGGTCCACGGCTACTTCGGCTCGGAAAAGCGCGAATCGTATGCCGACAGCAACCTGCAAAACCCCAAGCCGTTCAACCCGAAACGGATCACCTACGAGGTCTTCGGCCCGCCCGGAACCGTCGCGGACATCAGCTATTACGACGTCAACATGGACCCGCAACGCGTCGACCGAGCACCCCTGCCATGGTCGCTACACATCACCACCGACAAGGCGGCCGTGATGGGAAACCTTGTGGCACAAGGTAATAGCGACAGCATCGGGTGCCGGATCCTGGTGGACGATGTGGTCAAGGCCGAAAGAGTCTCCAACGAGGTCAACGCCTACACCTTCTGCCTGGTGAAGTCCGCGTGAGCACCCAATTCGCCAACGCCGCCGACACCCATGCCGACCGGCCATTCCTCGCCAGGATGCTCCACACCCTCGCGGTGCCGATCATCCTGTTCTGGGTGGCGGTCGCTGTCCTCCTCAGCCTGTTCGTGCCATCCCTGGAAGTGGTCGGGCAGCGGCGGTCGGTGTCGCTGAGCCCTACCGACGCACCGTCGTTCGTGGCGATGAAACGCATCGGCCACGCCTTCAACGAAGGAGAAACCGACAGTTCCGCGATGATCGTGTTGGAGGGTAATCAGCCCCTCGGCGACGACGCGCACAGGTTCTACAGCACCATGATCAGCAAGTTGCGCGCGGACAAGGCGCACGTGCTGGCCGTGCAGGACTTCTGGGGTGATCCGCTCACCGCGGCTGGCGCGCAAAGCAACGACGGCAAGGCCACGACCGTCCAGGTGAATCTCGCCGGTAATCAAGGCGAGTTGCTGGCCAATGAATCCGTGCAAGCCGTCCACAAGATCGTCGACAGCGTGCCGCCGCCGCCCGGCGTCAAGGTCTACGTCACCGGCGCGGCGGCGTTCGCCGCGGATCTGCACCACAGTGGCGACAGATCCATGGTTCGGATCACGGCGACGACGCTCGGGGTGATCCTGATCATGTTGCTATTCGTCTACCGCTCGATCATCACCGTGATTCTGCTGCTGGTCACGGTCGGTTTCGAATTGACCGTGGCGCGGGGAGCGGTCGCTTTTTTGGGGCATCTGGGAGCCCTCGGACTCACCACCTTCGCGGTCAGCCTGCTCACTTCGCTGGCGATCGCGGCGGGTACGGACTACGGGATATTCATCATCGGTCGCTACCAGGAAGCCCGCCAGGCCGGCGAAGACAGGGAAACGGCCTTCTACACCATGTACCGGGGGACGGCACACGTCATCCTGGGCTCCGGTTTGACGATCGCCGGGGCGACGTTTTGCCTCGGCTTCGCGCGGATGCCGTATTTCCAGACTATGGGCATCCCGTGCGCGGTGGGGATGCTGGTCGCGGTGGCTGTCGCGCTCACATTGGGCCCCGCGGTTTTGACCGTCGGCAGCCGTTTCGGCGTGTTCGACCCCAAGCGGCTGCTCAAGGTTCGTGGCTGGCGGCGCGTTGGTACCGCGGTGGTTCGCTGGCCGCTGCCCATCCTCGCCGTCACATGCGCCATCGCCCTCGTCGGCCTGCTCACCCTGCCCGGGTACAAGGCCAACTACAACGACCGGGAGTATCTGCCCGGCTTCATCCCCGCCAATGCGGGCCTTATGGCCGCGGATCGCCACTTTTCCCAGGCCCGGATGAAGCCGGAGATCTTGATGATCGAGGCGGACCACGACCTGCGAAACCCGGCGGACTTCTTGGTCTTGGACAAGCTGGCCAAGGGCATCTTCCGGGTCCCCGGAATCTCCCGCGTCCAGGCGATCACCCGGCCGGACGGAACGCCGATGGACCACACCTCCATACCGTTCCAGCTCAGCATGCAAAACGCCGGTCAGCTGCAGAACATGAAATATCAGCGTGACCGGATGAACGACATGCTCAAGCAGGCCGACGAGATGTCCAAGACGATCGCCACCATGCAGCGGATGTACGACCTGATGACGCAGCTCGTCGCCACCACCCACCGCATGGTCGGCGACACCGTGGAGATGCAGCAAATCACCAACGACCTACGCGATCGCATCGCGGACTTCGAGGACTTCTGGCGCCCGGCCCGTAGTTATTTCTATTGGGAGAAACACTGTTTCGACATTCCGATCTGCTGGTCGATTCGATCGATATTCGACGGACTCGACGGCGTGGACCAGATCACCGACAAACTCAAAGACTTGGTCGGTGACATCAAGGATCTCGATGTGCTGATGCCGCAGATGATCGCCCAGTTCCCGCCGATGATCGAGACCATGGTCAACATGCGAACCATGATGCTGACCATGCACAGCACCATGTCGGGAATCTTCAACGAGATGGACGAAATGAGTGACAACGCTACGGCGATGGGTCACGCTTTCGACGCCGCCAAGAACGACGATTCGTTCTATCTGCCGCCGGAGGTCTTCAAAAACGCGGACTTCAAACGCGCCATGAAGACCTTCCTGTCGGCGGATGGGCACGCGGCACGCTTCATCATTCTGCATCGGGGAGATCCGGCGTCGGCCGACGGGATTGCGAGCATCGACAAGATACGCATCGCGGCCGAGGAGTCGACCAAGGGAACCCCATTGGAGGACGCGAAGTTCTACCTGGCCGGCACGGGGGCCGTGTTCAAGGACATCTCCGAGGGCGCCAAATGGGATCTGATGATCGCCGGAATCTCCTCGCTCTGCCTCATTTTCATCATCATGTTGATCCTGACCCGGGCCCTCGTTGCCGCCGCGGTCATCGTCGGCACTGTGGCGATTTCACTGGGCGCTTCCTTTGGGCTGTCGGTGCTGTTCTGGCAGCACATTCTCGGCATCGAATTGCACTGGCTGGTGCTCGCGATGTCCGTCATCATTCTGTTGGCGGTGGGATCCGACTACAACCTGCTCCTGGTCTCGCGGTTCAAACAAGAAATTCATGCCGGCCTGAACACGGGCATCATCCGTTCGATGGGCGGGACCGGCAAGGTGGTGACGAACGCGGGGCTGGTGTTCGCGTTCACGATGGCGTCCATGGCCGTCAGCGACGTGCGGATCATCGGGCAGATAGGCACGACCATCGGCCTGGGTCTGCTGTTCGACACGCTGGTCGTGCGCGCGTTCATGACGCCGTCCATCGCCGCGCTGCTGGGACGCTGGTTCTGGTGGCCCATCCGAGTGCGGTCCCGGCCGGCGAGGTTCCCGTCGCAGCCGGTCAAGCCCCAACCGCCGAACCGTTCCCTGGCCTATAGCGATTAGAACGTGGCCGCCTCGCGTCTCGTATAGCTGTCATGGGAACAATCGCGCTGATCGGATTCCTCGGCGGCCTGATCACCGGCATCTCGCCATGCATCTTGCCGGTGCTTCCGGTGGTGTTCTTGTCCGGCGCCGGTCGCGGGCGCGCCCGGCCGTATCTGGTGATCGGCGGCCTGGTGTGCAGTTTCAGCGTGGTCACCCTGACCGGTTCGGCGTTGCTGTCGGCGCTGCATCTGCCGCAGGACGCGATCCGGTGGGCCGCCCTGGTGACGTTGACCCTCATCGGCCTCGGATTGATCTTCCCGCCGCTGCAACATTTCATCGAGCGGCCGTTCGCCCGCATCCCGCAGCGCCAAATCGGGAGTGGCAGAAGCGGTTTCGGGCTCGGACTGACATTGGGCGCGCTGTACGTGCCGTGCGCGGGACCGGTGCTGGCCGCCATCGTCGTCGCGGGCGGCACCTCGTCCATCGGCCCGCCGACGCTGGTCCTCACCGCCACGTTCGCCATCGGCACCGCACTGCCGCTGCTGGTTTTCGCCCTCACCGGGTGGGGCCTAAACAGGCTAGTCGAACGCGTCGCGGCATTCCGTCGTCGGCAGCGCGTAATCCGGATCGCCGGCGGAATCACCATGATCGTGCTGGCGGTGGCGCTGGTCTTCAACCTGCCGGCGATGCTGCAGCGCGCCGTCCCCGACTACACGACGGCGATGCAGAAAGGCATCGGGGCCAACAACATTCGGCAGAAGCTCAACCTGGGCGGCGCGGGCGGTGGTTCATCCCGAGGCCAACTGGCCGACTGCACCGACGGCACTGAGCAGCTGCAACAGTGTGGACCGGCACCCGCCATCACCGGGATCACCCAGTGGCTCAACTCGCCGGGCGGCGCGCCGATGGACCTGGCATCCCTGCGCGGCAAGGTGGTTTTGATCGATTTCTGGGCCTACTCCTGCATCAACTGCCAACGCGCCATCGGCCACGTGGTCGATTGGTACAACCGGTATCACGACGACGGTCTCGTCGTCATCGGGGTGCACACCCCGGAATACGCCTTCGAACGGGTCGCCGGCAATGTGGCCAGCGGCGCCGCCGCGTTGCAGATCAGCTATCCCATCGCGCTGGACAACGACTACGCGACCTGGAACAGCTACCTGAACCTGTACTGGCCCGCCGAATATCTGATCGATGCGAACGGAACCGTGCGACACACCAAGTTCGGCGAGGGCGATTACGACACGGGCGAGAAGCTGATCCGCCAACTGCTCGTCGACGCCAATCCCGATGTCAAGTTGCCCCCCGCGACGAACACCGCCGACGCCACTCCGCAAAACAGGCTGACACCGGAGACCTACCTGGGTGTCGGCCGGGCCAGAAACTACGGCGGCAACGGCGAATACAAGACGGGCACAGCCACTTTCGGCTACCCGGCGACGTTGCCCGACGACAGGTTCGCCCTGCGCGGCCGTTGGGCCCTGGACGACCAGGGCGCCACCGCCGACAGTGACGATGCCGCCATCCGGCTGAACTACACCGGCAAGGACGTCTACGCCGTCGTCGGCGGGACCGGCACCATCACCGTGACCAGGGGCGGCAACACGACCACCACGGCGATCGGCGGGGCGCCCACCCTGCACCAGATCGTCGGCAACAACCCCGGTGACACCGCGCACCGCGATCAGCTCGACATGCGGGTCAGCAGAGGCCTGCAAGTGTTTTCGTTCACTTTCGGCTAACACGTCGGTAAGCACACAGCAGCCCGTCCGCCAGGTCGGTGGCTCCGAATAGTTGTTGTGGACTCTTGCGGCGCCCGTTCGGTGGCGGTGATCGGCAGTGGCGTGGCCGGCCTGACCGCCGCGTATGTCTTGTCCGGGCGTGCCCGGGTCACCCTGTACGAGGCCGACGCGCGGCTCGGCGGCCATGCGCACACGCACTTCGTAAGGGACGGTGACGACGGCGACGGCGCGCGCGGGAACCTCATAGGCGTCGACTCGGCGTTCCTGGTGCACAACGACCGGACCTATCCAACGCTGTGCCGGTTGTTCACCGAACTCGGTGTGGGCACCCAAGAGTCGGAGATGTCGATGTCGGTGCGCGCCGACGACATCGGACTCGAATACGCCGGGGCCCTGGGAATCCGGGGGTTGTTCGCGTGTCGGCAGTCGTTGCGACCCCGCTACCTGCTGATGCTCGCCGAGATCATCCGCTTCCACCGCGCAGCCTCCCGCCTGCTGCAGGATGGCAGCCCAGGTATTGAGGACGACCTGCAGACCCTGGAAGCCTTCCTGGACCGGCACCGGTTCTCGTCGTACTTCGTCGACTACTTCATCACGCCCTTGGTGGCAGCGGTGTGGTCCTGCGGCGGCGGCGACGCCTTGCGCTATCCGGCGCGGTACCTCTTCGTCTTCCTCGCCCACCACGGCATGTTGTCGGTTTTCGGCTCCCCGACGTGGCGCACCGTGACCGGGGGTTCCGCAAACTACGTGCAGGCCATCGCCTCTCGGCTCGACGAGGTGGCGACCGGAACACCGGTGCACTCACTGCGGCGGCTGCCCGACGGTGTGCAGGTGCGAGCGGGCCGCAGCGCGCCGCGGCTTTTCGACGCCGCCGTCGTCGCGGTGCATCCCGACCAGGCGCTCCTGCTGCTGGACCGGGCGACGCCGCGGGAGCGCGCCGTCCTGGGCGCGATTCCCTACTCGACCAACCGGGCCCAACTGCACACCGACTCCTCGGTACTGCCCCGTCACCGCCGCGCGCGCGCATCGTGGAACTACCTGGTGACACCCGGAAACGACCATGTGGTGGTCAGCTACGACGTCAGCAGGCTGATGCGCCTGGGCGGTGACCGCCGCTATCTGGTCACCTTGGGTGGACAGGACCGGGTAGATCCCGGCTCCGTGATCGCCGAGATGACCTACAGCCATCCGTTGTATACACCGGAATCCGTTGCGGCCCAAGCAAAGTTGACGGCTCTCGATGACGATCGGGTGGTGTTCGCGGGCGCCTACCACGGCTGGGGATTCCACGAGGACGGCGCCGCCTCGGGGTTGCGCGCCGCCCGCCGGCTCGGAGCCGACTGGCCCGCGGCAAAGACCGACCGGGAGGCGGTGGCCCAGTGCTGACTCCAGCGCCAACGCCCGCGATCTACCGCACCACGATCACCCATTCTCGGCAGGCCCCGGTGCACCACGCGTTCGAATACCGAAGCTACAGCTGGTATGTCGACGTCGACGACCTCCCCCGGCTGCCCTGGTGGCTGCGACCGTTCGCGCGATTCCGCGCCTCGGATCACTTTTCAGACCATTTCGCCCACCCGCCGCACGGCTCGCTGCGCGACCGGCTCAGCGCCTTCTTCGACGACCACGGCATGGCAGCCCCCGACGGCCGCATCACGGCTCTGCTGCAGGCCCGCGTTTTGGGGTATGTCTTCAACCCGTTGAGCGTCTTTTGGTGCCACGACCGTGACGGGCTGCTGCGTCATGTGATCGCAGAGGTGCACAACACCTACGGCGAGCGCCACGCCTACCTGTTGCCACCCGCCGACCTGCCGGTGGTGACGGCCAAGGAGTTCTACGTCTCGCCGTTCAATCAGGTGGACGGCTACTACTTGGTGCAAGCGCCACGACCCGACGGCGAGGTCGACATCACCGTGACGCTGCACCGTGACCGCCGGCCGACGTTTGTCGCCAACCTGCGCGGACAGCGGCGACTGGCAACCACCAAACAAATCGCGATCATGCAAATCATTGCGCCGCTGGCACCGTTGGTGGTGGCCGCGCGTATCCGGATACAGGGGATCAAGCTGTGGTTACGTCGAGTTCCAGTGGTACCGCGATGAGCCTGGAGACCATCCGAAAGCGCTCGGCGGCAATCGATTCGGAGAGATGGCCCGCGGTCGCGAGGGTGCCGTCGGGTCCAGTCGCGGCGACATCGGCGGTCATTGCCGACCGGCTGCTTCGCCGCGCGGCCGCCTGCCTGCCGCTGCGTCTGGTCTACCCCGACGGCACCGTGGTCGGCGCGGCCGATCCGACTCTGTCGGGTTCGAAACCGACATTGTTAATCCACCGGCCCGACGCGATGGCGCGCCGGATCGGGCGGCACGGCCTGATCGGCTTCGGCGAGTCCTACATGGCCGGCGAATGGTCGTCGAACGATCTCACGGAGGCGTTGACGGTCCTGGCCGGGTCGATGGCCGACCTGGTGCCGAGATCGTTGCAGTGGCTGCGGCCGATCGCCCCGGCCTTCCGGCCGCGTTGGCGAAGCGCCAGCCGAGATCAGGCGCGGCGCAACATCGCTGAGCACTACGACTTGTCCAACGACCTGTTCGCCGGGTTCCTCGACGAGACCATGACGTACTCGTGCGCGCTGTTCACCCAGTTGCCGGCCCTAACACCGGGGCCGGACGATCTCGCCGCCGCGCAACGGCGCAAGATCGATCGGCTGCTCGATGCCGCCGCGGTGCAGCGCGGCAGCCGCGTTCTCGAGATCGGCACCGGGTGGGGCGAGTTGTGTGTCCGCGCGGCCGCTCGCGGGGCGCACGTCCGCTCGGTGACCTTGTCGGCCGAGCAGCAGCACCTGGCGCGGCGACGGGTTGCTGTGGCAGGGCTGTCCGACTTGGTGCAGATCGACCTGTGCGATTACCGCGACGTCGAAGGGTGTTACGACGCTGTGGCGTCAGTCGAGATGATCGAGGCGGTGGGATACCACTCGTGGCCGCGGTATTTCGCCACGCTCGAACGGTTGGTGCGGCCCGGCGGGCGGGTGGCGATCCAGGCGATCACCATGCCGCACGCGCGGATGCTGGCAACTCGCAACACCCACACGTGGATTCAGAAGTACATCTTCCCCGGCGGACTGCTACCGTCCACGCAGGCGATCTCCGCTACCACCGAGCGACACACCCGCTTGCGCACGGTCGACATGACCTCACTGCGACCGCATTACGCGGAGACGCTGCGGCTTTGGCGCGAACGGTTCACGCAAAGACGAGATAGATTGGCACACTTGGGTTTCGACGACGTGTTCGGGCGGATGTGGGAGCTGTACCTGGCCTATTCAGAGGCGGGTTTCCGGTCGGGCTATCTGGACGTCTATCAGTGGACGTTCGCACGCGAGGTTGCCCGGTGAATTACCTGAACCTGCTGCAAGTTTCGGGCGCTTCCGTTTTGGCCCTCGCCGTGGTGCATTCGGTGACGTTCGCCATCGGCAGGCGGATCGGGCGTTACAACGTGGTCGACGTGGCATGGGGCGTGGGCTTCGTGGCCATCGCCGCGGTCGCCGCGGCGCTCGGCCACGGCGACCCGACCCGGCGATGGCTGCTGCTGGCGCTGGTCGCGATCTGGGGTCTGCGGCTGAGCTGGCACATTCAGCGCAAGACGGCCGGTAAGGGGGAGGATCCCCGATACGCGGCCCTGCTCCGGGATGCCACGCTGGCCCAGGTGGTGCGCAAGGTCTTTGTGCTGCAAGCCTGCATCACCTGGTTCGTCTCGTTCCCACTGCAGCTGTCCGCGGTCACCGGCCCCACGCCGAAACCGCTCACCGCGGTCACGCTCGTGGGTGTGGCGGTGTGGCTGGTGGGTGTCACCTTCGAAGCGATCGGCGATCGGCAGCTGCGCATCTTCAAATCCGACCCGGCGAATCGCGGTGTGGTGATGGACCGTGGCCTGTGGGCCTGGACGCGCCACCCCAATTACTTCGGCGACGCCGCCGTCTGGTGGGGATTGTGGCTTATCACCATCAACGGCTGGTTGCCCCTGGCCACGGTCGGCTCGCCGCTACTCATGACCTACTTCCTGGTGTATGTGACCGGCGCCCGGCTGACCGAGAAGTTGATGGCCGGGCGACCCGGCTTCGACGAATACCGACAACGCACAGCGTTTTTCTTCCCCCGGCCACCCAGATCGGCAAATCGATGACGGGCGATAGGCTACCGATCGATGAGCCCACCGCCACGGCTGAGCGACGAGCTGGATGCCCTGCTGCGCCAGGTCGCACAAGGGGACAGCGCCGCCTTCGCCACCGTCTACGACCTCACCAAAACCCGCGTGTACGGACTTGTGATGCGGGTACTGCGTGACCCGGGCTACAGCGAAGAAACCACGCAGGAGATCTATCTCGAGGTGTGGCGCACGGCGTCGGCGTACGACTCCGCCAAAGGGTCCGCCCTCGCCTGGCTGCTGACCATCGCGCACCGGCGGGCCGTCGACCGGGTGCGCGCCGAGCAAGCCGGCAGTCAACGAGAGTCGCGCTACGGCGCGGCCACTGCCGTACCCGTAAGCGCCGTGGCGCAGGACCCGGTCGCCGACTCAGCGATCGCCGGTGACGAGCGTCGCCGGGTGGTCGAATGCCTGGACGCGTTGAGCGAAGCGCAGCGGCAGTGCATCGAGCTGGCCTACTACCAGGGGCTGACTTATAGCGAAGTGTCGCAACGGCTGGCCGCCAATTTGTCGACGATCAAATCGCGCATCCGCGACGCGCTGCGCGGCCTGCGTAACTGCCTGGACGTGGCATGACTGAACCGACCGATTTCGAACTGCTCGAGCTGGCAACCCCGTATGGCATGCATGCCGTGACGGACGCGGAGCGGGCCGAGATCGACCGACGGGTAGCCGCCGCGCCGCCGGCGGTGGCGGCGGCCTTCCACGACGAAGTCCGCGCCGTCCGCGAGACAATGGCGGTCGTGTCGGCGGCCACCGCGGCCGAACCGCCGGCACACCTGCGCGGGGCCATCCTGGCCCCGATCGAACCGACAAAACCCACTGCTACACGCCAAATAAGTTGGCGCAGAGCGATTTTCGCTTCCGCAGCGGCGGCGATCGTGGTGGGTGCAGCCGCGTTCGGCGTCGGGGTGCTGTTGCGCCCGCCGGCGAAGTCGACGGTCGCCGAACAAATTCTGGCGGCCCCGGACGTGCGCACCGTCTCTCGTCCGCTCGCCAACGGGACCGCCACGGTGATGTTCTCCCGCGACCGCAACGCCGGTGTGCTGGTGATGAACAACGTGCCGCCGCCGTCTCCTGGCACCGTCTATCAGATGTGGTTGATCGGCGCCAACGGCGCGACATCGGCCGGGACCATGAACACCGCGGCCGTGGCACCCTCGACGACGGCGACGCTCGCCAATCTCGGAGCCTCGACGGCGTTGGCGTTCACCGTCGAACCCGGCACCGGATCGCGACAGCCGACCACCCCGATATTGGCCGAGTTGCCGCTCAACTGACTCGCGCTGACCTGCCTACGATTTCTTGCGGAGACCGCCAAGAATCGCGACCAGCACGCCGAATCCGACCAGCCCGGCGCCGGCCATCAGGGTCAGGTCGAGCCAGTGACGCATGCTCGCCTCGGCGTGACCGACCATCACCTCGGCGATCCGGCGGATGTCACCGGTGGTGGTATTGAGCGCGCCGTTGATGTACCCGTCACCGATCTCGATGCCGGCCCATCCCGCCGCGCCGACGAGCAGCGCCGACACACCGAGGCTGGTCAGGGCCCTGCCTCGGCGGCGCGCGGCGGCCAACGTCAGCAGCGCCAGAAGGCCGCTGAGGGCCGCCACACCGATACTCACCCAGGGACCCCACTTCGCCAGCCGGCTCAGCTGTGTCTGGTGCAGCGATTGCGGCACCGACGCCGTCAGTGGAACTGACAGCGTCGCAGGCACTTTCACGTTGTGGCTGTTCAATATCCGCTGTATCGAGGCGTCCTTGAGCATCGGGGCCACGTCGATAACCCATGACCCGCCCGACCCGTCGGCGGTGAACAACCAGCGGTGCGCCGCCCTATTGGCGTCGGCGAACATCGGCGGAAACGCCGGTCCGGCCGTGAATGCGACGGCGGCGTCGTGCACCTCCGCGCTGTCGACCGGCTGGCCTCCGCCGCTGTGGGCCGCGATGAGCGCCATCGCGCGGTTGGTGAGTTCGTCCGCCGCGGCGGATTGCAGGGCCGGGTCGCCCGCAGCCTGCTGTGCCAGCGCGGCGTAGCCGCCCTCGTTGACGATGTTCAGCTGCAACCACGACGCCGGGATCGCGACGGCCAACGCAACGGTCGTGACCAGCCACAACACCGCCCTCGACAGCGCGGCCGCGAATCGCACGCTCCAGAATCTACTGTGTGATTCCCCGCAGGTAGGCGGCCTGGCCGAGGTGCTGGGCGCAGTCGTCGACGATGCTCACCAGCCGCGCGCTGGCCGTCACGGGCGGGTCCCAGTTGGTGTCGACGATCCGGGACAGCTCGTCGGCGGTCACGCTGGCGACGTATTCGAGGCTCAGCTTGTGCACCGCGTGGTAGTAGCCGGACAGCAGATCGGCGGGCGCCTTCACCTTCGCCACGTCGTCGGGACCGTGCCCGTAGCCGGTGTCATTGCGCGGCAGGTCCAGCCCGAACCGGTCCACCCAGCCGTCCCGGGTCCACACCTGCTCGACACCGGCCACATCGGCCAGCTGAACGTCCTGCACCCGGGCGCTGTGCCAGATCAGCCAGGCGATGCTGTTGGCGCTCGGAGTCGGTCGGTAGGCGGACACTTCGTCGGTCAACCCGTCGGTGAGCTCGTCGACGTGCTCGATCAACCGGGTGAACGCGTCGCGGAGCAGTTCCTGGGCGGCGGCATTTGCGCTGGGGGTGCTGGACATACCCGCGACATTACGGGCCCCGTGCCCGACCGGAACCTGGCATGATCCACCGAGACGGTCGTAGATTATTTAGATGACCTACGACCTCATCATCCGCAATGGAACCATCGTCGACGGGCTGGGGGGTGAGCCGTACGTCGGCGACGTGGCGGTGCGCGATGGCGTCATCCAAGCGGTCGGCCACGTCAACGGCGACACCGCGCGGCGCGAGATCGACGCGAGCGGTCTGCTGGTCACGCCCGGCTTCGTCGATCTGCACACCCACTACGACGGCCAGTCCATCTGGTCGCAGCGCCTGACTCCGTCGTCGGCACACGGCGTGACCACGGTGGTGATGGGCAACTGCGGGGTCGGCTTCGCGCCGTGCCGCCAGGACGACCACGACGTCCTCGTCGACGTGATGGCCGGGGTCGAGGACATTCCCGGCGTCGTCATGACCGACGGCCTGCCGTGGACCTGGGAAACCTTCCCCGAATACATGGACGCTTTGGAGTCGCGACAGCGGGATATCGATGTAGCCGCCTATCTTCCGCACTCGCCGCTGCGCGTTTACGTGATGGGCCAGCGCGGCGCTGACCGCGAACCGGCCACGCCCGAAGATCTCGCGAAGATGCGGGCGCTGGCCAAGGAAGCGATCGAGGTCGGCGCGCTGGGCTTCGCGTCGTCGCGGTTGACCATCCACAAGACCGAAAGCGGGTTGCCGATCCCCAGCTATGACGCCGCGCGCGAGGAGATCGAGGAGATCGCCCGGGGTGTGGTCGACGGCGGCGGCGGCCTGCTCCAGTTCGTGCCCGACATCCCGGCCGGGGGCTACCAGCCGGTGCTGCAAACGGTTTTCGACGTCGCCGAGGACGTCGGGCTGCCGGTCACCTTCACCCTGGTCGTCGCCAATGCCGGCGACCCGACGTGGGCGGACGCCATCACGATGATCGAGAAGGCCAATGGAAGGGCGGGGGCCGGCGAGCCACAATTCACCGCGCAGTTGTTGCCGCGTCCCATCGGGTTGATCATCGGGCTGCAACTGTCCGCCAACCCGTTCGTGCTCTACCCCAGCTACCGAGAGATCGCCCACCTGCCGCTGGCCGAGCGGGTGGCCGAGAT
>Ga0318532_10000096_pt1 | contig 13256 bp, 9 predicted proteins | sample GRESIP053b4f26_FD_203659 | JGI IMG/M metagenome (GOLD analysis project Ga0318532, IMG submission 203659) | Tropical soil microbial communities from Luquillo Experimental Forest, Puerto Rico - GRE.SIPMG.053b4f26 | ecosystem: Environmental > Terrestrial > Soil > Tropical forest > Bulk soil...
GCCGATATTTGCCATGTCACTTCTCCTTGGCTGTTCGAGCCCGCGACCATCGCGGCCTCGATGGCGATCTGCAGGCCGAAGGCGATCGACGACGCACCCTCTTTGGGCCGGAGCGCAGCGGAGGATGGCGGCGGAGAGACTTTCTTGCTTCGCGAGGAATGGGCGAACCGGGGTCCCCGCGCGCTTGCGCGCGGGGTGGCACGCCCAGGGGAAGAAAGTCTCGCCGCCGCCATTGCGGCAGAGGCGATCGAGGCATAGCCGTCCTTTGGCCAGATCAAGCCATCGGAGGCCGTATGGCTCGCCTGGTCCGAGATACTCAAGGAGAACACGTGGCGGATATCGAGCGGTCCGCACAAGAGGCCGTGCCCATCGGGCGAAGAAAAAGAAACTCCTGCGTAGAGAAAGGCGGTCTCTCGTTGCCGTCCAAACGGGGCGACAGCGCGCCGGCATCATCATTGGTATCGGGGCAACCGAGGTCGCGACTTGGCTCGCCGTGAAGCGCCGCAACAAAACGGACTGGATCAGGACTCAACGATCTGATTCACGTCAATCGCACTCGACACGAGGCATGGCGTCGCAATCTGTCTGGTCCGTGCCGTTAGCAGGGTGAGCGACCTCACGTAGGCGGCAAAGGCCGGCTCGGATCGTTCGGGGCAGACAAGTTTATGCGCGCCCACGCGATCGTCGCGACCATGATTGCGCCGGCGACTGCCATGGTTTGACGCCAACCTTCAATGGGTACGACGAGATAGGCGAGCCCATGGGCGGCATGATAGCCCGCAACGGCGGCCGGCATCGCGAACAACAGCGCGATTGCTGCGCGAACGGGCGTCGAGCGCAACGTCCTAAAGGCAATCTGTCCGGCAAACAGGACCATGACGCTCATAATTGCACCGACTGCAATCGCTGCGATCGGCCCCGAATCGCTGCGATACGCGGCAAGTGCTGCGGTAAAGCCCGCGAACAATGGAAGCGCATCGACTGCCAGCGCAAAGATGAGCCAACACAGGTAGCCGAGGCCAACAAAGCTGAGAATAATGCCGATGATGAGCATGGCGGTAGGTCTCCGTGCAGGTAGACGGCTTGCGCCTCCCACCACCACCACGGCGCAACCCGAGATTAGCAGATCTCCTTCATCTTTGGAATCCATCTCAGGGCGATGCAGCCGTGAGGAAGTGGAGCGCGACTTAGCCGGCGCAAGGCGGCAAGTCACGTTCCGCAATTGCGTCAGATGCAGTGGCGGCGCTTAGGCGCCGCCGAACCTCCATACCGGGATGCCGAGCCTCCGGGCCTTATCGGCCAGGTTGGCCGAGATACCGGAGCCAGGAAAGACGATCACGCCGATCGGCAGCACCGCGAGAATCTGGTCATTGCGCTTGAACGGCGCCGCCTTGGCGTAGCGTGTCCAGTCAGGCTTGAAGGCGATCTGGGGAATCTTGCGGTTGTTGGCCCAGCAGGCGGCGATGCGTTCGGCGCCTTTTGGGCTGCCTCCGTGCAGCAGCACCATGTCGGGATGCTTGGCGCGGACTTTGTCGAGCGTGTCCCAGATAGCGCGATGATCGTTGAATTCGAGGCCGCCGGTGAAGGCGATCTTGGCGCCGGCGGGCAGCAAGAGCTCGGTTTCCGCGCGGCGTTTGGCGGCGAGAAAATCGCGGCTGTCGATCATGGCTGCGGTCATGCTGCGATGATTGACCATGGACCCGGAGCGCGGTCGCCAGCACGAGCCGGTGTGGTGCTCGAAGTGATCGGCAGCCTGGTCGCGGAAGAGCTCCATGCTGTTGCGGCGCTCGATGAGTGTGAGGCCCTCGGCAATGAGCCGCTCCAGTTCGACCGAGCGGATTTCAGAGCCGTCCTGTTCCTTCTGGCTGCGCTTTTGCGCGACCTCGTTGTTGTCGAGCTCGCGTTGCACGCGGTCGGCGGCGCGGTGGAAGAGGTTGACCGTCGACCAGAGTAGATCATCGAGATCGGGCTCGAGGCGCGTGTCGGAGAGCGTCGCGATCAGCGCATCGAAGATGTCGGCGACGGCGCCCGCGATGGCGTTGGCTTCCGGCAGTGGCCGCGGATCGGGCTCGTCCTGGAACGGGCGATGTCCATGCAGCTGCAGCTCGGTGAGGACGCTGTCGGTTGGTGATGACGTGTGCAGGGATGAGAATTCAAGGTCGTCGCGATCGGTCGTCATGGTGAGCTCCTTCTCGGATCGGCCGCGCGCAACAGCGGCCTTCACGGCGATCAGAAGACGGCGGGCGGACCGGGCCTGCACCGCGGAGCGTAAGCGACAGCGGCCGGAGCACAGCGGAGGACGGCGGGCAGCAGCTATTTTGCTTCGCGCTGCAAAGCCGGAGACCTGCTTGTCGCGCCGCGTGGGCAGAATCGCTCTCCGGCGGCGGAAAATAGCCGCCGCCCGCCGTTGCGGGCGCGGTCCGCTTGCCGTCCGATCGCCCTCTTGAAGGCCGCGTCGCGGCCGCATTCCGGGAAGCGAGGATCGCCGCAAACCGATACGATCGGCGGAGTCGAGAGCCTGGATCGCATTCGTCATCCCGGCTCGACGGCGTCCGTCGCATGCAGGAACCGCTGCACGTCTTCCGGGACAAGCTGGATGCGCAAAGCAGCGCGAAGCTCATCGTTGCCCAGGTGACGCAAATCTTCGTTGAAGTCGGCGAGCACCGGCGAGAGCGCAAGCGCTTCGATGCCGGCCGCGCGTGCCCGCTCAGTCAAGGCCGCAACCGCAACGTCGCCGGCGGGATCGCGGTCGCGGGCGACGTAAAGGCGCCGTAGCGTTGCCGGAAGCAGAATGGCAGCGAGGTGATTGGCCGAGAGTGCCGCGAGCATGGGCATACGCAGGAGAACGCTACGCAGCGACAGCATGGTCTCGATGCCCTCCCCGGCGGCCATCACGTCAGCTGCGGTGCCAAAGCGAACGCCATGACCAAGCAGATGGCCCATCGCCCGCCGCGGCGTATCGACGGGTGCTTTGTCGCCGCTGGCTGGGTCGAGCCACGTGCGATGTGCGCCGGTGATCGTGCCGGCGAGGTCGGTTACTGCCGCGATCAGCGCCGGCCACACCTCGGTCGCCGCGTCGGCGTCCGGCCGATAGTAGCAGCGCGGGTGGAAGCGCAGCGCCGCCGTTTCGTGGAAAGCCGTAATGCCGCGGTTACGCAAATAAGCTTCCGCGATGGTGCCCGGAATCGGCCGCGATGCCGCAAACAGACGGCGCGCGGATTCCGGCGATCCGATCGGAGCCGGTGACCGCGGTGCGCGGCAATCATATGTCGGTCCGACGCGTGGCAGGCTAAGAAACGCCCGCGCCTCATCGAGCACATCAGTGAAGCGATCGAATCCCATGCTGAGCGCAATGAGATCGAGCAAGTCACCGTGCTCGCCGGTGGCGGCGTCGGTCCATTTGCCGGCGGCGCCCTTGCCGCTCTCCGGACCAGTGAGCCGAACGAACAGGCTGCGGCCCGGCGTGTTGGCGACATCGCCGACCACCCAATAGCGGCCTTGGCGGCGGCCATTGGAGAGGTAGCGGCGGCACACCGCCTCGGCATCGCGCGCGAGGCGGCGCGCCAGTTCGGCAGCTTGTGAGGCCATGGCTCCCGCCTCACGCCGCCGTCTTGTCGGCGAAGCCAACGAGCGGATGGCGCTCCATGAGCTTGGCGAGAATTGCCGGGCCGGCGGTGCCGGTCGGCACGAACAGCCGAAGCTTCCAGGAGATGATTTCGGAGATGAGACCGATGGCTTTCAGCCGCTCGACCATGCCGTCTGAGAAGGCGGACAGCTCGATGCGGAATTCGCCCATGACCTTGACGCGGCGGAGCTCCAGTCCGTCCTGGAGCTGCAAGACGGCGCGTCCATCGAGCACGGCCGCGAAGGCGTCGGCCGGAGCGAGCATCGGCGCGTCGGTCTCAACCGTCTCGGCCACCCACGCCGGCGAGACTAGCCGCCCGATGATGCGCTCGCCGTCGTTGGTCTGCAGCCGATAGACGCGCATCGAGTCATTCGGCAGCCGTTTCCAGATCGGCAGCAGCAGCCCAGTGACGACGTGAAGAGTGCTATCGGCGAACGTAGGCACCTGCGGGATCTCAGCCTCCCAGGCCTGCTCGAATTCAGCGGGATTGGCCTCGCGCCAATGGCTGTGCGCCAGGTCGTCGAGCGCAATGGCTGGACGCTCCATCGGCCGCAGCAGGCGCGCGCGCCGTTCGACAGTGCCGTCGTCGCGCATCAGGCTCGCCGCCGGCACCTGCACAGCGGCGCGTTTAGACTGGTCGTTGACTAAAATCTTGGCGTGCCGATCCCGCGCGCGCTCGAGAGCCTCGGCAAGAGTGAACGGCCGGTTGCGATCGCGGCGGGTGATGGTGAAGACGCTGGTCTCGGCGCCGCCCTGCGGGTGGGTGTAAAGCGTCCGGCGATCGGTGACGGTGAGACTCTCGGCGATGATGGTCTCGACGCCGATGTCGTAGGTGCCAGACGCAATGGCGCCTTCGACCTTGGCCCGGAGCAGATCATCGAACACGCCGAACAGCGTGTTCTGCAGATCGATGGTGAGCGCCAGCAGCCGATTGAGGAAGGTGGTGATCGGCGGCAGATCTTCGCGCAAGCTCCCGTCGTTGTCGGTCAAGCGTAGGCCGGTCGCGTCTTCGAACATTTGCAGCGAGCAGCCCACGACCTTGCCGGTAAAGATGAGGAGGTAGAGCTGGCGCAGCGCCGCCCGCGCATAGACGGACTCGAGATTGTCGTTGGCGCGGAACAAGCCTTGGCCGCCGGTCTGCCGCTGCCCCTTGGTGATGGCGCCGAGCGTATCGAGCCGCCGTGCGATGGTGGAGAGAAAGCGCTTCTCGGCTTTCACATCCGTGGCGATCGGCCGGAACAGCGGCGGCTGCGCCTGGTTGGTGCGGTTGGAGCGGCCGAGGCCTTGGATCGCGGTGTCGGCTTTCCAGCCGGCCTCTAAAAGGTAGTGCACGCGCAGGCGCTGGTTCTTGGCGGCGAGGTCGGCGTGATAGGAGCGGCCGGTGCCGCCGGCGTCGGAGAAGACGAGAATGCGTTTCTCGTCGTCCATGAAGGCCTGTGCTTCGGCGAGATTGGCGGAAGCCGCGCGCGCCTCGACGGCGAAGCGGTCAAGACCACCTGCCCCGGTCTTGCGCACGATGCGGCGTGAGCGGCCGGTGATCTCGGCGACATTGTCGGTGCCGAAGCGCTGCACGATCTGGTCCAGCGCGCCCTGCACCGGTGGCAGGGACGCGAGCCGCTCGATCATGCGGTCGCGCCGCTCGATGGCCTCGCGGCATTGCACCGGCTGGCCGTGACGAAACACCGAGCGGGAGAAGAGATTGCCCTCGCCGTCGGTGAACGGCTCGTAGAGCTGGGTCGGAAAGCCGTGCTCCAAGTAATCGAGAACGTATTCGCGCGGCGTGATATCGACCTGAACGTCGCCCCACTCTTCGGTCGGAATTTCGGCAAGGCGCCGCTCCATCAGCGCTTCGCCCGTTGAGACGATCTGGATGACGGCGGCATGTCCTTGCTGGAGATCACGGTCCACGGCGGCGATCAGGGTCGGAGTCTTCATCGCCGTGATCAGATGATTGAAGAAGCGCTGCTTGGCGCTCTCGAACGCCGAACGCGCCGCCGACTTGGCCTGGCTGTTGAGCGTGCCGGTCTCGCCGGTGACGTTAGCGGCCTGCAGCGCCGCATTGAGATTGTTGTGGATGACCTGGAACGCGGCCGCATAGGCGTCGTAGACGCGGACCTGCTCGTCGGTGAGCTGATGTTCGAGGAGTTCATATTCGATGCCCGCGAAGGAGAGCGAGCGGGCCGCATAAAGGCCGAGCGCCTTGAGGTCGCGGGCGAGCACTTCCATGGCGGCGACACCGCCGGTTTCGATCGCCTCGACGAATTCGACGCGGGTGGCGAAGGGAAAATCGGCTCCGCCCCAGAGCCCGAGCCGCTGGGCATAGGCAAGATTGTGGACCGTGGTCGCTCCGGTCGCCGACACATAGAGCACACGCGCATTCGGCAAGGCGTGCTGCAGGCGCAAGCCCGCCCTCCCCTGAAGCGATGGCGCGCGCTCGCCGCGTTCGGATTTTTCGCCAGCCGCGTTCTGCATGGCGTGGCTCTCGTCGAAGACGATGACCCCATCAAAGTCGCGGCCCAACCAATCGACGATCTGTTGCACGCGCGAAAGCTTTTCCTCGCGGGCGTCGGACCGTAGCGTGGCGTAGGTTGTAAAAAGGATGCCGTGCTCAAGCCGGATCGGACTTCCCGGACGGAAGCGCGAGAGCGGCGTGATGAGCAATCGCTCTTGGCCGAGTGCCGACCAATCACGCTGCGCATCTTCGATCAGCTTGTCCGATTTCGAGAGCCAGACGGCGCGGCGGCGGCCTTTGAGCCAATTGTCGAGAAGAATGCCGGCAACCTGACGGCCCTTGCCGGCGCCGGTGCCGTCGCCCAGAAACCAGCCGCGGCGGAAGTGGATAGCATTGTCGGCGTCATCCGATGCAGCCGATACGACGTCGAATGTTTCGTCGACCGTCCACGCGCCAGAGACATATCCGGCGTGGACTTCACCCGCATAGATGACGCTCTCGAGCTGCGCATCGGACAGCAAGCCATCCGTAATGACCACCGGCGGAAGATGTGGGCGATAGCTGGGTTTCGGCGGCGCGACCGATGCCATGGCAGCTGATTGCACGAGCCGTGTCGGGTGCGCTCTCGCGCCAGGAATATGGATCGACTGAAGCGCGTATTCTTCATAGAGCGCATCAGTGATGCGGCCGCCGGACTGCGGCGCCCAGTCAATAGTCTCGTAAGTGAGTTCAACAGCACCCGGATCACCTGCCGCCGCGGAACACTTGGTCCGGGAAAGGAGAATACGCTGCGCGTTGCGTATTCGCGGAGCGACCCGCTGCATCCTCGGCGCGACGGTAGCTGCTGCCGTCACGGCGGGTCGCGACGGAACGAGCGCCGTCACCCAGTCGAGCAGCACTCCCGCGTCGGATGCCGTGCCAGGCGAAGTGGGGAATGCTGTCGGATCGTCACCCGGTATACGGTCGATAACGGTCAGACGCGTCTCAGTGGTGGTGCCATGGCGGGCATAAACGCGCCCATCGATTGCCGCTGAAAACACGACGTGTGCGCGTTCCTGCAGCCGAACGAAGTTATCGCGCCACGTCGGATTGTCGGGAGAAAGATTGGCGCCCGTTATGGCGACCAGGCGTCCGCCGTCGGCAAGACGCGCCAGCGCCGACGCAACGTGCCGGAACGCGGCATCGGCGACCCGGCCATCGACATGCGCCGCCACCGAGAACGGCGGGTTCATCAGCACGACGGTCGGATGGATGTCTCCATCGAGATGATCGTGGATGTGCGCGGCGTCATGCCGAGTGACGCCGATGCCTCCGAACAGCTGATCGAGCAGACATGCGCGTGCGTCAGCGAGCTCGTTGAGATGCAGCTGCGCAGCGAGCTCGGCATGAATCGCAAGGAGCCCGATGCCAGCCGATGGTTCGAGCACGAGATCGTCGGACGTAAGCGCGGCCGCCATGCTGGCGACGAAGCCGAGCTCAATCGGCGTGGAGAACTGCTGGAGCGCTTCACTCTCCTCGGAGCGGCGCGTATGCGAAGGAACGAGCGCCGCGAGCTTTGTCAGCATGGCGAGGAATGCCGCAGGCGATGCGGCGCGTTTGCGCATCGCCGGTCCGAACTTGCGCAGGAACAGAATCTGCGCCCCCTCACAGGCGTCGTAGGCGGTCTTCCAATTCCACGCGCCTTCAGCATCCGAGCCGTGGAAGGCCGTCCTCATCACATTGCGCAATTTCTGCGCATCGATGGCGCGGCCGTGTTCGAGATCGGCGACAAGCAATCTGGCCGCGGTGACAAGTGCCGCGCCGGTATCCGGTGAAGCAGCTGCAGGCGCGGTGCAGCGAGCGGCCGCCAGCGCGGCCGGCGAGAGAAGCATGGAATGCATGGGAGGAAATCCAGGAGAGCGAGGACGGGGATGAGCCGCTGGGCGCTCTCTCGACCCCAGCCGGCTCAAACCCGTTCCGGCCGTCCTCTCACTTTCAGCGCAGCAGGCTCGCTCTCCGTCGGGCTGCGCCGTCATGAAAAAAGCCCGGCGCAAAGCCGGGCTTCGGAGGTTGGAAGATGCGGGGCGGATATTGCGCCCCGCTGGTATGACTCATTCCGCCGCGACGGGGTGAAAGGGCTCCTCGGCCTCGGCCGGATCCTCCGGATTGCCGTCTTCCGCGTCGGCGAGGAACGCCGGCAGAGCGTCCGTTGAGGTTTCGGATTCGGCGTCGCCGCAGCCGACCTGGGCATCCGTCGTGCGCAGTGGTTCGGGGAGCCAGCCCGTATCCGTCAATAGCCGCTCGGCCTCCCTGGCCATTTCCGGTTTCTTTAGACGATCGATCAGCTGCGCAGATGCCTTGCCCCTCGCTTCGCGCACGGCTTCGAGAATGCGCGCCTTCGGGACGCGGCCGAGATAATTGTCAACAGTGGGCTTCCAGCCGGCTGCCGCCATGTCGAGGTTTACGGCGCGAGCAAGCGCGTCGGCATGGGCAAGGCGCGCCGGGCTGCGGTTCCACGGTTCATGCACGGCATTGATGCTGAGCGCGGCGCAGTGCGCGAACAGTGCCGCCTGGCTGTCGCTGTCCAATGCCACCAGCGTCGGCCAGAAATCATCGTCGTCGTGCGGCAGCTGCTTCGCCCATTGCTGATGGCGCGCCTCGATCGCCTTGGCGGAGGCACTGTCGGCGAGACCCGGCGCCTGGGCATTGAAGCCTGCGCTCTTGGTGGAGATCTCGAGGCACGTGCCTGATGACATCCGATAGAATGTCCCCAGGCAGAGCGCATGCAGCACTGCGGCAAATGCGACGCTCGGATCGTTGGCCAGTGCATCGCGCAGCGCCAGCGTCCGGTGCGCCGTCAGCTCGGTGATGAGGCGCTCCGACAGCGGCTTGAGGCCGTCGTCTTCATCGGCTTCGGCTTGCGGCTCAGACACTCCATTGGTGTGCACGGTGATGACGGGTCGCGTCGTGGTACTTGGTTCGGCGACCGCAGGATCACGTCCATCGGTCTCGGTGGGTTGCGCCGGCGGCTCGTCTACCGGATTGACGTAGCCGCGGTCGATGCGGAGCTTGCCCTCGCTGTCGATGCTGACGAACGCGCCAGCGCGTCCGACATCCGCCGGATCGTAGATGACGGGGCGCTCTTCCAACGCGATGAGCGCCGTTTCGATCTCGTCGAGCCGCTGGTCCACCTCGTCCGGCAGTTCATCGGCATCGGCGTATTCGGCTTCGAGACGGTCGAGTTCCGCCCGCAAGGCCTCCCGGGTCGCGCGCTCCTCGTCGGTCAGATCGACCATCGTTCCGTCGAGCCGGCGCAGACCTGCCGTGTGGCTGTACGGAAACTCGACCGCGACCGCGATCCACTTCCAGCCCTCGGCGCGAAGCGTCTCCGCTTCGGCCTTAAGCTTCTCCGTGACTAGGCGGTCGAGAAGCGTCGGGTCCTGCAGCCAGCCGCCGTCGTCATGCTCGAACAGGTCGCGCAGGACCACGCCACCCGCGGCTTCATAGACATCGACCCCGACGAATTGCGCCCGCTTGTCGGCCGCACGCACCGCGCCTTCGGTCAGTTGGCGGCGAATGTGGTACGGCTCCTTGTTGTAGCAGTGGTCGAGCGCCTCCCAGACCTGCTCCTGGCGCGCGTGGTCGTTGGTCACCGTGAACGCCATCAGCTGCTCCAGCGTCATGCCATCTTCGGCGTAGACGTCGAGCAGTTTCTGGGAGACCGCAGCAAGCTTCAGCCGCTGCTTGACGACACTCGGGCTGACGAAGAACCGCGCGGCGATGTCCTCCTCGCTCAAGCCCTTCTCGCGCAAGATCTGGAATGCGCGAAATTGGTCGAGCGGATGAAGATCCGCGCGCTGGACATTCTCCGCAAGCGAATCTTCCTCGGCCAAGCCCTCGGTCCGCACCACGCACGGTACGGGCTGGGTCTTGTTCATGCGCTTCTGCTTGACCAGGAGTTCGAGGGCCCGGTAGCGGCGGCCACCCGCCGGCACCTCGAACATGCCGGTCTCCTGGCTGTCGGCGTCCATCACCGGCCGGACATTGAGGCTTTGGAGAAGCGAGCGCCGGGCAATGTCTTCGGCAAGCTCCTCGATGGAGATGCCGGCCTTGACCCGGCGCACGTTGGACTGGCTGAGCACCAGCTTGTTGAAGGGGATGTCGCGCGAGGCGCTGAGCGTAATCTTGGCGGTTGCCATGTGGATATTCTCCGCGACGGGCGGCCGAAAGCCTTTCTCTCGACCTCCAACCCGTCGTGGACGACCCTCCTTCCTCTCACTCTTTCGACACCGCCACTGCCGCGGCGGCGCGACTGTTGAACACCTCACATCGCCGGAATGAGTGTGAAGTGGCGGAGTCGGCGCCAAGCGCTCAGCCTGCGCATGCTGCCGGGGCGGCGGTCGCATCCGGGCGGTCGACAGCCCTCGCGGCTTCCAAGGCATCGTCAGTATTGGGGCGAAACGCGAGCAGATAGTCGGCCGCCTTCGAAGCGGCGCTGGCAGCGCGCACGATGGCGCGATCGTCTTCGCGTAATACCTCGAGCCACGATCCGATGTAATCGGCGTGGCGCACCGTCGGCACGATACCGAGCGAGGCGCACACAAAGGCGCTGGTAATCTCCGCGACCAGCTCTTCCTTGGCGTACAGCGCCGAGCCGAAGTGACCCGACAAATCGCGGCCAAGCCGTGACGGATGACCAGTCCAATGACCAAGCTCATGTACCGCCGTGCGGTGCCAGTTGATCGGCTCGAAATACGCCTCGGGCCGCGGGACCTGTATGAAGTCATACGCCGGGCTGTAGAAGGCGCGATCGCCACCGATACGGAAGTCGGCGGCGGTCGCGTCGATGAGCGCTTCAGCGTGCGGCAGAATGAGACCGTCTGGTACAGGTGCGGGAGCGCTAGTCAATTCCGCAGGCAGACCGTCGCATTGATCGGTGTTGAACACCGTAAACCGCTTGAGGAATGGGATCGTATTCGGCTCATCGCCGTCGCGCTCGGCGCGCTCGCGTTCCTCGTCCGGTACAAAGCGGTCGGCATAGACGACCGTGGTGCCGTGCTCGCCCTTGCGGACATTTCCGCCGAGCCGCAGCGCTTGGCGGAAGGTGAGCCAATTCTGGGTGCTGAAACCGTGTTCGATTACCGCCTCCCAAAGGATCAGCACGTTGATCCCTGAGTATCGGCGCTGGGTGGCCGCGTTCTTCGGCATCGTGAGCGACGCCTTCGCCGCTACAGTCCCCCAGGGCTGGACCCAAGGTACCCGGCCGGCCTCGAGCTCGGCGATGATCTTGTCGGTGATTTCCTGATAGAGGCTCGGCCGGTCCCGGCCGGCGCGAGCGCGAGCAGTGTGTGTGGACATCGCGGATCTCCGCGACGGGCGCCGCGAGCCTCTCTCGCGACTTTGAACCCGTCACGGCCGATCTCGACCGAACCCCTCACTCTCGGGGCGTTGCGGTTGTCTCCGCAGAAGCGGGCGGCTGAGACCAGAAGCTCGGGCCGCGGGGAAGCCTTTTGATTGTGCCGGTGCCGACAAGAGGACACATCAGCAGGCTTGGGCAGCTAGATATAGAACCTGAATGGCATGGGTGGTGCTTCCAATCCACGCGGCGAGGCAGTCAAGATTTCGCCGACGCGATCGGCAAACTTCAAAGTGACAGGCAAGCCGCTGGCATAGTCGCAGGCGTTGTAGTTGATCTTGGTCAACGCCAGCACGTCGCGCATGATGGCCACGAGGTCGCCGTCGCCGCGATTCATTTCAATCAATAGCGGCTTGGGTGTTTCGAATCCGGGATAGGTCCGGATGCGGGGCACATAACCAGTTGTCCAGAGGTAGCCCTCTTTGCGAGACATTGTCACGGACGTGCCGCGGAGCACGGGCATATCCGTGTCTGCGCGAAACAGTCTGAGGTCTTGCGTCGGTCGAATGCGGACACCGACGAGCTTCGTTTCGGGCGAAACGGCTGAAGCAAATCCATCCCATTCTTCGTCCTTAAAGCGCTGCCGACCATGAATGAAAAGCTCGGCTGGAGGCCCGCCATGGTCTTTGGTATAGGCTTTGATGACTTCCGTGGCCAAATCCCTCGCTGGCTCGCGGCGAAGATGAAATTCCCGGCTCTTCGATGAATGCCACGGCCCCAGCGCGCCGCGAAAGACGACGCCATTGCCGGAATTGAGAAACATCTGCGCGGCGCAGCAAGCGTCGCCCTGCTCCTTGGGCGAAGGGTCTTCTTTGAAGACGAGGCCGACATAACAAACGCGCGGTCTCACATCGGCAATTTGCCAAGGTTCGACGCGGGCTCCCTTAAAGTAAAGCGTCGTCGAAAAATTCCACGCTATGCGAGCGCGTTCTTGCAAAGAGCGCGTCGGGTTGCCGAAACGGTCAAGCTCAAGCTCGGGATCAAGTGTGGTTTCGCGGACGACTTGAATGACGACCTCTTTGTGAAGAAGCTGCGCCTTGAGCTGATGGTGGAAATTTCGGGCAAACATATAGATTTGAGCCTCGTCCGCCATATCAGGAAACAACGATCCACCACTGCGGAGAATCTCTGCGGCGGCTTTTTCGGACATCAGTGTGGATGGCGTGGAATCTTTCGGACCACCGACTTGCGGTCGTCCGTACCGATGAACGATTTCAGGCACGATCGTGATCCAAAGGTCGGGCCACCGGTCGTCGGAGCGAAGATGCTCAAGAAGAGCTGAACGGCGGACCGAACGGCGTCGTGGCGGTTGGTCTTGCGTATTGCGTTTGAAATGTCGTTGCTCGAGAGGGGAATCGTGACGAGCGGTTTGGTTTCTAGACGGATGCCAAAGGCGGCCTGAAACCCCGGCCATGGTGAACTGTGCAATTGCTCGGGCCGCTCCACCGGCAATCGCCGCATCAGAATTTCGAGCCATTTGGTGACGAGCTGGATGCCGTCGGCGGTGCCGACAATGCCCACGTGGATAACCCCGGGGCTACCCTGACTGGCAACTGGGCCATAGAGAAACAGTCCATCCTGCGGATGTTCGAGCTTCTGGCAGCTCCCGAATTCGAGCAAAGGCTCGTCGATGAAATGGGTTTGGATGGTCATTCGTCATCCTCGCCATCGTCGTCAGGCTCTGGCTCGTCGAGGTCTTCGAATTCGTCTTCGAGCGCCGCACTAGGAACGATATTGCCTTCATCGTCCTCTTCGGTTGGTAAGGGCGGATCGACGGCGTCGTA
>Ga0318532_10000106_pt1 | contig 12886 bp, 10 predicted proteins | sample GRESIP053b4f26_FD_203659 | JGI IMG/M metagenome (GOLD analysis project Ga0318532, IMG submission 203659) | Tropical soil microbial communities from Luquillo Experimental Forest, Puerto Rico - GRE.SIPMG.053b4f26 | ecosystem: Environmental > Terrestrial > Soil > Tropical forest > Bulk soil...
GTGACGGTGCCCGGTCCCTACGTGATTCCCGCGTACCATCTCGAAACCGTTGTCGTTCTCACCAACAAAGTGCCGACGACGGTGGTGCGCGGTGCTGGCCGGCCGCAGGCGGTGTTCGCGATGGAACGTTTGCTTGACCGCGTGGCGCGGGAACTGCGGCTTGATCGCGCGGAGGTACGCCGCCGCAATTTCATCAGGCCCGAGCAAATGCCCTACGAGGTCGGCCTGCTGTTTCGTGACGGAAAGCCGCTAGTCTACGACAGCGGCGATTATCCGAAAGCGCAGCAAAGGGCCTTGGAGCTTGCCGGTTACGAATCATTTCGGGAGCGGCAGCGAGTGGCGCTCGATAAAGGGAGGTTCATCGGCATTGGGCTTGCCAATTACGTTGAGGGGACCGGTCTCGGTCCGTTTGAGGGCGTGACTGTGCGAGTATTGCCGAGCGGTAAAGTCGCAGTCGCCACTGGCGCCACCAGCCAGGGCCAGGGCACGCGCACTACGCTGGCGCAGATCGTCGCCGAACAGGTCGGCTGCCGCATCGAGGACGTAGCGATGACGATCGGCGACACAGCGGCCATCGCCCATGGCGTTGGTGCCTTTGGCGCCCGCCAAGCAGTGAACGCGGGCTGCTCGGCGGTAATTGCCGGTCAAGCCGTCCGCACGCAGCTCATTGCGCTCGCGGCGCGCGCGCTTGGCGTGAGCGAAAGCGATGTTAATCTCGATGACGGCTACGCGGTCGCGATGATCGGAAATAAGCCAACAATTCCGTTTGGCGAGCTGGCGCGACTAGCGCAGGGCATACCTGGCGTGTCGCTGCCGACTGGACAGGCGGTTGGGCTCGAGCACACCGCCTATTACACACCGTCGCAGGCCGCCTATTGCTCCGGCACGCATGTCGCCGAGGTCGAAGTCGATCACATGACCGGCGGCGTGAAAATCTTGAACTATACCGTCGCACACGACAGTGGCCGCATAATCAATCCGCTTATCGTCGATGGGCAGGTGCAAGGCGGCGTCGCTCACGGCATTGGCAATGCTTTGCTCGAATGGATGCAATACGACGAGAACGCGCAGCCGCTCACGACGACGTTCGCCGATTACCTGCTGCCATTAGCGACTGACGTGCCGATGTGCACCATCGTCCATATCGAGACTGTCAGCCCGCTCAATCCGCTCGGCGTCAAGGGCGCCGGCGAGGGCGGAACGATACCGGCGCCGGCGGCAATCATCGCGGCGATCGAAGACGCGCTGGCGCCGTTCAAGGTGCATTTCGCTGAAACGCCACTCACACCGAACCGGATCGTGGCAGCGCTGCGCGCGGCCAAAGCACATCAGACGTCATTTGCGACGTGAGCGTTGGTGCACGGATTGTAATTCGATTCCATTTATCACGTTGCACGCCACTCGATTTGTTCAACTGACTTTCGCTTGCGGTGCAACGCGCACACCGCGCCAGCCAGTGTGATCGAGCGCTCGCCGAGACGCGCTCCAAGCGCTGAAACAAGATTAACCGTCCGGCCACCTAGCTTGCTGGCTTGCACGAGGTCGGCGACCCGCGGATCGATGGCTATCCACGCGCCGTTAATGTCGCCAACCCGTCTATTTCGTCCGTTTTGCCAGTGCAGCGAATACGTTGTATGCGTTTTCAAGCTCGAGTTTGCGCTTTGCTACGTCTTGGCCGACCGATTCTAGGCTGTTCATCATCTCGGCCTGTTCCTTCGCCGGCAGCTTAATGATTTCCCCGTGCTCCGACCAAATCTGAGCCTCTTTGATATAGAAATCCGCTTCCCAGGGGTTGACCTCAGCCGCGGCCTTGCCCGCGTCCCTATCGAGGATCGTCTGCAGGTCCGCGGGTAGCGCGTCGAACCATTTCTTGCTGAGAAAAGACATCGAGAATATGAACGGCTGATTGGTCTCGGCGATATATTTCGCTGCATCGTAATAACGCATTGTTGTATCAACCGTCAGAGCCAACACCGCACCGTCGATCGCGCCTTGCTGAATCGCCGGCAACACATCAGCGAGCGTCATCGCAATAGGCGACGCACCTAACCGCTTAAGCATTTCCTGTTGCATCTCGGCCGCAAGGACACGCAGCTTCTTGCCCCTAATGTCGGATAGGCGCCGGATTGGATTACGCGATACAATCGAAGAGGGCTGGGACACAAACAGCGCAACGCCGTGGATGCCTTTGCTCACACCCAAGGTGAACATCATCTTTTGCAGTTCCGCATCGCTCGCAACCCGGATTCCATGCGCCATGTCGGTGACGAGGCCGGGAGCCGAGAGTACCTGATAACGATCGTCGACGCCGACCAAAAATTCGGGCGGCCCAACATAGCCTTGAATCGCACCGAACTGCACGCCCTCGATCTGACGCGGTATCGGTCCCAATTGACTCGCCGGATAAATTTCTCCCTTTATCCGGCCGCCGGAATCTTTCTCAACCATCGCTACGAACCGCTTGCACCATTCATGCTGCGCATCATTAATCGTGGCGATGCCGAGCTTCATGACATAGGTCTTATCTTCGGCTCGCGCTGCGCTGGAAGTAAGCGCTAGCGCGAAGATGAACGCGCTGATGGCAGCCACTCGCGCATGGACTCTACGCTTCATCAGACGCATGTCAGTTTCCCAGCGCATGTCAGTCCTCCCAACTAGCAAATGCTTTTGTGCGAAGCAAAGCTGCGCTCTAGACGATCATTCCGCGGCTGCGCCCCGCGCGGAGGCTTGTTCTTCACCATAGAGCCGCGCCAGGATACGGCGAGCCTGGATGGCGCCGGCATCGGCGGCAATATCGATCTGCGGCGGATTTCGGATAAGATTTAAGTTGCGCTGCTGCGCGGAAAACACCGCTACGTCTTGAAGGAACGCCGTTTGTATTTGTTCAAATATTTTGTTGGTTGTTTGGGGATTCTTGACATCGAAATCGTGTGCCTGGCCCCAGAAATAATGCGATGTGATCTCTGTCTCCGGCGTGATCGCATTGAGGTTTCGCATATTGATGCCGCCAACTCGCACACCCTCCGGAGCGCCCGTGCCCGTCGGCGTTGCGCCTACGTCGAGCCGCAGAAAGGCGGGCGGCGTGAAGTCGATGATTTGCCAGCGGTCAACATTTCCTCGGAAACCACCGACCTTCTTAAAGGTCGGTGGCGGCTCCTGATTGATGATCCAGCGGGTGACGGCAACTCCGTCCGGCGTGCGGGCGACTTTCACCCTGGCATGCTCGGCGAGTGCCAGATTGCCGATGGTGGTGTCGTGAACGAAAGCAAGGTGCGTCAGATCGAGCAAATTATCGACGACAAGCTGCCAGTTCGCGTCGACATGGAGATAGTCGCCTTTGGCTCCCCAATTCGGATCGTCAAGCCAATGGAAATCCGTAATCGCAGCGGGATCGGCGAGCGCCGGGTCGCCCATCCAGATCCAAATCCAGTGATAGCGTTCGACCACCGGATAGCATCTTACCTTCGCTCCTTGAGGAATTTGCTCCTGCCCTGGGATATAAACGCAATGGCCATCGCGCGCAAAGCGCAATCCGTGATAGAGGCATTGCAGCGTATCGCCCACAAGCTTGCCCATCGACAGCGGCAGATGGCGATGGGGGCAGCGGTCCTCGAAGGCCACCGGAGTTCCGTCTTCGGCCCGAAACAGAACGATCGGGTCGCCCAAGATCATGCGACCCACTGGTTTGCGGCTGATCTCCGTATCGGTCGCTGCGACGTACCAATAATTTCGCAGGAACATGGGCACGTCCTCCACGCGGCGCGTCGTGCGCTTGCCATTTTTTTGGCTTTCTTTTTTTGGTCTCTTTGCCGAGATTATAATCCCATTTAAGATGGTCGCGCCAGCATCGTCGGATTCTTTGGTCGAAAATCGAGAGCGCAGGGAAAATGATATAAAGGTACCGAACCGACATGCGGCCAACTTCACCCTGATCGGCTTCTTCAGCGGTTACGGCCCCGTGGCAACGGTCCTTGGAAGCATTTGTGTCGTTGGGCTAATCGTTTTGCCTTTTCTTCCACAAACCAAAGGACAACCGCTTCCCGCATGAGCAAAACAACAGCCGTGCTGCAGCCCGGTGTCCCCGTGACGCTGGCGCCGGCCGGGAACATCAGTTTCGAGATCGAAACCGGCCAGCGCTTTCAGCTCACCCAGCCGGAGGGCGAGCAGGTAGCGGACCTGATTTCCTTCAATCGCGACGATGTTCGCGAATTGCTGTCAATGCATTCGAGTCGAGCTGTCAATCTGAGTTGGAAATTGACGGCGCCACAGACCCTCTACACAAACCTCACGCGGGCGATGTGGCGGATCGAGGAGGATCTGACCGGCGAGAACTATTGCGGCGGCGGATATTGCAGCGAGCACTTGAACATCGCCCGCTACGGAGCCAAAGGGGTCGGCGCGCCGAACTGCCAGTCAAATCTTGAAGCCGCCATCAGCGGTTATGGAATGGATCGCTGGAATTTCAATATTGATGCCTGCTTTAATGTCTTCATGACTGTCACCTATGACGCCAACGGCGTATGGGAAATCAGGCCGCCAAAGGGCAAGCCGGGCGACTACATGATATTGCGTGCGTTAATGCCCCAAATCGTCGCCATATCAAACTGTCCGATCCTTTTTAACCCCTGCAACAACTTCCGACTGAAACCACTAATGCTTGAGATTTTGGCTTAGATTGCCAGAGACCTGACGGGCCGACGTCTACTTTGAGGGGTAAAGCGGACCTCAGTGCTTGTCCTCGGAATGTTTGTTCTTGGTACTAACGAACATCCGAATCGCAGCGGCGAATGTCTATTTTGGGGGTAAAGCGGAGGTTTACGACGCGATCTTTGCGGTGTGAAATCGAGTCAATGCTGCAACAGCACCATCGAAATCGCTGGCACGTAGGTAATGATCATCAGCGCCAAGAAATTCAGCAGCAAAAATGGTAACACTCCTAGGTAGATTCGGCTCAGTGGCGCATCGAAGATCGCCTGAGACGAGAACAGGTTCAAGCCGAACGGCGGAGTATACATACCGAGACTCAGATTGACAGCGACGATGATGCCGAAATGAATAGGGTTTACCCCAACATCGCGAACGATGGGCAAGAGCAATGGCGTCAAGATCAGGATCGCTGCCGGGGGTTCAAGGAAGCTGCCCGCGAGTAAAAGGCCGACATTAAGACTAAGCAGCAACTCCCACTTCGGCATGTGCAGTGCATTGATCGCTTCGACGACCTGTTGCGGTATTCCACTGGTCGTCAGCAACCACGAATAAATTCCCGCAGAGGTCACGATGAGAAGGATTTGCGAGATGAGATAAGCGGAAGCCAGCAGGATACGCCAGAACCCAGCGAGATCAACCTCGCGGTAGATGACCACGGTCACGAATAACGAATAGATCACCGCGACGCCGGCAGCTTCCGTAGGCGTGAAAACACCCCCGTAGATACCACCGAATATTACGGCCAGCGAGCCGATCGACCAGCTGGCCTCCTTGGTGGTTTTCCAGACTGTCTCCCAATGCACGCTGGTCGCGAGCGGTACGCGTTTGAGCTTCGCATAGCTCATGACGAAGGTGGCATCGATGATTCCGATCAGAATGCTGGGCAGAATACCCGCCGTGAACAGAAGAACAGCGGATTGTTCCGCGGACACGGCATACAGGATCATCGCGATCGACGGCGGGATCACCACTGCGATAGCGCCGGAAGAAGCGATCAACCCGACCGCGAAACGCTCATTGTAGCCGCCCGCTTTGAGCTCCGGATAAATCATTCGGCCCATTGCGACCACGGTACCGACTGCAGTATGCGACATTGCGCCGAACAGTTCAGAGGCTGCCACCGTAGTCACGGCAAGCGAGCCGCGAACGCCGCCAACCATTGCCATCACCATCGCAATAATCCGCCGCGCGATTCCACCTTGTGCCATGATTTCGCCGGCGAGCACGAAAAATGGCACGGCAAGTAGTGGAAAGTTGTCCAAACTACCGAACATGTACGTTTGGATAACCTCGGTTGGTACATCGGAAACAGTGAGAACCGCGATGATCGAGGTGACGAGCAGAATGAGAAATATTGGAAAGCCAAGGATAAGAAGCACTACCGGCAGACCGAAGAAAACTAGATAGGCCATGGCCGCGAGCTCCCTAATGCGATCCCTCGGCGCGGTTCCGAGAACCGCGCTGTGATCGCACAAGAAGACGCATCGCGACCATTAGTCCCATCAAACTGTAGCCGATCGGAACCATTGCCTGCGGAATGTAGAGCGGGAAGTCCGCCGCTTGGCTGCGCTGATCGAATGCCGCGAGCTGTGTGATGACCGGCCAGGTGAATGCCGTCACCGCGGCAGCAGCCGCGATCATCACGAGTTCTGACAGGACGTTGATGAATTCGCGCAGCCGCGGCGGCAATATCACCACCACGACATCCATTCGGATTTGGCGGCCTTCCCAAGCCACGGCGCAGCAGCCTGTGAATACGCAGCCGACCATTAAGAACAGCATGATCTCCTCAGCCCACGGGATCGAAACGCTGAAGAAGTAACGGCCGACGATATTTACAAAATTGATCGCAACGCTCGTGATCAGAAAGAGCGCCGCCGCCGCACGGGTAACGGCAAGAAGCCGGCGAACGCCTGTTGTGATATGATCTATCACTGCCGCCAAGCACATTAACGGTTTCGTTGCATTGCCTCAGTGACAACTTGATATGCTGCATGAAGTTGCGGCTTTAGCGCGGAAATATCGTCACCAACGCTTGCCAGCGCATTGATCATTGACGATTGCTCCTCGGGCGGCAGGCTAATCAATGCGCCGCCTCCAGAAACCCAGTCCTGGCGCGCCTTAGCATTGAATTCGATCACCCATGGATTGATTCTCACTGACTCCGCGCTCGCCGCTCTGTCGACGATCTGCCGAAGATCCGCGGGCAATTTATCGTACCATTTCTTACTGAGCTCAGTGATTCCGAAGATGGCCGGCTGGCCTGTCTCGGTAACAAATTTTGCGGCGTCCTGGTAATGCATGGTGGCGAAGACTGTTGTAGCAGCAACGGCAGCGTCGAGAACATTGTCCTGGAGCGCCGGCAAGACTTCGCCTAACGTCATCGGCTTTGGCGTCGCCCCGAGGCGCAGCAGTGCTTCTCTCTGGAATTGGGAGGGAAAAATTCGAATCTTTTTGCCTTTGAAGTCATCGAGGTGCCGAATTGGTTTTATGGCGACGATGGCCGATGGCGTTGCCATGAACAGTCCCACGCCACGTAGCCCTTTGTCAGTGCCAAGGCCGAGCATCAACTGCTTGAGGGCAGTATCGGCGGCCGCCCGTTGTCCATTGGCCATTGAGTTCACCAGACCTGGGGCAGCCAAAAGTTCGAAACGTTCATCGATGCCCGCCAGAAACTCGGGCGGAACGACGATGCATTGTATTGCGCCGAACTGAACGGCCTCCACCTGCCTCTGGGTCGAACCCAACTGGCTGCCAGGATAAATCTCGGCTTTGATGCGGCCACCAGAATCCTTTTCAACCGCAGCCGCATACTCCTTGGCAAATTGGTGCAACGCGTCGTTGAAGGTGGCGAGCGATATTTTCATCACAGCGGGTTTGTCGTCTGCGGCGAATGCACACGGTCGCGGCGCAAGCAAGATCACCAACGCGGCGAAAATCGCGCGAACTACGGCCACATGTGTCGTCGCCAATCTCAGTGTTTTTCGCACGGCCGACACTTTCCCAGTCTGCGCGCGGTTGCGTCTATTTATTTCCGCCTTGCTGCGCGCGCGCTGCGGCCTCGGTCACAACCTTATAAGCTGCCGCGAGCTGCGGGTTTGATTTCGAGACGTCCCCCCCGACGCTGGAAATCGTTTTTAGGAATGACGATAGCTCGTCCGGCGGCAGTTTGATCTCCTCGCCGCCACTAGCCGTATACGCAGCCTCGGCCTTGTTACGGTGGTCAATCGCAAACTGCCGGATCGCTACCGATTCCTGTAAGGCGTCGCGTTCCACGATTTCCTGCAAATCTTTCGGCAAGCTGTCGTACCATTTCTTATTGACTTCGACGATGAGGAAAATCGCGGGTTGATTGGTCATAGTCACGTATTTTGCAGCGTCGACAAAGTGCATGTGCGTGATGGGTCCCATTCCGCTAATTGCGCCGTCGATCGTGCCTTGCTGGATCGCCGGCAGGACGTCGCCGAGTGTCATTGCTACCGGAGTCACGCCAAGACGCTCGAACGCCTCACTCTGAAACTTCGATGCAAAAATTCTGATTTTTTTGCCCTTGAAATCGCCAATTCGGCGAATCGGATTCTTGGTCACGACAACTGCAGATTCAGCCATGAACAAGCCGACACCGTGCAAGCCTCTATCGGCACCGAGACCCAGCATCAACTTGCGAACCTCAGGGTCGTAGGCGACGTTCTGTCCTTGCGCCAGCGAGCTCACAAGACCCGGCGCTGCGAGCACCTCGAAACGCTGATCGAGGCCGACCATGAATTCTGGCGGAACGACTTCGCATTGAATCGCTCCAAATTGAGTACCCTCGATCTGCCGCGGGATCGAGCCGAGCTGGCTTGCCGGATAAACTTCGACCTTGATACGACCGCCCGAGTCCCGCTCAAGGGCCGCCCCTAAATTGCGGGCATAGGTATCGGGAACGTCATTGATAGTCGGCGTCGAAACCTTCATGACATAAGTGGCGGTGCCCGAAGCTTTGTCCTGTGCTTGTGCTGCACATAGCATCAAAGCCAATGATCCCGCCGCCGCGCCGGTAGCGACAAGCGAATGCGCAAAATGCCATCTTTTCAAAGCATGCATGTCGTCCTCCCTGGCTGGCCACGCGAAAGCCGCGACGATTGGCGCTGTTTCTTCGCGACGCTTCAGGATAGCGCAATCCAATAGGGCGGGTGCACGGAATCACGTTCTGTGACGCACTGCCGCGCCGTCCGTTTTTGCGCGCGAAAGACTGCGGCCGGCTTCACCGTAGTATTGAAAACGCCGGCGATCACCTCGGTGTCCTCGTGGCAATAGCCCTCGTGTTCGACGCCGCCGAGGATCGTCGCGATGCCGCCAGCTTCAAGCGCGCGGCGCTCCTTATCGATGCGGAAGTCCATCCTGCCCTTGACGACCCACACGAGTTGCTCGTGCGGATGTGAATGCGTGGCCACATGTGTCCCGGCCCCTATCTTCCACCACATCATGCCCTTCTGGCCCGCCAGTACCCGGCGCGTGATCTTGTCGGTGATCTTTTCCTCCGGGATCGCCGCCAAGGAGCCAAAACCGCTCAACGACGTCATCACTGTCCTCCCTTCGCGCGTCCGACCTGTGTAAATTCAACTCGCTTTACTAACGCCGTTTCACCGCATCCCACCAAGGACAGACGCCGCTCATGCGCTCGTAATTGCCGTCGATCACCTGCAACGGTGCGTGGTTCGGCTCTGGAGCTGGCATTAGCGGGGGTGGCGGCGCATCTGGCGTCGGTGGTTCACCGATCGACTCGAATAGTCCTTGGTGCCCCCAAAAGCTGCCGGCAGATTTTAGCTCGGTTGGATGCCAGTCAGGGGTGACTTCGCGACCACCCCATCCATGCTCGATCAGGAATTCCGACGGCGTGCGCATGTAGAATGACGTCATGAAATCGTTCGGATGCCGGCCGAACTTCACCACGACACGGTTTTCCTGCTGCGCGATATCGTAACTCTGGCCAACATCGTCGAGAGAGTAAAATTCCATCATCAGATGGTGCATGCGGTTGCGTGGCCCTTGAGCAATGGCCAGGCTGTGGTGTCGGCTGTTGACGTGCATGAAGTACAGCGACACGGGCGGGCCCATGAAGTCGGTTATCCTGAAGCCCAGCAGGTCCCGATAGAATGTAAGGGCCGCGTCGATTTCAGGCATTATCAGCACGGCATGTCCCATGCCCTGCGTCCCGGTACGGAAGCCTCCTATATGCCGTGCCGGCCGGAACGGTTCATCGGCGATCTGACCACCGTGAAACGCCTCCACACGATTACCAGCCGGATCGCGGAAGGAAATCACTTCAGCGGCGCAACGTTGGTCCGCCACGGCGGTGGTTTCCCGCCGCACCGCGACGCCGGCCTTTTCTAGCCGCGCTGCCAGCGCATCGAGCGCCGTTGCGTCCGCGACCTCCCAGCCGAAAAAACGCTCTCCATCGGTCAACCCGCCGTCGACGATCAGGCGCTGCTTTCGGTCGTCCATGCGGAACGCACGCATGTTGCCGCCGCGATCAACCGCCTGAAGCCCAAGCTGGCCGACAGCCAAACTGCTCCAGTCATCGAGATTTGAAGTGCCAACCCAGAAATAGCCCATTGCCTGAACGGTCACGGCAGGATCTCCTTTTCAGTGGACAGCCTTCCGGTTGATTTATTCCGGAGCAGTATATTATTTGACAAATCGGCGCCCGTTCCAAATCCAAATGCAATCAGCCGCCAAAAATCACCGGCGTTGCGCGCTAATCGTGAACACGACGCGGGGCATATAGGCGTCGCCCGAGCAAACCCGTTCGACTTCGGATAGCGGAACGGGCTTGGTCGCCATTTGGAAGCGACCTGCGATCGCAAACTAATAGCACGCAACCCAGGGAGGTTAATGTGACGATCGAGCGCATCGATTATCAGGCCGGCAGCGTGACGGGCAAAGGCGCGCTCATATGGAATGAAAAGGCAGCGGCGGATGGCCACTCCTGCTGATGATGACGAACTGGCTCGGCGTTACCGAGAACGCCATCAAACGAGCGCAGCAAATGGCTAGCGACAAGTACGTCACCTTCGTCGGATGTATGTACGGCGAGGGCAAGACCTGCGAAGGCCCGCCAACCTCGCAAGAGTGGATGATGGCGATGCGCGCCGATCGCGTTGAAGGGCGCAAGCGTGTCAATGCAGCCTTAGCCACTATGGTAACAGGTTTTGTTTCGGCGGAGGCAACGTGCTGGAGCTGGAGCTGGAGCTGGCGCTGGGCGCCGCTATCTTGTGTCGAACAGGGTCTAGCCGTGTCAGCCGCGCTGTGAGAATATCTCAGATCCTATTCTCGAACTGATAATCCATGCAGGTAGTCATAGGGGACTCGGTACGTCGCAAGGAGGACTTGCGCCTGCTTACCGGCCACGGTTGTTACAGTGACGACTTCAATTTTCCTGGACAGGCTTATGCCACCGCGCTGCGGGCCCCACATGCGCATGCATTAATTCGCGGCATCGACGCAACCGCGGCGCGCGGAATGCCCGGCGTGATTGCGGTACTGACCGGCGAAGATGCATGTGCCGACGGGCTCAAGGCCATCCCCCATCTCGCTACACCCGGCGCGCCGCCGGACATTGTCCTCCATAACCGTGACGGGTCACCCGTACCGGTGGCGCCACATCACATCCTGCCCACCGACCGCGTTCGTCATGTCGGCACCGCTGTCGCCTTCGTTATCGCCGAGACGCTTGCTGCGGCCAAGGACGCTGCCGAACGTATCGTCGTTCATTACGACGTGCTACCAGTCGTGACCGACGCAAGTGCCGCGCTCGCTCCCGAGGCGCCACGGCTATACGACGATATCCAAAATGTCGTGATCGACGCTGAAGTCGGCGACGACGACGCCGTCGACCGAGTGTTTGAAAACGCTGCGCACGTGACGCGGCTCGATACGTGGATCAATCGCGTCACCGGTGTGCCAATGGAGCCACGCGCCGCCATCGGCATCTATGACCCGACGAGCGGACGCTACACTCTCTACGCCGGTTCAGGCGGTATCGTGCGTCAGAAGCGCGAACTGGCACACATTCTCGGCGTGCCGCAGGAGGCCGTGCGCGTCATCGCTCGAGAGATCGGCGGCAACTTTGGCACGCGCAATAGCTTCTTTCCCGAATTCGCGCTGGTGGCCTGGGGTTCCCAACGTGTCGGACGGCCAATCAAATGGACAGCTGAGCGCCACGAGGCGTTCCTCAGTGACTATATGGGCCGCGATCTCACAGTCAGCGCGGAACTCGCCCTCGATTTAGATGGCCGCTTTCTCGCCTTGCGCACTTCTAATCTCAGTAACATCGGGGCTCACTCGGGGTCCTACGTTCCGCTAGTGAAGGGTGTCGGGCTGGTGACCGCCGGCTATCGCATTCCATTATCGCATGTGCGAGCGCGCGCCGTGCTCTCGAACACGGTCCCAACAATCCCTTACCGCAGCGCCGGTCGGCCAGAAGTGATTTACGTAATTGAGCGGTTGATCGACAAAGCGGCCCTTGAGCACGGGTTTGACCGGGTCACGCTCAGACGGCGTAATCTTATTCCGCCATCGGGCTTTCCCTACAAGAATGCGCAAGGCATCACCTACGACAACGGCACATATCGCGCAGCGATGGAGCGCGCGATGGAACTCGCCGATTGGAAAGGCATTAAGCGGCGGCGCGTTGAAGCACGCAAACGCAAGCGGCTGCGCGGCATTGGGCTCTGCTGTTATCTCGAGACTACGCTGGGCTATCCGCGGGAACGCGCCGACATCAACGTGCGGTCCCATGGCAGGGTTGATGTCGTGGTCGGCACCCTTTCCAGCGGACAAAGCCACGAGACGACGTTTGCGCAGTGCGTGGCGGAGTGGCTCGGCGTACCATTCGACGACGTATACGTGTTTGAAAACGACACCGACGTCGTCAAGGAGGGTGGCGGCTCACACTCCGCCCGATCAATGCGGTTCGCCGGCATCGTCATGGGCAAAGCCACTGATGCCATTATCGAGAAGGGCAAGAGAATCGCGTCTCATATGCTCGAAACCGCCGAAGACGACATCCTATTCGCTGATGGTCGCTATACTGTTCAAGGCACTGATCGTTCGATCGGAATTTTTGAAGTGGCGGCAGCAGCGGCAAACGGCAAAGGCATTCCGGAAAATTTGTGCGGACCACTTGAGGCAAGTT
>Ga0318532_10000114_pt1 | contig 12765 bp, 13 predicted proteins | sample GRESIP053b4f26_FD_203659 | JGI IMG/M metagenome (GOLD analysis project Ga0318532, IMG submission 203659) | Tropical soil microbial communities from Luquillo Experimental Forest, Puerto Rico - GRE.SIPMG.053b4f26 | ecosystem: Environmental > Terrestrial > Soil > Tropical forest > Bulk soil...
CTTTTCCTGAGGCTTTTCCCGAGCTGTGTCCGGCGTGTCCGGAGATCCAGACGCGACCGTCCTAGACGCCGATGATTTTACGGACTTGCAGTGTTTTCGCCGCGCGGTCGAAATTCGTCCGGACGCCGTCCGGCTTGATCGCGGAACCGACATTTCTCGATGTCCAAATCGATGCCCAAGCCGACAAGGTTACGGACGTCGTTCCAGGCGGGATTACGGTGCTCGGAATTACCTCTCCAAGCTCGGCGATTGCCTCATACAAAGCCTCATAGGCGAGCTTTAGATTGCCGGTAAGTTTGAAGGTCTCGCTCTTGAGCAGTGCCGATGCGTCGACCGGCACCACGACGCAGGAGGTGATCGGCTCGCCATCTTCATCGATGCCGACCTCGACAACCTCCAGCCGGCTAGCGATCTTGTCGCCCTCCACGCCATCCTTCATGAACTCGATTGTTGTGATGATATTGCCGGCTGTGTCTCGCTCGACGGCAAGTTGCGCATCAGCCGCGCCAGTAAGTGAGGTATGACCGCGCGGGCGAGACCCCTCAATGCCGCAATGGTGAACGATGATTACTGTGCAATTGAAGGCTTCGCGGATGGCGTCTGAGGCTTTGATATAGGCGGCCATGTCCTCGTCGTTGCTTTCGCTGCCCACCAACGACCGATTAAGCGTGTCCAGTACGACCACGACCGGAACGACGTCGCTCAGCGTGCTGCGAATGACGCTAATCAACTCCTTGTGGTCGCGCACCAGGTCGAGGCTGACGGGCTGCAAGTAAAGCGGGACGGGTTTGCGATCTTCGGCGAGAAAACGATTTTCGAAGGCCGCCTTGCGCTTGGCAAACCCGCGCTGGCCCTCGAGCGCGCAATAGACCACAGGGCCTTGTTGCACGCGCCGGCCGCGGTAACGCCAATCGAGTGCGATATGCATGACGGCGTCAAAAGTCCAAAAACTCTTGCCGCTTTTGTATCGCCCCCAGACGACGACGAGGCCTGTGCGTGGAATGACGTCTTTGATCAGATATTCACGCTCGGTCGAGAGCCGGATGTCGTCGAAGGCGATAAGTTTAAGCCGGGAATTGCGGATTTCAGAGTTGGGTGCTTGCTCCGTTTGTTGCTGCTCGTCGCGCTCAACGCCGGCAACGAACGGCACCCACGGCTTTGCATCGCTATCAATCAGATCGAGTAGCTGCTCGGCGGTGCCGCCGGCCTTGGCCCAATCGATGATGTCGCCTTTCGGCGGCAGGCTAGGCAGCTCGAGCACGCGCACCGATGCGGCAATGCCCTGGAGGGAAGCTCCGACAGCATCGGCATATTCGCGCCCGGCGTCGTCGTTGTCGGGCAGGATAACGACATTGGCGTCGCGCAGGTATTCTGCAAGCTCGGCGGTCCAGCCCTTAACGCCCCAGCGCAGCAGGTTGCCGGCACATTCCAGGTGTGCAGTAGGTCGACCTTGGCCTCGCCCTCGACGATCGCAACCATATAAAAGCCGCCGATCGCCTCGAGCAACTGGGGCAGGCGGTACGGCATCGCCGGCACACCGTCGACGTTCCAGATCCACTGTCCGGACCGATCGGGATCTGGTCGTTTCTGCCGGAATTTTTTGCGCTTGCCGTCTTTGAGAACCGGATTGCCGTCCGCATCCCGAAATTCGATGCGTTCGACCATTTTCAAAAGCTCGCCGTTCGCATCTAGGTATGGAAATTCGGCGACCTTGATTTCCGTCGGGAATGCTGCGCGATCTTTGCCGTTTGCCGGCGGCGGCTGGCCGTTATTGAGCGTCGTGCAGGCGGCAATGAAGTCGCTACCGTCGATGTGTTTGACCAAATCGATGACGTCGCCGCCCTTGTCGCAACCGCGACAATTCCAGACTTGCTTGGTTGTGTTGATCGAGAACCTGTCGGTGCCGCCGCAGACTGGGCAGGGACCTTCGCGTTCGATGCGGCCGCGCAACGTAATACCCCGGCGGGCGAGCTCGTCTTCGAGGAGAACCCCGCACGCTTTTGCGACCCAATCATCATGCGCGGTGGCGGATCTCATGCCTGCCCCCGCGGCTCGAGGTCGGCGACATCGACCCAGCCGAACAGGCGCCGCGCGTCGCGCCAGGCCACCTCGAGAGCGCGATCGGCGGGGGCGCTTGGATAGCGCTCGTTCAGGAGGTCGGCGGCGCGGCGAATGATGCGGCGCTGATCGATGTCTTTCGCCACGTTCAAGAATTCGCGCCCGGCGCGGCGGAATTTGCCCTCGGCAACGACGGCCTGGAGCAGCAATTGGGCCGCCTCGTTGACGCGACTGTCGCGGACATCACCGCGCTCGGCGCCGAGCTGCGGCATCAGGCGAGCGGTAGAAGTCCCCATTGGGGGTCCCGTTTCTGACGGGGCGCTTGCGCGGTTCCGTCGTTTCGGGCTACACCCCTCGCAGCCAAGCTTGAGGTGTTGGTCGGCGGGGAGAGGAATCGAACCTCTGGCGGCTGTTAGGTTTCCAGAACCCGGTGCCGTCACAAACCTGTCCGCCCCACTTGTGAAATGCGAGGCCGCCCAACCCGGCGGCCCCGCACCTCCTTCAAAGCTCGATGCGGCCGAGCCGCTTGATCTTCCGATCCCAGATCTGCTTCGGGACCAGCATGAACTTGCCGTCGCGTTCGACCGGGATCAGCCCGGCCTCGGCTGCGCGGTAGCTCTGCGAGCGGCCTAATCCGACCTTCCTGCCAGCACCCGGCACCGAGTAATAAAAGCGTCGCCGGATGGCGCGGCTCATGGTTTCGAAGCGCATTGGCCTCCCGAACGAACCAAAATCGGACGACCTGGAGCATACCCTAATTTGGTGATTGCACAATCGCGTTATGGGTATCGCTTGAATGGACGTTGGGGATAAGTATTATCCGGTTTCGTCCCAAGATATCCCGAGATTGGATCCACCATGCTTCGCCGCCCACAGACTGCCAAAACCGCGTCCCCCCGCCTCCGCGAATACAAGGTGCGCTTGCCGGCAGACCTTGCCGCCCGCGTTGAGGCGCGGGCCAAGGCTGAAATCCGGCCGCAAAATCGAACCCTCATCAATCTGGTGGCTCGGTGTTTTGATCTGGAAGAGAGCAACACGCTCGAGGAGAACCTCGGGCACCTCGACAACATGATCTTGAAATACAGCGCCCGCATCGACTGGCAGGAGCTGACCGAGGAGTTGCTCCGCTACATTGATGAGGCGCTCAATACCAAAGGCGCGGCGCACGACGTTGCAATGGATAAGATCCGAGCCGCGCGCAATGCGATGCTGAAACATAAGGCAGGCGGGAGCAAATAAACCAAAGGGTTGCGGAAAGCGCGTGTTAGCCAATGGGCGTTTTGAGGACGCCGAAAGAAGCTGCGGAACGGCTTCAGATCAGCGTCGATCAACTGACTGGGTTCGCCGAGGACGGCGAAGTGAGATACGTCAATGTCGGTCGCGGCAAGAAACGTCCGCGCCGAAGATACACCGACGACGACCTCGATGAATTCATTGAACGACGCAAACGCAAGGAAGCTGGGTTATGTCCGTCTACAAATCAGCCAAGTCGCCGTACTGGCAATATGACTTCGAAGTCGGAGGTCATCGCTTTTTCGGCTCGACCAAACGCACGAACCGCCGGGAAGCCGAAGCGGTAGAGCGCATCGAGCGCGACAAGGCCGAGCAGCACGTCAAGCAGGCCAAGGCGGGGGCAACCTCGTTGAAGCTCGACGACATCGCCGGACGCTATTGGCAGGAAATCGGTCAGCATCATGCCGGTGCGCGCAATACCGAACGGCAGATCGGCTATCTGATAGAGTTTTTTGGTAAAGACAAATTGGTCACCGACATCACCGATGATGATGTCACCAAGCTGGTGGCATGGCGTCGCGGCCATCGCTCCCGCACTGGCGATCTGATCTCACCATACACCGTCAACGATTGCACCGAGCAATTGCGGCAATTGATCGTCCGCTGCAAATTGTGGGGCATACAGTTCGCGCACGAGCCGCAATGGCGGCGACATAAGCTGACCGAGCCGCAAGAACGTGTGCGCGAGTTGGTCGGTGATGAAGGCGAACGGCTAGAGGCCGCCACCCGCGACGATTACGCCCCATTCTTTGCGTTCGCGCGCGCCTCCGGTTTGCGGCTCAAGGAGTGCTACACGCTGGCTTGGTCGGAGGTCGATTGGGGCGGTCGCCAGATTCGCAAAGTCGGCAAGGGCGGCAAGCGCGTCACCGTGCCGATCACCGACACCATCCGTGGCATATTGTGGCCGCTGCGAGGACATCATCCCGAATTCGTGTTTACCTATGTCGCGCAGCGCGACGTCGACAAGATCGTCAAGGGCAAGCGGTACTGCTTCGTCGCTGGCTCGCGTTACCCGATTACCTTGTCCGGCGTCTCGACCGAGTGGCGACGGCTGCGCAAGCGGGCAGGGGTCCAAGGCTTTCGTTTCCACGATCACCGTCATGATCTCGGCACCAAAATCTTGCGCGACACCGGCAATCTGAAGCTGGTGCAGAGGGCGCTTAACTCCTCGATCCGCTCGACCGTGCGCTATGCCCATGTTCTCGACGAGGACGTCGCCGACGCCTTGGATCGTTACCAAACCTCCCGGAAAAATCCCCGGAATTTGCGCGACAAGAAGGTTTCGTGAGCGAGACCAGTATGTTATTTGACACGCATGACACCTTTGGGTACTGCAGGTCGCAGGTTCAAATCCTGCTGCCCCGACCAGTTCCGGCCGCGCTTTTCCGCGAGCGCTTGCGTTTGCGCGGTCAGGATTTGCCACTTCGTTGACGGGATCGGTTGAAAATGACCGCGCGGATTTACAAGCCGGCCCGTACCGCGATGCAATCGGGCAGGGCGAAGACCAAGGAATGGGTCTTAGACTACGAGCCCGAGCAGCCGCGGTCCGTCGAGCCGCTGATGGGCTGGACCAGTTCGGGCGACATGAAGCAGCAGCTGCGGCTTCAATTCGACACCAAGCAAGAGGCGATCGCCTATTGCGAACGCAACGGGATCGCCTATCAGGTGTTCGATGCCCAGCCGATAAAGCGCCAAAGGATCTCTTACTCCGACAATTTCGCCTATAGCCGGCGTACCCCTTGGACTCACTGACGGCTGACACTGAGAGCGGCCGGCGGTGTGAAAGCGCTTCAGCGCTTCCCTTTGGACACAAAACCGTGAACGTCTCGACTTTCGTCCGCATCGGCTTTGTGATTGGCGCGCCGGCTTCGCCCTGACTATGAAGTCGTTCGACAGCGCGGTCCGACCGCCAGATGCCAGGAGGAAACAACATGCAGCGCAGATTTGCAGGAACCCATGCGGCAGGTGTTGAGGGCGCCGCACGCCGAACGGTTTTGCAGGGTGTGCTCGCGGTTTTGACGGCGGTTCCTTTGGCGGGCCTGCGCACGCGGCATGCTGCGGCAGCCGAGCAGGCGGTCGTTATCCCGGCGCCGGCAGCGGACGCTGTCCCAGCCGGTGGATTGCAAGCGGCAGTGTTGGCGGGTGGCTGCTTCTGGGGTGTGCAGGCGGTTTATCAGCACACCAAAGGTGTCACCAATGCGGTTTCCGGCTATGCCGGCGGCCAGAAGGACACGGCACGCTACGAGATGGTCGGCACCGGCAGAACCGGCCATGCCGAGTCCGTTTCGATCACGTTCGATCCCCAGCATATCTCATACGGCAAGATCCTGCAGATCTACTTTTCGGTCGCCCATAATCCGACTGAGCTTAATCGGCAGGGCCCGGATTTCGGTACGCAATACCGCTCCGCGATTTTCTATGCAGACGACGAACAGAGGCGGATTGCTAGTGCCTATATCGCCCAGCTGCAACAGGCGCATGTCTTTGGCGGCCCGATTGTGACTAAGCTCGAGCCCTTATCGGGGTTCTATCCGGCCGAGGACTATCACCAGGACTTTTTGGTGTTGCACCCGACATATCCCTACATCGTATTCAATGACCTGCCGAAGCTCGACAATCTCAAAAGATTGTTCCCCGACTCCTATCGCGAAACGCCAGTCACGGTGATGGCGTCAAGCCGCCCGACCCAATAGCCATCCCGACCCCCTGCCCGCGGCCATTAAGTCGCCGCGGGGAGCGGCCCGTTCGCTATAGCCATCGCCGACGGGCGGAAGTATCGTTGCTCTTGGGGACCGGGCGGCGACAAGCCCGCGCTCCAAGAGCGAAGGAAACGGGGAGATAAGCCAATGGCTATGGCGACGACAGTAGGCACGTTACCTGAGGCCGAACATAGCGCACAGCTGCGCAAAGCAGTCATTGCGTCGACGGTCGGCACGGCAATCGAGTGGTACGATTTTTTCCTCTACGGCACGGCCGCCGGCCTGGTCTTTGGCAAGCTTTACTTCCCGAACGAGGACCCGCTGTCGGCGACACTGCTCGCCTTCGGTACCTATTTCATCGGCTTCGTCGGCCGTCCCATCGGCGCGGCAATCTTTGGCCATTACGGTGATCGCATCGGCCGCAAGGCTACGCTCATCGCCACGCTGATGTGCATGGGACTGGCGACGTTCGCTATTGCCTTCGTTCCGACCTATGCCTCGATCGGCATCTGGGGCGCGATCCTGTTGACCGTGCTCCGCATGATCCAGGGCATCGGCGTCGGTGGCGAATGGGGCGGCTCAGTGCTGTTGGCGATGGAATGGTCGCGCACGCATGGTCAGCGCGGTCTGATTGCATCGTGGCCGCAATTCGGCGTGCCCTGCGGCTTGTTGTTGTCCAACTTTGCGATCTTGGCGTTTAGCGCCTGGGCCGGCAACGACTTTGCCACGTGGGGTTGGCGCGTTCCGTTCGCGCTGTCGATCATCCTGGTCGGCATCGGTCTGTGGATCCGGCTCGGCATTTTCGAGACGCCGGTATTCCAGGAAATCCTGGCCAAGGAAAAGGTCGAAAAGGCGCCGGTCGCCGAGGTGATCAAGAAGCAGCCGAAGGAGATCATTCTGTCAGCGCTGCTACGGCTGTCCGAACAGGCGCCGTTTTATGTGTTCACCGCGTTCGTGTTCGCCTATGCGGTCGGCACGCTCAAGATGTCGCGTGACTTTATCTTGTTTGCGGTCATGGCGGCCGCTTGCCTGTCGTTCTTCACCATTCCGCTGGCTGGCCACTGGTCCGATAAGATCGGGCGAAAGAAGATGTATCTGATCGGCATCATCGTGATGTTCGTGTTCGGGTTTATCTATTTCGCGCTGGTGGACACCGCGTCTCCGGCACTGGTCTTTATCGCCATCTTCCTGTCGCTCATCCCGCATGATCTGCAGTACGGGCCGCAGGCGGCGTTTATCGCGGAATCCTTCACGCCGAACCTGCGCTATAGCGGTGCGTCGCTCGGCTATCAGCTCGCGTCGATCATTGCCGGGGGGCCAGCCCCGATCATCGCCACTGCATTGTTCGCCGCGTATCACACCGGCTACGCGATTTCGGCCTATATCGCCGTGCTCTGCGTGATCAGCTTCATCGCGGCCGCCATGATGCCTGACTATACTGGTCGGGACATCTCGGACGACGCGTATAGCGAGGACTAGGCGTGGATTGAAAGGGGCGGGCATTGCGAGTGCCCGCCGCGAGCTTCAGGTCCGGCTCTGGTTGTCGTTTAAGGGCTAGAACACCAGACCGGTCTGCGGATCGATCAGGTGCATATGATCCATGTTGGCGTAAAGCCGCATCTTCTCACTCGGTCCGGCAGCACTGGTGGGCTCGACGCGGCTGCAAATCTCTTGGCCGTCGACACCAAAGAAAACCATCGTTTCCATGCCCATGGGCTCGACCACGTCGAGCGTGACCTCAAATTCGCAGTTCTGATCCCGATCGCTGCGCCGGGGCTCGGTGATGTGCTCGGGCCGCAGTCCAAGCGTCAGTTCCTTTCCGGCCAGTGATTGATAGCGCGACGACCGTGCCGCGGGCACCGGAAGCGAAATTTTGTCGGAAATGCGCGCGCGCAGCCCGGCGCCGTTCTGCTCGATCCGGCAACGGATGAAATTCATGGCCGGCGAGCCGATGAATCCGGCGACGAAACGAGTCTTCGGACGATGGTACAGGTCTTGCGGACTTGCAATCTGCTCGATCGATCCGCCATTCATTACGACGACGCGATCGGCAAGCGTCATTGCTTCGACCTGATCGTGCGTGACATAAACCGTCGTTGTCTTCACCATCTGATGCACGCGCTTGATTTCGGTGCGCATCTGCACGCGCAGCTTGGCATCCAGGTTCGACAGCGGTTCGTCGAACAGGAATACTTTCGGGTCGCGCACAATTGCTCGCCCCATGGCGACGCGCTGACGTTGGCCGCCGGATAGCGCCTTGGGCTTGCGGTCCAAGAGCTCTGTTATATCGAGAATACGCGCCGCGTTATCGACGCGCTTACGGATCTCATCTTTGGGAAATTTTCGCAGTTTCAGTCCGAATGACATGTTCTCATAGGCTGTCATATGCGGATAGAGCGCATAGTTCTGGAATACCATCGCGATATCGCGGTCCTTGGGCGGGCGGTCGTTGACGATCTCGCCGCCGATATAGATGTCGCCTGAGGTAACCTCTTCGAGGCCGGCGATCATGCGCAGCGTGGTGCTCTTGCCGCAGCCCGATGGACCTACCAAAACGACGAATTCATTGTCTGGAATGTCGAGATTGATGCTGCGTACGGCTTCGACATTGTCAAATCGCTTGATCACGTTACGCAACAATACTTCGGCCATGATTTGGTCTCTCAGCCCTTGGTGGCACCCGAGGTCAGCCCGGCGATGTAATAGTCCATGAGAAAGGCATAAATCACGAGCGGCGGCGCGGCTGCGAGCAGCGCGCCAGCCATCAGCATTCCCCATTTGTAAACGTCGGCGCGGATGAGACTCGTGACGGTCCCAACGGTGAGAACCTGTTGATCCGCCGAATAGAGAAAAGCCATCGGGTAAACGAATGCCGCCCACGAAACGGTAAAAGCGAAGATCATGGCGGCGATGATCCCGGGCATCGCCACCGGGATGAAGATCTTGGTTAGCATCTGCATGTGGCCGGCGCCGTCGATCAAAGCGGCCTCGTCCAGTTCCTTAGGGATTGATTGGAAATAGCCGATCATGATCCAAGTGCAAAACGGCACCGTGAGTGTCGGGTAAACCAGCACCATTCCCCAATAGGAGTTCAGCAGCCCGACTGCTTTAACGATCTGAAATAGTGGAATGAACAACAGCGTATCGGGGACGAGATAGGTCAGAAAAATGCCTGTGGCGAGAATGCTTGAACCCCAAAACCTCATCCGCCCGAGTGAGAATGCCGCCAATACGCTGACCACCATGGTGATCGACACGACGCAAATCGTCACGATCGCTGTGTTCTTGAAGAAAATCAGAAAGTCCGATTGTGTCAGCAGCAGTTTGAATTGATCCAGCGTAATCCCATCGGCGATGATCCACGGGTTGGTAGCCATATGCGCGACCTCGGCGTCGCTCTTGAACGCCGTAACGATCATGTAATAGGGCGGGATGAGGAAAAAGATCGCGAACAGAACCAGGAAAAAGTAAGACGCGATCAGAGCCCAACGCCGATTGCGGCTCAGGCTTCCTTTTAAGCCCAAACCCGCGCCGGCGTCGCGTGCGACGACTGCGGCAGTGCTCATCCGATTTCTCTGCCGCGCTTGCGCACCCCGCGCAGGATAAAGATCGCCGCAACTGCGAGGATTGGGAACATGAACAGTGAGGTCGCGGCGCCCAGCGGCAAATCGCCCGAGCGAATACCGAGCAGGAAAGCATATGTCGCGAACACGTGCGTCATGTTACGCGGTCCGCCCGCCGTCATGATCTGCACGATGTCGAAGTTGGCAAACGTGACGATGAGCGAGAACAGCACGGTGATGGCGATAATGTTGCGCATCATCGGCAGTGTGATGTGGCGGAATTTCTGCCAGGAATTGGCGCCGTCGATGGCGGCTGCTTCATAAAGTTGTTCGGGCACCGACTTGAGCGCGGCGAGATACATGATCAGGAAAAATGGCGCGCCGTACCAGACGTTGACGAGGATCACCGAGAATCGCGCCCAGTATGGATTGCTGAGCCAGGCGATCTCGTCATGACCAAAGCTCGCGAGAATGTAATTGAACGCCGAATGGGTGGGGTCAAACAGCCACCACCAGCTCAGCGAGGAGAGCGCCAACGGAATAACCCAGGGCACCAGCAGCATGCCGCGCCATTTGCGCTGACCTTTAGAGGGCAGGTTGTTGATCAGATGCGCAGTAATTAGTCCGATAAGGGCTTTGAAGAACACTGCCGTCAGCGCGAAAATCGCCGACTGCTGAACGACCATCCAGAACACGTCGCGCGACAACAGGAAGCGGAAATTACCGAGGCCGATAAAGCGGGTCTGCGCTTTGTTCAGCATCGATAGATAGATTGAGTACAGCGCCGGATAGACCACAAGGCTGGCGATGATCAGGATTAGCGGCAGGCACATCAGGAAAGCGACGGTCGAACGGCGCCGCAGCACCTGGTGCAGACCAGTCGATGACGCTCCGAGTGCTCTTTGCAGCCGGTTGCGCTGGAGCCGTGGTGACCAGGTATGAACAGTAGCGGCCATCGCCTGCCTCGTCGCTTGGCTATTGTTTGAGCATGATCTTTTCCGAAAACCGGTATCCACCATTCGGGATCATGCTTGAGGCATGCCGGTCAAGGCGCGACCGGCATGCATTTGCACTAATGGGCCGAGCCGCGTTCAGGCGCGCAAAGTTCCTTCCAACTCGTTTTCGGCCCATTTGATCACGTCGTCGAGCTTTTCACTGCCCTGCGTGAACTTCGCCACCATGATGGTGTTGATCGCCTGGTTATAGATCTGCGCGCCGACATCCGAGCGCGCGGGGAAGCCCAGCATCGAGGTTTGTTCGTCGCCGCGCGGTGGGTAGCCGTAAACGGTTCCGACCGGCGGCTCGACCGTCTTCCAGGTGTCGAGATCGTACATGCTCTTGAATGAGGGCAGATCGTAGCCGTACGACGCCTGCACCAGCTGGGCGATGGATTCCTTCTGAGAAATGTAGAGCAGAAGGTCCTTCGCGGCCGGCTTGTTCTTCGAGAAGCTCCAGACGCCGTAGAATTGCGGCAGCTGGCCGACGAAGCGGCCTTTCGGCCCCCTCGGCATAGGATGCGTCCAGCAGTTGGCAGCGACCTGCGGATTGTCGCGTTTGGCGACCGCCCAGGCGCTCGGCGGGTTCATGATGTTGGATCCCTTGCCGGAAATGAGCCACCGGTTGTTGCCGGCGTCATCCCAGGCGTAGACTTCCGGCGGATTCACCGCCATCAGTTTCTTTAGGTATTCGAGCGCGGTGCGGGTCTCGGCGGAATTGATCTTAATGTTATCTTTGTCATCGATCATGACCACGCCGAAGGCGTTGAACAGCGCGCCGACCCAATCGACGGCGTCGCTGGTCTGTCCCATGGGCAAGCCGACCGGGTAGCCCGCCTTGTAGAGCTTCTCGGCGGCGGTCAGATAGGTGTCCCAATTCCACGTTTCGGTCTTTGCCTGATCCCATTTCGCTTCATCGGCGGGGAAGATCTCGGTCACATCGATGCCGGCATGCTGCTTGTAAAGATCGATCCGTGAACAGCATGGTTTGACCTGGCTGCCGACAGCCGTTGGAACTCCGCGCCAGGTGCCCTTGATCTTGGCGAGATATTCGGCGACCGGGCTGATCGGCCCGTATTGTTGGATCAGCTTGGCGACAAGGTCGTTGAGCGGCTCAAGCACGTTCTGGTGAATGCGGATGTTCCAGTCACGGTGGGACATGATGTCGTGGCCGGTTCCGGCTTGCGCTTCGGCGGCCGCAGTGAGTTTGTCCTTCTCGCCCTGCGAGGTGATGTAATCGATCTTGATCTCGCAATTGTTCTTGGCACCCCACTCGTTGCACAGCTTGGTCAGGGTGTTGTTGGCGCCCGGGACCCAATGGTCCCATACCCCGAGTGACAAGGAACCCGCCGCATAGACACCTTTGACGTATGGGGCGGCAACGGCGGCGGCAGAGCCCAACGCCGCCGATTTGAGGACTTGGCGGCGAGTCGGGCGTTTAGAGGCGGGCAGGCGTGACTGGGTCATCGTATTCCTCCGAGGGGCCCACACCGGGGCACATTGACAACGCCGGTTTTTGCTTTTCTGGCGCAGCCGAAAACATACTCTTGTTGCCGCGAACGGGCTAGCCGTCCGGCTTCTTCATTAACGCGGGGAGGGGTCCGGCGGTTGGGCTTTGTGCATGGGATGCGCCGTGGCGAAGTCGTTATTATGTCTACGCCATCGACTACGATCGCGGCGGCGAATGGATGGGACAGGCCGTTATGTGCATTCGCGACAAGGAGTTCACCATCCGCGGCATCGGCGACTGCCTGGCCCGCGGCTATGACCGCACCGGGTTTTTCGAAGTTGATACCGGGGGGCAACGGGCCTGGACCTTGCAATTGACGGAATCGAGCGAACAGTCGGTGCAAAAACCGGCGCCGCCTGGCGGCCGGGTAAGCGGCGCACCTTCGGGTGGATCTGGCGCGCTTCCGCTGCCAACGCCGGCGATCGCGCTGCCGCCGGGTCGCGCCGACTCCGCGCCGAGCCTTTCGCCCTTGGGAGCGCGAACGCAATGAGGCGGCGACGCCGCACCAAGGTCGTTGCCACGCTCGGACCGGCTTCTTCAGATCGCGTCACGATTGAGCGGCTGTTTGCGGCAGGCGCCGACGTCTTCCGCATCAATATGAGCCACACCAATCCCGAGCGCATGCGCGAATTGGTGACGACGATCCG
>Ga0318532_10000118_pt1 | contig 12679 bp, 12 predicted proteins | sample GRESIP053b4f26_FD_203659 | JGI IMG/M metagenome (GOLD analysis project Ga0318532, IMG submission 203659) | Tropical soil microbial communities from Luquillo Experimental Forest, Puerto Rico - GRE.SIPMG.053b4f26 | ecosystem: Environmental > Terrestrial > Soil > Tropical forest > Bulk soil...
GACATAAGCCTCCTCATTCATTTCGACCGTGTAATCTCCGAACGGATCACTCGGGCGATCATTCGCGCAGGTCGGCGCCGCGAAACCAACCACAATTGCGACAACCGTTACAAATGCTGCGGTATGCATATTCAGAACGCCCTCGTCAGCACACGCCGAGCCCGCACCGACAGGTCGGAAGCCTAGAGGGCTCAGTCTCTCGGCGCCCGATACTATCCCACAGCACAAATCAGGCAAGGCGCGGATCGCGACCGAGCCACGCCCCGGGAATAACCGGCCGGTTTGTACTGCTACCGAAGAACGTAGTGACGAGAGCGGCGAAAGTGGACATCATGAGTCATTCGACCCACCCGGGCCGATGTTCTCTCTGGAAGGTGACACTTCAAGCCCCGCCTCAGGCGGGGCTTTTTTTCTAGGAAGCCGGGGGGCTTTCTTCAGGCAAGGCGCGGATCGCGTAAGCGCCCCGCCGCCCTTCAGAAAAACGACCGCCTCACGCCTGCGGTGTCGTCAGCAATGTCTGCTGTGATGTGTCATCCCCAAGAACGACGCTATCCGAGTCATCGCCTGCACCGCCGCCGAAGCCGGCCATCGCTTGCACGAGCTGATCGTTCGAGATGTCCGTGAATGTGCCCGATACCGTTGGAGGATCGACGGCGAAACCGCCCATCTGCCAGTCCAAGCCAACCGCGCCCAAGCTGGCGGCTCCCACTAGGGTGTTGCCGGCAATGTCGTAGACCTCGAAGGCGCCGGTGTTGACGTTGCGCAATACGAGATCAGATTCGCCAGCGCCGTGTACCGGGCCGATGCCTGCGAACTGCCAATCCAAACCGACCGTGCCTATGAAGGCCGCGCTGGTGAGCTGATTGTTAGCGATGTCATAGACCTCCAATCCGCCGGTATTGGAGTTGCGCAGGATCATGTCGCTTTCGCCAAGCCCGCTGAAATTGCCGATGCCGGAGAACTGCCAATTCAGGCCCACCGCGCCCAACGACGCGGCGTTGATGATGCTGTTGTTGCTGATGTTGTAGACCTCGAACGCGCCTGTGCTGGAGTTGCGCAGCACCATGTCGGTCATGCTGTCATGGTTGAAGTCGCCGAAGCCGGCCGATTGCCAATTTAAGCCGACGGTGCCCAGGAAGGCGGCGTTGGTGATGTTGTTGTTGCTGATGTTGTAGACCTCGAAGCCGCCCGTGCTGCTGTTGCGCAACAGCATGTCGGTCGTGTCGCTGCCGAAAAAGCGGCCGAGCGTGACAAACTGCCAATCGGTCAGAACCGCGCCGAGAGAGAAACCCGCCAGGATCGCGTTGTTGCCAATATCGTAGATTTCGTACTGGCCGTCGGCACCATGGCGCAAGATCATGTCGGCCGTGGTGCCGCCGGGCGGCGGTGGATTTGGCGTGATTGCCAGGAGGAAGCCGTGCTGTCCGGTGGCGTTGTTGTAAGTCCCAACGATCTGGCCTGCATCGTTGATGCCGTTGGCGATAGTACCGTTGGTGGCCAAGGGATCGTCGATGGTGGTGTAAGTGCCGCCGCTATAGAGGAAGCCGTGGGGCGTGGTGCCGATGAAGTAGGTGCCGACGATCTGGCCTGCATCGTTGATGCCAAAGGCTTGGGTGCCAAACGTGGCCAAGGGATCGTCGAGGGTGGTGTAGATGCCCCCGCTTAAGAGGAAGCCGTGGGGGGTGAAGAAGCCGGGAAGGCCCGGGTTGTCATAAACCCCAACAATCTGGCCCGCGTCGTTGATGCCCTGTGAGTGGGTGCCGCCGGCGAGCTGAGTGGCCGAGGGATCGTCGAGGGTGGTGAAAGTATAGATTGGCATGACCCGTGCTCCTCTCTGTGTCGCTTGCAGAGAGCCTCAATCGGAAAGCTGAGCCGGTATCAAACTTGCTTAGCCTGAGCTGCGTAGGGCGAGCAGCACACGATGCAGCTCGCACGACGTGGATCGCAGTGGTCTTTTGGACACGTCAACCGTGGCAATGACTTCATGCCCACGGCGAATGGTTCACGGTGTCCGCGCCGCGCACCGATTAGGCACGCATGACTATCAATCATAGCACGTAACTCAGAAGGCAGCGAGCTTAGGATAGCCATAGCCGCTTACCTTCGGGCCGCTCTCATACGTGTTACGGATTGTCAGCAGCGGCCGCTAGATGCGCCGACGCTGCTCGCACGCGCCGACGGGGTGATCGAGTGAAGCGGGCGGCTTGATGTCTGCTCATGGTACTTCTCGGACCTCGCGAGAGGTCCGACTTGAGTCCGCAAAGTGGGCCAAAGCGGACATCGATCAAGCGTGCTGCGGCGTCGTCAGAAACGTCTGCTGTGATGTGGCGGCATTGAGAGGGGCAGTGTTCACGCTCTCACCTGTGCCACTGCCAGCGCCAAAGCCCGCCATTGCTTGCACGAGCTGAGAGGTTGAGCCGTCCGAGCTGCCCATGGAGCCGGTCGGGGGATCGGCCGCGAGGCCGCCAAGCTGCCACTCCAGCCCGACCGAACCCAACGCGGCGGCGCCCGTGATTTGATTGTTGGCGATGTTGTAGACCTCGAACGCGCCTGAATTGACGTTGCGCAACACGAGATCGGCTGTGCCTGCCCCATTCGCGGGCGCGATGCCCGCGAACTGCCAATCCAACCCGACCGTGCCGATGAAGGCGGCGCCGGTGAGTTGACTGTTATTGATGTTGTAGACTTCCAACCCGCCGGTATTGACGTTGCGCAACAGCAGATCGCTTTCGCCTGGGACGCTGCTGAAATTACCGACGCCCGAGAACTGCCATTCCAAACCGACCGTGCCGATGAAGGCGGCGCCGGTGAGCTGGTTGTTGGCGATGTCATAGACCTCCAATCCACCGGTATTGGAGTTGCGCAGGATCATGTCGCTTTCGCCGCGGCTGCTGAAATTACCGACGCCGGAGAACTGCCAATTCAAGCCGACCGCGCCCATGAAGGCCGCGCCGGTGATTTGGTTGTTGCTGATGTCGTAGACCTCGACCCCGCCGGTGTTGGAGTTGCGCAGGATCATGTCGCTTTCGCCGGGCATGCTGCTGAAGTTACCGAAACCCATGACCTGCCAGTTCATCCCGACTGCGCCTAGGAAGGCGGCGTTGGTGATGTTGTTGTTGGTTATGTCGTAGACCTCGAAGCCGCCTGTGGAGGCGCTGCGCAACAGCATGTCGGTTGTGTCGGTGCCATTGAAGCCGCCGAGGCCGACGAACCGCCAATCGGTTCCGACCTGACCTAGCTGGTAGGCTGCCAAGAGGTTGTTGGCCCCGATGTCGTAGATTTCATACTTCCCGTCGGCGCCGTGACGCAGGATCATGTCGGCCGTGGTGCCGGAAGGTGGCGCTGGATTTGGCGACGGCGCCGAGGTGGTGACCTTATAGCCGATCACGCCCATCAGGTTGATGTCGAAATGGGAAAGATTGTTACTCAGACCGACATTCTCATTAAACGGGTCATCGGGGGTTATACCGACGAAGTCGCCCGGATCGTGGTTTCCTGTGCCGAAGTCGAAGTTGGCTAAATCTGTTTTACCAAAATCATATGATAGGTAGGCCCCACTGGTGTTGTTGAATTGGTATGTGCCCTGGCTCGAGAAACGAAACAAATCTTCGATGCCAATTATCGGTGATCCGTTGTAGGTGAACCCTGTCGCTTGGTAAGCCGTTCGGCCCAATGCGTGGGTTAATTCATGTAATGCCAGGCCAACGGACAACGTCTGACCCGGCAAGTTCTGTATAGTCGCAAATCCCACGTCCCCGTCCACTGTCGTATCGGCAGCCAAGAGGCCGAGAGCTTTTGCTTCGGGCCGAGAAACCTCGATTTGAGCATGGCCGGCTGGGGCAGTCGCGGGCAGCGAGTTGTAGGCCGCCATATCGACAGTATTTGTCGGGTCGTGTGCCTTAAGATCTGCGATGAGATTCGAATAATTAACGACGGGCCCGAACTCTGGGCCGCCTTCGCCCCCTGAGCTCACAGTCAGACTGACATTATCAAACGTAATTTCGCCATAGCCGACCCGGATGTTGACGGTAATATTATCGGTGAGTGTGTTTTGGAGAATCGTTTTTGCTTGGAGAAGGGGATTAAGCCAAGTTGCTGGCAGGCTGTTCAGGCCGCCCGGAAAAAGGGCCGCCGTGGTCGGATCCAGTACGAGATTGATGATCATGTTGCCTTTCTCCGACTAAACTGCCGATGTTAGCCGACCTCCAGATAGATGTGGCTATGGCGGACTTTAGAGGGGCGAATTGGAAGAGATGTGTGAGCTACTTCACACTTCGCTGGTTGTCCGAAAAAATGCAACGTTGCGGTCTCGATCCGCTTGCCCCAGCCGCGGGCCCGGATTGGCTAAAACAGGGAAGGTGGCCACGGAGAGAGAAGTGGCCACCTTGGCCATCTTCGCGCGGCCAGTTGCCGAAACCCGTTGCAGTCCAGTTGTTCTGGGCCATGGCGCTCTCCTTTACCAACGAGAGTAACGAGAGTAACGAGAGTAACGAGAGTAACGAGAGTTATGAGCGTCGATCGGAAAGCTGAGCCGGTATCAAACTTGCTCGGCCTGAGCTGCATTCCGCCAGCAGCGCACAATGCAGCTCGCACGACGTGGATCGCAGTGGAACACGTCAACCGTGGCAATGACTTCGATGCTCACGGGGATTCGGTCCGCGCCGCGCACCGATCAGGCACGCAATGTGTTAATTATGGCACCTAACTCAGAAACTCGCGAGCTGTCGCCATAACCGCTGCCTATCGTCGGGCCGCTCTCACCCGTGCTACGGATTGTCACCAACGGCTGCTAGATGCGCCGACGCTGCTCGCACGCGCCGACGGGGTGATGTCTGCTCATGGCACTTCTCGGACCTCGCGAGATGTCCGACTTGAGTCCGCGAAGTGGGGCAAAGCGGACATTGCTCTCAGTTTGAATTTTCTGGCACCAATTCGATCTGCCCAAGTGCCAAGTCCATCGGGGTAACGCGGCCAAATACCTGAACGGCCACTTTGGCGGTCTGTTCGTCTACTTCCTTCACTTCGCCCCGAAAACCAGTTAGCGGACCATCGATGACCCGTACGATCTGGCCTTCGCGCACCTGATGATGTTTTCTCATACGACCATCCGCTTTTCACCGCGCCTACCGCCCGCCCGTGCGCACCTTCGTCGCTATCCGCGAGAGCTCGTGCGACCGCCACAGATGCCGCATCGCGATGTCCGTGAGCTTGTCGGCCAAAGCGGTGCGCTCCTGGTCCGACATCCCCTCGCTGCGCTCCGCGGCCTGCACGAGCTCGTGCTCAATCACGTCGGGGTGGCTGCGCGCCAAATCGTTGCGCCGCGCACGCCACCGCCGCTGCCGCTCAGCATTGCTGCTCATGCTCCCATCCTGCATCACTCCAAGGCGTTACGTAATGCCCCTATGGGGTCCGGTGTAAGGAACCTGTGCTCCCCGGGTGGCCGAGATTTCTATAAATCGCCGGGCATCGAAGAGAGTGAGATGCCAAGCTTTCTCATGATGTCTCTTTTGGCACTTCTCGGACCTCGCGAGATGTCCGACCGCAGAAGCGCGGATGAGCCTTGATCGAGAGCGACAGTCCGCCGACCGTCGTACGGGGGGTGGCCGGTTCTCCCGCGCTATAGTCCTCCGTGCGCCATTGCCGTACCGAGGGGGGCGATGAAAAATTTCGCGAGGCCGGCAACCTCCGGCCGCGGAGCTGGTCCGGCCTTGATGCGCCTTGCCCCCGCTCAAAAACTGAGAATAGGCTAACAAAATGCTCGTCGACGAAGTGCCCGCACCGCCTAGTCACCTCTCATCGTCCGCCCAGCAGTGGTGGCGAACCGTGGTCGACCGCTATCGATTGGAGGAGCACCACCTGCGACTCTTGCAGCTTGCGTGCGAAGCCTGGGATCGGAACCAGCAAGCACGCGAGCGGGTCGCAGAGGAAGGATTGACGGTGTTCGGGCGCGAGGGCGGCATGCGCCCACATCCAGCCGTGGCCATTGAACGGGATTCTCGGTTGGCCGTTGCGAGGTTGATCAGAGAACTCGACCTCGACACCGAGCCGCCAGTCTCGGAGCGCATAGGGCCGCCGGGATTGCTCTCCAACAGGGGCCGCCGAAATGCCGGTAAAGGCGCGAACAGCTAAAACGCTGCGGCCATCATTCAGTGCCGAGGTGCTCGAACTTTTCGTCGAGCTTGAGCACGCTCCACGGCGGCGTACTGAGGAATTCCAAGCCAAAGAGAAGCGACTCGCGAGCCTGCTTAATTTGGTTCCGCATTGGTGGGCAACCTGCTCGGTGCTCGATAAAAGCCCTTGTTGCTGGACGCCCTCCTACGCGGCGTATGGATACTGGCACGAGTGTCGCCTAGTCCGTGAGCAGCTCCTGGCCGCGACCGGAAGCGCGAGCGTGCCGAGCTCGCGGCAAACTGCGGTTCAATAAGGCCCCCGGCATCCGCCGTCCCACCGGGCGGCCGCCTCACCGCGTCCTGAGCAACTCGTGCAGATACGCGGCGGCTTTCCGAATAGTGTTGGCGGTCGCGCGAGCATCGACCTGCGTGAGATACGTCGCTGCAGCCTCATCGTACTGCCACTGTTCGACGCCGAGAAGCTCATCCAAATCGAAGGCCTGTGATCCCACGAGAAGCGTGCGGGCTGGCTCAATCGCGACCGAGACGCGCCCGAGCTCATCGCGCACCTTCGCCGGTTCGAGCGTGCCGGCGCACCTGATGAGACGGTCAGCCGCTTGGTCGAGCTCGGCGATGAGCTCGCGCAGCTTATGCTCGCGTACGAGGGCTTCCCTATCCATCGAGCCTCCTCCGCCGTCGCTGCCACCACGGCGGCTCCTCCTGCCGCTTCTCCCGGCTAGACCGCGACCGGCCAGCCTGCGCGCGCCGCTTGTGGCGCGGCGAAACCTTGGGCCGCGTCAAACCGACGCGAACGCGACCCTTGCTTGCCCTTGCTCATTCGAAGCCTCCCGTCGCTCGCGCCCGGATTGCGACACGCGCTTGGCCCTGCGACCATCGAGGCGCATGCTGGCGTCCGGGTTTGAGCCTTTGTTCCACGACCACGCGATAGACCGTCACATCGTCGGCGAGGGAGTCTGTCGAGGATAAACATTGCCCCTGCCTTGCAGCTACGGCGGGGATGCTTTCGAAGCTCGTCAACATAGGCGTCTTGCACCCAAGCGGTGATCACGCAATCGCTTCGGCGCCGTTTCCTCCCCGGCTCCCACCTTCTTCGTCATCACGACCTTTTCCCTTATTGCATAGCTCGCGCGATGCGCTTTTTCCCTGTCTGACAAATCTGACGCAAATCGACCATACGTATAGAGACAGAAAAAGAGAGAGAGTTCCTATTCTATGTTTGTATACGCGCACGCGGACAGATTTGTCAGATCAACGATATATCTTACCGCCTCAGAGCTGGTTAGGCCTGCCGCCGCGATCCTAGGAGTTGTGTGATCGCGCGCTTGCTTTCACGTTCGCTAGCCATGCGCGTAGCAAATTGCTGATCGATGACGGCGCGGTTCACGGTCCAGGCGCGGCATGCCGGTCCGGGTCCAATCGGGGCCAACCAGTCACCGGCGACCAGCGGCGAGACCTGTTGGTTGATCTCAAGCACCTTCTTGCCCCGGCAGTAGCGTACGTTGGTCGTGAAATCGGCGAGACGGATTCGGCTTAGGCTACTGGCGAGGACGTAGCTCGCTATCGTCCGTAGCTGTTCTCCCTCGCCTTCGCAGCGGCCGTAGAACTCATAAGCATGCGGGAGCAAAAATTCTTTGATCAAGCGCGCGGCCTTCTCCACCGCCGGACGACCTATCGCGCTGAGCCGCATTGCCTCGCTCGGGTTGGCGATCAGATGCAGGATGATGGTGAAGACGCCAGCATAGGCCTTGAGCTTGCCAATGTGGCCCTCGAAAGCCTCGGTGAGCGCCGCGCCAACCTGTTCCAGACTGTGGAGATGGTGCTGCAGTTCGGCCATTGCGTCGGCGGCAGATTCGGTGAGATAGAACCTCTGCCCCGGCAGCTTAAGCAGTTCATAAACGAGCGCGGCATAGGCCTTCGTCACCTCGGTGCAGTCGATGTCCTGCGGCTCTTTTGGTGCTTGCATGAGGACGACAGCAAACCGTTGCAGCAATCCATCCGAGGTTAAGCCTTGTAGCTCGTCCAGGCGCTGAGGTTGGATGCCACCGAGGATGGAAAGCGAGGCGTTGGGCACGAGTATTTCGCCGCTGTTCTTCCGGTCGTATGTGTACACTCCACCGTTCCAGCACCGCAGGTAGAACGCACGGTCTGTCGACGCGCCTTTTCCGGCCGTGTGGTAGCGCTCCATCCGCGCAATCCATCCGGCTAGCTCATCATGCTCAGAGAGCATCCCGCGATCAGCTCGGCTTATGATCTCGCAGAGTTTCTCAGTCGTGGTGTCTCCAACAAGGAGCCGAACTGGCGGTTCTGGTTCTTCATCTTTGTTGCCGTCTTGCGCTTTCCAGCTTTGCAGGCGGGCTTTGTAGTCGCGCTGCAGGTCAGCCTCCGCGCGCCGGATCGGCCGCAACATGGCCTCCATGATTGGGGACTTCAGCCACGAAGACCGTCCGAACAGGAGCACCCACAGGCGGACGTGTTCCCACCAGTCGCTGTTCTTCATCATCTTGACGCGGCAGCGATGGTGAATTGCACCGCTGAGGACGGCGAGTTGCGCCATTGCCAGCGCCGCTGGGTCTGCGCCCATGGCGACGCTTTTCGTGGCGACGAAATCGTGCGCCGCACCGGGCAAGATATCGAGCGGGAAAGGCGGCGCGATGAATTCCTGCCACGGATCAAAAAGAGCACTGCTTGTCGGCGTTGCGGCAAATTTCTCGTAACCCGAATGCACCGTGTCCTTGAGCTTGCTCAACTCGACATCGCGGCGGCGCAAGCGTTCGGAATCGTTGGTCTGAGTGTTGGCGAGCAGCGCACGCAGCACGCCCCGCGTTACCACTTCAGGGGTCCCGCGTGCGGCAAGGCTCGCCGCGAGCGGCACAAGCGTCGGATGAAATTCCTTGCCGGTGATGATCTTGCCGAAGGCCTCGCTCCAATCGAGACGGTCGTTGCCGCTTTGCTGGCTGACGGATTGTTGCGGGCCGCCTTGGCCGTTGGTCTTGGGTTGCGGTGCGGCGGCTTCGAGGGCTGCGAGCGCGGTGTCGAGATCAAGCTCGTTATCGAGATGCTCGGTATTGATGATCTCGCACAAGCGAGGCGTGGCTTTGCGATGCCAAGACCCCGGCCATCGGATGGGATGGCAGGCCGGGACGTTGGTGGGATCGCCACCGACGATTGCGGTCGCGAGTTGCCGCGCGCGTTTGAGCTTGGCGATGTCGGCACCACGGGCGGGTTCCTTCAGCCGCCAATGGGCATGCAACTTGTCCTCGATCTCCCCCGTCGCCGGATCGGTCCATACCCCGCCCGAGCGGACAACCAGCGTCGCAAAGCCGAGCAGATGTTCGAGACGTTCGAGGGCGTCGCGGGGATGCTGGTCGAGTTCGACCGAGAGCACCGGCGCTTCGAATAGGTCTATCTCGCGAGCGCGCCCGGTCGGCGCGAACGTGGCAACCGGCGGGCAGAACACGACGGGCTTGGGGTCGTTGGCGGCGCGGCGGGCATCGTCCTCAACCGCCTCTATTAGGAATGGTAACCCTCCCTTGAGCGGGACATTCGTGATGCGGAACGGCTTGCTGCTGTCGCTCTCGAAGAACGCCCGCAAGCTGACGACGCCGTCGCTGCCGCAATGGCGGAACGTGCCTTCGACAAAGATTTCAAGCTGGTCGCGGTCGGGTTCGAGCGTCGTCATGCTGTCCCTCCCCGGCGCGCGCCGAAATGATCGAAGACGCCCTCGGCGCGACGGTTGCGGACTTGCGTCGCGGCGTCAGCCCAATGGAGATTGCCCGGCTCATAACCGCGATTGTTGTCGATGCGATCAAGCGACAGGCCCTCCGGCGGATCGAGCACGTCGGCGAAGAAAGCTAAAAAATCGTCGCGATAGTCTGGATGAATGCCGATGCCGCGACCGCCGTAGTTGGAATAGTCTTGGTTGTTCCGGTTGTAGCAACGCTGTTTTGCATGCTGCCAAGCCTCATACGCGCGAGTGTGTTGGCCCCGGACGGCATGACCGTGCGTTGTGTTGCGTCTTCTCGTCGCCTCACGCGCAGCGCAGCCACAGCTTTTTGAAAGTCGCTGACGTAGATTGCTTCCGTACACGATGCCTTCCACACCGCAGTCGCATCGACAGCGCCAAAGAACGGCAATCGCCTTGCCCGCCTTGCCGTGGCGACGGCGCTCCGGATGGATCGCAAGAACCTCCCAGCGGTCAAATCGCTTCCCGATGAGATCAATCAGTCGACCCATGACTCGCTCCCCGTGCGTCGCTTCGGCTCTTTCAAAAAGAACGGCGGCATCCTCGCGAGCGCCGCCGAGAAACACGGCTAACGGTCTGCGTTGGTATCCTGGCCGCTGCAGGCAGGGCACGGGCAGGAGTTGTCTTCGCGTAGGTCGTCGGCGAGATAGTCGGCGGCGTCGGCAATGGCGATGAGCGTCTCGCCTTTCTGCCTGAGGAGGCTGCGCAGCCTGCTATCGCGGACAAGCTGGTCAGCTAGATGCTGGACGGGGGTCACGACGCACCCCCGATCACCGGCCGCGTGATGCGGTCGAGCGACGCCAACACGCGATCAGCGCCGAGCCGGATCACAAGGCGGTCGAGCTCGTGATCGGACCGACGCCGGGGCGGGCGGCCAAGCGCCTTGCTAACGAGGGCTGGGGTCACGCGGCACAAGCGAGCTGCCTGCGCGGGTAGGGGGCGGGTGAAGAGCCACTCGCCGGTCACGAGCTTCGCTGCCGCGACTGCCCTGATGCGCGGCGGCTTCCCACGCAGCAACTTGCGCAAATTGGGGCCGCTGGCGTTCGTAGATCTAGATGTGGTAGTCACACCGTGCATGGCCTTCTCCTGGCTGTGCGACCAAGTGTTGGGAAAACCGGGTCCGGTTGGTCGCGAAGACGACCGGACACGATAAGTCCGGCTTGTCAGAGCCGGCGTGAGGTTCTCCAGATCAGCGGCCCTGGGTTCGCATTCCGGGTCCGGGCCGCACCTGCCGCGCAACACGCAACATCCCTTCGAGCCGCCGCGCGACGAGCAGCCGAAAAGCAAACCGCTATTTTCCGATTGCGAACACCTCGCCAAGCTCGACGCGCTCTAGCCGAGGCCCAATTTTTCGGATCAGGCCGGAATAATGTTTCCTGAAAGTGTCCTCGTGGATGCCGAGGATCGCGGCCGCCTCCTGGACAGGAATTCTCCGACGCAATGCGAGCGCATCGGGCAACTCCTCCGGCGGTGCCTTACGCGGGCGAGCCATTTGTTCACCTCCAAACATCTTTGTTCGGAAGTTACCGACTTCGCGTGCGCGCGGCGAGGAGAACTTGCGTCGCGTAGGGGGGATAAAGAGGGTGAAAGCGTTTCACCGTGACACGGTGTCAGGGTGTCAGGGTGTCAGGGTGTCACGGTGTCAGGGTGACACGGTGTCACGGTTCACGAGTTTCCACCCTTCATCGCATCAACCGGTCGACAGAACGTCGCTAGAAACCGGGCCTGACGCGAACTGATGAGCCTGCCGTCGGAGAGCCGACGCGTCACAAAGTAATTAACTAACTCCTCATGCTTAGGATAGTGCCCGGCCCTTGCGTCGATTTTGAAATGCGCGACGGCTTCAAGTGTCAAACGCACGAATTCAGGAAGCATATACTCAAACAAATCCGGCCGGCCCAAATCCGGTGAGAGCGAGAACGGCTCCGCCTTCAATCCAACGGTCGTCTTCGGCGCTGGTGCCGGCGGCGGTGCGGGCGCGACCGGTGCTTCCGTTGCGGGCGCGGGACTTGATGGGGTTCTGCGACGTGGCCGGGACGTGCGAGTTCTGTTAGAAGCGCGTTGCCTTGGCATGGGATTGAACCACTCGGATGTCGAGGCTTGGCCGGCTGGAGGCGGGCACCTCCGCCGGCCGCTTGATTAGGCGCCCTTGCGCCGCCGCAAGGCAAGCACCTTCGTGGGCCTACGCTCGCCCGAGACCAGCTGCATGACGCGGTCCGCCCACAATTCCATCGCTGCCCGCACCTGCTCGGAATAGGTCGCTAGGTTGTACGTGCGCGCAACGCGGTTGCCGACGGCGTGACCGAGGACCGCCTCGATGACGAAGGGCGTTGCGATGCCCTCATTGTTCATCGTGGTGCTGCCGAATCTTCTCAGATCGTGATGCGTCCACCCTGTGACGCCGGCACGCGCGTCGAGGTTCTGCTTGGCGCGCGCCCACCCCTGAAAGCCACCCTCGCCGGTACCGAACACCAGCGTCCGGCGCCCATCCCATTGCTGGTGACGCGCCTGAAGAATGCGCCGCACCGGTGCCGACATCGGAACGTCGCGCGCTTCACCGGTCTTGGTACGCTCGCCCGGAAGCCTGATCACGCCGACATCGAAATCAACCTCGTCAAAGGCCAGATGCCCAATCTCGTTGCGCCGGCACAGCGTTAACACAAGCAATCTGATGATGCTGCTGTGATCGCCATCGTCCAGCGCGCCCCATATCTTCACAACTTCGGCCTCGGTGGGAACGTGCGTACGCGGTCCGTTGATCGGTTGATTGGCCATGGCGACCGTGGGAGGCGATGTCGATACCGGT
>Ga0318532_10000129_pt1 | contig 12491 bp, 13 predicted proteins | sample GRESIP053b4f26_FD_203659 | JGI IMG/M metagenome (GOLD analysis project Ga0318532, IMG submission 203659) | Tropical soil microbial communities from Luquillo Experimental Forest, Puerto Rico - GRE.SIPMG.053b4f26 | ecosystem: Environmental > Terrestrial > Soil > Tropical forest > Bulk soil...
GTGCCCGCATGATCACCGACGCGGACTTCAAGGATCGCTACCACACGGTCTGCGACCCGCGGCTCAATGCCGAGCAATCGATCGACCTTGCGTTCCTGCTGGCCGACCTGCTCAAGGCGGAGCGCACCGCCAGGGCGCGGCCGCTGCCGGCCGCCGCCGGGCTCTGATCGCACCGTGATCCGCCGAAGGCGGACTGGGCAGGGAAGGTTTTCGCCTGTTTGTTTGCTAAGATGGTCGCAATGCGGGCGGGTGCGTGGCGCGTTCGCCAGGCCATAACGATCCGCGCAGCGGGAGGAGGTTCTCATGCATCGCCATATGGGAGGGGTGGGCGCGCTTTCGCTTGCCGCGTTGATGTCGCTGTCGTCTGGAGCCAGCGGCGAGCTCGCGCTTTCCGCCAATGACGGGAAAGCCGTTCTCATCGACGGTGTAAATGCGGTGCCGGCTAATCCGCCGGCGGATTCCGTCACGGTCATCGATCTCAGCGCGACGCCGCCCAAGGTCATCGCCGAGATCCCGGCCCCGACCAGCGTTGTCGGCCCACCGTCGAGCGTAGCGATTGCGCGCGACGAGAGTTTCGCGCTCGTCACCGGGGCATCCAAGATCGATCCGGCCGATCCGAAGAAGACCGTGCCCGACGACAAGCTCACGGTGATCGACCTCAAGGCCTCGCCGCCCAAGGTCGCGGCGCAGTTGCAGGCGGGGCAGGGTGCCGCGGGGGTGTCGATCAATCGCGCCGGGACCCTCGCGCTGGTCGCCAACCGGTCGGAGGGAACGGTCTCCGTCTTTTCCATCGCCGGCAACGCGCTCACGCCGGTGGGCAAGGTCAATTTGGGCGACGACAAATCGGGCCCGAGCCATGTCGCCATCACACCGGACGGCAAGACGGCGCTGGTCACCCGCGACGGCGACAACAAGATTTCCGTGCTGTCGATCGACGGCAACAAGGTCGAGCACACCAAACGCGATATCTCGGCGGGGCTGCGGCCCTACGGGCTCGTCATCCATCCCAACGGCAAGGTCGCGGCCGTGGCGAACATCGGGACGAGCAGCGGCGATGCCGATACCGTGAGCTTGATCGATATCGAGGCGAAACCGGCGCGGGTCGTTCAAACCGTTACCGTTGGTCAAACGCCGGAGGGGATTGCGCTGTCTCCTGACGGCGCCTTTCTCGCCGTGGGCGTGGCGAATGGGTCCAACAAGCCGAAGAGCAACCCGTTCTTCAACGACTACGGCTTGGTGAAGGTGCTGAGCGTCAAAGGTAACGAGTTGGTCCCGCTAACGGAGGCCAAGGTCGGCCACTGGTGTCAGGGTCTCGCCTGGAGTAAGGGCAACCGCATGCTTTTGGTCCAGTGCATGGTCGAGAAGGAGATCATGGTCCTCAGCTTCGACGGCAAAGAACTCAAGCCCGCCGGGTCGATCAAGCTCAATGCGGGCCCGGCTGGCATTCGGACCGCAGAGCCGTGAGCGGCAAGCACGAGCCCGGCCAAGCACATCCTCCTCGCGCCGCGCCATCGCGCCGCGGCGCGAGCAAGCTGGATTTAGCTCAGGACGGCGATAGATTGCGCGAGGACACCGTCGTTGCGCCAGGTCGTTATTCATCGCATTCCATGGAACGATTGCTGCGCGCCGCCATCAATACCTGGCACGGCCTCCTCGCCGCCGCGCGTAGCGAGGAGGCTTTTCGCCAGGAACTGATTGCCCTCGTTGTGGCGGTACCGGTTGCCTTCCTGGTTGCCGAAGAGCCTTGGAAGCGCCTCGCGCTTATCGCGGTCGTGGCTTTCGTCCTTGTGGTCGAGCTGTTGAACACGGCGATCGAAAAGCTGGCCGATCGCGTCAACCTCGCGATCGATCCCCAAATCGGCCGGGTCAAGGACATGGGCTCCGCTGCGGTCGGCCTTGCGCTGCTCATCGCGGGGCTGACCTGGCTGTTGGCGCTGGCCGAGCGATTTGGGCTGATCTGACCAGACCTCGGCGCGATTGCCGGGCGCGGGCGCGACGCGCTAGACCTAAGCCATGAATGCGCGGCCCACCGACCGTCTGGCCATCGCGATCGGACAGCTCAATCCGACCGTCGGCGACATCGCCGGCAATGCCGACAAGGCGCGCCGCGCGCGTGCCGAGGCCGCCCGTTCCGGCGCCGACATCGTGGCGCTTCCGGAGCTTTTCCTGTCCGGGTACCCGCCGGAGGATCTGGTGCTCAAGCCGGCGTTCCAAGCAGCCTGCCGAGCCAAGGTCGAGGAGCTTGCGCGTGAGACTGCGAGCGGCGGGCCGGCGCTGCTGATCGGCACGCCTTGGCTCGAGGAGGGCAAGGTCTACAACGCGTATTGCCTGCTCGACCGCGGCGTCATCGCCGCCGTGCGCCGGAAGGTGAACCTGCCGAACTACGGCGTGTTCGACGAACGGCGCGTCTTCGCGCCGGGGCCGCCGCCCGGTCCCGTCAATTTCCGCGGCGTGCGCATCGGCATCCCGATCTGCGAAGACATCTGGACCGAATGGGGCGACTACGAGGATGTGGTCGAATGCCTCGCCGAGACCGGCGCCGAGCTGATGATCGTGCCCAACGGCTCGCCCTATTCGCGGGACAAGGACGACGTGCGCCTCAACCTTGCCGTCGCCCGCGTGACCGAAAGCGGCGTGCCGCTGATCTACATCAACCAGGTCGGCGGCCAGGACGAGCTCGTGTTCGACGGCGCCTCCTTCGGCCTGCATGCCGATCGCGCGCTCGCCTTCCAGCTCCCGGCCTTTCGCGAAGTCGTCCAGACGCTGCGCTGGGAGCGCGGCGGCAATGGTTGGCGCTGCGTCGATGATGCCATCGTCGCGGTCGAGGCGGGCGACAAAGCGGATTATTTCGCCTGCATGCTGGGACTGCGTGATTACGTCGGCAAGAACGGTTTCAAGGGCGTGGTGCTCGGGCTTTCAGGTGGCGTCGATTCCGCCCTCGTGGCGGCGTTGGCGGTCGACGCTCTGGGAGCGGATCGCGTGCATTGCGTGATGCTCCCCTATCGCTACACCTCGCGGCAATCGCTCGACGATGCGGCGCAGGTCGCCAAGGCGCTTGGCGTCCAATACGACACGGTGCCGATCGAGAGCGCGGTTCTGGGACTCGAGAAAGCCCTCGCGCCGGTCTTCGCAGGCCAGCCGCGCGACGTCACCGAGGAAAATCTGCAAGCGCGGGCCCGCGGCACCATCCTGATGGCGATCTCCAACAAGTTCAGCCTGATGGTGGTGACCACGGGCAATAAATCGGAAATGTCGGTCGGCTATGCCACGCTCTATGGCGACATGAACGGCGGCTTCAACCCGGTCAAGGATCTCTACAAGACCGAGGTCTATCGCTTGGCGCGGCTGCGCAACGGCTGGAAGCCCGACGGCGCGCTCGGGCCCAGCGCGCAGGTGATTCCCGACAATATTTTGACCCGCGCGCCCTCCGCCGAATTGCGCGAGAACCAGACCGACCAGGACACGCTGCCGCCCTACGACGTGCTCGATCAGATCCTCGAACGGCTGGTCGAGCGCGAAGAGCCGATCGCCAAGATCGTCGAGGACGGCTTCGAGCGCGAGACGGTCATGAAGGTCGAGCGCATGCTCAATCTCGCCGAGTATAAGCGCCGGCAGGCGGCGCCCGGCGTCAAGGTGACGCTCAAGAATTTCGGCCGCGACCGCCGCTACCCCATCATCAACCGCTTTCGCGATTCCGGCGCGCCGCTGCCGAAGCCCGACGACGCGTTGGTGAAGAACGCGACGGCGAAGAGCGAAGCGTACGATCTTTGAGCGCTTCCTTCTTTCTTCTGCAGCGGGGAAGGCGAGGGGACGGCGCAGCAAGCGAGGAATACGATGTACAAAGCGTCCGCGGGTATCGCTCTGCCAACCTCGATCATCGGCTCGCTGCCGCGGCCGGCCTGGTACACCGCGGTGTTGGGAGCGAAGAGCTTCCTCGAAGCCATGGTCAATTCGCGCTACCGCGAGCAGTACGAGGATGCGGTCTCGTGCTTTCTGCGGGCGCAAGAAGTAGCCGGCCTCGACATCTTGACCGACGGCGACGCGCACTACGACGAGGAGGTCGGCGGCATGAGTTGGCAGGGCTATCCGCTGACCCACATGGACGGTTTTGCCGAATTGCCGCAGCCGATGGCCTACAAGATCGGTGCCGTCGCCTATCCGCGCGGGCATATCCTGCACGACTTCCTCGAAGCGCGCGTGTTTCCCCGCATCGTCGGACCGGTCGGGCGCGGTCGGTTGCAGTACACGGCGATGTGGAAGACGGCGCAGCGCATGACCAAGAAGCCGATCAAGTTCGGGACCATCCTGCCCGAACTGATCGCGGCTTCCGTCGAGGACGACTATTACAAGGATCCGGTCGAGCGCACGTGGGCGATCAGCAATGCACTCAACGAGGAACTCCATGAGCTCGCCGATGCCGGCTGCCCGGTCGTGCAGATGGAGGAGCCGCAGATTCACATGGTGCCGGCGCGCGGCAAGACGTTCGGCAAGCTCGACGCGGCCGACCTGGTGAAGATCTTCAACAACACCGTGAAGGGCCTGCGCGGCAAGACCGAAGTATGGTGCCACACCTGCTGGGGCAACCCGTCCCAGCAGCGCATTTTCCGCGACGTCCAGAGTTACCAACCGACGCTCGAGGCGCTCAACCAGGTCGAGGCCGATGCGCTGACGTTCGAGACCTGTTCATCCGGCACCGGCGATTTGAAGGCCATCGGCGAGGTGATCAAGGACAAGAAGGTCGTCATCGGCGTGATCGACCATCACACCCTGCAGGTCGAGCGGCCCGACGAGATCGCCGTGCTCATCCGGGAGGCGCTCAAGCATATTCCCCCGGAGCGGCTGATCATTTCATCCGACTGCGGCATGGGCCGTGAGGGCATGGGCCGCCGGCACGCCACTTACAAGATGGTGGCGATGGTGCTCGGCACCAACATCGTGCGCAAGGAGCTGGGGCTGCCGCAAGCGGAATGCCTGGCCGCGGAGCAGCGCTATTCGCTCACGGCAACCAAGAGCGCATAGCCCGCGGTCGCTGCCGAGAGCCACGCCCATGGATCGATCGCGATCGATCCGTCACCGCACCGGATAGACGGTCGGTCCGACTGCGCGCACCTTTCGTTTGCCCGCTGGTTGCTCGGCCTTTTCCTCGGCGGCCGGCGCGGCGCCTTGCTCGGCGCCGGCGGGGGGCAGCGGGGCGTTGTTGACGGCATCGGTGCCTTTGGGCGACTGCCGGGCGGGATTGGCGCCGAGATTGACCGGCTTGCCCTGCGCGTCGAAGCGTGGCTGCGACAATTGCTTCGCCCGCTCCTCCGTGACGACGATATCGCCGCGCTCGACGGTCTGGTCATCCCCTTGCCGCAGGGCGTCGGCCCAGGACTGGCCGGGTAACCGACAGCTGCAGGCGGCATTGTATTGCTTGCGATAGCTGAACGCGGTGGGCAGATCGGAGTAGACGCGGCCGCTCATGGACACCGCGCGGGACACGTCCTCGCCGGGGTTGCGGTGGCTGTAGAGGGTCACCTCGGTGGCCGGACACGTGCGCCGGCAAAGCGCTTCGTCGTCGGCGAACTTGCCCGGCACCGTGGAGTAGGAAATCGGGAAGTAATAGCCGTCGCAGGTTCTCACGCACAGCGTTCGATAGGTGCCCGCGAGCGGGGCATTCGGCGCGGGCGCGACGCCGCCGAACAGGGCGTCGAAAAAGCCGCCCGGCCCGCCGGTGACGTATTGGCGGTATTGCGGGCCGCAATCGTTCTGTCCGAGCGCCACCAGGATGCCGCGCCGTTGTCCTTCGCGCTCGCCGCTGTTGCCCTGCAGCCGCTGGATGTCGGTCAGCGTGCGGTCGAGGTTCGCGCGCATTTGCTGGATCTGGTTGTTGAGCGGGCCGCATTGCGGTGACTGTCCGCTGAACAGGGCGAAAAAGCCGCCGCCCTGGCAACCCAGGCGCTGGGATTGCTGGCCGAGGCGGTCGAGCTCGGCCTGCTGCTTTGCCGCGGCGTCTTCGTAGCGCTTGATCTGTTCCGCCTTTGCGGGGTCGACCCCGGCGCCGCGATCGATCGCCGCGAGCTGGCTTTCAAGGCGCAGGCAGGCTTGGCTGCGCGTGGCCGCATTGGGAGCAGGGGACGCGTTGGGAGCCGGGACCGGGTTGGGAGGAGGAGAGAACGGAAAGGAGAACTGCGCCGCTGCGGGCGCGGCGCAAAGAACGAGAACGGACAGGGCGGCGCCCAGTCCGCGCAAGACTTTCGTGATCGCTGTGCCAACCATGGAGCCCGACCCGACGCCCACAGTCGACGATGGAAGCGCCGGAATGGTGACCAAAGTGTGAAACCCCTGTGCCCAGCCGCAAAGACCCCCTTCTAGCGCCTAGGGCGGGTCGGGGTGAGCCGCCTTTGCAACCGGCTTTTCCATGTCGATCGGCGGCCCGATGGCTCGCGCGGCTTCGCTGCGCAAATTCCATAGAATGCCGGTGATGATCAGACCGGCGCCGGTAAAAACGAAGACATCGAGCGATTCGCCGTACATCCACCAGCCGACCACCGCGATGAGGGGAATGCGCAGGAAGTCGAGCGGTACCACCACACTCGCATCTCCGGCCCGAAACGCGTTGGCCAAGCAATAGTGCGAGGCCAGCCCCGAAATGCCGACCGCGACCACCGCGGGAAGCTGGCCGAGGGTGAGCTTGGTCACGAACAACGGGTGCGAGCCGAGCAAGGCGAGCGGCAGCTGGATGAGGTTCATCCAGAAGATGATCGCGAAATTGGTGTCGGTGCGCGTCAGCTTCTTGGTCGTGATGAGAGCAATGGCGAATCCGAGCGCGGCCAGTAGCACCAGAAGCGCGGCCGGCTGAAACGTCTGCAAGCCCGGACGCAGGATGACCAGCACGCCCATGAGGCCGAGCACGACGGCGCCGATCCGGCTCGCGGTCATGCGTTCGCCCAGCACCGGCAGCGCGAGCAGGAGTGCCCAGGCCGGCGCGGTGAATTCCAGCGCGAACACGGTCGCAAGCGGGAGGAGCAGAAGGCTCTTCGCCCAGAGATACTGCGCTCCAAGATGAACGGTGTTGCGAAAGACGTGCAGCGGCAGGTGTCGGCTGAAGACCGTGGATCGCAGGTCGGCGCGCACGGTCGCCAGGGTGGCCATCACCACCAAGCCGAGGCCGGCGCGCGCGGCGAGGATCTCCATGACGCTTAGCGTCTCGGCCAGCACCCGCACGGAGACGGCCATCGCCGAGAACGCGAGCAATGCGCCGCTCATCCAGAGGACGACGCGAACGAGGTGTCTCTGTGCCACGATCGGGGCGTCGCCGCTCAAGAATGAACTACGCGATGGCGATCGATGACGAGATCACTCCGCGTCAAGCTGGTTCTCCGGCCGGGCCTGCTCAAAGGCGGCGAGTTTCGCGCATGCCGCATCGACCGCGACGATTTTGGGAAATCGATCGAGCGGCACCTTCAGACGCCGCGCGTTGTAGACCTGCGGCACCAGGCAGACATCGGCCAGCGTAACCTCGCTGCCGAAGGCATACGGCGCCGGACCGATTATGGTTTCCATCGCGGCGAAGCCCTCGAGAATCCAGTGGTGATACCAGGCGTCGATCTTGGCTTGGTCCTGACCGAGCTCGTTCTTGAGGTAGCGCAGCGGCCCCACGTTGTTGAGCGGGTGGATGTCGCAGGCGATCACCTGCGCGAACGCGCGCACCTTCGCCCGCTCGATCGGGTCGCGCGGCAGCAGAGGCGGCTTGGGATGGACTTCGTCGAGATATTCGATGATCGCGAGCGATTGAATGAGCACCTCGCCGGAATCGAGCTGCAAGGCTGGCAAGCGCATTTGCGGATTGACCGCGCGGTATTCCGGTTTCTTGTTGAGGCCGCCCTGCTTCTGCAGGTGGATCGGAATCATCTCGCTGCTCAGGCCCTTGAGGTTGAGCGCGATGCGCACGCGATAGGCCGCAGACGAGCGAAAATAGGTATAAAGCTTCACGTCTCCTCCTTAGCAGGGCGATCGTCGGGCGCGCTTTGACGTCAGATCTTGCCGCTTTCGACTTCAGCGACGAGCTCGGCCGAGCGCTTGGTCAATTGCTTCATGGCGCGGTCGAAGGCGGGACGATCAGCGGGTGCGACCACTTCGCCGAGCCGGTTCATGAATTCGAGCGCGCTCGGGGCAAGTTCTTCATAGATCGCGCGGCCGGCCGGCGTCAGCGAGAGAAAGGATTCTCGCAGATCCGCGCGATTGGCACGCCGGCTGAGAAATTTGCGTTGCTCGAGCTGCGCCACCGCGCGCGAGACCTTGGTTTTGTGCATGTGGGTGTGCGCGCCAACGGCTTTGCCGGTCATCACGCCGTTCTCGCCGAGGGTGACCAGGACCCGCCACTCTGGTATTCCGATACCGTGACGGCCGTAGACGCGGGTGAGCGCCTGCGACACCAGGCTCGACAGGACATTGAGCCGGTGGGGCAAAAAATCGTCGAGCTTGAGCAGCGGCGCCTGAGCACCCGTTTGGTCGGGCGCCGAGGCGGCGTGCGTCGCGCCGTCACGGATTGGACCGGAGTTCGTCATCAACCGCGCCCCGGGGGTTGAGCGGTCGGCTCGAGCCTCGACCGCCGCCGCGAACATTGGCCGAAGATCGCCAGCCGCGCAACGGAGCGCCGCTCGGGTCGCTCGAAGGGGCGCCGCTGCGCCGTGCGCCTGCGCCGACACGTTGCAGTTGCACCATGCATTGTAAAGAACAGGCCCGAAACAATGGAATCGGACCGGCGAAGGTTTCCTACAGCCCCAGGTTGGTTCGACGCGCCGGAAGGCTTGAGGGATTTTCCGCCTTCGCCCGTCTGCGCGGCGCGCAGGCAACAAAAAGCCCGCAGCAGGTTCCCGCGCGGGCCGGTTGGCGCAACTTTGGTGAATACGCTTTTCTCGAAGATTCTCGTTACGCGAGTCAACAGAAAAATATGCGACGCAAGCGGCTCACAGATTTGGCAACAGCGGCGTCGCGGCGATAGTGCGGCGCGGCCTCAGCGCAGGCACTCGATGGCGACGAATTCGTCGCGGGCGGAGGTGCCGTTGGTCGTCGGTACCGCGCCGGCGATCTCCTCGCGCTCGATCTTGTGGAACGAGGCGGCTTCCATGTAGTCGCGGGCCTTGCAATAGGCGGTGGCAACCGCCGCCCCGCAGGTCGCGCCGCTCGCGAGACAGCGGTCGACCCCGTAGCCGTCGGAATTGTTGGCAATGATGAACGTACGCTTTTCGGCCTGCGCCGCAGTGCCGAAAACGGCGGCCGCGAGGACGAGCGCGGCGAACAAATACCGCATCCTTGACACCCCCTTCCCCGGTTTTTCCCGGAGAACCCGACAGCGACATTGCGTGGTAAAGCCTTAAGGGCCCCCTAAGCGCCAAGGCTGATCCCCGCCGTCAGGGCTGGTGATAACGGGCTTTGGCGGCCTTTGACTAGGACATGAAAGCCACACTCTCGGGCGATCTTGCGGCCGCCGAAAACGCCTTCAGGACACGGGAGTTAGGCGACACTGCCGGCTGGCGCGGGCAGGGCCCTTGACGCGCTCGGCACGCTTGCCCATGCTCCGCCGCCATGAACGGCCTTAACCATATCTGCGGCATTTGCCGGGAGATTATCGGCTAGCGACCCACGCTGGCTGCGGCCGTCTTTTCTCCTCACCCGAGATGTTTGGACGCCCGGCCAGCGAGGCCGCGAGGCGTCTCTGTTTCGTTTGGGCCGCGCGCCGCAAGGTTGAGACGAGACGTTGGGGGTGAGAACTGGTGCGATGGAGCTCAAGCTCTACGATACGCTCACGCGCGAGAAGCGCCCCTTCAGGCCGCTCGATCCCGCGCGCGTGCGCATGTACGTGTGCGGGCCGACGGTCTACGACTTCGCCCATATCGGCAACGCGCGTCCGGTCATCGTCTTCGACGTCTTGTTCCGCCTGCTGCGCCACCTCTACGGCGCCGATCATGTCACCTACGTGCGCAACATCACCGACGTGGACGACAAGATCAACGCGCGCGCCGCGGAGGAATACCCCAATCTGCCGCTGAACGCGGCGATCCGCAGGGTGACCGAGACAACCGACAAGCAGTTTCATGAGGATGTGGCCGCGCTCGGCTGCTTGCCGCCCACGGTCGAGCCGCGCGCGACCGAACACATCGACGCCATGAAGACGCTGATCGAGCGGCTCGTCGCTTCGGGCCACGCCTATGTCGCCGAAGAGCACGTGCTGTTCAGCGTGCCCTCGATGCCGGACTACGGCAGGCTTTCGAAGCGCTCGCTCGACGAGCTGATCGCGGGCGCGCGCGTCGAGGTCGCGCCCTACAAGCGCGATCCGCGCGATTTCGTGCTGTGGAAGCCGTCGAAACCGGGCGAGCCGGCTTGGCCGTCGCCGGCGGGCATCGCGGCGCCTGGCCGTCCCGGCTGGCACATCGAGTGCTCGGCGATGGCGTGGAAGCACCTGGGCGAGACGTTCGACATCCACGGCGGCGGCATCGACCTCGTGTTTCCGCACCACGAGAACGAGATCGCGCAATCGCGCTCGGCGTTCCACCTGCCGGCGATGGCGAACTTCTGGATGCACAACGGCTTCCTGCAGGTCGAAGGCGCGAAGATGGCGAAGTCCGAGGGTAACTTCGTGACCATCCGGGAGTTGTTGGCCGACTGGCCGGGAGAGGTGCTGCGCCTCAACATGCTGCGCACACATTATCGGCAGCCCATCGACTGGACGATGGCCGGCATACTGGAAAGCCAGAAGGTGCTAGATCATTGGTATGACATCGTTGCCGACATGCCGATGCCAATCGGCATCGATGCAGACGAGGAAGTGGTCGGATCGCTTTGCGACGATCTGAACACACCAAGCGCACTCACGCGGCTGCATGCTCTTGCGGGTGAAATTCGAACCTCCGCGTCAGGCTTGCGTCAACTGGAGCTCCGGAACAAACTAAAGGTATCGGGCACTTTTTTAGGAGTGCTCGCGTTCACGAAAGGCGAAGCCCTCAAAAATCATCCTCACCGCCGTGTCGTCGATGCGGATAAGGTGAACGCGCTTGTCGACGCGCGCAATGCCGCGCGCAAGGCGAAGAATTTCAGAGAAGCCGACCGCATCCGCGACGAGCTCAAGGCAATGAACATCGAGCTCGAGGACCACAAGGACGGCACCACGACTTGGAAGGCATCGCGATGATGGCGCGCGTACAGTCGAAGCTCGCGCTGCGGCCGTTTCTGCCGGCGGACGCGCCGCTGCTGGCTGAAATCTTTCGCGCCAGCATCGAAGGGCTGACCGCCGACGACTACAGCGCGGGTCAGCAAGAGGCCTGGGCGTCCATGGCGGACGACGAAGCCGCCTTCGCCGCGCGGCTCGCCAACACGCTGACTTTGCTCGGCACCATCGACGGCTCGCCCGTGGGCTTCGCATCGCTTGCCGGTCCCGAGCGCATCGACATGCTCTACGTCCATCCCGCGGCCGCCGGGCAGGGCATCGGCAGCATGCTCATCGACGCGCTGGAGAAGCTCGCGGGCGCGCGCGGCGCGCCCCGGTTGACCGCCGACGTCAGCGACAGCGCGCAGGAGTTCTTCAAGCGTCGCGGCTTCGTGGCAAAGCAACGCAACTCCGTTCCCCTCGGCAACGAGTGGCTGGCAAACACCACCATGGAAAAGCGGCTTGCTGCCAAGGAGCGCGCGCAATGAAACGGCCGGACACGCCGCTCCCAGGCCTGCAGCGCCACCATATCGTGATCGCGATCATCGCGATCGTGGTCGCCGTCGCGCTGGTGCTCAACTATTACCTCTGGTGATGCGCTCTGGAGGATGAAGGCGATGACAAAACCGGAGACGCCGTTCCCGAGACACTGGCTTTATTACATCGTGCTGAAATACGCGGTCATTGCCGCGGCGGTGCTGATCGCGCTTTACGTCGTATCCCAGCTGTTGTGAGTTCATCATGGCCCGCGAACGCCTCTACCTCTTCGACACCACGCTGCGCGACGGCGCGCAGACCAACGGCGTCGATTTCACCCTCAACGACAAACTCGTCATCGCCCGAATGCTGGACGATCTCGGCATCGACTACGTCGAGGGCGGCTATCCGGGCGCGAACTTGACCGACACGCAGCTGTTCGCCGAGGAGCGCGGTCTCAAGACTATCTTCACCGCGTTCGGCATGGCGCGGCGGCCCGGCCGCTCGACCTCCAACGATCCCGGCCTCGCGGCGCTGCTCGAGGCCAAGGCTGACGCCATCTGCTTCGTGGCGAAATCCTGGGATTATCACGTGCGCGTCGCGCTCGAGACCAGCCCGGAGGAAAACCTGGCCTCGATCCGCGACAGCGTGCGCGCGGCGGTGCGCAGCGGGCGCGAAGTGCTGCTCGATTGCGAGCATTTCTTCGACGGCTACAAGGCCAATCCGCAATTCGCGCTCGCCTGCGCCCAGGCCGCCGTCGACGAAGGCGCGCGCTGGGTGGTGCTCTGCGATACCAATGGCGGCGCGCTGCCGCACGAGGTCGAGA
>Ga0318532_10000130_pt1 | contig 12472 bp, 10 predicted proteins | sample GRESIP053b4f26_FD_203659 | JGI IMG/M metagenome (GOLD analysis project Ga0318532, IMG submission 203659) | Tropical soil microbial communities from Luquillo Experimental Forest, Puerto Rico - GRE.SIPMG.053b4f26 | ecosystem: Environmental > Terrestrial > Soil > Tropical forest > Bulk soil...
TCCAGGCCGGTGTCCGACCAGGTGTAGCGACCGCCTCCGCCGTCTCCTGGATGCGCGGCCAGGAAGTACCGCATCTTTTGCGCCGTGTCGGGCCGCAGCTCACGACCCAGCTTCTGATAAATATCCTTGATCGTCGTCAACGGGTCGTTCACGAAATCGGTGAACAGCACGTCGATCACGCGTTCGGCGGGGACGGCGCCGCTGTCGCGCAGCGCCATCTCGCGGCCGAGGCCGACGACGACCTCCTCGTATGACTGGGCCGCGCACTCGGCGATGTTCGAATCGTCGGTACCCATTCGTCGTAGGTGGTGGGTCAGCGCGGCGATTGACGAGATGACGTTGAGTGGATCGCGGTGCGTCTGCACGATCAACGCGTCGGGGTATTCAGTGAGCAGGGCATCGAGGTGCCACAGATGCGCAGGCGATTTCAGGAGCCACTGACCGGAAACGCCAGACTGCAAGTGCTGCAGAAAGATTCGGTGGAAACGGTAGGCGCCGGCATGGTCCGCTTCATACAACAGCCACCGGTAGTAGCTCGGCAGGCGGTACTGCACCGAAAAGATCATGCTGGTGAACTCGCTAGCCGTGATGCGCACGCACTCCTGCCCGACCAGCGCGCCCATCGGGTGAAACGCCAGGAACCCGGGGATGATCTGCTCGGAGAGTTCGATGCTGGCCTGCGTCTGCGCTATGCGCGGATCGTTGTGGTAGGTCTCGGGCTGAGGGACCGGACACGGTGCGTCGACCTCCCAGGTCAGCGGGGCGCGCAAATCCGGATCCTGGGCGAGCAGGTCGTACAGAATGGTGGTCCCGGTGCGGGGCTGGCCGACGATGACGATCGGCGCGATGACTGGCTCCCGCGCGATCTCGGGATGCTCCTTGCGCCAGGCGATCACGCCGAGCCGGTTCTTCAGGGCGCGCATGAGGTCGAGGTAAGCGATCTCCACGCCGATGGCCGATAGCCGCGCCTCGTTGACCAGCCCGTCGGTGAGACGGTCCAGCCCGGGTTGCCAGCCGTCGTCGCCGAAATCGTCGCTTCCCGCCTCTTCGCAGGCGGTGGCGACGAGCCGTTCCGGGGCGAACCGCTCCTGCAGCGTCATTGCCGGTTCTCGCGTTGGCGGACCGATACCGTGACGTCGGGTGGGCTGGGATTGTCCAGCCAGCGCAGGACCACAAATCCGCGATGACGGCCACCGGTGTCAAGCCAATGGCCAAACCCGAAGTCCTGTCCGGAGATAGCGATGCGTACCTGCCCGTTCGAGTCCGGTTGCACCGCACGATTGGTCACCGAGCTGTGCCGGCGGCGCGGCTCCAGGCACTCATGCCAGATGCTTTCCAGCGTGACGTTCCAATACCGGGTGTCCGGTGGTGCGATGTCGAGTACCAGGGCCTGGTCGGGGTCGAGCCCGAAGGTCCCCATCATGTACAGGTTGTCTGGCGTGGTGTCGGCCGCGCCCAGGTCCGCGGCCTCTGCCGTCAGCAGGGTGTTGGGCCTGTCCAAAAGCTCGGGCTTGATAGTGCGGTGCAGCGTAACGAGTTTCATCAGCGTCCACGCCATCGCGGTGAACTGGTCGGCGAGTTCGCTGTCGGTCAGCGGTGTGATCGGGTCGGGGTCGAGGGCCTCGATCCGTAGGGTGGCCAACTCTTCGGAGGCGCGGTCGCCGATGTACTCCCGCACGACCACCGACGACGCGTCGCCGGGGATCTGAACCCACTGCGCGCCTGCGAGATCGGCGGGTTCGTCCGCCGACAGCACCAGCGCGAATTCGCCGGAACTCAGCACCAGGTCGACATCGCTGACGTAACCGGACATCCGTCGGGGAGTCATCCCCGTTCCGGCCAGGATCTGAAATCCAAGGTAGGCGGTCGAGCCCCGGGTGCCGGTGATGCGGTAGCGCCTGTCGCCGCGGATCATCGCCAGGTAGTAATTGCCGTCGGGATTGGGCCCACCGATCATTCTGGTCGGCGAGCACATATCGAAGAACGACGGATGGCTCGGGTCCGCCTCGACGGAAAGCTGCGAACACAGCGACGACACCCGGGCGATGACCCGCAGACCTTCGAGGAGTTCCCGCTCGGATTCGGCGTCCTCGGTCACGATCTTGGCGACGTCGGCGACCATCCGCTGGAAGAACTGCCACGCGGCACGAGACAGCGGGGCGGCCTCATCGTCCGGTTCCGGCGCCAAGATTTGAGACATAGTCTTATACTTAGACTATGTCTCACCCTTTGGCAACCGATTCGCGTCGAGATCTTCAGCGAATGTCGCTGGCCGAGCGGAGGCGCACGGCGACGCGCCAGCGCATCGCGGCGGCGGCGGCGGAGCTGGTCGGCAGCGTTGGTCTCACGGGGGCGACCGTTGACCGGATCGCGGACGCGGCCGCCATCGGGCGGGCGACCTTCTTCCGCTACTTCAACTCGAAGGAAGACGCCGTCGCCGAGGGCGTGAATGCCCATTGGCTGAACCGGATCACCAACGCGCTGGCCGCCCAGCCCGCGGGCATGACTGCCACCGAGGCGGTGGCGGCTGCCTTTCGTGAGCTCGCCCTCGGATTCGTCGAAATCGAAGAGCAGGTGCGTGAATTAGCCACGCTCACAAGGTCATCCGAGACTTTGGACGCATGGACGCTGCGCATCTACGTGCGGTACGAATCGGCGATCGCCGAGCTCATCGCGCCGCGGATACCCGAGTTGGCGCCCCAGGATCCGAGGCCTCGGCTGATCGGTGCCCTGGCAATGGCAACGGTCCGCATCGCCCTGGATGACTGGCTTAGCGACGGCGGATCACTACCCGACCGGGTGCGCCAGGGCCTGGCCGCGATCGCGATCAGCTAGCCGCCCGAAGCGCGCAACCGAATTACATCTGCGCCCAAACGATTTTCGTCTGCAGGTAGGTCTCGAGGCCGGCTTTGCCAGACTCGTAGCCCCAACCGGACTGCTTGTACCCGCCGAAGGGCATCGAGTGGTCGAACTGCATCTGGCAGTTCAGCCCCACGGTTCCGGCCTTGAGCCGCTTGGCGATTCGGTGTGCCCGGCCGAGGTCCGAGGTCCAGGCGGTGGCGGCCAGTCCGTAGGTGCTGTCGTTGGCCAACGCGACCGCTTCGTCCTCGTCGTCGAACGGTATGACCGCGACGACCGGTCCGAAGATCTCCTCCTGGAACAGCCGGCTCGTGGAGGCGACGTTGGTGAGCACGGTCGGGTGGACGAAGTAACCCTTGCGGTCGAGCCGGTGCCCGCCGGTGACGACCTCGACGCCGTCGGACTTGCCCTGGTCGAGGTAACCCATGACACGGGTGAGCTGCTTCTGGCTGATCAGCGGACCGATCAAGCTGCCCTCGTCCTTGGGGCCGCCTTGCGGCAGCCCGTTCGCGACGTTCGCCAGGCTCTCCACGAACTGCTCGTAGACGCCGCGCTGGACGAAGATGCGCGACCCGCACACACACGCCTGGCCGGAGTGGATGAACGTGCCGAACGCCGCCATCGGGACGGCCTTCGACAGGTCGGCGTCATCGAAGACCACCACCGGCGACTTGCCGCCGAGCTCCAGCGTCACCTTCTTCAGGTTGCTGGCTCCGGCCGCGTGGACGATCTCCCGGCCGACTTCGGTCGACCCGGTGAAGGCGACCTTCTCGACGTCGGGGTGCGCGGTGATCGCCGCACCCGCGGTGTGTCCGTAGCCCAGCAGTAGGTTGGCCACCCCCTCGGGCACGCCGGCCTCGTGCAGGATGTTGTCCAACACCAGCGCCGACAGCGGTGTCTCCTCGGCGGGCTTGACGACGCTGCTGCAGCCCGCCGCGAGCGCGGGCGCAAGCTTGGCGCAGAAATTGAAGACCGGCCCGTTCCAGGGGAAGATCAGGCCGACCACCGCGTAGGGCTCTTTGAGGGTGTAGGCGTGCTGATGCGAGTCGATGCCCGTGAGGCCGCCGGTGTGGACGTCCGCGGCGATGCCCTCGATCTTGGTGCACCAGCCGGCGTAGTAACGGAAGAACTCGGAACCCACGGTGACGGTGCCCTGCGCCTGCAGCGGGGTCATGCCGGCGTTGAGCGATTCAAGCTCGGCCAGCAGGTCGGCATTCTGGTCGATCAGCTCGCCGACCCGCCACAGGATCTTGGCCCGCTCGCTGGGCGGCTTGTCCCGCCAGACGCCCGACTCGAAGGACGCCTTGGCGCGCGCGACGGCGTCGTTGACGGCTTCGGGGCCGCAGTCCTTGAACTCGGTGACCTGTTCTTCGGTGGCCGGGTCGACGACCGTGATCACGTCACCAGTGCCGGGTCGTTCACGGAGCTCATCCAGCACAGCCTGCAGCGACATATGTACCCCTTCTGGCGACTTTGCGATTCGTCAGGCCCGAGGTTATGCGCTTAACCAAGATATGTCCACCCCGCGCGCAAGCCCCGCAGATGAGCCTGATCAGCGTTTAGGTCGAGGAGCGCACGATGAGGTGGGCGACGTCGGTTGGCTCGCCGGACGACGCGGTCGCCAGCTCCAACCGCTCGAAGACCGCGGCAATCGCAGCATCGGCGACCGCGCGCGGTTCGAACTCCACGGTGGTTAACGGCGGGTTGCTCATCGCCCCCATGGGGCTGGCGTCGACGCCGATCACGGCGAGGTCGTCCGGGCAGCGCAGCTGCGCTTCGTGAATGCCGTAAAGGACGAGGCAGGCAATCTCGTCGCTCTGCGCGCACACCGCGGTGACGCCCTCCCGGGTCCAGCCGGTGGCCATGTCCGCGGCGTTGTCCAGCGTGATCTCGCCGACGCGGATGGGCGGCAGGCCCCGCAATCGCGCCGCCCGCGCGACGCCTTCGAACCAGTAGTCCCCCAGGACGCGCCATTTGGCGATCCCGGTGTAGGCGAAAGCGATCTGCCGGTGACCGCGCGACAGGAGATGGTCAACCCGCATCTCGCCAACCGATAGGTGTGGGCATCGGAGCGCGGGGAGCGTCCCGATCTCGATGTACGGAATGCCCGCCTCCTTCACGGCCGTTCGGGCGGCTCCGCTCAGCGGGAACAGGCTCGTGACGGCGACGGGGTCGAGGTTCTCGATCGCATCGACGACATGTTGATCGTCCTCGGTCTCGAAGATCTGTACCTGCAGCAAGCCCATGCGGGCGAATTCTGTGGTCATCCGGCTGCCGGCTTGCATCGGCATTTCGCCCACCGCCACGTGCGGTATCACGTACAGGACGACACCGCTCTTGCCGCGCGCGAGATTGCGGGCGGCAAGGTTGGGTCGATAACCCAGTAGCTTCGCGGCGCGCTGAACCGCCTCCCGTGTTTCCGCCGAGATCCTGCGGCCCTCGGCGTCGTTAAGTACGTAACTCACGGTCGCGGTCGACACGCTGGCCAATCGAGCCACATCAGCGGTGGTGGGCCGCACGGCTTTGTTGGTACTCAACTGCACCACCTTTCGGGCCGGGCCATGCCTCATGGTGGCACGCGATAGCGATCCGGAGCGCCAGAGCGGCGAATGCGAGGGTTCGCGATATGGACTAATAGTCCGTAAAGAAACGCGATACACCATCGACCGTCCAGACCACTGCCGTTTGCGCCCGCATATCGCAACCGTTGGCAGCCAGTGTTTTAAAGGTGCCACAGCAGGTAATCGCGCCCTGTTCCTACCATTGACTACGTGACTGAAATCATTGTCTACTAGTCAGCATATCGTGACGCTAGGAGCGCGGCATGAACAAGGACGACCTGATCCTGATCAGCGTGGATGACCACATCGCCGAGCCGGCCGACATGTTCGACGTGCATGTCCCCGCCAAGTACAAGGACCTCGCCCCCCGGGTGGTCATCGAGCCGGACGGCGTCCAGCAGTGGTACTACGGCGAAGTTCGCGGGCGGAACATGGGACTGAACGCCGTTGCCGGCAAACCCCGTGAGATGTACAACGTCGACGCCACCAGCTACGACGAGATGCGCCCGGGGTGCTTCAACGTCGACGAGCGGATCCGCGATATGAACGCGGGCGGCCAGCTGGCGGGTTTGAACTTCCCGAACTTCACCGGCTTCTCCGGCCAGGTCCTCAACCAAGGCCCCGACCCCGACGTCAATCTGGTGATGATCAAGGCCTACAACGACTGGCACATCGACGAGTGGTGTGCGGCGTACCCGGGCCGGTTCATTCCGTGCGGCATCCTGCCACTCTTCGACGTGGCCGAAGCGGCCAAGGAAGTCAAACGCCTTGCGGACAAGGGTTGCCACGCGGTGACCTTCTCGGAGAACCCAGAGGCGTTGCAGATGCCCAGCATCCACACCAAGCACTGGTATCCGCTCTTCGAGGCCGTGTGCGAGAACAACACGGTGCTGTGCACCCATGTCGGCTCGGCGTCGCGATCTCCCCAGGTGTCCATGGACGCACCGCCGAGCGTGATGATGACGGCGTCGTCGATGATGAGCATGTTCACGTTCACGGAGCTGATCTGGGCCGAGTTCTACGCCGACTTCCCGCAGATCAAGTTCTCGCTCACCGAGGGCGACGTCGGCTGGATGCCGTACTTCCTTTGGCGCGCCGAGCATGTCTACAACCGGCACTCGGGTTGGACGCTGGCCACGTTCCCGCCCGGCTATAGCGGACCCGCCGACGTGTTCAAGCGGCACTTCTACACCTGCTTCATCAGCGACAAAGTCGGCGTGCAGAACATGGGCTGGTTCAACGAGGACATGTTGTGCTGGGAATCGGACTTCCCGCACTCGGACAGCAACTGGCCCTTTGCTCCGGAAGACGTCATCGAGACCATGGGCCATCTCGACGACGCCGTCATCAACAAGATCACCCACGAAAACGCCATGGCCGCATACTCTTTCGACCCGTTTCAGTCCATCCCCAAGGAGCACGCCCGGGCCGGCTACCTACGCGCCCAGGCCGGCGACGTCGACGTGGTCACCCGTGTCGGCCACCACGCCAGCCAGCGTGACCTGGACACCTGGACCCAAATGACGCAAGCCGGTCTGCAGGCACTGGCGCAAGGACAGGCGCCGCCGACGGTCGAGATCACCGGCATCGCCGGGCGCGCCACCACACTGGGCAACTGAGCGTGACAGCCCAGGCGCCGTTCGCCGACTGGCGTGTGCTGGAATTGTCCAACGGCGTCGCGGTTTCCTACTGCGGCAAGATGTTGACCGACGCGGGTGCCGACGTCGTGAAAATCGAATCCGTGCAAGGTGATTCGGTGCGCGGCTGGTCGGCCGGAGGGCCGGCCGGGGCTCTGTTCAGCTACTTGGCTGCCGGCAAGAAGTCGGTGGTCAATCACGATCACGCGGAAATCGCGGCGTTACTGGCCGGCGCCGACATCGTGCTCACCGACCTGACCGACGGCTGGACCCTCGCGGACATCACGGCTCACACCGGCCCGTCGGCGGTAGTCGTGGCCGTGACGCCGTTCGGAACGACGGGTCCTTACGTCGACGACCACGTCGTCGCCAACGAGTTCATTCTGCAGGCATTGTGCGGCTCGATCGGCAGCCGGGGATGGCCCGGCGACGAGCCGGTGCAGGCGGGCGGACGGCTCGGCGAATGGCTGGCCGGCACATTTGCCGCGGCGGTCGCCGCCGCGACGGCGCGACGGGCCTTCCGGGATGGGCGCGGCGAGATCGTCGACATCTCGACGTACGAGGCGATGGCGATCGCGATGGGTGGCCTCTCCGCGATGTCGGCCAGCGTTTTGGGCGCGGATTCGGGTGTGTACCAACGCAGTCTGGAGTTGCCATCCATCGTGCCCACCGCGGACGGGATGGTGGGCTTCTGCACCATCACCGCGCAACAGTTCCAAGACTTTCTGGTAATGATCGACCGCGCCGATCTGCTCGACGACGCCGAGCTGGCATCGTTCCCCGGGCGGGTCGAGCGCCGCGACGAGTTCCTCGAGATGGTCACACATTGGACGGAAACCCGCACCACGCAGGAGATCATCGATGTCGCGGTGGCATTCCGGATCCCGGTGGCCCCCATCGGCGCCCCTGCCACGCTGCCCAAAGTCGACCACTTCGTACAACGCGGCGTGTTCGTCGAATCGGAGCTTGGGGTGCTGCAGCCGCGGGTGCCGTATCGCAGCGACGCCATCCTGACCAGGCCGCCCGGACGGCCTCCGGCACTGGGTGCCGACAACGGCCGAATCCATTGGGCACCACGACCCGAGCGGCCGGAACATGCCGACGCTGACGGGCTTCCATTGTCCGACATACGGGTAACCGACTTCACCGCGTTTTGGGCTGGGCCGGTTGTCACCCAATTTCTCGGCGCGCTCGGCGCCGATGTGATCAAGCTCGAGGGGGTTCGCCGCCCGGACGGCATGCGGTTCTCCGCGGGCCGGCCGCTTGACTGGGACCAGTGGTGGGAATGGGGCCCGGTGTTCTTGTGCAGCAACAACAACAAGCGCGGCATCAGCGTCGAACTGAGTACCGACGCCGGGCGGGCCATCGCGTTAGAGCTCATTGCCGCGAGCGATCTCGTGCTCGAGAACTTCTCAACGCGGGTGATGGGCAATTTTGGCTTGGAATGGGATGCGGTGACGGCCGCCAACCCGCGCGCCATCATGGTCCGAATGCCGGCGTTTGGACTCGACGGCCCGTGGCGCGACCGCGTCGGCTTCGCGCAGACGATGGAGCAGGCGACCGGAATGGCGTGGATGACCGGACATGCCGACGGCCCACCGGTGATTCCGCGCGGGGTTTGCGACCCGATGGCGGGGCTGCATGCCGCCTTCGCCGCCGTCGCGGCGTTGGTGATCCGCGACCGCGGTGGGGCCGGAATGCATGTCGAATCGACCATGGTCGAGTCGGTACTGAACGTGGCCGCCGAGATGCTGGTGGAGCACTCGCGCAACGGAATCGAGCTGCGCCGCAATGGAAATCGAGGTCCCGGCGCGAGCCCTCAGGGGGTTTATCCCTGTCGGGGCGACGACGAGTGGGTGGCGCTCGCCGCGACGGACGACGGCGCTCGTGTCTCGTTGGCGAGCCTCATCGCCCGATCCGACCTAGGCGCCGACGAAGCGGCGTGGCGACAGCGCGCCGACGAAATCGACAAGCTGATCACCGGTTGGACCGCGCGGCGATCGGTTTCCGAGGCAGTCGATGCGCTGCGCGCCGAAGGGGTGGCGGCGGCACGCGTCACGGCACCCCCGGCGCTGCTGAGCGACCCGCAATTGCTGGCTCGGGGCTTCTGGGAGACGGTCGATCACCCCGTTGCCGGTTCCTTCCTGTGCACCGGAATGCCCTTCGCATTCGTCGGCAAGCCACGGCGCTGGATACATCGGGCGCCGCCGTTGTACGGCGAGCACACCGACGAAGTGTTGACCGGCATTCTCGGTCGCTCCCAACAGGATTTGGGCGAATTGCGCGCCGCGGGGGTCACCAGCACACGGCCGGCGGGATTGTGACATGGCGGTCACGCTGTGTGTGCTGCCGCGCGCCGGCGAGCTGTGCGCCCCGATCCGATTCCTGGTGCGTCAGGATTCCGTGGTGATGGAGCTGACCGCCCGGCACCGGATCATCGGCGTTGCGTGGGACGAGGGCGAACGTGCGGTGGCGATGATCGTCGAGATCACCGATCCCGAGATGGCACGGCCGATAGACGTGCGCATCGACGTGGTCGAGGCGGGTGCGGGGCGCGACGACGCGCGGACCACGACGATCGGGTCCATCGACCGTGACGGGCGAAAGTACGACGTCGTGGGAACGTATCTGGGGGTTGTCGCGGATGAGAACTAGCCCGACGAAGCGCACCACTAGAACCGCCGCCATCGTCGGGGTGCACAACACTCCGCAGGGGCGCCGCCTCGATGGTGAAACGTCGCGGGGCCTGGCGCTCCAGGCCGTCCTGGGCGCACTCGCCGATGCCGGCCTGGGCCTCGACGACGTGGACGGAATCAGCGCGGGCGCGCTATCCACCGCATTGATCTACGACTTGCGCCTTGGCCCGGCCTGGAACGGGCTGGGTTTCGGGGTCGGCATGATCACCGAGGCGGCCACCGCAATCGAGCACGGCATGGCCGATGTCGTGGTGCTGGTCGCCGCTCAAGCGGGTGAATACCGCGATCATGAGGCCACGGCGCCGTGGACGCGGCCCGAGAACGAATTCGTCACGCCCTGGGGAATGTTCACCACCGCGGAGTTCGCCCTCATCGCCCGGCGCCACATGCACGTCTACGGCACTACGCGCGAACAACTTTCGATCGTTGCGGCGACGATTCGCAACAACGGATCGCGAAATCCCGATGCCGTCTATTACCAACGCGGACCGTTCACGCCGGACGACATCACCGCGTCGCGCCCGATCGCCGACCCGTTTCATCTCCTCGACTGCGCCACCACGTCCGAAGGCGGGTGCGCGCTGGTAGTGGCGAACCTGGAGAAAGTGCTGGACAAAGCGGACGTCGCGAGCCGACCGATCTACGTGTTGGGCAGCGGCGCGGACTTTTACGGCCCCTCGTATCAGCACCCGCCTGCCTGGGATCTCGTCGGTCGACGCGGGGATCGCGTCAACGGCGCGGTCGGCGGGCGCGCGGCCGAGCGCGCGTTCAGCCACGCCGGACTGCGGCGCGAGGATGTCGACGTGCTGGAACTCTACGACCCGTTCTCCTTCGAAATCATCCGCCAGCTAGAGGCTTTCGGATTCTGCGGCGAGGGCGAGGGCGGACCGTTCGTCGCCGCCGGTCACGTGGCGATCGACGGCAGCCATCCGATCACGACCGATGGAGGAACGATGTCCTTCAGCCACGCGGGCGCCAATCCGCAAATGATGCAGCGGGCCATTCGAGCCGTTCAACAATTGCGCGGCCAGGCGGGCGACCTCCAGGTGCCCGACGCGCATATTGCGTTGTGCAGCAACGGCGGAGCTGGAGCGTTGTTCACCACGGTGCTCATCCTCGGAGACGAACCGCGATGACCCTTTCGCCTTCCGACCCGTTGCGACCCCAGACCGGCCCGGTGCCGCATGCGAGCAGTCAGGTCAGTGTCCCGTTCTGGGAAGGATGCCGATCGGAGGAGCTGCGCTACCAACGCTGTGAGGCCTGCGGCGCATCGAATTTCCCACCGACCGAGCACTGCCGCCAATGCCTTTCGGCCGAATTGCGTTGGAAGCAGAGCAGCGGGCGCGGCGAGATATACAGCTGGACGGTGGTGCATCGGCCGGTGACCGCGGAGTTCCGGCCGCCCTATGCGCCGGCGATCGTCACCCTGGACGAGGGTTACCAGATGCTGACCAACATCGTCGGTGTGTCGCCGGACGACCTGGCGATCGGCATGCGCGTGCGGGTGCAATTCCATGCCGTGGGTGACGACGTGACCCTGCCGTACTTCACCGGCCAGAAATAGACGGCCGTGAGCCCCGCGCGCACCAGCAACGGCCTGCCGGTAACGGCCTACCTCGTTCTGGGAGTGCTGGCGGCCAACGACGAGCGACTCACCGCCGGTGAAATCAAGATGCGCGCGGAGCTGTCGGTCGGCCACTTCTATTGGTCGCCATCGGTGAGTCACGTACGGCGGGAACTGAATCGGTTGTTGGAGCGGGGGATGGTCGGCGAGATCGGCGCCCAATCCGGCAAGCGCGCCATCACGCTGTACGAGACCACGGACTCGGGGCGAGACGCATTGCGTCGCTGGGTCCAACACTTTCCGGGTCAGGATCAGGTCGTCATCAAGCACCCCGTCATCCTCAAGACATGGCTTGCTCGCGGCGATGACCCAGAACACGTCATCGATACGTTGGACCGGCATCTCGAGGCGACTCGGGCTCGGCTGGACGAGGCGCTGTGGTCGCGACAGCGTTCCCGTGAACTCGGCATAAGTGATGATCCGGACCAGCGTTTCTCCTTCGCCGTCCTCGACTACGCGATCCGCGGTTTGTACGCGGAGATCTCCAACATTGCGCAGCTGCGCGACGAAATCGCCGGGGGCACAAGCAGAGATCCCGTCAAGCGGGTGCGACGGGCGAAGGGGCAGATCCGCCGCCGGGTACCGAGGGACCCGACTTAGGCGCACTGCAGCGATAGGCGGTGCCGCGTGGTTCACGCTCCCAAAGAGTTTCGCCCTCGCCGACGGCCACTCCTTGGGCGATGAGGTGGCGCTTGAGCACCTTGTGGGTGGCGGTGCTGGGAAGGTCGGTTGCGGTGCGGACGTATCGTGGTCGCGCCTTGGGCGACAGGTCGGGCTGTGCGTCGAGAAAGGCTTCGAATTCATCGGGGTCGAGGGTGGAGCCCTCGTTGAGGACGACCGCGGCCATCAACTGGTCGCCGACGCGTTCGTCTGGGACGGCGTACACCGCGACGCGGTTGATGGCGCTGTGGCGCAACAGGATCCGCTCGATTGGCGCCGCGGCCAGATTCTCGCCGTCGACCCGCATCCAGTCGGCGGTGCGGCCGGCGAGGTAGATCCAGCCGTCGGAATCTCGGTAGGCGAGGTCTCCGGACCAGTACATGCCGTGGCGCATGCGCTCCGCGTTGGCCTCGGGATCGTTGTAGTAGCCGGTGA
>Ga0318532_10000133_pt1 | contig 12383 bp, 14 predicted proteins | sample GRESIP053b4f26_FD_203659 | JGI IMG/M metagenome (GOLD analysis project Ga0318532, IMG submission 203659) | Tropical soil microbial communities from Luquillo Experimental Forest, Puerto Rico - GRE.SIPMG.053b4f26 | ecosystem: Environmental > Terrestrial > Soil > Tropical forest > Bulk soil...
TGCACCTTTGTCAAGACAGGATTCGGATGATGTCAGCCAGCACTGAATTAAAGCCGGAGGACTGCAATTGTTTTGTGGTCCGCTCTGCGGCCCGGCATGTGACGCAGCTCTACGACCAGTTCCTGACGCCGGTCGGCCTACATGTGACGCAGTTTTCGATTTTGGCAAAGCTGAAAAGGCTCGGCCCAATGACCATCAACGCCTTGGCCAAGGAAATGGTCATGGACCGGACTACGCTCGGCCGCAACGTTCAACCTCTTGAGCGCGATGGCCTGATCAAAATCGAAGCATCCGCGACCGACGGCCGCGCCAAGGAGCTGCATCTGACCAAAGCGGGCGAAAAGCGCCTCGTCGCTGGCCGCGAGGCTTGGGAGCAGGCGCAGGCTCGCTTCGAAAGTCGCTTCGGCGCCAAGCGCACCGCGGACTTTCGCGCCATGCTGCGCGCCGTGGTCGCGAGCGATTTCGCCGCCGGATTGAATAACTAGCCGCTGCTCCCGCGGGGAGCGCGGTCGTTGTGTTGGTAAAAAGGTGCATATACGCCTAGTTTGATGGGAGTGCATCATGAACGCACTGACAAAATGGACCGAAACTACTGGCACGGAACAATTGCAGTTTCTGGAGCACGCAGCGCCGGAGCAGCCGCGCTATGACCCGCGGACTCGCGCGCTGATCGAAGGCCCAATCGCGGCGACCCTCATCCGGCTCGCCGCCCCCAATGTTCTGGTCATGCTGGCGCAGACCTCGGTGGGACTGGTCGAGACTTATTTTGTCGGCAAGCTTGGCACCGATGCGCTCGCCGGAGTGGCGCTGGTCTTCCCGGTAGTGATGCTGATGCAGATGATGTCGGCTGGCGCGATGGGCGGCGGCATGTCGTCGGCGATCGCGCGCGCTCTCGGCGGCGGCCGGCGCGCCGATGCCAATGCCCTGGCGCTGCACGCAGTCATCATCGGCCTCCTTTTCGGTCTGATCTTTACTATCGCAGTGCTGCTCGGCGGCGACCGGCTTTACGCGGCGATGGGCGGCAGCGGCGGCTCGCTTGCCGCGGCGAATACTTATTCCATCGTGATTTTTTCCGGCGCCGTTCTGGTGTGGCTGTTCAATTCGCTGGCGAACGTGATTCGCGGCACCGGCAATATGGCCGTGCCCGCTTTTGTCACATGCGCGGGCGTCGCCGTCCTCATTCCGCTATCGCCGTGCCTGATTTTCGGGCTCGGCCCGTTGCCGCGACTTGGCGTCGCCGGCGGCGCCGCCGCGGTGCTCATCTATTACGCGGCCGGCAGCGCCGCCTTTGCCTTCTATCTTCGTTCTGGACGAAGCGTCCTGCGCCTGACGCTCATCGGCGTCCGCTTACGCTGGCCGCTGTTCGCCGACATTCTGCGCGTCGGTGCGGTTGCGGCGCTCATCACCGTCGGGACCAATCTCACCATCGTAATTGCGACCGCGCTGGTCGGCGCGCTCGGGCCCGCCGCGATCGCCGGCTATGGCGTCGGGACGCGGCTTGAATATCTGCTGATTCCGTTGGTGTTTGGATTGGGCGGTCCGCTCGTCGCTATGGTTGGCACCAATATCGGCGCGCATCGTCCCGAACGCGCCTTGCGCGTGGCCTGGATCGGCGCGGGCATCGCCGCGGGCTTCTGCGAAGTGATCGGGCTTGGCGCCGCGACGGCGCCGCGCGCCTGGCTGTCGCTGTTCGATACCGCGCCCGAAATGATCGATACCGGTACGCGCTACCTGCAGGTGGTCGGCCCCGCCTATGGTTTGTTCGGGCTCGGCATGGCGCTTTATTTCGCCTCGCAAGGCGCCGGCCGACTGCTATGGCCGCTCCTTGCCAATTTGACGCGGCTCGTGATCGCGGCAGGCGGCGGCTATCTTGCCTTGCGCTTGGGCGGCAGCCTGACCGGCGTATTCGTCGCTTTAGCGGTAGCGCTTTGCGCGTTTGGCCTCATTAATGCGGCAGCAATTGCTGGCGGCTCGTGGTTCGACAAGCCGCAGCGCGCACGCCTGCCGGCGTCAGCCGATGCTCCACCGGTCGGGTTGCGGACGGCGCCATGAATGACGGAGACATCGGATCGGTGATGCAGCGCTCAAGGATTGCGGGACGACGCATCGTACCCGCTTAAACTAACCTACTGGAAGAGGTTCCCTTAGCGCTCGCCATGTCCGCTTTGGGTCATTAGCGGACATTTGGCTAAGCCCGGCTCATGTCCGCTTTACCCCCAAAGGGCTGACTAGGTGTTTTTTCAATTGGTTATGTCGAGGTTAGACACTTTTCTGTCCGATGTTTTGTTATGTAATTTGCGCCGAGTGTCTAACCTCATTTCACCTTGCGCTTATTCGCCGCCGAGTTGCGAGACGCTATTCTCGCCGTCGAATTTGCCAGAGGCATTTATTGTACTGATTCCAGTCGAACACGATCCCAAAGATTTTAGCACGCAGACGCGCGGAGTGTGCTCTGAGTGCAGCAACAACGATAACAGATGGAAAGTCGATAATGGGTCGACAGCTCGACCAGGTGACAAGCTTCATTGAGTTGACGATCAGGCGGCGGGAAGCGGCGCGTTGTTAGGTGTTTAGTTCCAGGCATTGCAAAATTGTAAGCCAGCTATTCTGATCTGTCGGGCAACAATCATTTGGTTCCCACATTGGCAGTCTGAGGGGCACCGAATGTATGGTGCCCGCAATGCGAACTCATAACAGAAAGGACGACCCGTCCGATTGGCGACTGACAATGGACCAGATTGGGCGGGAACTTCGCAAAGCTCTCCGACATCCGAAACGGATGCCGCGGCGATTACGCGCCCTTGTCACGCGGTTAAGAAACCCATCGCTGACAAAGATGGTGCGCACTCAATCCCGCGAGAGGAGACACTAATACATACTACATCCGTCCGGCGAGCTTCGGCTTGTCGCGGCCAGTCCGTGGCGAAAAGTGACCACGTTCCACTTTGTGATCTTTGCGGCAGATCAAACTAACTCTGCGAATCGGAATGCAGCTTACGCGAAAACCGGACGGCGTGGGGCGGCCGACATGGATGCAACTGTTTATGATCTTGTTTTCATTTACCTCATTGGTGGCGCACTAGTGTTTTGTATGTACGCTTTTTTTAGGGGCATCAATATTTGACGCCCACAAAGGCGGCGGGAAGCGACAGGCGGGCCTTATTACCCAAATTCCTTGATCGCGGCCAAATGTAACGCGGTCGGATTTTTTAAACCGCTCTTTGCTAATTCGATGATTTTTTCGGCAACTAATTGGGTCATGGCGTCGTCCCGATTGCTCAACCCGAGCGCCTCGCACGTCATAACTAAGGCATTTGTCACAGCTTGAACGGTTTCGGAATCGAACGCCTGGCCCTGCAAGAGCGGTGTGATCGGCGCGCTCGCTTTACGATTAGCCTCGTTGGTGAAATCCGTTAGTCGCTCGCCTAACTCAAAATTCCGCGCTAGACCCAACCACCGTTTTTCCAAATTCAAATAGTCTTGTTTCAATCGAGAGCCATCCGGTTGTTCGGCGGCTTCCCGCGCACAATCCTCCGCGTGCTGCAAACACTCGCGGATTTGCTCACTTAAATTGTTCAGCACAACACGACCGTCCGCCCTCATGCGGCTTTTACAGGCCGTGACCCAAACCTTCTGCCGTTGTGGGGAGTTTGGAAAGCAAAATCGTCGCTGCGGTGCAGTAAGCATGTTGGTTGCGGGGACTAGTCCGAACGATCGCCAACCGAGCCGAAGATCGCGCAGCAAGCGACGGTGCCAAAAGCGGACATTCGTCATCGCGGTTAGACGCCCGCTTAGTGCCGAACGCAGGGATTCCGAAAGACGCACACACTGTCGCAGCCGGTTCCGCTAAAAAACGCTTGAGGCATAAGAAACCGAAACCACTATATGTGATTTATGAGTAAGAACCTGCTTAACATGTTTAGCAGGTTTCGACCGTTTAGATGGCTTATCGAGCCATTACAACTTTGAGTTTCGCGGAGGTTTCGCTTTGGGGCTTGGCCGAGCTGAGCGTTTGCAGATCATGCTGACCGAGGACGAACTGACAGCGGTAGATGAGTGGCGGTTCACTAGACGAATGCCGACCCGAGCGTCTGCTATCCGCGAGCTGCTTAAGCGCGGGCTCGTAGCCGACGGTTTCATGCTTGCCGATAAACGGGTGAAGTCGAAGGATTTCGGGCTTCTGTCGAAACGGAAGGGCAAGTCAGTCAAACGAACCTGAACTGCGTTATAGCTACAACGGAAAGGCGGTATAGGAGCGTGCCATGAGTGACCCGACCATGCGGTACTGTTACGTGGAAACCCTTTTTGCGCAGATCGCGGCACCGCCGCTTCTTTACATTCTGAGCCGACCTCCTCCCTTCTAAGCCCGTACATCGAAGCCTCTGAGCAACCGCCTTTCCTGCGAGGGTTGAGAGGAGTACGAGCCATGAATACAACCGGAGGAGTGCCCGTAGGTCGATGGAGCAATCGGCTCCTGAGAACCTTGCCGCGCGAACCCTCGGCACTGCTTGAGCAAGACTTGAGGCAAGTCTCGCTGACTCAAGGCCGGGTGTGCTTTGAGGCCGGCAAAGCAATCGATCAAGTCTACTTTCCCTTGACCGGAATGATCTCGCTCCTTGTCGCTACGGGAGACGGCGAGATGGTCGAGACCGGGACGATTGGTTGCGAGGGTGCGGCGGGATTGCAATGTGGCCTCGGCGAAAGTTACTCATACGGCCTCGCCACTGTGCAAATCCCCGGAAATTTCGCAACGATAACGGCCAAGCGGTTCAGGGAGGTCGCCAGTAGTAGTTTACCAATCAGGGATCTGATTTACCGTTACACCGAGATCTTGTGGTCAGAGGCGCAGCAGAGTGCTGCTTGCAATGCCGTTCACGCCGGTTCAGCTCGTCTATGCCGGTGGCTGTTGCGAACGGCCGACTGCATCGACAGCAATGTCATACTGCTGACGCAAGAGTATCTGGCTGACATGCTCGGCGTGCGACGAACGACGGTCACCCTGCTTGCGCAGGAACTTCAGAGTCGAGGCGCCATCAGGTACACGCGCGGCAGGATACATATTCTTGATCGTGGGGCGCTCGAAGCCCGTGCCTGCGAATGCTACCAGGCCATCAAACAAAAAAACCTTTTACTCGACATCGGAGTCAACGCGCATTCCGGGTAAGCGGGATTTCCCCAATGCCGATGTATTATTTTCATTTACGTGACGACCAGACGGTACCCGACGTTGACGGTACGGACCTGTTGAATGCCTCCGAGGCGCGCGACCATGCTATCGGCGTGGCGCGAGAGCTAATGTTCAGAAGCGAGGGAATGTTGGATCACAATTGGGCACTGTGGAAAATGTCCGTTCATGATAACGAAGGGAACGAGCTTTTTTCCTTTAGACTAACGGGACCGACTGATAATGAATAGCGAGCAGCCGAGCGTGCCAGTTTCGCAGCGTCGCAAATACGTAGCTGAAGGGCCAGATGACACGCTGCATGAAATCAGCACCCTCCTGATTCAGGAGGGCAATCTCGATCCCGTCTATAACCGTATGCTCGACGCCGCCATGAGTGTGATGTCGTCCGACATGGCAAGCATGCAGTTGCTCGATCCTGAACGTAACCAACTCCGGTTACTCGCCTGGAAGGGATTTCATCCGCAATCAGCCGTCTTCTGGAAATGGGTTTATCTCGATTCCGCCAGCACTTGTGGGTTAGCGTTGTTCGCGGGGAGTCGCGTGGTGGTACCGGACGTTGAGACCTGTGATTTCATGGCAGGCACGGCCGATCTTGATGAGTATCGTCGATCAAAGATTCGGGCTGTGCAAAGCACGCCACTTGTCTCGCGTTCCTGCCAGCTACTAGGCATGATTTCGACTCACTGGCGCGAGCCGCATCAATCCACGGAGCGTGCGCTATGGCGAATGGATGTGCTTGCCCGACAAGCTGCGGACCTTCTTGAACGCGACAGGACCGAAGCCGTACTGGCGTTGCGAAATGATGCTGAGACGGTGTTAGCCAATACGCCATTTCTGTTCACTCGTTGCAGTTCGGATCTCAGGTATCTTTTCGTAAGCGAAGCCTACGCGAAAATGACAGGCCACCGTCCTGAAGAGGTGGTCGGGAAAAAAATCGTCGAGGTCATGGGGAAGACGGGCTTCAACACCATCTTGCCTCATGTCAAAGCCGTCTTGTCGGGGCACCGCGTAGAATACGAAACAGAGGTACATTTCAAGGATGTCGGACCTCGTCTGCTGCACGTTATCTACACGCCCGACAAAGATCCGCTCGGCCAGGTAGACGGTTGGATCGCCTCGATCCTCGACATTACCGCGCGCAAGCAGACCGAAGCTGCGCTTCGCGAAAGTGAACAGCGATTGCGCTGGCTGGCATCCATCATCGAGTCCAGTGACGATGTGATTGTAAGCAAGAACCTCGCCGGCACAATCACAAGCTGGAATAGGGGTGCGGAGCGGGTCTTTGGCTACACTGCCGAAGAGGCGATTGGTCAGCCCATCACAATCGTGATCCCCGAAGACCGGCAAAGTGAAGAGCATGAAATTCTAACACGCATCAGACGAGGCGAGCCTATCGACCATTTCGAGACTGTTAGGCAACGCAAGGATGGCAGCTTGATCGCTGTTTCATTGACCATTTCTCCGGTCAGAGACGCCGAAGGGAAGATTGTCGGCGCATCGAAGATCGCGAGGGATATTACTGAGCAAAAGCGCAGTCAGGAGCAGATCACCACCCTGGCCCGGGAAGCAGAACACCGCAGCAAGAACTTGCTTGCGAACGTACAGGCTATGGTCAATCTTTCGCAGGCTGACGCGGTCGAAGACCTAAAAAAGGCAATCGAGGGGCGGATTCAGGCTCTTGCGAATGTTCACTCGCTGTTTGTCGCGACGCGCTGGATCGGCGCCGAACTATCGGCAATCGCCAAACAGGAGCTTGCGCCGTACTCGGCGACCGGGGAAAAACGGGTGCGAATAGACGGGCCGCAAGTCTTGTTGGAGCCTAACGCTGCACAAGCCATCGCCGTAATTTTGCACGAACTAGCGACCAACGCTGTCAAATATGGAGCTTTGTCCGAGGCCGACGGCCAGATCGAGTTGATATGGTCTCACGAGGCTGACGGCCAGTTAAACCTGCGCTGGTCGGAAACCGGCGGTCCGGCGGTGAAGGCACCAACGCGCAAGGGCTTTGGCGGGCGGATCATGGAACAAATGATCGGGCAGCTTAAAGGCAAGACCCGATTTGATTGGAACTCCGAGGGGCTCGTCTGTGAGATCACGCTTCGGGTGTGAGGAGGCAATCACATAAGCGATGGTCCTACTGATTATGGAGTGGGTTCAAATGCCACCTCTATCGAGCCATGAGTGCTCGAAGTGTTCAATTTCGTCTGCTAGCTCTTGCCAGCAGCGCATGAGTTCCAAATAAGTCTCTTTGGTTTCCGGATCTCGAGTTTTTTGCGCCGCAATGAACAATTCGATGGCTTTGACCCGGAACCGCTCGGGTCGAGTCGTCATCCAAGACAACGAGGAAAAATTTTGGACGTTCCAGTCGTCTGTGCCTTGATGTCCGCTTTTGGCACAAAGCGGACATCCCACGACTGAGTTCCGATGTCTGCTATTGGAGGTAAAGCGGACGTTCGGGTATCGCTAGAATTTGATTGAGATCAATTGCGGAAGGGACCGAGTTGTTGCAACGTTGACTGAAAGAGCGAAATAAGTGGGAAGCTATCATTCCTGGGGGTAGGCCGCAAAGCTCAACCAGGAGATACGAAAATGTTCAGCAAGACCCAAATTGCGCTTTCCGCCGCAATGGTTCTCAGCATCGGCTTTCCGGCATCGGCCGCGCCCAAGCATCATCGCGTTTACAATATGGTCCCCGCAGCTCAATCCGACCAAATTCCAGTCTTGGATGTGAACCCGGTCTGTCACGGAATTGCGACGCAGGGGGAGTTAGAAGAAGGTCTTCGGCAGACCAGTTTTCAGCAATGCGTGCAAAGTGAGCAAGCCACTCGCGACGAGATAAAGAAAGAATGGTCCACTTTTTCGGCATCCGACAAGAGTCATTGCGTTGCCTTGGCTAAGACAGGAGGAGAAGCGAGTTACACCGAGCTGATCACCTGCATGGAAATGGCACGCGATGTGCGAAAGTTACACGCGGATCAACAAAAAAGATCTGATACCTCGTCCGCACCCGTCCCAGAGGGGCTTCTGGCACCAGCCAACGGCGCAATAATAGTCTCACTGCCAGATCCGCGAGGAGCGAACGCGGCTGACCGCTCGCGCAAGAGCATCTTTACAAGTATCGCTCAGGCTGGCGACCGCAGACCGCAGGCAGGCCCGAAACCGTCCCCCTACATGCTCGACGCCCGCACACTGTTGCCGAAGGTGGGCGCTGCACTCTTCGCCGAGCGACCGGCGAACCTCAGCGAACTTAGCAAGCGTCTTTAGGCATGGAAATGAGACATCGCGGATGTGCTCCCTCATGCAGGCCCGGAGCCTGTTGTTTCCCGGTTGAACACCTGGGCACAGCCTCCTGAGGTCGGCTAGGCAATGCCCAACCGCCAACCTTTCTTGCGCCGTCGCATTTGATGACCACACCATCAAGATGGCGCCAATCATCAGAACAATCTTCACCACGGAAGGTCCTCCCGCCGCCAAATATCCGGCAGCGAAGAAACTTATCGGCTTCGTGACGGTTTGAGAATTGAGCTAAATCAAATAGGCGACACTCGCGCGCACCACTTAGCAGACATCATGCAGCTGACCGCTTTTGGGGATAAAGCGGACATAGTCCGCAGTGGCTGAGCATACCTTCAAAAGTTCACTACGAATTTGCGAGGGGGTTTGCCCCGCAGGCGTTACAAGCCTAATTAAGAGCGGAGCGCTTAGCGGCAGGGAGCCGCTTCATGAGCGACTTGGCGCATTTGAAAATCTGGGACGATCCGGCGATCCGCGATAGCCTGTCGTGGTATCTAGAGGTCGCTGCAAACCGACGGCCGGCCAAATGCCGGATTGCTTCGACGCTTGCCACACATATTGACCCTGCAGCATCCAGCGAGGCGGCACTCTGGGCCGAGCTTGACCGCCTGACACCGATATTCGTCAGACGCTGGCAGGCGATCCGGGCAGGCGCCTCGTTGCCGGCAACAGCGGATGGGTCGAGCCTGCTGGAACTATGCCGCGAGCTTGCCTATCGCATGCTCGCCCACTGCAATTTCTGCCCGTGGAATTGCCGCGTCGACCGCGTGGCGGGTGCCAAATTCGGCGCCTGCAAACTCGCCTCGGCTTCGCGGGTCAGCTCGTATTTCCACCACACTGGCGAGGAGCTGTTCTACCGCGGCACGGAAGCCTCGGGCACAATCTTCTTCACCTCCTGCAACATGCGGTGTGCATTTTGCCAGAATGGCGACATCTCGACTGACAAGGACAACGGCGAGGAGACAGACCCGCGCACGCTCGCGGCGATGGGCGTGGACACTGCGCCGCGAAGGTTGTCACAACATCAATTGGGTAGGCGGCGAAGTGGTTATCCACTTGCATGCCATCGTCGATGCGATCGCCCTGTTGGGCCGCGACTTCACGCCCACGCAGGCAGAGCTTAAGCGGGTGCGTAGAACCAAAGCCGACCGTTTGTTCTGGTTCGACGAAGTGCCTGGCAAGGCTCTCTATGAGGGCAAGTTCAATGCGCCGATGCTGTGGAATAGCAACTTCTTTATAACGCTCGAAAGTATGAAGATTCTCCGCGTCCTTACCGACGTCTGGCTGCCCGACTTCAAATTCGGGCCCGGCCGGTGCGCAATGGCGCTAACGAAGACGCCCTGGTACTGGGAGACGGTAACCAGAAACCTCGCACTCATCGCCGAATGGAGCGAGGATTTTTCGATCCGGCATTTGGTGATGCCCAATCATGTCGAGTGCTGTACCTACCCGGTGTTGGAATGGATTGCCGAGCACATGCCTGCAGTGCCAGTGTTCCATCCCGATAATTTCTGCGATTCAGCGAGCGCCAAGTATCGAGACAGATACGCCGAAATCGCCCGTCGCCCGTCACGCACCGAACTGAATATGTCTTGGCGTCGCGCGCGCGAATTGGGCCTGAAATTCGAATCTACGACTTTCGAGCGCGCCACAACGCACTGGGCATAATTGCGCTGCTCCAAATGTGATGAAAATGCCTAGGATCGGATGTCGGCTTCGGGGGAACAGTGGACTGGGCGTAGGGTTGCGCTGAGCAGCCACGTACCTGCCCATCTGGCGAGTAGGCGGAACGTCAAAGCTTTCACATACGTGGGGGCCTGAGAATATCGGAGTCCCACATGACCGAAAGCGCTCCATTCACCAAAGTCCAAGACCTTTCAGCCGCATTCGCGCGCTTGGTCGGAATTGCCGCACCGGGCGTTGTCGCTGTTCAGTCCGATCATTCGCGGTCAAGCGGTTTCTTATGGCGGCCAGGACTTATCGTCACCGCCGATGAAGCATTATCCGAAGAAGGCGATGTCGCCGTCACGCTACCGGGCGGCGAATCCATCGCGGCTCGACTGGTTGGACGTGATCACACTACCGACATCGCACTGTTGCGCATCGATCGTTCCGACGTGCCGCCAGTTCGGCTGGAGTCACCGTCTGTACCAGTCGGTGCACTCGCTATAGCGGTGGGTGCTGAAGACGGTGCGCCAACCGCGGCGTCTGGCGTGGTGTCCCGCAGTACCGGTCCGTGGTGGTCCTTACGTGGCGGCGAGATCGACGCTCGGATCGAACTTGATCTGCGCATGCGGCGAAGTGCGGAAGGCGGTCTTGCTATTGAGGCGGCGGGCCAGACGATTGGCATGACGGTGTTCGGGCCGCGCCGTCTCGTCCTTGTAATTCCGTCGGCTACCATTGAGCGTGTCGCAGCGAGGCTTGAGAAATGCGGACACATCCCGCGGGGTTATCTGGGGCTCGGCTTCCAACTTGTCGCGCTCGAGGAGGGCGGACGAGGCGTGATGGTGATGAAAGTCGAGCCTCAAGGACCAGGAGCCAAGGCCGGCGTGCACCAGGGCGACATCATCGTCTCCTGGAATGGCGAGCCGATCCGTCACGTGCGATCACTCTTGCGCGGGCTTGGTCCGGACAGCGTAGGACGGACGGTTACGCTTGGATTGAGCCGAGCTGGCGAGACAAAAAACGTTCCACTGACAATCGCTGAAAGGCCTACCGCTTGAGCAAGAGCGCCGAAGCACGCCCGATCCGTTTGGCGCTCAATATCGAGAATAAGGCGCTGGCCGACCGTCTCGCCGCGCTCCTCGCGAACGTGCCGGGTTTGCGAGTCGTCAGTGCAAGCGAGTCGGCCGACGTCGCCTTAGTTCTTTCTACTGCTGTGTCTGGCTCTGCGGATGGTGACGTCTTGCTAACGCCTCGTGAGCTAGAGGTGTTAACTCTCCTCGCCGAGGGGATGTCAAACAAGGCGATTGCTCGCCGTCTTGGCATATCTGTTCACACCGCCAAGTTCCATGTAGGTGCTCTGATCGACAAGCTCGATGCGGTCGGGCGTACAGACGCCGTCGCCCATGCAGCTCGTCGTCGCGTGATTCATCTCTGAGTGAATGTCAACTTTCGGGGATAAGGCGGACATTTCTTCAACCAGCCTCGATGTCCGTGATTGACCCAAAGCGTACATCGGAGAAGCAATCTTGCTGTAACTGGTCTAGCGGAGGGCGAGCTAGCCGCCACTGTTCAGGAGTAGCGCGAGAAGTCGTAGCCCTCCTTCACGACGAATTCGAGCAGAAACGGTGCGCCGCTTTCCGTAACGATGACCGCATCCTTGATCGCGGGCACGATCGCGGCGGGCTTCTCAACGCGCGTCGAGGCGACGTTGAGCCCCTCGGCCACCTTGGCGTAATTGCCGCTGACAGTCAGCGCGCCGTACTTCTTGGTCGAAAGTTTGAGCACGTCGCGCTCTGCCGCCATGACTCCATTGTTGAATACGACGGTGAGGATGGCAATGCGATTGCGAGCGGCCGTCTCGATATCCATGCCGGTCATGCCGATTGCGGCATCGCCCATCACGTTGACGCACAGTTTTTTCGGAGCTGCGAGTTTGGCGCCCATAGTGATACCGAGCCCATATCCAAGCTGGGTCGACTTGCCCCAGCCCATATAGGAGCCCGGCACCGTGGTCTCCCAGAACGGCAGGAGTTGCTCGCGCGGGCTGCCAGAATCGTGGGTGATGATGACATTGTCGCGATCGAGCGTGCGCATCAGGTCGCGAATCACCCTGTACTGGTTAATGGGTATCTCGTCGGAGCTCAGATGCTTCGACCACTCATCGAGCCATGCCTTCTTTCCCGCGGCGATATCCGCTTTGAGAGCGGCAAGCGCGTTGTCGCCGCTGCCGCTCTTGCGG
>Ga0318532_10000134_pt1 | contig 12377 bp, 8 predicted proteins | sample GRESIP053b4f26_FD_203659 | JGI IMG/M metagenome (GOLD analysis project Ga0318532, IMG submission 203659) | Tropical soil microbial communities from Luquillo Experimental Forest, Puerto Rico - GRE.SIPMG.053b4f26 | ecosystem: Environmental > Terrestrial > Soil > Tropical forest > Bulk soil...
GGTTGTAATAAGCCCGCAACACCCATCCGCCTTTCCCATCCGGGTCGCCGAGCGCCAGGTAGAGATCGCCGAATCCGTTGGTCGCGATTGCGGTATTGGTCGTTTGGCTCTGCGCCACCGGATACCAACGGCGCTCGGGATACATCGTCATCGGCGCGCTGCCGGGCCGCTCGACGAGGATCTGGGCGCGCTGCACACGATAATTGGCGACATCGCCTTCCGTCACGCCGACAAAGCGCAAGGTTCGGCCGGCGATCTGAATCGTGTCGCCGGGATGAATGGTCTCGATTCGCTCGCTGCGCCATGCGGTCGACACGACGATCCCGGCGATCAAGACGCCAACCCCAAAATGGGCAATGGCGTACCCCCAGACCCCGCGCGGCAGATGGCGTAGCCGTCGCCACGCGGTACCCAGCGGTTGCTTCGCCATCCCGCTCCGGTCGGCGAGATCGGTCAGCACACCGAGCATTGCCCAGCTCGCCAGCGCGATCCCGGCCAGCGCCGATGGCGCAGCGGAGCGGTTGAAGGCCAACACGATGACTGGCGCCAGCAATGCGCCGATGGCCGCAGGCAGCAGACGCTGGAGCGCGCGAGTGAGCCTGCCACGACGCCAGGCCAGGACCGGTCCGATCACCATAGCAACGATGCCGGGCGCCAGGATCGGCACGAAAGTAGCATCGAAATATTGCGGACCCACCGACAGTTTGGCGCCGCTCCACACCTCGGCAAACAGCGGGTAGAAGGTGCCGAGAAACACCGTCGCCGTCCCCGCACAGAGCAGCAGGTTGTTGAAGACGAGTGCGCCTTCGCGGCTGACCGGCGCGAACGGATTGCCGGCCTCAAGGCCAGGAGCGCGCAACGCGTATAAAACGAGGCCACCGCCGATCACCAGACTGATCAGCACGAGGATGAAGACGCCACGCGTTGGATCGACGGCGAAGGCGTGAACCGAGGTCAGCACACCGGAGCGCACGAGGAAAGTGCCGATCAGGCTCATGCCAAAGGTCAGGATCGCAAGCAGCACGGTCCAGCGCTGGAGGCTCTCTCGCTTCTCGACGACAGCGGCCGAGTGCAGCAGCGCCGTGCCGAGAAGCCACGGCATGAAGGAGGCGTTCTCGACAGGGTCCCAGTACCACCAGCCGCCCCAACCGAGCACGTAATAGGCCCACCAGCTACCCATCGCGATGCCGACTGTGAGCCCGCACCAGGCGGTGAGCGCCCAGGGCCGCACCCAGCGCGCCCATTGGGCGCCGACTCGCCCTTCGATCAGCGCGGCGATCGCAAAGGAATAGGTGATCGAAAAACCGACATATCCGAAATAGAGGAACGGCGGATGGAAGGCGAGGCCGGGATCCTGTAGCAGCGGGTTGAGGTCTCGCCCTTCGAGCGGGGCGGGAATGAGCCGATCGAAGGGGTTGGATGTTCCGATGATGAAGGCGAGCGTGCCGAAGCCGAGCAGGCCCTGGATCGCCAGTGTGCGCGCCCGCAGAACGGCCGGCAGCGGCCGTCCAAAAGTGGCTACCAATGCACCGAGCAGGGTCAGCATCAGGACCCAGAGCATCATCGACCCTTCATGGCTGCCCCAGACCCCGGTCACCTTGTAGAGCAACGGTTTCGCGGTGTTCGAGTTCTCGAATACGTTCCGCACCGAGAAATCGGAGACGATGTGGGCATGCATGAAGGTGGCGAAGGCGAGCGCCACGAGGCCGAACTGCAGCAGCGCGGCCGATTGCGCCATATCCATCAGCGGCCGGTTGCGTACCGACGCGCCGACGAGCGGCACGGTGCCCTGCACAAGGGCTACGAGGAGCGCGAGGACAAGTGCGAAATGACCGATTTCTACCAGCATCTCACCGTGCCCAGGTCAGCCGATAAATCCGATGCACAGCAATGTGCCGGCGAGATGTGGTTTTAGCATGGCGAATACGAGGAGACCGAGACTCACCCCTGCGCGCATCGGAGATGGGGTTACTCTGCCGCTGCGGGCACTATGACCGGCTCGACCTTGGCGGCACAGAATTTATATTCCGGGATCTTGCCGAACGGATCGAGCTGCGGGTTGGTCAAGACGTTGGCGGCGGCTTCGGCATAGCAAAACGGGATGAACACCTGACCTGGGGCGACCGCGCTGTCGGCGCGCGCCTTCAATTCGATCGTGCCGCGGCGGGTGGTGACACGGACCTGTTCGCCCGCGGCGATGCCGAGGCGGCGCAATTCGGCGGGAGCGAGACTGGCGACCGCCTCGGGCTCGAGCTCGTCGAGCACGCTCGCGCGCCGCGTTATCGCCCCGGTGTGCCAATGTTCGAGCTGACGGCCGGTGGTCAGCACCATCGGGTAGTCTGCATCGGGCTCTTCGGCCGGCGGGATGATCGCGGCAGGAACCAACCTGCCGCGGCCCGAAGCGGTCGGAAACCCGTCGCCAAAGACGATGTCGTTGCCGGGCTGGTCTTCGGCGTCGCAGGGATACGTCACCGAGCTCTCGCGCTCAAGACGCGCCCAGGTAATGTTGTCGAGTGACGGCATCGCCAGTTTCATTTCGGCGAACACGTCGCGGGGGTGGGTGTAGGACCAGCCAAGGCCGATGCGGCGGGCGACCTCCTGGATGATCCACCAGTCGAGCCGGGCGTTACCGGGGAGCGGCAACGCCGCGCGACCCATCTGCACCTGGCGGTTGGTGTTGGAGACGGTGCCGTCCTTCTCGGGCCAGGCCGAGGCCGGCAAGACGACATCGGCGTATTTTGCGGTCTCGGTCAGGAAAATGTCCTGGACGACGAGGTGCTCGAGATGGGCCAGCGCCGCGCGCGCATGCGTAACATCGGGGTCCGACATCGCTGGGTTCTCGCCCATGATGTACATGCCCTTGATCTCGTCGCGATGGACCGCATCCATGATCTCGACGACGGTCAACCCGGTCTTGTCGTCGAGCGGGGTATGCCACAGCGCCTCGAACTTGGCGCGGACCTCCGGGTTCATGACCGATTGGTAATCGGGATAGACCATCGGAATCAGTCCGGCATCCGAGGCGCCCTGGACATTGTTCTGGCCGCGCAGCGGATGCAACCCGGTCCCCGGCCGACCGACTTGCCCGGTCACCAGCGCCAGCGCGATCAGGCAGCGCGCATTGTCGGTCCCGTGGACGTGTTGCGAGATGCCCATACCCCAGAAGATGATCGCCCGCTCGGCGCGGGCATAGGTGCGGGCGACGTAACGAAGGGTCGCGGCGTCGATGCCGCAGATCGGGGCCATCTTCTCCGGCGAATAGTCGCGAATGTGCGCGCGCAGCTTCTCGAAATCCTCGGTGTGCGCCTGAATATATTGCCGGTCGGTCAGCCCCTCCTCGATGATCGTGTGCAACAGCGCGTTCAGCATCGCCACATCGCGCCCGGGGTTGAAGCGCAAAGTCGCGGTCGCGTAGCGCATCAGGCTGTAACCGCGGGGGTCCATCACGAAGATTTTGGCCCCGCGCTTTGCGGCCTGCTTGAAAAAGGTCGCGGCGACCGGGTGGTTCTCGGTCGGCCGCGCACCGATCACGATGATAACGTCGGAATCCTGCGCCGCCGTGAACGGCGCCGTCACCGCGCCCGAGCCGATCCCCTCCATCAGTGCCGCGACCGACGAGGCATGGCACAACCGCGTGCAGTGGTCGACATTGTTGCTGCCGAACCCGGTGCGTACGAGCTTCTGGAACAGATAGGCCTCTTCGTTCGAGCCCTTGGCCGAGCCGAAACCGGCCAGCGCCCGCCTGCCGTTCCGGTCGCGAATATGTCTGAGCCCAGCAGCCGCGCGGTCGAGCGCCTCGTCCCAGCTCGCTTTGCGGAAATGTGTAGAGGGGTTGGCCGGGTCGATATCGGTGTCGTGTTTAGGGACACCCTCCTTACGGATCAGCGGCTCGGTCAGCCGATCGGGATGGTGGGCGTAGTCGAAGCCAAAACGACCCTTGACGCAGAGCCGGTTGTGGTTGGCCGGCCCGTCCTTGCCTTTCACCGCGACGATGCGGTCGTTCTTGATCTTGTAGGTTAGCTGGCAGCCGACGCCGCAATAGGGGCACACGCTGTCGATCTCGCGGTCGGGGGCGTTCGTGTACATACCGGTAGCATTGACCAGGGTCGCCGGCATCAGCGCGCCGGTCGGGCAGGCTTGCACGCATTCGCCGCAGGCCACGCAGGTGCTGGCCCCCATCGGGTCGTCGAAATCGAAAATTATCTTTTCGCGATAGCCGCGCGCCGCCATGCCGATCACGTCGTTGACCTGGACCTCACGGCAGGCGCGGACGCAGAGATTGCACTGGATGCAGGCGTCGAGCTGCACCGCCATCGCCGGGTGGCTGCGGTCCGGCGCCGGTGCGGGGTGCTGTGGAAAACGGCTGTCGCTGACCTCCAGCTTGTCGGCCCACTGCCATAGCCGCGAGTTCGGGTCATGTGCCACGGCACGATCCGGCTGATCGCCGATCAGCAGTTCGAACACCATCTTGCGGGAAAACCGGGCGCGCTCGCTCGCGGTCTGGACCTTCATCCCCGGGGTAGGCTGACGCACGCAGGAGGCAGCGAGCACCCGCTCGCCTTCGATCTCGATCATGCAGGCGCGGCAATTGCCGTCGGCGCGGTAGCCGGGCTTCGGCAGCCAGCACAGATGCGGGATCTCGATTCCCCGCCGATTCGCGACCTGCCAAATCGTCTCGCCCGGCTCGGCCGAGACCTCGGTGCCGTCGAGGAAAAAGCCAATGGCTTCAGCCATTAGAGGAATCCCCATCGAAATGACACCACCCCGACGAAGGTCGGGGTCCACTATCCCACTGCTCGAGCGGATGAGAGATGGGTCCCGGCCTTCGCCGGGATGGAAATCCGGGGGCGCCAATCACGACTTGAGATCCTCGCGGAAATGCTTCAGCACCTGCTTGACCGGGTTCATCGCGGCCTGGCCGAGTCCGCAGATCGACGCGTCGGTCATGACCTGCGTCAGCTCCTGCAATAGCGGCTCATCCCAATGCGGTGTGGTCATCAATTTGACTGCCTTCTCGGTACCCGCGCGGCACGGCGTGCATTGGCCGCAGCTCTCGTCCTCGAAAAACCGCAACAGGTTCAACGCGACCGCCTTCATGTCGTCCCGGTCTGACAGCACGACCACGGCGCCCGAGCCGGTAAAGCAGCCATGCGCTTCGAGCGTGCCGAAATCGAGCGGGATGTCGGCCATCGCCGCCGGCAAGATGCCGCCCGAAGCGCCGCCCGGCAGGTAGCCTTTGAAGGTGTGCCCGTCGGCCATGCCGCCGCAATACTCGTCGATCAGCTGGCGCGCGGTGATGCCGGCGGGGGCGAGCTTGACCCCCGCCGCGCGCACCCGTCCCGACACCGAAAACGTGCGTAGTCCTTTGCGCCCGTTGCGGCCCTGGTTGGTGAACCACTCGGCGCCCTTCTCGACGATGTCCCGCACCCAATAAAGGGTCTCGATGTTGTTGCACAGGGTCGGTCGGCCGAAGAGCCCGACCTGGGCCGGGAAGGGCGGCCGCTGGCGCGGCAACCCTCGCTTGCCTTCGATGCTTTCGAGCATCGCCGATTCCTCGCCGCAGATATAAGCACCGGCGCCGCGGCGGAGATGGATCCTCGCATGCCGGGCCAGGCCCGCCGCCTCGATTGCGGTAATCTCGCTGTCGAGGATGGCGCGGCATTGCGGGTATTCGTCCCGCAAATAGAGATAGATCTCGGCCGCCTCGACCACCCAGGCGGCGATCAGCATGCCTTCGATGAAACGATGAGGGTCGGTTTCCAGAAAATGGCGGTCCTTGAAGGTGCCTGGCTCGCCTTCGTCGCCATTGACCGCCAATAGCCGCGGTGCGGGCTCCTGGCATACGAGACGCCATTTGCGCCCAGCCGGAAACCCGGCGCCGCCGAGCCCACGCAGCCCCGAGTGTTCGAGGGCCTCGATTATTTGGTCGCGCGTGCGCTCGCCAGCCAAGCAGGCTTGCAACAGGTGATAGCCGCCGCCACCACGGTAGTTATGGAGGCCGATGAATTCCGGAACCGGCGGATGCGTATCTCCCGCCGCCACGGCCGCGCCGACACTGGCGACGGTGGCGTTCTCGTGCAGCGCGTGGCCGATCGCGACGACCGGCGCACGGTGGCACCCGCCCATGCATGGTGCACGCACCACCCGCACACCATCGCCGAGCCGGTTTTCGAGATCCGCCAGCAGCTGCTCCGAACCGGCGAGCTCGCAGCTTAGACTGTCGCACACGCGCACGGTTACCGGCGGGGGCGACGCCTCGCCGTCCATGACGATGTCGAAATGGGCGTAGAACGAAGCCACTTCGTAGACTTCGACGAGCGCCAGCCGCATCTCTTCGGCGAGCGCCGCCAGATGACGCGCGTGCAGGCAGCCGAATTGGTCCTGCAGCAGGTGCAGGTGCTCGATCAGCAGATCGCGGCGCCGCTCGCGCTCGCCCAGCAATTGCTGAACTTCGGCGAGCGCCGTCGGATCGACCTGCCGGCCTTTCGGGTGGTCGGGTCCGCGCCGGCGTCCCGAGCCGGGATGGATGCGGCGGTCGTGCCTTGCAGAGGAAGGCATCAGCCGCTCACACCGCCCCTTCCTTGTGCATCGCCGCGATTTCGTCCGCGCCATAGCCGAGCCAATCGAGGATCTCGTCGGTGTGCTCGCCGAGCAGCGGCGAGCGCTTCACCTCGACCGGCGAGTCCGAGAGGTTGATCGGCGAGCCGACCTGCACATAACGGCCGCGGGTCGGATGGTCTACCTCTACGAGAAAGCCTCGTTCGTAGAGCGACTTGTCCTCGTAGATGTCCTTCATCGACAGGATCGGGCCACACGGCACGTCGACCTCGTTCAATGCCGCCATGACCTCGAATTTGGTCTTGGTCATCGTCCACTTCTCGATGATCGAGAAGCATTCGGGGATCTTGGGCAGCCGTGCCTGCGGTGTGGCGAAGCCGGGATCGGTGATCAGTTCCTCGCGCCCGCAGAGCCTCATCAAAGGTTCCCAGCTCGGCGGCTGAATGATCACATAGACATAGTCGTTCGGGCCGCCCGGCGCGCAGCGCAAAGCGGCACCCGGCTGGCCGCCGCCCGAGGCGTTGCCGGCGCGCGGCACCGCGTCGCCGAACTCTCTGTTCGGATACTCGCTCAGCCGCCCTTTCATGATCCGCTGCTGGTCGCGCATCTTGACCCGGCACAGGTTGAGCACCGCATCGGTCATCGCGACCTCGACCCGCTGGCCCTTGCCGGTGCGCTCGCGCTGATAGAGTGCCGCGAGGATGCCGGCGATCGTGTGCACGCCGGTGCCGCTGTCACCGATCTGAGCCCCCGTCACAGTCGGCGGGCCGTCCTCCCAGCCGGTCGTGCTCGCCGCGCCGCCCATGCATTGTGCGACATTCTCATAGGCCTTGCAGTCGACGTAAGGCCCCGGGCCGAAACCTTTGATAGAAGCATAGATGACCCGCGGATTGAGCTCCTGAAAGCGCTCCCAGGTGAAGCCCTGGCGGTCGAGCACGCCGGGGCCGAAATTCTCGACGACGATGTCGCTGCGTTTGACCAACGCCTCGATCACCGCCTTGCCCTTGGGCGACTTCAGATTGACCGTGATGCTGCGCTTGTTCGAGTTCAGCATCGTGAAATAGAGGCTGTCGGCGCCCTTGACGTCCTGTAATTGACCGCGGGTAATGTCACCGCGGCCGGGCATCTCGACCTTGACCACGTCGGCGCCCATCCACGCCAAGAGCTGAGTTCCGGTCGGGCCCGCCTGAACATGGCTCAAATCGAGAACCCGCACACCTTCTAACGCTTTGCTCATCCTCTGCCTCGGCCGCGATCGTCTCGAGGATCTCGCGCTTGGTTTCGCGCAGGACGGAAGATGGCGTAGCGCAACACCGCGGGCAACCCGCTTTTGCGGCGTTCACCGAGTAAGCGTTGGGGGCGGGTGGCAACCCGCCAAGAAGGTGACGGAACCTGCAGCGGCTTTGCCGCTGGCTAGGACACCCGCCCCCAGGGCTGCGTTGCGATCTTAGTCGGCGGCGGCGGCGAGGTTCGGCGTCACCTCCAGCGGCAGGCCCGGGTGGCCGGTCAGCCTTTCGCCTTCCGCCCACATTTCGAGAGCGCGCTTCTTCATCGCCGGCAAGACCGAAGCGATCTTGTCGGTGTCGAGGTCGGCGGCGACACCCGGATACCCGGCCCGCTCGATCATCGCCCGCAATTTGCCGCTCTCGAACTGCTCGAGGGTCCAGGCGAGCGGGTTCTCGACCAGCGTCGTATCCCAATAGATACGGTGGTTCTTGTTGCGCGGGCCGTAGTGATAGTGCGGGCCGTTCCAGAAGTGGTCGAAGGCCAGAAGCTCGGTTTCCTCGGTGTAGGCCTTGCCCGGCGTGCCGCCGATATCTGCCAGCACATGGATGGCGAGGCCGCCATCGCCCATCGCCAGCCGCCGCATTTCAAGGCCGAAGCGGATGTTGCCGGCCTCGAAGATGTCGGTGCCGCGGTTGTGTTTGACCGTATTGCGTTTGGTGGCGTAGAGCTCCCTGGCGCAAGCCTCGACCTTGGGGAGGATGTTCTGCACGGCCGCCATGTCCGTCGCCAAGGCAATCTCCCGGTACCCGGCCCGTTGCAGCATCTTCGGCAGCTTCGTCGCCAGCGTCTTGATCGTCCAGCCGATCGGGTTGCCATCGACGGTGGCATCCATGCGGTAAAGGTTCGTCAGCGCCGTGCCGCCCAGCATCTCAGGCCCGGCGACGTCGAGTTCGGCATTTTCCGGTCCGTAGACGTAGCTCTTCTCGAAGTCGAAGCAATTGAACCGCAGCAGCGCCGTCTCATTGCCGAGGATGTCCGCCTTGACGTCGATCGAGACACCCTGATCGGCATGGTCGTGGATGTTGCCGTCCCACAATTCGTGCTTGACGACAAACGTCAGGGGTTCCGCCGTAAATTTCTGCGCTGCTTCTGCCATCTTCGGACACTCCTTTGATTTGAGACGTTGGCGACAGTGTATAGAATCTCGACGATTATTGTACAACTTCACGGCGCGCTAGAAAGCAAACATCGCCGTATCAGGTGCGAGGCCGAAAAGCACACGGCCGATCGTCTCGTAATGCGCCTGCCGCCCTTGGGCCTGTTGCGAGGCGGTATGCATGTCCCGGAAGCGGCGCTCGAACGGGCGGTTGTCGAAGATCGCCGTAGCGCCGGCGCTGTGATAGAGCGTGTTGACGACCTCGCGGGCCTGGTCGATGGCCCAGGTCGAGGCCAGGCGGATCGCCGTGTTTTGCTCCAGGCTCAGATCGCCGGTCTCGCCGACCGCTTCCCAGATCTCCGCGAGACTGCTCAGAAGATAGGCGCGCGCCGAGCCCAGCCGCGCCTCCGCCTGCGCCTGCTGCGACTGGATCACCTGGTTCTCGCATAGCCGCTGCCGGGCGCCGCGCGGCACCTTCTCTGTCGCGAGTTCGGTGAAGTCGGCGACCATGCCGCGCGCGATCCCGAGCGCCACCGCAGCAACGCCCGAGGCATAGAGATTACTGCTGCTGAAGCAATAGAGCCGGGCCGGCTGACGCGGTGTGATCTTCGGGTCACGCAGCACAGTGTAACGCTCGGGGATGAAGAGGTCGGTCACCGCATAGCGGTCGCTGCCGGTACCGCGCAGACCAACGACATGCCAAATATCGGTCATCGACGCCCGGCTCTTTGGAAACAGCAAGGTCCGCAGGATTTCGCCGCCATCGGCGCGGCGCAACGGCTCGCCGTCTGGACCGTGCACCACAAGATGGGCGCCGAGCCAGCTCGCATGGTGGCTGCCGCTGGCGAAATTCCAGGTGCCCGTTAAGCGGAACCCGCCGGGGACCACGGATAGCTCGGCCGGCCCGACCGGGCCCCAGGCGACGATGCCGTCCGGCGGCCCGAAGATCTCTTGCGCGACCTCGGGCTCAAGATAGGCGGCAACCATCGAGCAGCCGTTTGCCTGTTCGACACACCAGCCGGTGCTGGCGTCACGGCAGGCGATTTGCTCAACCACGCGAACGTGGTCATCGGGTCGAGTTCCGCGCCGCCGAGAGAACGCGGCTGCAGCAAGCGAAAGAGCCCATTGTCGATCAACGCCGACACGATCGATGCCGGTAGTTCGCGGTTTCGCTCGATATCGTCCGCTGCCTCGGCGAGGGCGGGCCCGAGCGATTGGGCACGGGCGACGTAATCCGGGCTTTCGTGCAAAACCGCGTCCATGTCTCACCCCTGTTTGTGGCTTGTTACCAAATCGTCATTCAACCAGTGACGTAGTCTGCTTGCCCTTGATCTGGATCAAGGATACGCATCGGGGCGACGTTGGCCGGGGCCATAGCTGTTGGAGAGCGGCGAGCCGCGAGCGCTATCCCGAGCGCTTAACCGGAGACCGGATTCGCGCGGGTCCGACGGTTGGCGGCTGGCTGAGCGCGCCTCGGACCAGAGCCAGCTCAGGTTTAACTGGACCCATCGGGTTTCCGACCCTACAGCTGTTCCACGCTGAAATTCTTACGCTGCAACTGGCTCAGGATGCCATTGTCACCGACCAGATGGCCGGCGCCGATCGCGACGAAATAGCTTCTGGGCGTCCGCAGAAAGCCCTCGATCTTCGCCGTCATGGCGGTGTTACGGTCGTCGAACACCTTGGCCATCAAGGGTTTGAGTTGCGGATACTCACGGACGCTTCTGGTGACTACCTCCTGCATCGCGGCGGCGTCGCCCGATCGCCAAGCCCGCGTCAGCAGATCGAAGTAGTCGCCCCATTTCTCGACGTCGGCCAGGCTGCTCAGCAGCAGACGGTCCTGCAACTCCTCGGACAGCGAGCTGAACAGTTTGAGCTGCGACTCGGGGTCCTCCAGGGTCTCGGTGGGTTTGTGCGATTGTTGCGCTTCTTCGAGGAAATGTCGGTCCAGCCCGTTTGACGGGTCGAGACCCATGCGCTGATGCTCGAGTTGTAGGACGAGCACGCTGACCAGCCACGGCCGCATGTGCGCGACGGCCGGCTCAGACAGACCGCCCTTTTGCATATATGCCGCGAGGTGCGAACGTGTGACCTCGCTGAGATGATTGGTAATGACGTCGACGTTCGGATAGCCGCCTTGCTCGATGAATCGCCGCTGCAGGCGGTCGGCGTCGGCGGGCCCGCTGATGTCGATCTCCTCGATCAGCATGTCGGCCTTTTTAAAACTGTCCTCGATGATCGCGGGCAGCGGATAGAAATCGGCCTTGCCGACATGGATCGTACCGAGCAGATAGACCACACCCTTCGGCCCGGTGACTTCCACAGGAAATGCTTCGGCGCGCCGTCCTCGGCCGCCGGCGCCGCCCCCGCGGACGCAAAACAGCAGAGCGCAAGGGCCGCGATCGCGAGCGCCCGTTTCCAAAACATCATCGATTTTACGCCTCCTTTCCGCGGCTGCCGCGTATAGGAGCACCGTCCAGTGACAGGTATGCCGGTAAAGATGCAGTGAACGAGCCGTCTGGCCGCCCCCGGAAATCGCGGTTCCGCGGCGTTCTGCTCGCCTTACCGTCGATCCCCTGCTGCTCGGCGCCGCCTCCCGCTCATCAGATAGATGTTGGCTCTCGGCTCGAAGAGCGGGTCGGCTGAGGCTTCGATGCCGTCCACTCGCGGGATCGGATCAAAGATAATGTGCTGCTGCTCGCCGGCGTTGTTCGCGGCGATCTCCCGCAAGCTGATTTCGCCGAACGGGCGTTGAGGACGCTCCTCCGGCCAGCGGACGGTGGCATCGTCAGCAGTGTCGCCATCCTCGGCCAACTGCACGGCTATACGAAACCTGACGGGTCCCTTGGTGACCCGCTCCTTGATCTCGTCGAAGAGGAAGTTTGGGCTGCGCGCGGCGGCTTCGGTCTCGACCGAGATATTCGTTACCTGCGACCGGCAATATCCGATAGCGGCCAAAGCGGCTCACATCGTCAGCGGTGGTGAAGTTGAATGCGGATACTGCAAAAAACGACTCCCTGGCAAAGCTGATCGGAATGGGCTTCGGGATCTGAACAAACCGCATCGCCGCGGGATGCGCGGCAAGGAACTGCTCGAGCGCGTTCGGGTGCGGCCCGGCAGGGTCGGTGGCGATCACCGCACTCAGGAACTCCACGAGTTCCTCAGCGGTGCGCACAGGGAAGCTGTCGACGGAATGAGCGATGATATCGGTGTGGACATGCTCGCCCAGGTGAAAGCGCACTGCAAAGCCGCGCGGGCTGGCACCCTGCGGGTCGTTGTCGGCAACGGTCGGGATCCCGGCAAAGTCCGATAGGCGAACCGTCACCGGTGTGGAATCCCGGTGCAGATGCGGCGCGCGTGTCAGCGATGCGGCCTCCGAGGACAGCGCAAACGCGCCGGTCAGCAGAATGCCCTTCGCATGCGCGGGTCTGAACCC
>Ga0318532_10000137_pt1 | contig 12271 bp, 14 predicted proteins | sample GRESIP053b4f26_FD_203659 | JGI IMG/M metagenome (GOLD analysis project Ga0318532, IMG submission 203659) | Tropical soil microbial communities from Luquillo Experimental Forest, Puerto Rico - GRE.SIPMG.053b4f26 | ecosystem: Environmental > Terrestrial > Soil > Tropical forest > Bulk soil...
CGGTGATTCGGAAACTGCTTCGCTAGGCGAAGCTTAACGACCGCGCCTGGCTTGCGGTGACCCTTTTCCCCCATGGCCGCCGCGATCGTCCCGGCGATCCGCTCCGACGCCACGCGCAGCGGGTCGGCATCGAGGTGCGCATAGCGCGCGGTGGTGACGGCGTTGGCATGGCCCAACAGCTTGCCGACGATCGGCAGCCCCAAGCCACCACCTGCGCCGAAGCTGGCGAACGAATGGCGCAGGTCGTGAATGCGCAGGCCATCGAGCCCGGCTTCGCGCGTCACCATCGCCCACGGCCGCTTGAGGTCGGCGCGCGGATCGTCCGGATCGTCGCCGGCCACCACATACTGGCCCACGCGATCGAGACCCTTGATCACGGCGAGGGCCGGGGCGTTGAGCACCACCGTTTTCTTGCCCGTCTTGCTTTCCGGCAGGAACAGCAAGCCGCGCTCGAAATCCACATGGTCCCATTTCAGGTGCAGGATTTCACGCAGCCGGCAACCGGTGAACAGTAGCAGCCGGATCGCCGCCGCCGCGTGCGGCCCAATGACCGTGCGGCGCTTGCGCTTGGGAACGTGCTTCGAATTTGGCTTCGTTTCGTCCACGGACCAGGCGATCCCGGTGGTTTCCGCCTTGCGGATCGCCGCGCCAAGCCGCACCAGCTCGTCCGTCGAAAGGAACCGCTCGCGTCCATTTTCGGGGTATTTCTCGATTCCGCGCGCCGGGTTGAGCCCGTCCGGCACCAGCCCGCGCTTGACGGCGAAGCTGTACATGCTGCCGACCACCGCCGCGATCCGATTCGCCTGATAGGGCGTCCGCTTCCATTTCAGGTGAAGCTTGGCGAGGTCAGGCCGCTTCACCCGGCTCGCCTTGGTGGTCCCAAGCGCCGGGATGACGATGCGTTCCAGAATATCCCAGTAATGCGCTGCCGTGCCCCTCCGTCGCTTCGCTTGGACATGGTCGGTCAGGAACACCGCCGCCAGTTCGCCCACTGTGAGGCCCCTGCGATCTTCGGCACGCGCTCCGGCCGGATCGGGCCCGTGCGCGATCGAGCCCACCGCCCTGCGGGCGAGGTTACGCGCCTCGTCCGGGGTCAGCTTGCCGACCGTGCCAAGGGTCAGCTTGCGGGTAGGGGCCTTGCGTCCTACGCCCGCCCGGTACTGCACGATGTAGCTTTTCGATCCGGATGTCCGCACCCGGACGCCAAAGCCGGGAATGTCGCCGTCCCACGCCACGTATTCGGCAGCCGCGACCTTGAGGCTGTCCACCATGCGCTTGGTAATCCGCGATCCGACCATGCTCCAACGAGCCCCACCCATTTACCGGGGTAGCACCGGGGTAGCACCATGCGGTAACTCGCGGGAACCACCGGGAAACACATTGCCAGATAAATCCGCTATTCTCAAGGGTTTCTAGCGATTATGGCCATTGAGGTCCTCGCTGGGAAATCCGGTTCCTTGAGACTACGAATCTGGGGGTCAGGAGTTCGAATCTCTTCGGGCGCGCCATTTCGGTACAAAACTGGACACGCCAAAAGCCGCCGTTTTTGCGCCTGAAGCGGCGACGAGCGTGCGCAGCAGCACGCTTTTCGAGATCTCAATGTTGGATGATATCTGCCGGATATGGTCGAAGAAGGCGTCCAGCACAAGCATTGACGCGAGCCTGTACCGCCTCGCGGTGGTACCCTTCCACTTGGTTCAGCAATTGGACAGAAATGTTGCATGACTCGCGATTGTTATCTGCGTACTTGAGCGTCGCTTCCGCAGCTAAGGAGGCATGATATAACGCTCCGCAGCGCTCCGATCGCGGTGCTCTCATCGCCTGTTTCCAGGCCTCTGTGGCCGCGTTGCGCAGTCGCAGATATTCTGGGCACGGCGTTTGCGCTTCGGCCTGCACCGCCAGCCCGATGAGCGCTACCATTGTGAAGGCTGGCACTCCTTTCAGCGTCATAGGGAATCCTCGCAGGCGTTACGTCTAGCTTCTCGGGTGTGCATCCTAGGAGGAAAAAACGAAGCCGCGAGCCCTTTCGCGGCGGCGTAAATCGTCAGAGGACACGACTTGCGGTTATCTACTCTGCACCACGGATGACCGGTCAGGCCCAGCGCGGATGGCTGCGGATTTGCAGACTATCGCATGTCTCTTGTGGATCAGTCGACCGAACTGGTCCGGGCCGGTCGCCGGGCATGTCAGCAGCAGCCCCAAAAAGCTGACACCAATTCAGCTTTGCGCCGCGCTGCTGGGCCTACCTAAACCGGCAGCCGCTGGAAGTCGGTGGAGAAGTTGTGCAGCCGGCGCGCGCCATTCTCGGTGATGACGATGGTCTCCGCGAACACGCAGCCAGTTTCGCCGTCGCGCCATTTCGGATCGAACAGGTCGATGTTCATGGCAAACACCATGCCGGCGCGGAATTCGTCGCCGATCGCCTTGAGCGCGCCCACGTCGGCGCCCTTGGCGTGGTGGCGGTAGCGGGGATATTCAAGCGAGGCGAGCCCGTGGCCGTGGATGCCGGCTTCGCAGATGCCGAAGCCGCTCCCTTCGATGGTGTCGCGCACCGCGTCCATGACTTGCGAAATCTTGGCGCGCGGCTTGAACAGGTCGAGCCCGCGCCGGTAGGCGGCGAGGCATGCGTCGTAAATGTCGAGATAGCGTGGCTCGGGCTCCCCCAGGCAGAACGTGCGCTCGACGTGGGTGAAATAGCCGCCGAACTTGGGATGCATCTCGCAGATGATCATGTCGCCCTTCGCCAGCGGGCGCGTGGTCGGCACCCGGAACGGGTGCGGATAGGGATGCGCGTCGGCCGCCCACAGGAACAAGGTCGGCTCCTCGCCGCCGTTGGCCAGCATCACCTCCATCATGCGCCCATAGACCTCGCACTCCTTGACGTCGGGGCGCGCGGTGTCGCGGCACGCCTGCAGCATGAGATCGCCGAGCGCGGCGGCTTTTTCCAGAATCGCGATCTCCTCCGCGCTTTTGACGGTGCGCAGCTTCTCCATCATGTCGTCGAGGTTGACGAGGGTGACTTTGGGCAACCGCTCCTGCAGACGCGCGTACATGCTGTGCGGCACCCAGCCGTCGGGATCGAGCGGGCCGGCAAGCCCGTCGATGCCGACCTTGGCGCCGCTGAGCCCGAGCTCCGCGAGGCGGTCGGCGACGCTGTCGCCGAACGTGCCGCGTTTGGGACGCACGTCGGCGACCCAGCTCTGGGCGCCACGCCAGTAGTCGGTGAAGACCGGCGAATAGATGAATGACGTGGGTTCGCCCGCGCGCGGAAAGACCAGCACGTTGAACTCGGCATTGCCGCCGATCGGGCAGAGGTAGCGCGCGTTGGCGATGTTGAAGTCCCACATCGCCGGCCAGCCGCACAGGATCAGGCAATCGAGCCCGCGCGCGTCCATCTCCTTGCGGACCGCCGCCCAGCGCCGGTCGCGCTCGTTAAGCGACGGCGTTGGATATTCCACGAGCTTGCGCATGGCTTTTTCGTCCCCGGCGTTCGCGTGCCGAGGTCGAGGGTATGCCATTGGTTCGCACGCCGCCATGGCCGCCCGATGCGGCGCGCCGTCTCACGATCCGGCAGCACAAAGTCCGTTCGTCCCCGCGAAAGCGGGGACCCAGCGTCACGGACTGCGGCCCCTGGATTCCCGCTTACGCGGGAATGAACGGAAGTGAGGCGTTGCGACGCGCACTATTCAGGCGTGCTTTGGCGCAGGATGTCCCTGAACTCGGCCTCGAGCGCGGCGAGCGCTTCCATCAGCGCGGCGGAATTGAGTTGCCGGGGGACGCCGGGCGGCAGCTCGTATGCGGGGTCATCGGGAAAATGAGCCCTGTATGCCTTGCCGTCCAGCATCGCGCCGCTCCATCGCAGTTGGCCATGCAGGATCGCTCGGCTGCGGTTAAGGTTGGGTTAATATTGCACCCCTTTTCAGACCTGATAAAACCTGTTTATAGCGGTCCGAAGCTACTGACTTATATGGGCTATTAGCTATCTTGGAGTTTCGGACTGTTTCTCTTAGTTATGGGCCAATCGTTAATTGGGCGTTAATTTGGAACATGCCGAGATCCCGACGAGACGGCACCCCGGCGCGCAGCGCGAACAAGCGGCGGTTGTCGGACGCCTTCATCAAGACCGTGCGGCCCGATCCTGACCGGGTCGTCGTGTATTGGGACACGCTCCTGCGCGGCCTGGTGCGGGCCAAGCTCGACATCGGCAACATCAAGCGGACAGACGTCAAGGCCGTCATCGCGGCCATCGCAGCTCCCGTCCTGGCAAATCAGGTTCTCGCCGCGGCTAGCGCAATTTTCAGCTGGGCCATGCGACAGGAGATCATCGCTGCGAATCCGTGCTCCGGGGTGGAGAAGAACGACACGGCGAGCCGCGAGCGCGTGCTCAGCGACACCGAGATTGCCGCGTTCTGGCCCTACCTCAGCGCGTCATTGAAAATGGTCCTGCTCACCGGTCAGCGGCCGGGCGAGGTTGCCCATCTTCATCGAGAGCATGTGGTCGACGGTAGCTGGTGGGTCATGCCGGGTGCTCCTGATCCTAGAACGGCGTGGCCCGGCACCAAGAACGCGCAGTCACATCGCGTCTCGCTGTCTGAGCCCGCTCACGCGCTGCTGCCGGACGTGCTGGCGGCGTCCGTGCGCAGAGGCCAGATGCAGCAGGACATGCGCGACATCTGCGCCAGGCTCGGCATAAGAGAGAAGGTAACGCCGCATGACTTGCGCCGGACGTTCTGTTCCAAAGTCACCGCGCTCGGTTTCGGACGCGATGCGATGAACCGGGTGACCAATCACAAAGAGGGCGGCATTGCCGACGTTTACGACCGGCACCGGTACCAGGACGAGAACAAGCGGATCATGGAGGCCGTCGCCCGGCACATCGTGACCATCGCCGAAGGTGGCACCAACGTGGTCACACTGGGGGCGCGACGCTGATGAATCGCCGAGGTTTTGATTCAATCTAAGCGAAGCTCTCTGGACAAACGAGGCGAGCAGACTTAGTTTCGGGATAGCCGCCTGGAGGGATCATTGGGTCCTTCTGCTTCGCTGCTCGCGACCATGGGGGCCGTTGTCCGACCATCAAGGTAGGTCGGCCGTACATAGAGCAAAAGCAGACTTCCACCGCCTGTAGGCCAGGCAATGAACCGTGGGAGTCTTCCGAGTTGGCGCAGGGTAGCCCCTGCCGCCGCCGGGAGGCTCCCATTTGCTATGGGCTGCCTCCCCCGAGAAAGGAGGCGCCGCGTGGGCACCACCAATAAGTTCGAGGGGCTGGCTCGAAGCGACTTACCCCCGCTTAAACGGGTTGCGTACACCGTCCCCGAATTCTGCTTCCGCAACAACATCAGTCGGCCGACCTATCATCGCCTACGCGCTGAGGGGCGCGGTCCAGTCGAGATGCGGCTCGGACTCAACGCAATCCGTATTAGCGCCGAAGCCGAGCGCAACTGGCAGCAAGAGATGCAGAAACCGCGGCCCGACCTCGAGGCCAGGACTGCAGAGCGTGCCGTTATGGCCGGCGACGCCGCGGTCAAGAGCGATCGACACGTCAGCAAGAGGCGGCGTCGCGCGAAATAAGAGCGAGCCCGGCACCGACTGTCGATCGGTAAACCGGGCTCTGAGTTCAATCGCGTCAAGGAGCCGCGAAGAACATGCCCGATAATCCTTCCAAGAACGGCACGGCGCAAGTCGTGGAGTACCCTGTCAGCGACGAAGAGAAGGCGCGTCGCTTCCACGCCGAAGTCGTGCGAATGGCGGCGCAACCGGAGAGTTACTGGCTGTTCTTGATCGGCACGGACCACGTCCAGAAATTCGGCGCCACCAAGGAGCAGTTCGAGCAGGCGATCAGAGCTGTCCTTGCGGAGCAGGAGAAGAGGGAGCGCACCGAGAAAGCTGAGCAACGGCGCATCGAGGATCGCGCCGAGAAGAAGCAGGAGCGCGAAGTCAAGCACACACGTCAGGACGAAGCGCGCGTCCGCAGGGAGACCGAGCGTGCCCGCAAGGAGACCGAGCGTCTCGAGCGCGAACAAGAAGAACGGCGAAAGAAGCGCGATGCCGCTTTCGCCGCGATCGCCGATCTGCCGAAGCTGACGCACGAGGTGCGCCTTCGAGAGGCGGCCGCACGCCTCGGGGAGGACCTCGAGATCTTGACGGAAGAGTTCGAGGTCCTTCTCGCCGCGCGCGAAATCCCAGAGGAGCTAGCGCCTTGGCCCGAGCCGGTAAACACGGCCGAACTACTTGCCGTCATTGATGCGAAGTTTCGCCGCTACGTAGTTGCGAGCGACGCCATTGTCACCGCGTCCACGCTGTGGGGGGCCTTTACGTACGTGGTCGAGATCGCGACGCACGCCCCCAAGCTGATCTTCACCTTCCCTGAGCGGGACGCAGGCAAGAGCCTGGCGCAGGATGTTCTGCGCTGGGTGGTGTTACGCCCGTATTTGGCGGTCGAGGCGACTGGCGCGGCCACCTATCGCATCGTCGATCGTCTGCGGCCGACGTTCTGCCTCGATGAAGCAGACACGCTGTTCGCCCGCCGTGGCGGTGTGCTGGCGCACATCATTAACGCGAGCTGGAGCAATAGCGGACGCAAGGTCCCTCGCGTCGGTAAGGGCGGCGCGGTCGAAGAGTTCGATGTCTACGGCGCGCAGCTGATTTCGATGAAGGGGTTGCACGTGCCTGACACGGTGCTTAGCCGCTCGATCGTCTGCCTGATCTGGCCGAAGCTCGCGAGCGAGGTAGTGGAGGAGTTCGGCTTTAAGGATGACGAGCAGTTCCAGATCATCCGGCGCAAGTTGGCGCGTTGGGCCGTCGATAACGCGGTGGCCCTGCGCGACGCTAAGCCCGATTTCCCACCCGGCTTCAACAACCGCGTCCGCGTGAATTGGCGGATGCTGCTGGCGATTGGTGATCTTGCCGGCGGCGAGTGGCCTAAGCGGGTGCGCAAGGCTGCGCTCGCGCTCGAGACTGACCGTGACGAGCCAAGTGAAAATATTCGGTTGTTTGCGGCGCTCCAGGATGTTTGGGGCAGCGCAGAAGAGCGGACCTCGGAGAGCCTGTGTCAGGCGCTGGCGAAGCACCCTTCGGGGGAGTGGGCTGATTTTCGCGGTAAGGGAGCGATCAGTCTGCACCAGCTCGCCGCGCTGCTTCGGCCCTTCGAGATCAGGCCCATCCTTGGCTTGCATCCAACCGGGCGCTCGGACCAGACGCGGGGCGGCTACCGACGCACGCAGTTCGAGAATGCATGGGCGCGGTTGCTGCAAAAACCGTCGCCAGACTCGCACACTCGCACACTCGGTCGAGGCCGTAAGGGCCGCAAGCGATAGTGTGCGAGTGTGCGAGTCTTATGACGATTTTCCTTGGAGGCGGGCGTGTCGTTCATCAGGCTCAATCCGATTTGGGGCTCGAGGCGCATGGCAGTGCTTGACGGAAGGCAAGTGCGGTGCACGACGTTCGACGAGGGCTCCGTTTGGATACATAAGCTCGATAATCTTCCACCGCCCGTGCGTCGACGGTTGGCAAATTCTCGTTTCAACATCTGCCCCACCTGTGTCTACATCGATACGCGCAGCAACGGAACGCCGAGCCTCAAGCTCTATTTTGCTGTGATTGATGCAATCGAGCGCACGCTCGACCGAGCGGAGCAACGCTACAACCGCGTCTGAAAATTGCGCGGACTGATATCAGGCGGCCTTGCCATGATCGGTATTGGGCAGGGCCTACGGCTGCTGCTGCTGATCCTTGGCAAGGCGTGATATCCACGAGAAATCGCACGCCCCACGCACGGCTATGCTGCGACGCGCGAGGCCGCGATGGCGGCGTTCGCAAATAGCTGGCGGCGGGAGTAGTTCTAAGATCAGAGGTAGGTTCCGCTTTCGGGGGCAAAGCGGACATCTAATGCTCAGATCGAGTTTTTCCGCTTTTGACCCAGAGCCGACATACGCGGCCAATGGCACAACCGGAGTTGGCGTCATATTGTCATGATGGGCGAATGGAGGCCGCTCATGACCCAATTCCCAGCTGGCACATCACGGGAGATTGGTTCGACAATTGCAGCTGCGCCGCCGCGTGCCCCTGCACCTTTGCTCAAGCCCCGGACAACGGTTTCTGCGAGTCGGTTCTGTTCTGGCACATCCAGCGTGGCCATTACGGTGATATCAATCTCGACGGACTGAGCTTCGTTCGGGTAGGGAAATGGGAAGGCGATCTCTGGGCAGGGAAGGCCAAAGGTAGCGCCGGCATTTTCATCGACGAACGCGCCGACGAACGGCAAGCGGAGGTCCTTCCTCGCATTTTCGGCGGCCAGGTCGGAGGATTTCCGGCTCTCGTCGCTGCGCTGTTCGCCGAAGGCCGGCAGTTGCGGGGCGTCGAGCGCGCGCGAATCACTTTCGAGATCGCGCCCGACCGCGCCCTGTGGGGAACCGAGATCGCAGGTAAAGTGAAGGCCTGGGCCAAGGCCCTGACCGGACCGACAAGCCCGCCGGGAAAATATCCGCAGCTCATGAACCCGCCCGGCTCCGAGACCGGACCTGGGCAGCTCGTGACCTGGGGCAAATCAACGATCTGCTCCGTCGATGCGTTCGGCTTCCAGTTTCAGTGGACGACGAATTCAAGCAAGCACATTCCGTTCGACTGGACCGGTCCGTGACGGCTCATCCCGCTCCTCGCGCATATGGACGCGGCGACAGCTCCTGCCACTTCGCGACAGGCACCACGTCCCTTTGAGGGCGGTCAGGACACGGCCGGATGGATCGTATCGGATCAATAGCGGCCCTCGGACCGAGACGAAAAAGAAACGTCTGAGCGGCCCACTAGCCAACATTGTGTTCCGTTCATCGGAGTGCTTGTGCCAACAGCCATGCGCCGCCTGCGAAAAGCCCGCCACCTGCGATACGCGAAATCACACGACCGGCGGGAACCACCTTCTCGGCCAGCACCAAGATCGCGATCGCGGCGATCCACAGCACGTTCATCACTCCGCCAACGAAGAGCAATGCCATCAAGACCCAGCAACAGCCGATGCAATAGGCGCCATGACGGGCACCGAGCGCGAGCGTACCCAGCAGGTCGGAGCGAAATCCGCCGTGGCGCTGAATGAATAACAACGGCGACTGGCATTGTCGCAGGCAGGCGTCCTTGAGCGGCGTCCATTGATACACACCGGCCGCAATCAGCACTGTGCCGCTGAACATGTCGCTCGCGCCCGCCATCATCGGCGTGAGCAAAGCGGCCCGTTCCAGCGCCCATTGCGCCGACGTTGCGACGAGGGCAAAGCCTATCCACGTGAGAAGATAGCCACCGGCAAAATAGCAGCTAGCCGCCAATGGCGTCCCCTGTCGCGCCGCCTGCCGGCCGACACGCGCATAGATCAGGATCATGGGCGTCGCCGATGGGGTCATCATGCCGATCATCATGACGGCCCACATCGCAAACACCAACGCGAACTCCATGGCATTCCAGGGCGCAGTGGCCGGCATCATCAGGCCCATGCCGGCAGGGATCATCCGAAAGCCGGACATGTCCATGCCGCTCATATCCATGTCGGCGGCGAGCCACCACACATAAGCCCAGGCAAGCGCGGTCAGGATGACGAGAGCGGCGGCTACGATCGCTCGATCGCGCCGCAGCATGGCCTCGATGGCCGCCTCAGACATGTCGGCTCAGCGCACGATGCCGCTTTGGCAGAGATGGATTTCAGCGAATTGGCCGTAGGAATCGGCAAGTTCCAGCCGGATCGGGCGCGACGTCTTGGTCCAACCGCGTCCGATTTCGGCAAGCGTGTATTCGAAACCGTCGACCATATCGATGCGCACCCGGTGTTGCGCGCCGGTGACCGGATTGAGGATCGGCTCGCCGCGGCCTTCGGTCACCCCGGGCACCACCAAGCGCGCTTTTCGCGCGGCGATATCGACCGAAGACCGGATCGTGCAATTTTTCGAACGTGGACTCGTTATTAATTGGACATCAAGTCCAATTGCCGAAACGCTGTTCTACAAGGTGACACCGAGGGCTTCCGCTGGTAAGAATCGCGCGCCATGCGAGTCAAGGCTTTATCCTAATGTCTCCTTGTGACTTTCAAGCTCAACTTAAGTCTCCGCTAAAGGCCGTCGGAACGCACCATTATGTCCATCTCGACGGCTTTCAGCTTCTTCCGGCAGACGCCACTGCAAAACTTGTTGCGGCTGAGAGCTTGGCTCAAATCACTCGGGGCGACCGGTATAACGTTGCACGTTTTGACAACTCGCATAGCCGAGTCTCGCTCCTGAACTATCCCAGCTTTTTTGAAGATGCTTTCCCTGCGTTGCACGAGAGTTGGAATGTTGATCTAACGCCCGCCGCCGGCCGCGAATGGCACGATCAGACGCACCGGGCGCGTCGGATAGGTCTGCGCCCAAGCGAAGCGTGAGACGGTCGGCAGCGCGGCAGCGCCCGCGGCCAGATGCAGAAATTGTCGGCGGGAAAGTTTCACTTTGAACCTTCCTTCACATCATTCGATCACCTCCTCGGCGCGGGCGAGCAAGGTCGGCGGCACATCGAGGCCGAGCGTCTTGCAGGTTTTGAGGTTGGTGCGAGCGCGACGGGAAGATCGGAAGGCTTAGGACGCTCACGCTCGCTTGCGCCTCGATTTTTCCACGAGTGCCTCGGCTTGCTGGGCTCCGGTGACGGCCAATTTGCTTGGGTCGAGGAGACCGATCTGAGCGAGCACACAGGCTTGATCCCAATAGATATGCTCGTGGGCGACTTTGTGCCCTTTAAATTTCATCACGACAACATGCGGCACCGCTACTCTCCGCCCGGTCGGTGGAATACCAGGAAGTATGTAATCAATGGGGCAGTCGTGCGTGAAATACAGGATGAGCTCATCCACCACTTGGTCCCTGCCAACCGTGCGCGAAATCCGCTCGATGCGGGTATCGGCGAGCATCTTGCCGACGAAGTGGTGCGTGTAAAAATCGACTACGCTGGCGTGACCGTCGCCGCCGGTGAGCGTGGGCACATTGTGGACGTACGGTTCGGCCGCCATGGTCTTCATTGTGGCGGCGACATCGTGATCGACGAACTCATGCCGGATGTGAGCGTCAAAGATCGCTCCCAGGTCCATTTTCTGCACTTTCTTCGCCTTCTTCACTTTCTTTGCTTTCTTCATCAGTCTCTCCCTGCGCGAATCCGATTTTGCCGGCCACGACGCCGCTCCGCCAAGAACGGTGATGAATTCCCGCGGTCTCAGGTCGACCATGCGGCTTCCTCCCCAGGTGCCACCGCCATCATACGCCCGCCACCGGCTGTCTTGGCTCAGTCGGTTTGCCGCACCTCCAGCTTGCCGATGGAGGTCATACTGGTTTCGCGAAACACCGCCATTCCTGTGCAGAGAATGTCTCTGCAATCGCTTTCGGCGTCGGGCGCGTCAACGACCTGCATCCACGCGCCCAGTGCGTGCACGGCCGCAAGCTCCTCGACGGCAAACCTTCAATAGCGATGCCATTCAACGCCTCTACGAGAGCGCCGATTACCCAATGCAACAGCCTGCGCCGGATTGATGCCGGCATCTGGCTTGACGTTGCGGCCGCGGTCACATAGATAGCAGCCCGCAACCAGTTTTCGGTCTGCCTCGCGACGCTTCCGTTTTACGGTGCCCAGCCAGCTCCCCCGAAATTGGATGAACGGCCACGCGATGCTCGCGTGATCGGATAGAACGCAATGCAATGCAAGGATGCCATGATGGCCACAGGTACCGTGAAGTTCTTCAATACCCAAAAAGGCTTTGGATTCATCGAGCCGAGCGACGGCAGCAAGGACGTGTTCGTGCACATCAGCGCGGTGGAGCGCGCCGGCATGCGTAGCTTGGTGGAAGGCCAGAAGGTCAGCTACGACATCGTGACCGAGCGGGGCAAGCAGGCGGCGGGAAATCTGCAAGCCGCGTAACCGACGCCCGGATTGGTCCCGATCCACTGAAGTGACAACGCTCGGCTTTCTTGACGCCGAGCGTTTTTCCGCACGCGCGCCTTCTGGATAGCCGGGGTCAGGCGCTGAATTTCGCGCAGTCGTGCGCGGGATGCTCGCTCGTCGGTGATCAAGCTCATGTCTCCCAACAGAAAAACTCCCGCTGTTCATTGACGGTGCCAATCTCTATATCACCGCCTCCACATCGGCCGCGAGCCTGGCCTCGAGCTCGCGCACCATCGGCATGAGGCCGATCATCTCGGCGACCGCATCGAACAGCGAGCGTGATGCGTCCGGAAAATCGAACGCACCATCGTGGGAGGCGTTGGCCGGAAGTGCC
>Ga0318532_10000154_pt1 | contig 11926 bp, 14 predicted proteins | sample GRESIP053b4f26_FD_203659 | JGI IMG/M metagenome (GOLD analysis project Ga0318532, IMG submission 203659) | Tropical soil microbial communities from Luquillo Experimental Forest, Puerto Rico - GRE.SIPMG.053b4f26 | ecosystem: Environmental > Terrestrial > Soil > Tropical forest > Bulk soil...
GTATACGGGAGGCGGCTTCGGCAAAGTGAACTTTTTGTTAACCAGATGTGATCGTGGTTAATAGGCCTCACCATCGATATCGGCGATATAACCGGCTCATCGGTCCCTTCATCTCAGTGGACGAGTGTTCGATTGTCTTGGGAGCAGATAAGGGGAGCGGTGATTTCGATCCGGCGATTGCGCGGTCGAGAGCTTCAGCAAACGACTTTCCATTCATGTGCGTAACCGCAACCGACACGCGAGGGTTCTCATAAGGGGTGATTTGCGCATTTAGGTGGCGCTTCTCAGCTAGTCTTCACTACCTTTTCCATTCGAGGGTGCGCGGGTGGTCTCTATTATAGTCTTGATGGCGGCCAATGCGGTTCGATTCAGATGTGCGTAATCCACGATCTCACGCTGCACTCGCTCACCTTCGGCTTTCAGATATTGCTGGAGGTTCTGGAGCGCAGAAGTTAGATCGGATGCCAACTCGCCGAGTTCGTCTATCGAATTTGAGGTAATGCGAGCGACAAAGGATCTGCATCTCTCCGCATCGTCCTCAATCTGAATGCGCTTGGGGACCTGTTGTTCTACCGGAATACGCTTGGGGATTTGCTGTTCTACCAAACTGGTGATTTCTGCCTCGAGGGTGGATTCAGGCAGCAATTTTTCAACGCTTGCCGCAGCTGTTCGGGCAGACATCAGTTTCTCCTACGGGAAGTCCAGTTTCTCTTCTTTCTAACGCAAAACACGTTTCCAATTTCGGCAAAGTAGGCTGCCAAGCCAGAAATCAAGAATTCGGGTTAACAATCTGTTTCGATGAGGCGCGAAGGAGTGCGGCCAACATTGCCGAGCTGCCGGAGATGGTACGGAAGTGAGCCGTTCAGTCCCTTATTTGAACGAGCGTGGGCGTTTTCTTCTTGGACGCGCCGGGTGACGGCACGAATTCTGACCATTCCTTGTTCGACGCGACGCGCGCGGACGGTAGTTTCGGCGCCAGCCGCGTCTGTGACGAGGGACGGTCGGCCCGATGGTTGTTAGCGCCGGTACCGGCGACGTGGTTCAGCCACGTGGGTAACGTCATGCGCAATTGCGGACAGGGGTGATCGTGCTCCGCTCGGCGCGCCGTTGACGGCCTCCTGCGAATGAGCTGGTGCAAAGATCGACAGCAGGAAAAATAGAGAGAAGATGGCGGTCCCTAATACTCTCACTTTCATCATAGTCGCGTCGCAGCGGCGGCCAAATGGCTGCACTACCAAGTTACTCGGAACTAGGGCGATGCTTAGGCACGCACTGGGCCGAACTGCGGTATGTCTATTTGAAAATAACCGGGACGGAGATCGGCGGCGAAATTGCTCACGCGCGATAAGGCCCGCCGGATCGCCAGCAACATTGCCAAGCCGCGGAGCTGTTGCGGAAGCCTTGATAGCGATACTGTTAAGCGACCGGATGCGGCTTTGTTAGGAGCACCGCCATGGAAAAGCACGAACTGAGCAAGATCGACTTCGAACATTATCGAGGACACGTTTAAGGCGTTGCTGTATTTCCGCCCCGACCCGGTGACGGCCGGTGAGGTCGTCGATTTGGGCGACAAGTTTCGGGATGCCTTCACCGGCTGACTAGAGATCGAGCAAAAGGCCGCTGGCTGCCAAGCCGCCGGAGTTGTTGGGCAAGAATTGATTGGTGTCTATCCCTGTTGCAAAATGTCGCCGTTAAGGTGCCCCCCCTTGACGACCGGCGGTTCGCGGATGGGCGAGATATTTAATGATAGTCTTATTATTTTGGGGTTCCTAGCGATCGTCCTTGCGCCGATGGCCCTCGCTCTAGCCGAGCCAGGGCCCGGCGGTGCAGGTTGGAAACTCCTCGCATTTGTTTGCTGTGCCCTCGCTGCGTGGGTCTTTATTTTCGCCTCAAGTCTACTCATCGCATTTGTGACGTGGGTCTTAGCGTGGGCATGCGCGACGGTCATGCAAATAAGCAGCTTCAATCGACGCCGTGTGTGATCCGCGAATCGCAGCGAACATCGCCAAGCTGCCGGAGCTATTGCGCCAGTCTTGAACGGACCGGGCTGTGTTGCGCTGGCGGACCCGTCAAGACCGCGGCAGTGTTTTCCACATCGAAATTGGTTGGCGAGCTTTGCCCAAAACTGTGATGGCCATCACATCTAGCAGTTTTCAGCTCTGACAACTTTTACTTGCGTGAAGATTAGTTCTCAAGGCTTAGAAATGACATTGCTTGCCGAAAGCCGGGCGCGGGCGAAGCGCCCTCCGCCTCTGGTGGAATGGCATCGCTGGTTTGCTTGGTATCCGGTCCCGACTGCGATTGACGGAAAATTGCACTATGCCTGGCTGCAACCGGTCGAGCGAAAATGGGGTATCGGCAGATACAGCGGCACAATCAAATGGCGTTATCGGCTGCCTAGGCGCTCACGGTCGCGATAGAACACCACCGAAGAGGCGTAATTTCTCGGGGTTCTAGGATTGAGATGCAATGACTATTGCGGACTACACCGCGATCGGTGTTCTGGTTGTCTTGATGTTGTGGGCCGCGACACGGCTCTTTCGGACCAGTAAGTTATGATGTGAAGGCTCGGCGCATTGCGGCGAATATCGCCAAGCTGCCGGGGCTACTAATCCGCTAATTTGTGTGAGCGGTCTAACTTCAACTGGTCGTCACTTTCATCACGGGACCGGGCATTTTTTTTGCGATCGTTTCAGCTAGCAAATGCATGACCTTAGCTGTGAATTCGCGATTCATCATTTCCGTTTCTTCGCAAAATTTAGTTAGCGAGTTGATGAAAGTGGCTTTTTTATCAGCGAAATTGGTCTCACTGGCGTGAAGAACCTGATCGGCAGTCAAATAGAGATCCGATCGTGCCCGCTCCCAAATTGCCATCATATCTTGGACTTTGGCAGCATTCCCGTTCCAAATCCTCCGCAGTATTTGCGGATTTTGAAGTCCGGCTTGATTAGCGTCACGAAGAATGAGGTTCATCTGCGACAACAACTCTGTGATTCTTGGTTTCAAAGCCTCAAGCGTCATTGTGGGGAAACCGAGATTTTGTGGTGTAAACTCGCTATCCTGCTCCAACACTAGAAATCTGAATCTGAGACCCACCGACACTGCCTTTAGTAATTGAGTTGTCTCCTTGTCACCGTATTCCCGCGATTTAATTTCAACGATGTAGATGTGTATTTCTGTCTGTTTACTTACATAGGTCACAACCCTGGAGACAAACAATCGATACGCAACATCCTTTTGTATCGTGGAAATAACAATATAATTATCTCCACTGCCTTGTAATACTGACGACACGAGGAGCCTTATGCTCTCTCTCCACGCGCCCACAGCCGTCGGGTCCATCCTTGCGAGGAAGTCAGCCCATGTGAATTCACGACCACCGCTATATTCGGGGATTCCAAATGAATCGAAATATTTTCCAACCAGTTCAATTCGACAATTGTTCAAATTTGCGCCGTCTGCTTCAAACTCGATCGGGTTATCGCTCCTAATGACTATTTTCCGTTCGGGAAAAATCTCCGAGAAGATGCGGCCCTGCAAATATACGTGAATGTCGCTATAGAGCTTTCTCGCCGTTTTGCTGATCGCCCCCTGAATAGTCGCTAGTGTTTCAGCTGTCCGTTCGATGCCGCTAAACGCCAGCATAATGTCCGAAATTCGATTTAGAAGCGTGACGACAGCATTCGTCGGATCCTTGCTCCAAGCCTCGTCATTTTGCTTATTTGGACTCGTTTCCGCGATTTTTAGTAAATTAGAACTGTCGAATTTGGCCCCTTGAACGTAATACATGGTGTCAGGCGTTTTCACGTCGCCGATAAGCAGCGGGATAAATACTCTCTTGAGGCCGTCTCTAATATTTGGCCGGGCCTTTATCGAACTGTTGAAATATCCAATTTCATAGCCCGTGAATGAAAAGCTCGGCTTCGGCCGATCTGTAAAAATGACAAGAAGAATATCCGTCTTGTCCAGACCATCCTCGATATCTTCTTTCCAGTTATCGCCCAGCTTGAAATCTTCGTCGCGGTGGACCTCTAACGAAAATGGAAAAGCGGCTTTGAGTTCGGATGCAATTCCTGCTACCAGTTGCTTGTCCTCACTGGCGTAGCTCATAAAAATGTGGAGTTTTTGTTCTGGTGGCCTGACAAACCTTTCTTCTGGCTTTCTCGGCACGGCAGCTACTCAGAAACGACTATTTTTCAGCTCAGTGAAGCATATCTTGGTCGTTGACGGGACGTCCAGTCGTGGCTGGCCTATGGCCGCTTCCCGCACCGCCACAGTCCATTGAAGAAACACCGCTAATTTGCGCCAAATCCGGCGTTAACTATTTTTCATTAGATTTTAAGAGAGCCAGCTAAATACGGTGCATGTTCCTTTGCTTCCGCCTTACGGATCGATTTTGTTCATGGTCTCGCGCTGGTCTTTGGGTTGGATCGCCTCGCGCGCGTGGGCGCGTGCAATATTACATCGCCGCACGGCTGCTTAACGGTTTGGCGTCGAGCGTCGCGTAACTGCCGAGCAACAGCCGCAACTGCCACAGCGCCGCAGGCAGCGCCAGCAGGATCTCGATCTGCAGCGGCAGACCGGCGGCGCAGACCGCCGAGTGGCCGAGGCATTGAAGCTCGGACTGCTGCCAGCATCAGTGCGAATTAGGACCGCAGGGTGTGTGTCTTGTGCTTGCGCTGAATACAACAGGCCTGAAACGGCTCATCATGTTTCTAAGTTCTTTATTGACTTGCAGCTTGGAATAAAGCTTGGGGATTAGCCTCCCGCGGCTATCGACCGCTTTACCCCCAAAAGCGGATATCGCCGGGCGCGATCGTCATGTGGACCCCTTTCGCAGTAAGGTGGGGAGCACAACAGCGCCGGTACAAGCAGTATCATGCGCGTCGTTCGCTTGATGGATGAGCCGGATTGGCAATCCCGGCTGTCGCCGATCGAGGAGATTTTCTTCGCCACCAGTCCGTCGGCAAAGACCTTGCGGCCGGATGAGCGCCAACCGTTCAAGGAGCGCTGGCTGGAGCGCTACATTGCGTATGACATCGAGAGCTTCTTCGTCGCCATTACCGAAGTCAGTACGGTGGCCGGATATCTCGCGGGTTGTCTGGACAATCCGGCGCACAATCCGCGCTTTGCCGATAACGGCTATTATGCGTCATTTGCGCCATTGTGCGATCCCTATCCGTGCCATCTGCACATTAATCTCGACGAACGCTACCGTAATCGCGATATTGGCTCCGCTCTGATCACTGCGTTTGCCGCGCAGGCCGCGAGCGCGGGACGTTCGGGCATCCACGTCGTCACCGGAGAGCGGGCGCGCAATGTCCGTTTTTATGAGAAGAACGAATTTCGTCCACTTGCGACGGCGCGCTGGAACGGTGCCGATGTGGTCTTCATGGGCCGCCTGTTGCCGCCACGCTGACGCAGCGCCATTTCGACAGAGAGAACTTAGGTCGTTATTAATGCGCAACGTAAGGTGCGACCTGTGAGTGCGATTGTGAAGGCGGAAGGTCCGAGCGGCCGCGCGAAGATACATTCTGACGACCCGAAACACGCATTGGGTCTGGCCCAATACCTGCGAACTATCGGCTACAACGCTTGGATTGAGGACACGAACGGCAATGAGATCGACGAAAAGGCCCTAAAGATGGCGATTAGGTCTCGTCACGAGGATGCACCTTCCTCCTGATGCAGTTCGCCGCCGCGCATCAGTCGCCGGGCGATGTCGGCAGTCTGTAGCGCCGCGCGTTCGGTCGGTGAATGGGCCGCAAGATAGCGTGCGACCGCAATGAGGATGTGCCGGCCAGCGTCAGTGTTGCCCCACTCGGTGAACTGCCGAACTCCTGCCTCCAGCATCTGATAGGCATGGAAGCCTGCATCTTCGCGTAGCAGCGCACGCGTGAGCGTAGCAATGAGCTCCTGTCGCGAATGGCCAAGCGTGAGATGCCGTGCAACTAGTCTTGCCGCAAGATCGACCTGCTGCTGCCGATCGAAAGCGTCGAGCAGTGCGGCGTGGATTGTCATAACGTCGGCGGGCAGGTCGTCGAGTCGCTCGCCACCCTCACCGGGGATGCGGCTCGGCGGCACATTGAGATAGCGAGTAAGGTAGAGGGCCATCGCTCCGTGCAGAACACCGCGCACCGCCGTGACGTGCTCGTCAGTGTGAGCAGGCCCGATCCGCTTGAGCATCTGATGAAGCGCGTTGACGTAGGTGAAAACGTGATGTGCTGTCTCCCAATCGGCGTGCTCGTTGGCATTGCCGAAGCGCGCCACCCGAAGCGCCGCCCCGTAAGCCAGCGATCGGCTAAGGTCAGCAGGAGCGGCGCCGGCGCGGATCGCCGCCTTGAGAGCGTCAATGATTCTGACTGGGTCGTCACCAAGCAGCTCTTGGGCGAGCGCAACGTGGTCGGACCAGCCATGCGCACTGCAGCCCGCAGCGAACAGTTCCGGCAGTTCGCTGCTCGCTTGTTCGCACAGCGCAATGAGATCAACAGGCTGGCGCCAGGCGGTCGATTCCTCGGCGCCACGGGCCGCTACCATCTGGCCGACGACAGTCGGCAGCACGGCCGCCGCGTGCTCCCAGCCGATCAGGTCGAGGCACTCGAACGCCTTATTGATGAAGTCAAGCGAGTGCCCGTTGTCGGCGAAGGCCCGTTCCGTCGCGGCTGCCAGCAGAGCATTGGCGAGCACGGCCGGCGACAGACCGGCCGCAATCGCCGTGAGCAGTGTGCGCTCGGCCGCCTCGCGATGCCGCACCTTCGTCCAACGCTGCAGCCAGCGCTTGAGCGTGGCCGGATCGGGCACGCTTCCAAGCGGCGCACGTTCGCGTCGCGGGGCCTCGCCGTCGCAGTCCGCCGCCACGCGGCGTGCGCCGTGGAACAGGGCGAGATAAGCTTCCTCCTCTGGCAGGAGAGGCAGGAGATTGGCGAGCGCTGTGAGGATCGTCAGACCTACGCCCCAGCCGTCGCGGTTCTGCGCTCCGAACAGCGCCACCTGCCGCACGATGTCGGCAAAGGGTACGTTGGCCGCGAGTTGACCATGCACGGCCTTGGCGATGACGAGCCCGAGGTCGTGGGCGAGACCGTCCGCAAGCCGTTGGCGCCAGTGCGCCGCGGGATCGGCATGACCTAAGGTGGCCTTCACCCAGATTTCGCCATTGCGCAATTCAACCGGGAAGATCGGTACGTCGTCCGCCCACAGATCAAAGGTGCAGCCGCTTTCGAGATCGAAGCGGGCGTGGTGCCAATGACACGTCAAGATGCCATCCTCGACGCTGCCGCGCTCGAGCGGGAAGCCCATGTGCGGACACCGATTATCGAGGGCGAAGACGCGCCCGTGGTCATAAATGACAAGGATCGGACGGTGATCGCCGTGCAGAACTAGGCGTCCTTTCGCCGTCAGCTCTTCAAGGCTGCCGGCGAGTACGAAATCCCTGCTCAGCGCATCCATCAGTATGCCTCCCGCAGATGTCTCTGCGTGAGCCTCAACATAGATATTCCCTCACGTAAGCGCGCAAGCGCGACGCGCTACTCACCTGTTTACGACTTCCCCCCCGAGCCTGCGCAACACCGCCTATCCTATCTCTTTGGGAGAGCGACAGTAGAGCCGCGCGCTATTCTGTGGCGACACGCTCGCCCTCGGCAACGAGTATGGCGGCGTCGGCGCGAGCTTCAACGCTGAAGCTGCCGTCTCCAATTAAATCATTCAATTGACCGATGTCCGCTTTGGGTCAAAATCGGACATTGAAGCGCCTCCCTCCGATGTCCGCTTTACCCCCAAAAGCGGACATTGGCCCGGCTATCCGACCACCTCACGGGCTTTCCCCAACCAACAAAACCGTCCCCGCAGTCTGATAATCCGTCGGTAAATTGGCCGGGCATGTGTGCAATGCGGGAACTAATGCCCAGTGCTGGGGTTTTGTCCTCCGGGTGCGTGAAAAGACGTACGGGGATGTGAATGCCAAGAAGTGAAGTTGTTGCGGCGGCGTATCGGCTACATGCTGCGATGTGCATAGAAATTGCCGAAAGAACTTCAGACCTCAAAAACAGACTTGTACTTCTAAAGATGGCGGCTACCTGGCTGACGCTGGCCGCACAAGCAGAGAAGAATAGCCGAGTCTATAAGATCCCAGAGCCGCTTCAGCAGCAGCAACAACCCGGAATCGACGTCTCCAAAACGTAAGATTAGTGCGAACTGTCCGCTTCGGATCATTAGCAGAATTGAATGCGTCCCACTCAAGCTAGGAGGACCGATATGTCAATGCTAACCCGACGAGGAGTCGGCGCGAGCGTGTTTGCTGCGCTCTTTGCGTCTTCGTTTGCCGGAGCACAAGCTCCGCAGACCGTGCGGGTGCGCGGCACAATCGAGAAGGTCGATGGCCAGACGTTGACCGTAAAGTTACGCGAGGGCAACACTCTAGCCATTAAGCCCGCGGACAATGCGCGCGTTACCGCGATGATCAAGGCATCACTCGCCGATATCAAAGTGGGCGATTTTGTCGGCGTCACTGCTATGCCGCAGCCGGATGGTAGTCAGAAGGCGATTGGGCTCCACATCTTTATGGCCGCGCAACGCGGTGTCGTGCCGACGCGGTTTTTGCCGTGGGATCGCGAGCCAGGCAGCACGATGACCAATGCCGACGTTGAATCAAATGTGGCGGACGTCGACGGCCAGATCATGATGGTGAAATATTCCGACGGCGAGAAGAAAGTCATTGTGCCGCCCAACACGCCTGTCGTGCGGTTTGCTCCGGGCGACACGGGTGACCTCAAGCCAGGCGCGCAAATCTTTGTCATGGCCGGACAAAAAATGCCGGATGGCACGATCACGGCGCCAGCGATCAATGTCGGCCGGGACGGCGTCGCACCCCCGATGTGAGCAAGTACCGCGCACAAGATTAGCGGACATTGACGCGCGTCCGCTCGATGTCCGCTTTACCCCCAAAGCGGACATTGGAACTCAGTTGCATAATGTCCGCTTTGTGCCAAAAGCGGACATCGACCTGCTAATCGATCAACTCGTCGGCGCGGGCGCGCACGCTCGCTGGCACATCGAGGCCGAGCCCCTTGGCGGTTTTGAGATTGATGACAAGTTCATACTTGGTGGGTGCCTGCACTGGCATGTCGGCTGGCTTCTCGCCCTTGAGGATGCGATCGGCGTAGCCGGCCGCCTGCCGGTACAACGCGATTTGATCGGGCTCATAAGAAACAAGGCCGCCAGCGGTGACGAAGGAGCTTTGGAAGTAGACGCGTGACCATCAATTCATCATCTCCTGTTCTCAATTCGGCCGCGACTCTAAGTTCTGATGGTGTCCTGGGGATAGGGGGGATGGGCGACAAGTCGCCGGCCTTGGTTTGGCTCCGGGTCGTCGACGGACGCTCTCAGTATATTCATGGTCAGCTACGAGCGAAGTTGCGTCGGATTGAAGCCGACGTGGAAAGCGAATCTGTGCTTCCTGTTTTTGGTCGCCACGATCGTTAGCGCCAGCATTTTTGCCTTAGCAACACAATGACGACCGCTAACCTGCTCCTTCTAACGGGTTACGCCGCGTCTCCTCTCGGCTTCATTTTTCGTTACATTCGCCTGCGGCCGATTTCCCACGTGGCCATCCTCGGTGCCGTCCTGGCAGCCGTGGCCTGCTCGGTCTGCACGCAATACGGCATCAAATTCCTGGTGGATACACTTGCCGCCGGTGCCAATTCCGCCGCCTGGATGGCGTTTTTCCTGCTTGGCTCGCTCATCGCGGCCGACAACCTTTTGTGGCGTGTCGCGTCCTGGATCGCCAACTACGCTTTTGTCGGAGTCACCGGCGACCTGCGGCGCGACCTATTCCACCATTTGATGGGGCACTCGCCGAATTACTTCTCCGAGCGCCTGCCGGGCACGTTGACGAGCCGCGTGACCGCGACCTCCAATGCCGTATTTACCGCCGAGAGCATGTTCGTGTGGAATGTCCTGCCGCCGTGCGCGGCGACGGTTGCGGCAATCGTCTTGGTCCTCACGATCAGTGCGCCGATGGCTGGCACTCTGGCGGTCATCGCAGGAATCATGGTCTGTCTGATGTTCCGGCTCGCCGCCGCAGGCCGGCCGCTGCATCACGAATTCGCCTGCAACGCGGCGGCCGTCGATGGCGAAATGATCGACGTCATCGGCAATATGCCGCTGGTGCGCGCTTTCGGCGGTTTTCTTCACGAGCTCCGCCGTTTCAATGCGACCATCAATCGCGAAATGGAGGCGCGGCGGCGAAGCCTCTTTTATCTGGAAAAACTCCGTATTTTCCATGCCGTCGTGACGATAACACTGACACTGGGCCTGGTGGCCTGGGCAATCCGGCTGTGGCAGCGCGATGAAGCAACGACCGGCGACGTCGTGCTCGCCTGCACACTCGCGCTCTCCGTGCTCACCGCGACCCGCGACCTCGCGGTGGCTTTGGTGGACGTTACCCAACACATTGCGCGCTTGTCGGAAGCCGTGGCGACGCTCCTAGTACCACACGAATTGAAAGATCATCCCGAAGCTGAGCCACTTATTCGGCGTGGCGCCAGCGTGAAGTTCGACCATGTCGATTTCACTTATCCTGACGGCCAACAGATTTTCCAGAATTTCTTGCTTAACCTGATGCCCGGCGAGCGAGTCGGCCTTGTCGGTCATTCCGGCGGCGGCAAGTCGACATTGTTCGCACTGCTGCAGCGTTTCTACGATATCCAGGGTGGACAGATTCTCCTCGATGGCCAAAACATAGCGCACGTCACGCAAGAGAGCTTGCGCGACGCCATCGGCGTCGTACCACAGGATATCTCGATGTTTCATCGTTCCGTGATGGAAAACATCCGTTACGGACGGCAGGAAGCGACCGATGACGAAGTTATGCAGGCCGCCTTTGCGGCACGATGCGATTTTATCGAGAAATTGCCGCAGGGCATGCGAACCATCGTCGGCGAACGCGGCGTGAGACTCTCCGGCGGTCAGCGGCAGCGCATCGCTATTGCTCGCGCGTTCCTAAAGGATGCACCGCTCCTTCTCCTCGATGAGGCGACTTCCGCGCTCGATAGCGAATCCGAGGAGGCTATCCGCCAGGCGCTAACGCAGCTGATGAGCAGGCGCACCGTGATCGCCATTGCGCATCGACTTTCGACCCTCCAAAGCTTCGATCGTATCGTTGTCCTGCAGGCTGGCCGAGTCGTCCAGGACGGATCACCGGATCTTCTCATGCGCCACGAAGGTCTCTATCGGCAACTGGTGCAACGCGAGATAGATCGGCTGGCGCAGCAGGCCGCATAGTAGGATGCCGTCGGTGAAATGGGAGTGCGTGGAGCCACTCGCCATATCGGAGGTGGGTTCACTAGCATCGCGACGACCCTTGCTGCAGGTACCAACTCGTGGAGCAGCTCAAGTCGCTTCGCCGCCAATGTGCTAGTTAAGAGATTCACCCCCGTAACGTTGCCGCCGGGCCGATTAAGACTTGCAACCAAGCCCAGCTGCACCGGATCACCACCGTTCGTAAACACTATAGGAATTGTGGTGGTCACCGACTTAGCCGCGATTGCCGAGACGCTCCCGCCGGTCGCGACGATAATCGCAACTTGGCGGTGAACAAGGTCTGTCGCCAATCCAGGTAGTCGATCGTATTGAGACTTTGCCCAACGGAATTCGATCGCTACGTTCTGACCCTCGGTATAGCCGACCTCATTCAAGCCCTGACGGAATCCAGCTAACTGCGGCGTAAAACCCTCAGGCGATCCACTGTTGAGAAATCCGATCACCGGCATCGCCGCCTGCTGCGCTCGCGCGGTCAGCGGCCATGCAACCACAGTGCTGCTGAAAAGCCTGATGAATTCCCGTCGCCTCATGGGATTTACTCCCTGGCCGAGAACCACCTTAGTGAAAGTTTAATACGATCTTCGAGCGAGAGCTACGCCACCGCACTGCA
>Ga0318532_10000160_pt1 | contig 11788 bp, 9 predicted proteins | sample GRESIP053b4f26_FD_203659 | JGI IMG/M metagenome (GOLD analysis project Ga0318532, IMG submission 203659) | Tropical soil microbial communities from Luquillo Experimental Forest, Puerto Rico - GRE.SIPMG.053b4f26 | ecosystem: Environmental > Terrestrial > Soil > Tropical forest > Bulk soil...
TTCGAGCTCTGCGAGCGGATCGTCGTGGTCGTCGACGCGCAGATCAAGCGCGGACCATTCTTCGCGCTCGTGGATCAGGAGCGCTGCCGATTGCTTGCCGCGCTTGTCGCCGCCGGCGGCTTCGCCGGCGCGCATCGCCGCGATCAGCCGCCGCGCGAACGGCATGCTCTCGCCTGCGAGATAGGTTTTTGCGGTTTCCTCCAGCACATCGGCGCCGGCCAGCATGTTGCCGGCGATCGAGAAACCGTCGCCGGCGAGATGCCCGCACCAGTCGACACAATCCTTGCCGGTGAAGGCGGCGATGCGGCCTGCTGCATCCAGGATGTGGAGCTGGCGGCTCTCGCGACCGTCATCGGTCCCGGTCAGCCTGTTCACGATCTCCTGCGGACTCCCGCCTTCGCGCAACATTCTGATGCCGTCGATGCCATAATAGGGATTGACCAGCGCCTGCGTTGCGATGCCGCCGAGGCCCGCCGCGATATGCGGCACGCGCGCACCGACGGCAAAGAACCTGGTCGCGACGGCAATCCCGATCTGGCCGGTGGCTGTATCGCGGGCGATGATCGACCAGGTCATCTCGGCTTATTTCATGGTGAAACGAAGTTGCGTCGTCGCGGCAGCGGAACTGCTTACCCGCCCCTGGAGGGGGAGGGTCGATCGCGAATGAAATGAGCGATCGGGGTGGGGTGATGCTGCCCACAATAAAACACCATCCCACCCCGTCTCGCATCGTTGCCCGATGCTCGCCGACCCTCCCCCTCCGGGGGAGGGTGAACGAGCGCGCGGAGAGTTGGATCCGATCAAGACTCGTCTCACTCTAGCGTCCGGCGGCGTAGCCCTGCATACCCCTGGGGTTGGCGGCCGCACGCCGGCGGCGGCCGAGGCGCGAGGCTGCCGTCAGCCGGCCTTCCGACCAATCGGGGCCGACCTCGATTGTGTGGCCGCGGCGTGTCAGGTCCTCGCGTGACGCCTTTGGCACGCGGTTCTCGACCACAAGCACACCGGGCCGCGCGGTGCGCGGCCAGAACGAGATCGGAAAGTGCTCGGAATGCCAGGCTGGAGCGTCGATTGCTTCCTGCAGGTTCAGCTTCGCGTGAACATGTCGCAGGAAGAACTGCGTAATCCACTGATCCTGTTGGTCGCCGCCGGGCGATCCCCATGCGAGATAGGGCTCACCATCGCGCAATGCGATGGTGGGCGAGAGCGTGGTGCGCGGCCGTTTGCCGGGCGCGAGCGAGGCGGGATGACCTTCCTCCAGCCAGAACATCTGAGCGCGGCTGCCGAGACAGAAGCCGAGTTCGGGGATCACGGGCGATGACTGCAGCCAGCCGCCCGATGGCGTCGCCGAGACCATGTTGCCGCTTTCGTCGATAATGTCGAAATGCACGGTGTCGCCGCGCACCTCGCCAAAGCGTCCGACCGTCGGCTCGCCCGCGCCCATGGCACCGACGGCTTCCCGGTGGCCTTCCGCGCGCCGCAGCTTGACGACCGCGCCAAAGCCCTCGACCGAGCCCGGAATGAAATCGAGCGAGGCTTTTTCCGAAATCAATTTGCGCCGCTCGTCGTTATAGGCATCCGACAGCAGCGTCTGGATCGGGATCTCGTTGAAATTGGGATCGCCGTAGAATTTCTCGCGGTCGGCATACGCAAGCTTGGCGCATTCGACCTGAAGATGGATGAACTCGGCGCTGACGGGATCGAGCCCATCGAGCTGAAAACCCTTCAGCAGCGCGAGCTGCTGCAGCATGACCGGCCCCTGGCTCCAGACGCCGGCTTTGCAAACGGTATAGGGGCCGTAGTCGTAGGTCAGCGGCGCCTCTACGGTCGGCACCCAGCGCGCCATGTCGTCGGTCGACAGCACGCCCTTGTGCGGCGCGCCGGAGACATCCATCACGTCCTGGGTGCGACAGAATTTGTCGATTGCTTCCGCGACAAAGCCCTTTGACCAGGCTTGGCGCGCACGCTCGATCTGTGCGACGCGGTCGCTGCCTGCGCTCTCGGCCTCCCTCAGGATGCGCGCGTAGGTCTCCGAAAGCTGCTTGTTGGTGAAGAGGGTGCCGGGTTTGGGCACCGCGCCATTCGGAAGGTACACGGCCGCCGACGTCGGCCAGTGTTGCCGGAACAATTGCTCGACGGTCTTGATGGTGGCGGATGCCCGCTCGACAAGCGGATAGCCGTTGCGGGCGTAGGCGATCGCCGGTTCCAGCACATCGCGCAGCCGTATGGTGCCGTAATCGCGCAAGAGCAGCATCCAGGATTCGAAAGTTCCCGGCACGCAGGCGGCGAGCAGTCCGGTGCCCGGCACCATCTCCAGGCCCTCGCTCTTGTAATGGCCGATGGTGGCGCGCGCGGGCGCAGGCCCCTGGCCGCAGATCACCTCGGTGCGGCCGCGCCTGACATCGTGCACGATGATCGGCACGTCGCCGCCAGGCCCGTTCAGATGCGGCTCGACCACCTGCAGCGTGAAGGCGGTGGCAACCCCGGCGTCAAAGGCGTTGCCGCCCTTTTCCAGCGTGGCCATCCCGACGGCGGTGGCGATCCAGTGGGTGGAGGTCACGACCCCGAAAGTGCCCTCGATTTCGGGACGGGTCGTGAACGGGTCGGGATTGATGTTGCTGGCCATTGTTGTGTCTTTCGCTTCGGTGCGAGGCCAGTGCCGCCGACCTGAAGTCCCTCACTCACTTGCGGCAAAATCGGCCTCAGGGACTTCAGATCGAAAGCGTCACTGGAATCATATAGGTTTGCTAGTGCCCATAACTTTCCGAAGTCCGCGAAAAGCTATTGCGGCGATGTAGCGCGGACTTCGGAAAGTGGGCGCTGCCGCACTTGATCACAGCGGCAGGCATCTGCCAACTGGCATACCAGCCCCCAACGCCCCTGTGATCAAGCCGGCGCAGGAGCGAGGTTGACCGCGTGGCAGGCGACGCCGTTGATCAGTGCGGGCGCCTCCTTTCGGCAAAGATCGAACGCCAGCGGACAGCGCGGATTGAATGCGCAACCGGGCGGAGGGTTGATCGGATTTGGGATCTCGCCCTTGACCGGAATGCGCTGACGGCCGGACATCGCAAGATCGGGCACCGCCCCGAGCAGCATCTTTGTGTAGGGCATGCGGGGCGAGGCGAACAGCGCGCGGCCCTCCGCGATCTCGACGATACGGCCGAGATACATCACGCCGATGCGGTTCGCCATGTGGCGGACCACGGCGAGATTGTGGCTGATGAAGAGATAGGTAAGGCCCAACTTGTCCTGCAGGTCGCGCATCAGGTTCAGGATCTGCGCCTGCACGGAAACGTCGAGCGCAGACGTCGGCTCATCGCAAACGATGAACTCGGCATCGGACGCAAGCGCGCGCGCGATCGCGATGCGCTGGCGCTGTCCGCCGGAAAATTCGTGCGGATATTTGCTGCCGTCGTCGGCATGCAGTCCGACCAGTCCCAAGAGTTCTCCGACCCGGTCCCTGATCTGGCGCTCGCCCTTTATAAGGTCGAAGGCGCGGATCGGCTCGGCGATGATGTCGTCAACCCGAAAACGCGGATTGAGACTCGCATAGGGGTCCTGAAAGATCATCTGGATGCGGCGCCGCAAGCGCCGGCGGGCCTGCGCCTGTCTCGGGTCGGTCATCGAGACACCGTCGATCACGACGTCGCCGGAGGTCGGCGGCAACAGACCGACCACCATGCGCGCGACCGTCGTCTTGCCGGAGCCGGATTCGCCGACCAGCGCAAACGTCTCGCCCTTCCTGATGTCGAAGGTCACGCCGTCAACGGCTTTGAGGTACTCGAGGTGGCCGCCCTCGATGACGCGGTTCAGCCAGGGCTTGGAGACGTCGAAGGTGCGGCGAAGGTTTTTGACGTCGACGAAGCTCATGCCGCGCTCTCTTTGACGGTATCGTAGAGATGGCAGGCAACCGCCTGCGCGCCTTGCCGGATCGGCTCCGGCCGTTCGACGCGGCAGCGGTCGAAGGCGAAACTGCAGCGGGGGTTGAATGGACAGCCCGGCGGGATCGCCGACAGGCGCGGCATCGAGCCCGGAATTTGCACCAGGCGCTTGTCCTCGCCCGACAGCGTCGGGATCGCGCCCATCAGACCCTTGGCATAGGGATGCAGCGGATTTTTCACGACCTCCTGCACCGGGCCGATTTCGGCGACGCGCCCGGAATACATCACCGCGACGCGGTCGCATGTTTCCGCAATCACGCCCATGTCGTGGGTCACCAGCATCACCGCTGTGCCGTGATCGCGCCCCAGCCGCTTGATCAGGGCGATGATCTGCGCCTGCACGGAGACATCGAGCGCCGTCGTCGGCTCGTCCGCGATGATCAGTTCCGGCTCGGCACAGATCGCAAGCGCAATCACCACGCGCTGCCGCATGCCGCCGGAAAATTCGTGGGGATAGCCGTCGATACGCTTGTCGGGAGCGGGGATGCCGACTTCCGCCAGAAGATCGATCGCGCGCTTGCGCGCAGCGGCGTCCGACAGGCCGGTGTGGGTCTTGATGGTCTCCACGATCTGGTCGCCGATGCGGTACAGCGGATTGAGGCTGGTCAGCGGGTCCTGGAAGATCATGCCGATCCGCTTGCCCCTGACGCGACGCATCTGCTCCTGCGGAAGGTGGTCGATGCGCAGCCCCGACAGGTAGATTTCGCCGCCGGTGATTTGGCCGGGTGGATCGATCAAGCCGATCACGGCGAGTCCGGTGACGGATTTGCCGGCGCCGGATTCGCCGACCACGCCCAGCACCTCGCCCTTGGCGATGTCGAAGGAGACGTCGTCGATGGCGCGCAGGCGTCCGCGGCGGGTGGCGAACTCCACCTGAAGATTGCGCACGGAGAGAACGGGTTCGGTCATCTCAGTTTGGGATTGAGCGCATCGCGCAGCCAGTCGCCGAGCAGATTGATGGAGAGGATCAGCGCGGCCAGCGCCACGCCCGGGAAAGCGACGATCCACCATTCGCCGGAGAACAGATAATTGTTGCCGATCCGGATCAGCGTCCCGAGCGAAGGCATGGTGTCGGGCATGCCCGACCCGAGAAACGACAGGGTCGCTTCGGTGATGATGGCAAGCGCCAGATTGATCGTGGCGATGACGAGCACCGGTCCCATCGCGTTCGGCAGCACGTGGCGCAGCATGATGACCGGCGCGGGCAGGCCGATCAGTTGGGCGGCGGCGACATAATCCTTGTTCTTCTCGACCAGCACGGAGCCGCGCACCGTGCGCGCGTACTGCACCCAGAAGCTCAGGCCGACCGCAAATACCAGGACCGCCAGCATGCTCATCGCATCCAGCCGGTTGCCGAACACGGACTTGACCACGCCGTTGACGAGCAACGCGATCAGAATCGCGGGGAAGGTGAGCTGCACGTCGGCAATGCGCATGATGAGCGAGTCCACGGCGCCGCCGACATAGCCTGCGATCAGCCCGAGCAATATGCCGAGCGTGCCCGAGAACAGGACACCGAGGACGCCGACCACAAGCGAGATGCGCAAGCCATAAAGAATTGCCGAGAGCACGTCGCGGCCCTGCTCGTCGGTGCCGAGCAGGAACGGGGTCTGTCCCTCGTCGGTCCAGAGCGGGGGGATGCGCGAATTGATCAACTGGAGCTGCGCCGGATCGAAGGGGTTCTGCACGGAGAGCAGGGAGGCAAAGATAGCGAGCAGGAAGAACAGCAGGGTCACGACGGCAGCAACCATGGTGAGCCTGGAGCGGCGGAACGAATAGAACAGGTCGCTCCCGAGCGCGCGGGCGAACCAGCCTTCTGACGACGATTGGGATGGCTTGGCGCTCGCATCGCGCTGCTCAGGAACGACGGCGTCGCTCATGGGTCCCCGCTCGCGCTCCGGAGTTTGTCAGTCATCGCTGCGCCTTTCTACGTTGCTTCCGATTTGAGTCCCTGTGCATGGGTTTGGACAACTCCTGTGGGAACTGCAAGTCGGCCACACTAGGCCGGTCGGCTGATCGTCGAGCGCAGGCGCGGATCGACGACCGTATAGAGGATGTCGACCACGAGATTGATGGTGACGAAGATCAGGGAGACCAGCAACAGGTATGCCGCCATGATTGGAATGTCGACGTTCTGCACGGCCTGAACGAACAACAGTCCCATTCCGGGCCACTGGAACACGGTTTCGGTGATGATCGCGAATGCAATTACCGAGCCAAACTGCAGGCCGGCGACGGTGATGACGGGAACCAGGGTGTTCCTGAGCGCGTGTCCGAAGTGAATGGCACTCGTGGTCAGACCGCGCGCGCGGGCGAAGCGGATGTAATCGGTGCGCAGCACCTCCAGCATCTCGGCGCGCACCAGCCGCATGATCAGCGTCATTTGGAACAAGCCCAGCGTGATCGACGGCATGATCAAGGCTTTGAGCCCGGAGACGGTCAGCAGGCCGGTGGTCCACCAGCCGAACCGCACCACTTCGCCGCGGCCGAACGACGGCAGCCAGCCCAGCACCACCGCGAACAGGTAAATCAGGAGAATGCCGATCAAAAATGTCGGCAGCGAAATTCCGATCAGCGAGATCGCCTGGAACGCCTTGGCCAGCAGCGAGTCGCGCCGCAGCGCAGAGTAGACGCCCATCAGGATGCCGAACACCATCGCAAGCACGGTGGCGCAGGTGGCAAGCTCGAGCGTCGCAGGCAGTCGCTCTTTCAAGAGGTGGGCGACCGGCTGGCGGAACTGATAGGAGACGCCGAATTCAAACCTGGCCGCATTGGCGAAGTAGCGGGCAAACTGCACCAGCACGGGATCGTCGAGACCGAGCGAGTGGCGGATCGCATTGCGCTCGGCGGCGGATGTATCGATCGAGACCATCTGGTTCACCGGGTCTCCGGCGAAGCGGAACATCGAAAAAGCGATCACACCGACGACGATCATGACGCCGATGGCCTGGATTGCTCGACGAAGAATGAAGGCGAGCATTTGACCCCTTCGATCTTCCAAACGCAGTTCGCGCGCCGTTGCGCTGCCTTAAGCGAAAGGTCCCGGAAGCGCGACGCTGCCGGGACCTTTGCCGATGAGACTGACTACTCTTCCTGTTTGGTCGCCCAGTACAGCAGTACCGCGTTGTCGGCGCGCTGGGTGAGCTTCACCTTTTTCGACACGCCCCAGGCCAGCGACTGCTGGTGCAGCGGGATATAGGCGTAATCCTTGAAGCCGATCTCGAAGGCCTGCTTGATCATCTGATCGCGCTTGGTGTTGTCGGCCTCGACCAGGATCTTGTCGGTCAGCGCGTCGAGTTCCTTGCTGCAGTAGCCGCCGAGGTTGGCCTCACCACGCGTGGCATCGTTCTTGTCGTCGCGGCAGCCCATGATGTCGTGCAGCACGTTGTGCGAATCGGATGAAGCCGGCGTCCAGCCCAGGAGATAGAACGACGTCTGGAAGCCGCCGGGCTTCAGCACCTTGGCGAAATACTGCGCCTTGGGTTGGGCAAGCAGGTTCACTTTGACGCCGATGCGGGCGAGCATCCCGACCACGGCCTCGCAGATCTGGGCGTCGTTGACATAGCGGTCATTCGGGCAATCCATCGTGACCTCGAAGCCGCTGGGATAACCGGCCTCGGCCAAGAGCTTCTTGGCACCATCAGGATCGAATTTCGGCCGCACGAAATCCTTCGAGAGCGAGAACAATTGCGGCGCGATCATCAACGCCGACGGCGTCGACAGGCCGCGCATCACGCGTGTCTTGATCAGTTCGACGTCGATGGCCTTGTAGAAGGCTTCGCGCACGCGGATGTCCTTGAAGGGATTCTTGCCCTTGATGTTCGAGAAGAGGAGTTCGTCGCGGGCCTGGTCCATACCGAGGAAAATGGTGCGCAGCTCCGGCCCGGTCATGACGGTGGCGATCCCGCTGGAATTGACCCGCTGGATATCCTGGATCGGAACCGGCTCGATGACGTCGACCTCGCCGGAGAGCAGGGCGGCGACGCGCGTCGCGGCGGACCCTATCGGCGTGAAGACGATTTCCTTCAGATTATGCTCGGGCTTGCCCCACCAGTTCGGGTTCACCTTGAAGACGGTCTTCACGCCGGGCTGATGGCTCTCGATGATGAAGGGCCCGGTGCCGTTTTCGTGCAGCGAGGCGTAGCTCGGCGTGGTCGCGGAAGCCGGCGTCGGCGCGACGGAATTGTTTTCCTCGCACCATTTCTTGTCCATGATGAACCAGCCGTCCCACTGCGAGGTCAGGATGGGATTGGGCGAGTCCAGAAGCACGTCCACCGTATGGTCGTCGACCTTCACAAATTTCGCGTCGGCCGGAACGTTGGACAGGAAGTTTGAGCCGGGGCTGCGCACGCGCTGGGCCGAGAACAGGACATCGTCGGCGGTGAAGGGATCGCCGTTGTGGAACTTGACGTTCTTGCGCAGATGGAAGCGCCATTGAGTTGGCGTCAGGGTCTCCCAGCTTTCCGCCAGCGCCGGAATGATCTTCAGATCCTTGTCGCGGGTCACCAGGCCTTCATAGACATGCGCGTGGTGGGCGATCGTCGTGGTCTCCTTGAGCGTATAGGGATCGAGCGATTTGAGCTCGCCCTGGTTGGCGTAACGCAAGGTCTGGCTCGATGCCGGCGATATCACCATGGCGACGATCGAGGCGATGGTCGCTGCTAGCAAGGATAGACGTACCGACATTTCTTTACGCTCTCTGCTGGTGGCGCTGCATGATTGCAATTTTCGCGGATTCTTCCCGATCCATGTTGGATCGAGTTTGGCCGCTGCGCAAGCTTGATTTCCGCCCGAAAAGCGAACGGTTTGCGCAGGGCTGCTGCGGTCGCTGGCTTCGTTCGGGCTGCGCCTGTGCGCGATCGATATTCGACTTTCGGAGTGGTGAATGGCAGAGTTGAAGACCGACGTTCTCGTTCTTGGCGCGGGAATAGTCGGCGTCAGCGCCGTCCCTGCATCTGCAGCGGCGCGGTCGCGACGTCATTCTGATCGACCGGCATGAGCGCGCCGGCTAAGAAACGAGCTTCGGCCATACGGGGATCATCGAATGCGCGTCGGTGTTTCCCAACGTGTTTCTACGCGAGGTCCCGGGAGATCGTTCGATACGCGACGAACCGTGCCACCGGCACCATGGGTTCGCGCTCGGCCCGGCCTCCGGGCGCCTGTTGGCGGAAATCGTGCGCGGCGAGGCGCGTTTTGCCGATCCGAGCCCGTTTGCGGCCGAGCGCTTCGGTTGACCATTCTTGCGGATTGCGCAACGAAGATGGTTGTGCGTTGCATCCATGGCTTGCGCGGGTGCGCTTGTCGCGGCGATACTGGTTTGCCATCTCGCGATCCCTTCCTCGTCGGGCTCGCAAAGCGAAATATCGGATCCAAACTAGCGGCGCCTGTCACAGGCGCGGTCAGGAGCGGAAATGAAAGTCAATGTTGAGATAGACTGCACGCCCCTCGAAGCCCGGCAGTTTTTCGGGCTTCCCGATGTGGTGCCGATGCAGACGGCGGTGATGGACAAACTGCAACAGCAGATGACGTCGAACATCGAAAAGATCTCGCCGGAGTCGTTGATCCAGAGCTGGTTCAGTTTCGATCCGAAGCTCGCCGAGCGGTTCCAGGAAATGTTCATTGCGATGGCGGGGCTCGGTGGCGCGCTCACCGGTGACAAGAAGAAGTAATGACGGACGACCGCAGCGAAGCGACTACTTCGGGTCAACTCCGTCCGCCGGGATTGGGCCTGTTCCTGGCTGAAGCGAGGGGCATTTTCGAACTCAATGCCAGTCTCCTGCTTTTGCCGTTTCTGATGCGCGCGCCGCGCGGCGACGGTCATCCGGTTCTGACGCTGCCGGGTTTTCTCGCCAGCGATCTCTCGATGGCGCCGATGCGCCATTACCTCAGCGAACTCGGCTACGACACCCACGCATGGCGCATGGGCCGCAATACCGGCGGCGTGTCGCGAATGCGCAGCGCGCTGCTCGACCGGCTGCGTGCGGTCTTCGCCGATACCGGCCGCAAGGTCTCCCTCGTCGGATGGAGCCTGGGCGGCGTCTATGCACGCGATCTGGCGCTGCAGGCGCCCGACATGGTGCGATATGTGATCACCCTGGCAAGCCCGTTTGCCAGCGACGTGAGGGCGACCAACGCGACAAGGCTCTACGAATCCGTATCCGGCGAGACGGTCGACCTCACCTCGGAGCTCTCGAAGTCGATCGGCGGCGATCTGCCGGTGCCGACCAGCGCGATCTATTCAAGGGCCGATGGCGTGGTGAACTGGCGGACCTCCCGGTTGCGCGCCTCCGCGACCGCCGAGAACATCGAAGTGTATTTTGCAAGCCATGTCGGGCTCGGCGTCAATCCGGCGGCGCTATGGGCGGTCGCCGATCGGCTCGCCCAGGCGGAGGGCCAATTCCATCAATTTAACCGATTAGGACCGTTTGCCATTGCCTATGCGCCCCCGGAGCATGCACAATCCGCCCGACTGTGAAGAGCGCGAAAAGCGCCGCGCGGCATATTTCGGGAGGAGACCATGGGTGACGGCAAAAAACTGTCTTCGCTGGACGCATCGTTTCTCTATCTGGAAACGCCGGAAATGCCGATGCATGTCGGCAGCATGGCGATCTTCCGCCTGCCGGACGACTACAAGGGAGACTTCTTCGAAGACTTCAAGGCGATGATCGCCTCGCGGCTGCACGTTGCGCCGATCCTGAAGGCGCGCCTGGAAAAGGCGCCGCTCGACATCGACCATCCCTCCTGGGTCGAGGACGACCAGTTCGATATCGATCGCCACATCTTCCGCGCCAGCCTGCCGGCGCCGCGCGACCGCGCCACGCTCGAGCGCATCGTCGGCTGGATGCATGCCAAGCTTCTGAACCGCGCCCGTCCGCTCTGGGAGTTCTACGTGTTCGAGGGCATGAAGGACAACGAGATCGGGCTCTATTCCAAGATGCATCATGCCTGCATCGACGGCGGGGCGGGAGCAGCGCTGACCAACATGATCTACGACATCTCGCCGATCCCGCGAGAGGTCGATCCGCCGACGGCCAAGGCGAAGATCGGCCAGGAGCCGCGCGACATCGCAGCCAACCTGCTGGATTCCTACCAGCAGCTCTGGAGCCAGCCGCTCGACGCCGCCGCCGCCAGATCGATCGAACTGCCGCGCTCGGGAAAGAGCGATCTCGGATCGATCCTGTTCGACAACGCGATGTACCAGATCGAGAGCGCGGTACGCTTTGCTGGCAACATTCCGACCATGCTGAAAAGCGTGTCCGACGTGATCGGCAAGATTTCCGATCCGAAATCGCGCGAAAGTCTCGCCACCATGATGTCGCCGCCGACCATCCTGAACAAATCGATCTCGTCGGAGCGAAGCTTTGCCGGCGTTTCGATTTCGCTGTCGCGGGCGAAGGCGCTCGCCAAGCAATCGGGCGGAAAGCTCAACGACGTGGTGCTGGCGCTCGCCTCCGGCGTGGTGCGGCGCTACCTCATCAAGCAGGGCGCGCTGCCGAACAAGTCGATGACGGCAGCAGTCCCGATCTCGCTGCGCGAGGAAGGCAACGCCGAGGCCAACAACCAGGTGTTCGGCATGATCTGCTCGATCGCCACCAACGTTGAGGATCCCAAGGCGCGGTTGGAGACGATTATCGCGCAATCCACCAAGTCCAAGGAGATGTCGCATCCGCTGCGCGCGCTGATGCCGCAGGTCTCCAATATCTCGATGCTGGGCGCGCCGATTGTGGTGCAGATTCTCGCGCTGCTCTACAGCCGCTCCAGTCTGTCGGATGTGCTGCCGCCGGCCGCCAACATCACCGTCTCCAACGTGCCGGGACCGCGACAGACGCTCTATGCCGCCGGTGCGGAAC
>Ga0318532_10000171_pt1 | contig 11647 bp, 15 predicted proteins | sample GRESIP053b4f26_FD_203659 | JGI IMG/M metagenome (GOLD analysis project Ga0318532, IMG submission 203659) | Tropical soil microbial communities from Luquillo Experimental Forest, Puerto Rico - GRE.SIPMG.053b4f26 | ecosystem: Environmental > Terrestrial > Soil > Tropical forest > Bulk soil...
ACCAATGGACTCGGGGTCGATGCAATAATCGAGCTCGATCTCTCCACGAACGGCAAAGACTATCCAAATATCTTGCGGCCGCACGCAACCGTGGTTGTTTACGGCATGTCGTCAAACGAATCGACGTTGCCGACGCTGTGGCTGATGCGCAACTCGATCACGCTTCGGCTTTTTCTTGTCTACGACCTCAGTGCTGCCGATCGCGACGCCTGCCTTGCCGAGCTGAACGGGGTCCTCCAAAGCAACCGACTGATCCACACGGTGGGCCGACGCTTGCCATTGCGTGACGTCGCCCTAGGACATGAACTCAGTGAGCGCGGCGAAGTGTTGGGCAATATCGTCCTTGATATTGGGTGATCGTGCCCCACGAACCATTTCTGATGGTCAGCAGGATAAGCCAAAACGCCCGACGATCTCAGGCCGCCTGTTTGACTAGGAAGTGTCTAAGGGCCTTTTTCCCTTCTTTGGCTGCTTCTGCCATGCTCTCGAAAAGGATCGGCGAGCGTTTTACCGGCGCCGACTTGCCGGCACAATAAATTTCCCACCGCCACGGCTTCTGCGGATTCCCTCGCCGCTTCACGACGAACGAATAGTCAGCTGGGTCAAATCCCAGTAGCATTGTGGTGACCGCCGTCGGTGTGAGACATCCCACATGTCGGGCATTCAAACGTAAAAGCTCCGGTAAGCCGCAAAACCGTAGTGCTCTTCGAACGAGTCGCATCGGCTGCGCGCAGTTTGGACAACGCGGCGGCTTCGGTGTCAATTTGTCACATTAAGCTTGGATAAATCGCGCAACGCGACAGCGCCGCGACAAATAGAAGTAAGAGAATTACCCGGACGTGGCGTCCGGATTAATTCTTGGCAACAAAAGACCTCATCCAAAATACTTTCCGCGAATTAATGCACTCTCCATGTTCTCGTAAGTGAGCCATCGCCATGTGTGCGTCACGCAAGGTCCGCTGGACTAATTGCTTGATGGAGAAGGTAATGAATCAGACTGACTCAGATAGCCGGAAATTTCGGCATCTTACTGCCCGCCGGCTGACACTGCTGGCATCGGTTGGCGCGCTTGGTGCCGCAGTACTGCTGGCCGGACCGGCGAGTTATTGGCAGCCTGCAACAGGTGCGCTGCGAGCAAACGCTGCCGAATCCGACATGCAGCGTCCGGCCGGTTTTGCCGACATCGTCGCCAAGGTGAAGCCCGCAGTGATCTCAGTGCGGGTAAAAGTATCCGGTTCGGCGAAACCAGCGTTGTCGCAGGACGAGGGCGATGATGAAGAGCAGCAAAATCCGGTTCAGCCCGGCGCGCCGCTCGATCGATATTTCCAACAATTCGGCGACCAGTTCGGTCAGCAATTCGGCCGCCAGTTCGGGCCTCAGGCGCCGCGGCGACATGGCGTTACCGGAGAAGGCTCTGGCTTCTTTATCACTGCAGATGGCTATGCGGTGACGAACAACCACGTGGTCGATCACGCCACATCAGTTCAGGTCACTACCGACGACGGCACAGTCTACGCCGCCAAAGTGGTCGGCACTGATCCCAAGACCGATCTCGCCTTGATTAAGGTCGACGGCAAGAAGGACTTCGCCTTTGTGAAATTCGCCGAGCATGCACCGCATGTGGGCGATTGGGTGGTCGCAGTCGGGAATCCGTTCGGGCTCGGCGGCACAGTCACGGCTGGCATCGTCTCAGCGCGCGGCCGCGATATCGGTGGAGCATCGTACGGCGACTATCTACAGATCGACGCGCCTATCAACAAAGGAAATTCGGGCGGACCAGCCTTTGACGTCAACGGCAACGTGATCGGCGTCAACACTGCGATCTTTTCACCGTCGGGTGGCTCGGTCGGCATTGGCTTCGACATTCCAGCGGATACTGCGAAGACGGTCGTGGCGCAGCTCAAGGAAAACGGCCATGTCACGCGCGGCTGGCTCGGCGTGCAAATCCAGCCAGTGACTGCCGAGATCGCCGAGAGCCTCGGCTTGAAGAAAGCAGCAGGCGCGATGGTTGCTGAGCCGCAAAGCGGTAGCCCGGCTGCGAAAGCTGGGATCGAATCCGGCGACGTGATCACTGCGGTCAATGGCACGCAGGTGAAGGATGCCCGCGAGCTCGCTCGCACCATCGGCATGATGGCGCCTGATAGTTCAGTCAAACTCGATATTGTTCGAAACGGCGAGCCAAAGAGCGTCACGGTGACATTGGCGGGGGTGCCGAATGAACAGCAGGCAAGCGCCGGCAGAGACAGCGCTAAGCCCACCAGCGGCGTGCCGCATCTCGGACTGAAACTAGCGCCGGCGGGTGAAGTGTCTGGCGCTGGCGACAAGGGCGTTGTGGTCACCGCGGTGGAACCAGATGGTCCAGCAGCCGAGCAAGGCTTTCAGGCCGGGAACGTTATCCTCGAGGTCGGTGGAAAGCCGGTTGCTAGTGCCGGCGATGTGCGAAATGCACTGAGCGAGGCGAAATCGCAGGGGAAGAATCAAGTCTTGATGCGCGTGAAGATGGGCGATGCCACGCGGTTTGTCGCTCTGCCTCTTGGTAATGCGTAGGAGGCACCCGCAGCCTATCGGCAAGGCCGTTTGGGTACTGAGGCGACTAACGGGGGCAGGCCAAGCCTGTCCCCGTTTTTTCGGCCCTCGCCGATGTCCGCTTTGGGTCAAAAGCAGACATTGGGGAAGGTGCGACTGATGTCCGCTTTACCCCCAAAAGGGACATGGATCAGCACGGCCGTGATGTCCGCTTTGTGCCAAAGCGGACATTCACTGATCCTCACACGGGGACGAAGCTAATCAGGCAGTGCCGCGACCGCTACTATTTCAACTGCGAGGTTGGGATGCGCGAGCGCAGCAAACCCGATTAGCTCCGACGGTGGAGGATTGTTGTAGCTGCAGTGCTTTGGGCAGTGCTGAGCAAAGAACTCGTCCATCACGTCCTGACGGAAGAACTCAATACGCCACCAGAGGGTCCTTTCACGAAAAACGTAAGCTTGATCAGGTGGTCTAGCGAGGTGCCAAGTTCCTCCAAGTCGGATTTGATATTTGTAAGTATGTTGCGCCACTGCGTTGCCGCGTCTCCTACGGCACCACCGCCCTTTTTGAAGGGCTCGTAGTCGTCAGTGGTTGCGGTGTTGCCAGCCAGGAAGACAAATCCTTTTGCCCCAGTGACCACTGTGCCTTCCCCCAAAGCATCAGACGGCCGCCCTTCAACTTTTTATGAGTCACGAGCTCCATTTTTCCCTCCTGATGGTTGGCGGGAACGGAGCCGAGGTTTAACACTCCACACAATGGAAGTTAGGGTCAGAAGCAGACACGCCCTCCACCCGATGTCTGCTTTACCCCCGAAAGCGGACATTGTTCGCCACGGTTACCAGGACGCCAAGGAGAACGTAAGTCAACGACGAAGGTCGCATCCCCCGAATCCCCCACAGCCCCATGTCAGCACAATGCGTTGAAGTGGAAAAAAAGGCCAGAATTCCAAGATGTGATTGCTAGATACCGTGGCGAAACTGAGAAAGCCGAGTCCATTACACCCTCTTTCGCATGAGACTAGGCGCAAAGAACTAGATGTCCGCTTTGTGCCACACACGTAACGCCAACCTTAGGGGCTGGCTGGTGACGGGTTGGGTCTTTGCGGGATAGGATACGCGGATGGGGAAGTCCTGCCGCCTCCTCCTTTCCCTCGTCCTGCTGCTCCTCGCCGCCCCCGCGCTCGCCGCGCCATGCGGCGGCGACTTCAACGCGTTCCTGGCCGCGATCGCGCGCGACGCGCAAGGCCGGGGCGTCTCGCGCGCGGTCATCGACCAGGCCTTCGCCGGCCTGACGCCCGACCCCGCCGTCCTCGCCTTCGACCGCCGCCAGCGCGGCATGTTCCACGCCAAGAGCTTCGAGGAATACGCCGCCACCCGGGTCATCCCGGCCCGCATCAGCCGCGCCAGGAAACTGATGCAGGTGCACGCCGCGCTGCTCGGGCGCATCGAGCGGCAATTCGGCGTGCCCGCGCCGGTGATCGTGGCGGTCTGGACGCTCGAAAGCGATAACGGCACCGGCGACATGGGCAAGCTGCCGGTGATCCGCACGGTGGCGACGCTGGCGCATGACTGCCGCCGCACCGAGCTGTTCCAGCGCGAGCTTATCGCCGCCTTGCAGATCGTCCAGCGCGGCGATCTGCCGTTGCGCGATCTCATCGGCGCCTATGCCGGCGAGATCGGCCAGACACAGTTTCTGCCTTCGTCGTACATCAAGTACGGCGTCGACTACGACGGCAACGGCCATGTCGATCTGCGCCATTCCGTTCCAGATGTGCTGGCCTCGACCGCCAATCTGCTCAAGACCAATGGCTGGCAGGCGGGCGCGCCGTTTACCGCGGGCACGCCGAATTTCGAGGTGGCGATGCGTGAGTGGAATCACTCCGAGGTCTACCGCAAGACCATTGTGCTGATGGCGCAGCGGCTGGGCGGCGGGTGAGGGTGCGCGCGAACGCCGACAGGGTGATTGAGTAAATGATCGGGATAGCTGCATCGCACCGAGGCCTCAAGGCAAACGGTCGATATGGGTCAAAAGCGGACGTTTGGACTAGTCTGATCGATGTCCGCTTTACCCCAAAAGCGGACATCGGTTTTGTTGCGATTCCCGCCGCTCCATGGGGGAAAACTTATCGCCGCTGAAACCGAGAAATGGGCAAAGGTTATCGAACTCACGGGTATCAAGGCGGCGGAGTAACAAAGGCCGGGATCAAATCCTGCATGGTGGACTAATGCTTGCAGGGGCCAAGTCGCCTGCAAAGCCTCAATGGCTAAAGGCTAGGCGCTGAGATCTCGCCGAATACCGCGCCGGGTTGCGTCGTCCGCGCCCTCGTCCGAGAACGAAAGCTCTTCACGTTGCATGCGCGTCGGCGCGGCCATTACCAGAGCGGCCTTCCCCCTCACCGCTCTCTTCATTCGACGACTCTTCGACTGGTGTAACTGGTCGTTCGAAAGCCCCAGCATTTTCGGTGTCGGTATTTGTCTCAATTGGCACCGCCCCATCGGCCGCTTTCGGTGTGGCGTCATCAACCAGATCCTCTGTTTTGATTGTTGAACAGTCCTCCCGTTCGAAAATTGAACCGTGACGCTCCTCAAGTTGTCTCAGTTTTGAACGGAAGTGACTCTCAAGATCGTCAAGACGCAGGGCTATCTCTGCTGTGTTTGCGTTCGCCTTTTTGAGCCGTTTGACAAACAAGTTGATTAGGCTCCCTAAATCCTTGCGTGCTTTTTCTCCAAGGACCAGACGCGGAAGTAATTCATCCATTTGTTTCTGGGTATTGATGAGACGCGAGTTGATGGCTTCGAATAAATTATTGATCTCTTGCTCAATCGTTTGCTTGAACAACGAACACTCATCCCTTAGTGCCTTTAAGTTTTGCTCAAGTGCGGCCAGTTGGCCCGCGATCCGCTCATTCTCTTCTAAAGATTGCTTCTGGGTTCCTGCCATGTAAGTCGCAGTTGCATCAGCGTGCTGTTCTAATCTCGTAAGGCGGCGAGTCAAATCCGTCACCCTCGAATCGATTGGCTCTATAACTGAAACAACATTCTCGCTGATTGTTCTGGCGCTTTTGATCGTCGCCGCTTGCGCAGCATCGATTGAACGCCTGAACTCGAGTCTAAGAGCGTCAATGCTCCGCTCGAAATCAGCGGATTTGATATAATTCCGGCGCGACATGATTACCGCCGCGGAGGCGACAGTCAGCACAATAAGGGCGAAGCCAAATTGCAAGGCGTAATCGCTCAACGCCTACCTCTTACTTTGCCTGAATCCAATGTTCATAGGCTTAACGCCGAGAAACGCGGGCTTTTAACTCTAACACAATCCTGAACGAAAGGTGGCGTCGACGCATTTCGTTCGATGTTTCATAATTCGTTCCTTGAGTCGGGCTTAGGACAGAGAAGTTTACGAAAAATTGCAGCAAATACGCCGCCAAAAACCAAATATCAATTTTCCTGTCACTGGCGGCTGATCCAACAACTACTTTAATGAAATCGCGCCGTCGCATGCCTTGCCCAAGGCCGGGACTACGCCGATTAGGAGGCGATTACAGCAAGGATTTGCTGCCAGCGGAATGGGGTTCAGTTATCAGTTTGCACGGCAACGATCCTGAGCCGCTCATCTCCGCTTTGGGTCAATAGCGGACATCGCAGCAAGTACGCGTGATGTCTGCTTAAGCAGACATCGGCTGAGCAACATTGGGATGTCCGTTAAATGCCAGAAGCGGACTTTCAGGAAGGCTACCCCTGGGGTGAAAGCGGGTGGTGTTTCGATCGCCGTATCGAGCGATGCGTTCTAGGACTTCGTTTGTCGTGACCGAAACTGCGCAGCCATAAAGTCAACGAAAGCGCGCACCGTCGGCGTCAGGTGCCGCGTCTGCGGATAGACGAGCCAGATTGGTTCGATTTTCGGCTTAAATCTGTCCAACACCGAAACGAGCTTTACCTTGCGCGATTGCGGTGTCGGCAAAATAATCTTGCAGTTGTGCAAGTCCGTAACCGGCGCAAGCGGCGTCACAGGCTGCCGCCCCGTCGCTGAAACTCATATTACCTTTGGGTGTGAGGCTTTTTTCAACGCCTTCTTGCATGAAACGCCATGCCCTCGCGAGGCGCGTTTCGCGAAACGTAAACGCCAGACAATTGTGGTCGGTCAAATCTTCGATCCGCCTCGGTTTAGCGAATTTAGCAAAGTAACGGGGCGAACCAACGATTTTGAATCCCGCTCCACTCAGCCGGCGTGCGATCAGGCTTGAGTCATGCAACGGGCCGAGCCGCATGCAGACGTCGACGCCCTCTTCAATCAGATCGATGTAACGATCAGTGAACGTGACACGAAGTTTGATATTCGGATATTTCGCCTGAAACGGACCAAGTAAGGGCACAACTTTGAGACGGTCAAACGATACCGGCATATCAATGCGCAGGTTGCCGGAGGGCTCGAGCTGGGAATCCTTGAGTACCAACTCGGCCTCTTCAAGTTCGGCCAAAGCCCGACGGCAGCGCTCGAAGTATGCCACTCCATGATCGGTCAGGCTCACGCGGCGTGTGGTCCTAGCAAGGAGTCGCGTACCGACTTGCTGCTCGAGTCGGCTGATAGCGTTGCTCACGCCGGACTGCGTAATGCCAAGATCACTAGCGGCTCGCACAAAGCTTCGCCGCTCCGCCACCTTCACAAAGATCGCCAATGTGCGCAGGTCCTGCATATTCTATCACCCACAGTGATGAATCATATTACCGCCGGTCCGATTAATCTCAAGGCGCCGAAGCAGTAAATCCCACCCATACAGTTTGACGCCGCATGACGCTAACGGAGCTTGTTTGTTCAATGATGTAGATCTGAGGAGGATGAAATGACCGCGATCCCCGCAACGACTTTGTCACGTCAGTTATTCGAGCGCGGCACTGTCCGTAGAAACTCGGGATTCAACCAAGGGCTTATCTTTGCGGCCGCGCTTTATCTTGCGGTGGCAATTGTCGAATTGTCGATCATTGCACTCGCGGCACCGGGCATTGCTGAGATTGGCTCGCTCTACGTGACCGTCCCCTGATCCGATAGGCCGACCGATGTTCGCCGCTTCAATTTTGCGACCACTCGCGCGCAAGCAAAAAGAGAAGCCAGACCGCGATCGCACAGGTGTTCTGCATCACGCATTAGCGAGAATAGGCTCAGAGGTGGCCGAATGGCGTCGCCGCTCGCGTGACCAACGCGAGCTCGCGGCGATGTCCGACCGCTCACTTCGGGATGTCGGCCTCACCTCCTATGACGCGACTTACGAGGCAAGTAAGCCATTTTGGCGTGCGTAATTGGTCCTGCCGATCATCTAAGCAACGCGCCGCCAACATGCAGGAGAGATACCGCTATGAAAGTACTGCACGTCTGTTCAGGTGATGAAACCCACACCGTCGGGATAGGAATGATCAAACGAATTCATTATTATTTGGAACACCGCAACAAGCGGCGCTCGCTTCGGCGTGGCAGCGCAGAAAATAAGATTGTGGCGCCTTATGAAGGACGTCGTTGGTGCGATTCGACCGCGAGAGCTAATTGGCGACATCATGAGCGGGCATGGCTATTTCTGAGATGTGCGACCCTCGCTGCCTAACGTGGCTTTGGTTCGGAACTCCAATAACGAGGCCCCGGCAAGATGATTGAATGGCTCTTCACACTTGGAAAACTGAAAAGTTTCATTATGACCATCACACGAACAGGCCGGGGAGCGCCGTGAACGCATTGCTCCCTGCGGCGGAAACGATCGCCAAGCGTCTGATCGCCCGCCATGAGACTATCGCCACCGCCGAATCGTCGACTGGCGGGCTCATCGCCGCGGCATTATTGGCAGTGCCCGGCGCCTCGGCGTACTTTCTCGGCGGCGCGGTGGTGTACACAGAATTGGCGCGCGCGACGCTGCTCGGCATCGGCGATGCCGAGATGCAGGGCTTGCGCTCGGCGACCGAGACCTACGCGCTGCTCCTGGCGCGGCGCGTGCGCGATCGGCATGCCGCGGTTTGGGGCGTCGGCGAGACCGGCGCAACTGGACCGACCGGCAATCGGCACGGTGATCCGGCGGGACACACATGCATTGCAGTCGCCGGTCCGACCGAGCGGGCAATCACGCTGCGCACTGGCAACCCGGGGCGGTGTCAGAATATGGAGGCCTTCGCCACGCGCGCGCTCGAACTTCTTGGAGAGATCATTACCTCCGTGTAAGGCAAATCCGATTAGAGACACTCAAGGAATTGGTTATCGATTTGAGGATCTGAAGCAACGCGCTTTGTCTCACAAGGGTGAGTCGCGTCGATCTAAATATCGTAAATTGCGGCACACCAGCATTGAGGAGTGTCATGACGGTCCGTAGTAGGTCTCGACCAATTGCGCGGGTGTTTCGGGCAACTGCTGCGCCGGGATGCCGAGATGAACTGCTCCAAAGATTTCACTCCTCATCTGCGGCTCTGGTCAACAGCAAGGTAGGGTGCCTTAAATATCGAATTCTCGAGCCAATAGACGCGTTGGCACCCGAAGTTTGTGTTCGAGTCCGTCTGGCGGGACCTCGACGCAGTCAAGGTGGCGTTTGGCGACGCGTGGCGGCAATCACATCTGCCAGAGGGTTACTCCGCACTTATGACGGCCTACTCGGTTCACCATTTTTTCGTTAGCGAGAGTTCGACGACCAAGTTTGACTCGGAGACCGCGAAATTTCCACTTGGGGTCATAAGCGGACATGGCGACAAGTCCGCCGAATGTCCGCTTTGCCCCCGAAAGCGGACATCGCCCGCCTTAATCGAGCACCTCGTTTGAGCGGCGCCGTCTCGGTGATTATTCCCGCGAAGATGCGAAGAGCTGCAATGCGATTCCGGCAAAGCGATTGTCAGTGCCGTAAATAAGGCAAGAGGCAGTGAAGCGCAGAGTGCAATCTGTTGGTCTGGAATGGGATTTTTGTGGCACTGTTTTTGAGCATACTGCAAGCAACATAAACAGACTCACGCCTTCCCAAATATTCCCTTTGAGGGGATGGCTTGTAGTTAAAAAAATCGTGATTCAAAAGTCACAGAACCGTCGTTATGCAACACCGAATCTCGAGTAGATAAACCCCACGGGGCGACCCTATGTGGAGAAATAGAATGAATTTGCTCAATACGAAGGTGGTGTGGTCCGCTCTCGGTATCGTCGCGCTGCTCGCCAACCCTGCGTTTGCGCAGAAGCGGCAGCACATCACTCATACTAATCAATCAGACGTATCTAGTGTGGTACTCAGCTACGACACATCTAGGGTAGCCCCCGGCTACGATAAGGACGGCGCCACAGTCGCGATACCTAATCCGGACCAACGCTAGTCATCTCAGAACTCTCGGGAATGTTTGTCTTAAACGCGGTAAGGCCGTCAGATTGACGGCCTTATTCGTCACCTTGTCAGGACGGAAGAACGGTCATGCTTGATACTGATCAACGCGAAATCGCGGAAAGCCAATTCGAGCGCAATCAACGGCGAGAGGCCGAAGTCGAAAACGCCTTAAAGCAAGAACGGGCACGCCACGAAGCAGCCGTGAATAACATGCATCGCTTAAGGCCGTTACGTTTGGCGCGAGATGCAAAATCAATCGGTGGCGCAATGTCCGCTGCTGATTCTTCGAAATGGCACAACAGGTAACCGTCTGGACTCACCCGACCATGAGACAATGGTCACGCTCATTAACTACCGTTTCTCGCCCAGTAACAACCGCGCTAGAGGTGACTGACTGATGGCAAAAGCGGCTACCCATTTTGACGCTCAAACTATCGCTCTTATGAAGGTGGCCCTAGACGAGGCTTGGGACCGCCTTCCGCCAAAACTGCAAGCAACTATGCTCAAGACCACGCTGGCCGAACGCATCCTAAAATCCGCGGCTGAAGGTGAACGTAATCGTGAGCGCTTGCGTGAAGCAGCGTTGGGGGACCTTGCCGCGTAGCGGCAACAAAGAGGGCCTCGCATCGCTTCCACCGGCAGAATGACTGGGCATTCGATAATGTGCCATTCCGCGAATGCCGTGGATTTGCACGGTCGGGATGTCCGCTTTGTGCCAAAAGCAGACATATGCACTGCAGCAAATAATCGGCAGTCTAGGTTAGGTGCTGACGAATTTTCGGTAGCAATTGGCGCGGGCTGAAAGGTTTCGGCACATAGTCATCGCAGCCCGCCGCCCGCGCCTTCTTTTCTTCGCCGCTAAGCACATACGAGGTGACCGCAATGATCGGGATGGATCGCAGCGCCGGGTCGGCTTTGATCCGGCTCGTCGCTGTATAACCGTCCATGATCGGGAGCTGGATATCCATTAGGATGAGATCGGGCCGCTGCTTTGCGATTGCCGCCAGCGCCTCCTGACCGTTTTCGACCTCTGTGATTTCGTAGCCGGTGGGGGACAGCATATCGCGGATGATCTGGCGATTATCCGGTTGATCCTCGACCACCAAAATGCGTTTGCTCATGCCGTTTCCACCTGCCGACGCTTACGCCTAACTGACCGAACGTGCAGATGAAAACGCGTTTGAGCGGCCTCCCGTTCCGGTATCAGCAATGCCACTATTGCATAGGTTACGCGTGCTACGAGGGTGGCTCAGGAGTTTCTCTCCGCCTGCCGGCGGCTCCACCTGTCGCTCGACAACAACCGGGAGCCTGAACGCAAATGTGGAGCCTTGGCCAGGTTGCGACTCAACCCAAATCCGTCCGCCGTGCATCTCAATGATGCGCTTCGATATGGCGAGCCCCAAGCCGGTGCCACCCTTCTTGCGGGTGATGGCATTGTCGGCCTGCTGAAATTCCTGAAACAGCTTGGCCTTATCGGCAGCAGAGATGCCAGGGCCAGTGTCACGCACCGACACATGAAACGAACCGTTGTTCGCTTCAGCCTTAATAGCGACCTCGCCGGCATCGGTGAACTTGATGGCGTTGCCAACGAGATTGATCAGGACCTGCGTCAAGCGCCGTCCGTCGCCGCGGCCAGGGGGCAGTTGCGGAGCCACCTCGACTTTGAACGTGAGCTTTTTGTCGGTTGCCAGCGGCTCCAGCGTGCTGCGAACCGTCTGGGCAATATCTTGAACGGAATAATCAGACAGTTCGAGTTCGAGCTGGCCAGCTTCGATCTTGGACAGGTCCAGC
>Ga0318532_10000178_pt1 | contig 11537 bp, 7 predicted proteins | sample GRESIP053b4f26_FD_203659 | JGI IMG/M metagenome (GOLD analysis project Ga0318532, IMG submission 203659) | Tropical soil microbial communities from Luquillo Experimental Forest, Puerto Rico - GRE.SIPMG.053b4f26 | ecosystem: Environmental > Terrestrial > Soil > Tropical forest > Bulk soil...
CGTATGCCCGCGCCCGAGAGCTATGGGAGCAGCTCGGCTGTCCAGCGGAGTTCCTTCAGGTTCCCTATGGGCAGTCTCGCTATCACCTCTACCGAGGAGAACTCGATTTAGCACAGCGTTTGAACGAGGATTTGCTGCGTTTGAGCCGTCAGCGCGGCGATTCCGGCGGGCTCGTTCTGGGTCACGACTCCGCCGGTCGGAACCTGATGTCTGCCGGGAAGTTTGCATTATCACGCTCGCATCTGGGAGAGGTGCTTGCGCTCTATGATCCGATCTCCCACCGCTCGCTTGTCCAGCAGGCGGGAATCCACCCCCAGGTGGGATCACAAGTGTTTTTGGGGATCGTCCTTTTCTGTCTCGGGTTTCCGGATCAGGCATTGTCGCAGAGCAGCGCCGCAATCGCTGAGGCCCGCAGGCTGGCTCATCCGCCGACTTTGGCTGGGTGCTTGGCGGTCGGCGTGAGGTTGCTTTCGCTCGTTGGAGACGACACAGCCTTGAGTGAGTGGACAGACCAGCTGGTTGCGGTGGCGACCGAACAAGGTTTCACCTTCTGGCGTGCGCAGGGAACGATCTGTTGTGGGTGGGTCAGGATCAAGAATGGCGATGTGGCGGAGGGGATATCGCTCCTGCGAAGCGGTTCGGCGGCTTACCGCGCCACTGGTTCGGAGCTGCTCGTGCCCCACTATATCGCCCTTTTGGCCCAGGCATGTGAGGGCGCAGGGCAAATTGAGGAGGCTGTGACCCTGTTGGACGAGGCTTTAGAGATTGTTGGCCGAACGGGAGAGTGCTGGCTGGAAGCAGATCTCCATCGGCACAAGGGCCAACTGCTGTTGCGGCAAGGCCATTCTGACGCCGCCGAAGAACTCTTCTGCAAAGCCCTGAGCGTCGCCCGGGAGCAGGAGGCCAAACTGTGGGAACTGCGCGCCGCGATGAGCCTCGCCCGGCTGCGCCGCGACCAGGGCCGCCCCGCCGAAGCCTGCGATCTTCTCGCGCCCGTCTACGGCTGGTTCACCGAAGGCTTCGACACGCCTGATCTAAAGGAGGCCAAAGCGCTGCTCGACGAATTGTAACCTCGCGCCGACCTACTGCCTCGCCTCAGTGTACGGATAGGTCATGTCGCCGGTCTTGTATTGCGGCGGCGCGAGGATCGTGACGGTCGTCGGCTCGCGGAATTGCTCGACCTCGTGCCCCTTGATGCCGTGGTACTGCGCCCAGATCGGCCGCGCCTCGGTCCACTCGCCGTCGGGGCCGAAGGCGATGTCGCCCTCGATCGTGTGGAACGGGTGCGAGTGCATGTATTCGGCGAGCTTGTCGTTATCGAGAGAGCTTGTCGCAGTGATCGCGTCGCCGAGGACCTGCAGTTCACTGTAGGCAAACGGTGGCAGGAAATAGCCGAGCAGGTCGACCCCTTCGGCCGGCGCCTTCGCCTGGTATTTCTTGATGAAATTCATGACCCCCGGGAATTGCATCGTCGGAACCGGCTCCCACAGATCGACATTGACGACGCCGTTGGCCGTCTCGCCGAGCTGCATCTTGATCGCCGCCGCCTGCAGTCCGGCAAGGCCGCCGCCGAGCATCTTGGTGTTGAGGCCGAGCTCGCCGACGGAACGGAGGATGCCGACCGTGTCCGACGGATAGGAGGCGATGTAGACCAGCTCCGGTCGCGCCGCCTGGATGGAGCGAATTATCGGCGCGAAATCGACTGTGCTCGGCGGGTAGGCCCGGTCGTAGACGATATCGATCCCTCTCGCCTTTGAGTGCTCGCGTGCGCTTTCTGCCGCCTTGTGTTGGAATTCGGCGTCGGTCGCGACGATCGCGACCGTCTTCGGCTTCGGGCTCTGCGCCGCCGCCAGGTCGAACCAGCCCTCGGCAAAGGTCTTCACCGGTTCGGGGCCGAAGGGCAGCATCGAGAAGTATTTCGGATAGTGGAACTTGTCGTTGGCTGCCAGCGCGAACAGGCCGAAGAACAGCCGGTTGTAGGAGATCGCGACCGGCATCGCCGGCACGACGAGATTGGTGCCGTAGCTCGAAATCAACAGGTCGACCTTGTCGATGTCGATCAGCTTGGTGTAGATGGCCGGCACGAGCGAAGGGTTGCTCTGGTCGTCGTAATAGACCAGCTTGACCGGCCGCCCGAGCAGGCCACCCTCGGCATTGACCTCTTCTTCCCAGATCTTGAAAGCGAGCAGCCCGGTCTTGCCGACGACGGCAAACGGGCCGGTCAGTTCCATGCTGAAACCGATCTTGATCGGCTCGGCGGCACGCACGCCGCTTCCCACCCCGCCCACAAAAAGCACTGCGGCCGCCAGCGCACGCAAAAGGTTTCTCATCTCCCCAGCTCCGTGATCTGCGCCGGCGTCGGTGCCGGTCCGGTCGGCGCGCGATCTTGTGTTTGCGCGCCTGCCGGGGAACAGTAATCTCTCCCTGCGCTGCCCGCAAACGAGGACCCTGCCCGTGCCGAAATTCGCCGCCAATCTCAGCTTTATATTTCAGGAAGTCGGATTTCTCGACCGGTTCGCCGCGGCTGCTGCATGCGGCTTCAAGGCGGTCGAGTATCTTTCGCCGTATGAGCATCCGCCCGAGGTGATCGCCGAGCAGCTCAACCGTCACGGGCTCGTGCAGGCGCTGTTCAACATGCCGCCCGGCGACTGGGCGGCGGGCGAGCGCGGCACCGCGGCGCTGCCGGGGCGCGAGCAGGAGTTCCGCGACGGCGTCGAAAAGGCGCTGGTCTACGCCAAGGCGACGAACTGCCCACTACTGCATGCCATGGGCGGGGTGCTGCCCTCTGGCCACGAGCGCGCCCCGGCCGAGCGCGTCTACATCGCCAATTTGCAATACGCCGCCGAACGGTTCGCCCGCGAAGGTATCACGGTCATCATCGAGCCGATCAACACCCGCGACATCCCGGGCTATTTCCTCAACACGACAAGCCAGGCGATGTCGGTGATCGAGCAGGTTGGTCACCCCAATCTCAAACTGCAGCTCGACCTTTATCATGTGCAGATCATGGAAGGCGATCTCGCGCACCGCATCCGCACGCTTGCGGGCCATTACCCGCATGTGCAGATCGCCGGCAACCCCGGCCGCCACGAGCCCGATGTCGGCGAGATCAACTATCCCTTCCTGTTCGATCTGTTCGACGAGCTCGGCTATTCCGGCTGGATCGGCTGCGAATACCGGCCAAAGGGCGAGACCAAGGCCGGACTAGGCTGGGCCAGGCGCTACGGCATCCAGGGCTGAGCGATGCGCGTCGTCGTCACTGGCGGGTGCGGCTTCCTCGGCCGCCGAGTGGCGTTGCGGCTGCTTGAGCGCGATGGCATCGACGAGCTGGTGCTGTTCGACAACGCGCCTTCGGCCTTGCCGCTGCCGGAAGATCATCGGCTGAGGCTGGTGACCGGCGACATCGCTGATCGCGCGGCAGTGCGCCATGTCATCGCACCCGGCACGGATTCGGTGTTCCACCTCGCCGCCGTCATCAGCGGTCAGGCCGAGTCAGACACCGACCTCGGCTACCGCGTCAATCTGGACGGGACCAGAGCGGTGCTCGATGCCTGCCGGGCGCTCGGGACTTGCCCGCGCGTTATCTTCGCCAGCTCGCTCGCGGTCTACGGCGGTGAATTGCCGCCGATGGTCGGTGACGCGACCCCGCTGACGCCGCAGACCTCATACGGGACGCAAAAGGCAATCGGCGAGCTTCTTGTTAACGATTACAGCCGCAAGAGGTTTATCGACGGCCGGGCGGTGCGTTTGCCGACTGTCGTCGTGCGGCCGGGGCTCCCCAACCGCGCCGCGTCGACCTTCGTATCGTCGATCATCCGTGAGCCGCTGTCGGAGCGCGAGGCGATCTGTCCGGTCTTGCCGGACACGGTCATGGCATTGGCCTCGCCGCGCCGCGTCGTCGATGCGCTGCTGCGCGCCCACGATCTCCCCGGTGACGCGTTCGGCGCGAGCCGCTCGCTGCAGCTGCCTGGCTTCTCGGTCGCGGTCGGCGAGATGGCCGCCGCGGTCCGCCGCGCCGGAGGAGCCGAGGCCTATGCGCGCATCCGCTGGCAGCCCGATCCGCAGGTCCAACAGATCATATCCGGCTGGCCACAGGCGTTGCACGCGCCGCGCGCCGAAGCGCTGGGCTTCAGCGCCGACCAGGACATCGACGCGGTCGTGCAGGCCTTCATCGAGGACGACCTCGAAATGCAGAAACAGCTTGTTTGACGGCGCGGCTAGTCGCCAGGGGCCGCCTCGAGAGCGCGCGGCGCGGCCGCGGCCGGCGTCTCGCGCACGCCGACAGCGGAAACGATCGCAGCGAACAGGCCAAAAATGGCGAGCGCGTAGAGCCCGCCGCTGAAACTGCCGGTGGCGTCTTTGAGCCAGCCGACGATCGGCGGGCTGGCGCTCCCGCCTAAAATGCCGATCGAGTTGACCCAGGCGATGCCGCTCGCCAGTGCCGGTCCGGTCAGGAACACCGCCGGCAATGGGAACAAATGGGCGTTCGAGGCGTATAGACCGATCGTGGCGAGCGACAGCCCCGCTACAGCCCAGTAACTGTTGTCGAACAGCCCGGCGATCAGGCATCCCGCCGCCATCGTCGTACAGGAGGCGGTCAAGTTCCACCGGCGCTCGTTCTTGCGATCGGCATAACTGCCCCAAACGATCATCCCGACGGTCCCGAGCACATACGGGATTGAGGTGGTAAAGCCGGTCTGCATGTTCGTCAGGCCGAGCTGCTTGATGATTTGTGCGGCAAATACCGCGATCGAAACACTGACGCCGGCTTGGCCGAAATGGATTGCCGCGAGCGCCAGCACACGCGGGTTGAAGAGCGTTTGCAGCACCGAGATGTGGCGGCCGGTCTCGACCGTCCGGCGCTCTCTCTCCATCTCTCCGGCAAGCCACCCGCGTTCCTCTGCGCTGAGCCAATCCGCCTGCGCCGGCCGGTCGGTCAAATAGAACCATGTGATGATACCGAAGATCACCGCAGGAGCCGCCTCGCAGAGAAACAACCATCTCCACCCGGCGATGCCGAGCACGCCATCGAGCTCGAGGAGGGCGGTCGAAATCGGTGCCCCCAGCCCGATTGACACCGGGATCGCCGCCATGAAGCCGGCGGTGATGCGGCAGCGGTGCGAGGGCGGGAACCAGTAGGTGAAGTAAAGGATCATGCCGGGAAAGAAGCCCGCTTCGGCAAGGCCGAGCAGAAAACGCAGGATAAAGAAGCTGGTCGGCCCGTTGATGAATGCAAAGGCGCCCGAAACCAGACCCCAGCTGACCATCACGCGGGCGATCCATCGCCGCGCGCCGACCCGCTCGAGGATCAAATTGCTCGGCACCTCCAATATGAAATAGCCCCAAAAGAACGCCCCGGCGCCGAGCCCGAAAACATAGGAGCTCAGGCCGAGATCCTTGTTCATGGTCAGCGCCGCGAAGCCGACGTTCACGCGGTCGAGATAACAGATGAAGTAAAGGATAAAACAGAACGGCAGTAGCCTTAGATAGACCTTCTTCATGGTCTGACGTTCGATCGCCGTAATCATGGCGCTCCTCCCTCGAAAGACCAGTCAGCCATTATCGGACGGATAGAACCGAGCCAAGTTACCGGAGGACTAGATCTACGGCCCAGTCGGGCCGGTCGACCCACTCCGCTCCGTTACGACCATAGTAATTCTCCTATGCCGAATTAATAGTGTTCTTCCGGCGAATACGAACGAGGGCCATATCAACCATGGCGTGAAGCGCGGAGCGCCACGAGCGCTTCGGCGCCGGCTCGAGTTCGACGCCGACCTGTGTGATCGCGTCTGCTTGCATATCGCGCACGATCAGTTCGACGGCGCCAAATCGGAGGCGGTCTCCGACGGCCGGTCTTCCGCCGAGTTTCTTTGCCAAAAACTCGGCGAGAGTGATTGCCGCATCGCCCTCAGCTGCCGGATCATAGAGATGCGCGACGGCGGCGAGCGCCGTGGTTCCATCGAACGAAAACTCACCAAAAAGTCCGCGCGCATCTGCCCTGCTGCGGTCGGGGCGCGGTCCGAACAGCCGGTCGAGCAGGGCAAGGTCTTGGGGGCGTGCCAGCGCGAGAACGTAGTCGCCGGGCGCGAACGGCGGAGCCGACGCTGCGCCGCGTGCGAACCCATCCCGGATCACCACCAGAACGCACGCAGTGGGTGGGATCGGCAGAGCCTCCACCACTTTGGAGACAGCCGGAGAGCGCGCTTCCACCCGATAGCCCACGACCGTGTTCTCGTCACCTAACTGCCCGGGGAGATCGATGTCGAGGCGCGAGGCTTGCGGGGCCAGCGGCACATCCAAATCCAAGAGCCGTGCCACCGCAGCAACCGTCCATCCTTGGACGATCATTGATGTCAGAACAATAATGAAGGCAACACCGAAGAAGGTTGCCGCGTGCGCCAGTCCCGCGAGGAGCGGAATGATCGCGAGGAAAATCGGTACGGCGCCGCGCAAACCGACCCACGAAATGAAGGTGATCTCCGACGCGGTGTATCGAAAGGGGAACAAGCACAGCCCCACCGCCAGCGGCCGCGCTGCCAGCATAAGCACCGCCGCAACGGCCAGCGACGGTGCGAGGGCAGGAACCAGGGCCGTGGGCGCGACGAGCAGACCCAGCATGAGGAACAGGATGATCTGGCTGAGCCCGGCAAAGGCATCGAACGCTTGATCGATGACTTGAGTGGCGCGGTGGCGGTGGCTGCCGAGGATCAGACCCGCCAGATAGACTGCCAGGAATCCGCTCGCACCTGCCGCCTGGGCGCCGCCGAAGCGGGCGGTAGCACCGGCGAGCGCCAGGATCGGATATAACCCCGAGGTCGCTTCCAGATGATTGATGAGAGCCAGCAGCACATAGCCGCCGCCGATCCCGAAGGCAGCCCCACCGACAACTTCCTGGGCCAACAGCACCGCAATATGCGATGCAGTCAAGGGCACTGGAGCCAACAGCAGCTGGACTAGCAGCACAGTAAGCAGCACCGAGACCGGATCGTTGATGCCCGACTCGACTTCGAGGATGGCAGCGACGCGCGCTCGCAATTCGAGGCGGCGCAGATGCAACAGCGCCGAGACGGCCGCCGCGTCGGTCGGCGCAACGATCGCGCCGACCAGCAGCCCGCCGATCCAGGAAGTCGAGAAGAGCAGTGCCGCCGCTGCTCCGACAACTGCCGCGGTGACGATTACGCCGATCGTAGCCAACGCAAGAGAGGGCCACAGCGCGCGCCGGACATCACCCGGATCGGTGCGTAACCCGCCGTCGAACAGGATGATGGCGAGCCCGATGCTGCCGATCAGATAGGCGGCACGAAAGTCGTGAAAGACGATGCCGCCCGGTCCCTCTTCCCCGGCGAGCATGCCCAAACCGAGGAAGACCAGTAGCAGCGGGGCGCCGAAGCGCGCCGAGAACAGGCCGGCGAAGATGCTCAACAGCACCAGTGCGCTGCCGAGCAGGATCAGCTGATGGCTGGCTTCCACGGCCTGCCCGACGAGCCCATCTGCCTGGCATCGTGGGTCCGCTCTCCGGCCCGTTGGCCGTCCGCCATCGCGTCTGTCCTTACAATTTCATCAGCAGATTAACCATAAATATAACCGAACCCACATCGCCTGCGCCGCGCTGCCGCTCCATCGCCTCCTCCGGTTCCGGTCGATTACGACGCCGCGGCGACCGCCAGTTTGCTTTGTCCCGAATGCGGCAAGAACCGTTTGCGCGACCGCCGTCAAATCCGCAAATCGGAGCGCACGAAGAGATCCCGCTTGGGATAGGGGATCTGAATGCCTTCCTGCCGAAACAAACGCCAAATCTCGTAGAGGACCTCGCTCTTGACGTTGTGCACACCGTTCTGCGCGTCCTCTATCCAGAACCGCAGCTCGAGCTCGATCGCAGTCTCGCCGAACGCCATGATCAGCGCGTTGGGGGCCGGCACCGCCAGAACACGCCGCGGGCAGCTCGCCGCTTCGCGCATCAAGGCGAGCGCCTGGTCGAGATCGGAGTCATGGGGCACCCGTACCGGCACTTTGAGCCTGACACGGTCACTCCTGTGTGACCAGTTGACGACCTGATGGGTGATGATGTCCTCGTTTGGTATCAAAAACTCGGTGCCGTCGCGCGTCTCCACCGATACATAACGCGCCCCGAGTGAGGAGACCCAGCCGTAGGTGCCGCCCACCTCGATCACATCACCCGGCTTTATCGACTTGTCCAGGAGCAGAATGATTCCGCTGAACAGATTCGAGACGGTCCTTTGCAGGCCGAGCCCGACGCCCACCCCGAGCGCTCCCGTAAACAGCGCAAAGGTCGAGAGATCCACGCCGATGCTGGTCAGCGAGAGCACCACGGCTAGCGTGACGAGCGTGGTCTTGATCAGCTTTCCGAGCAGCACCCGCGCGCGCGGGGTGATCTCGGAAAAGCGCGTGATGCGACGCTCGAATAGGTTGGAGATGACGGTGGCGGCCCAAAGCAGCATTGCGAGCGAGAGCACACCCCTGACAACGGTCAGGATCGACACCCTGAGACCACCCACCACCACTGCGACGCTGTCGAGCAAGTCCAGCGTCGGACCGAGCAGGTGCATGATGTTGAGTGCCGCCACCACCCAAGCGAGCACCGCGATAAGACGCGCCAGCGCGGCGTAGGGAACGAGAGCCGCCGCCAAGCGGATCACCAGCCACGCAAGCAGCAAGCTGACCGCGGTCCGCGTGACGAGGTGGGGCCAGCCGGCGCGCTCGGCGACCGCGACGGAGATCCAGAGGCCGATGATCCAGGCGGTCGGCGTGATCAGCGGCACCAACCGGTCGGTCACCCATGACCGATGATGCACAATCCAATCAAGATGATGACCTTCCGGAACCCGCCTGATCCAGGCGACGGCCCAGCCCCGTATCGGTCGGCAAACCAGCCAGGCGACGACGCCCGTCAGAATTACGGCCGGGATTTGGATGAGGTTGGCAAAAACGAGGATTTCATCGAGCAGGTGCCTCTCGAGCTGCTCGAAGTACGTCATCGCGTTCTGCCAGACCGAGAGCGCTTCGATTTCCACCTCCCAAGCCTCGACGGTTCAGCCGCGAAAAACGACCGAGGATGGCGAAGCGAACACCGAAATTCAATGTCGAGCGTACGGCCTGCGCCGATGGGTTGGGGCGAGGGCCACCGCCGCGCGAATGCTTTGCTCCGATGGTGCTGAAGGACAACAGACGCCTTAAGGACCTGAGCGGGAACCCATCTGCCGCCGGTCGCTGCGCGTCCTTCCAATTACTCACCAACAGTACACTGACCAAATATTGAGCCATGACTTTTTGACGGATTTATGACGATCGGAACTCCGATTTCGGGTTATGATCATCAACCTTTGGGAAAATGAAATTGATGACTTAGAGCCGAAAAGTTTCCCAAGTGTGAAATAGGTCACATTCCGCCATAACCCGGTAACGTATTCTCCAAATCCAACCGGCCTTCCGATTAGGGAGTGAAGCAGATGAGAGGAGCCCGGCCGTGACAAGAATCGTTCTTGTTGTATCTGCGTCTATCTGGATTATTCCCGCGACCCTCTGCATGGCGCAGCCGACCCTCGGGTGGCCGGAAGTCATCGCCCTTCTCACCAAGGCTCGGACGCAAGCAACAACTTGCGTCGAGGTGCTCAAGTCCAGTGGGGACAAGACGGCTCTCGCAAGCGCGCGGCTCACCTATGGCATGGCCGAGGGGGAGATGGACGGGGTCATCGCCGGGCTGACGACGGCCCTCGTCGAAGGCGGCGATCCCGGTCGCGTGCAGACGGTTCGAACGAGCCTAGAGACCTCGGGAAAGGGCCTCAAGGAGATTTGCGACGCCGCGGTCAAGACGATTACCCCGAACACGAAAGGCGTGTGGGAAGAGGTCGCCAAGGGCGCGGTCGAACCGTTGTTCAAATCGATTTCCGACGGTGTCGGCGCGCTTTGGACGCGCCATGTCGAAAACGACAAGCTCGAACTCGAGACGAAAAAGTCCCAGTTTGAGGCCGCGAAATGGCCCAAGTTTGCAGACATCGCCGCCGCGCAATAGTCGCCGGCCTTTCAGCATTGGCCGTTTTGATCTTCGCGCCGGCGCTCGCGCAGGATCAGGGACCAAAGAACGGGACGGACCTGTACGACCGCCCGGTGCTCGCGGTCGATCCCGGCGTGCACACCGGCGCAATTTGGTCACTAGCCGTCGACGCCGATGGGCGCTTCGCAGTGACCGGCTCCGTCGATCGCACCGTGAGGATCTGGTCGCTCGCAGATGGCAAGCTGTTGAGCACGATCTGGATCCCGGTCGGGCCTGAGAAGGTGGGCGCCGTGTACGCTGTGGCGATCAGCCCGGATGGATCGACGATCGCAGCCGGGGGATATACCGAGAAGCGCTACAGCGGAACTGCAATTTACCTATTCGACCGCGAGTCCGGAAACCTCGTTCGGCGAATTGACGACGATCTCCCTGATATCACTTTCTTCCTCACGTTCTCGCCCGATGGCCGCTACCTCGCCGCAACGCTCGCCGCGGGCACTGGCTTACGGGTCTTCGACCAAAGCAAGAATTGGAGCGAGGCGTTCCGCGACGACCAGTACGGAGACTTCAGTTATGGCGCGGTGTTCGCGCGCGACGGCCGTCTCGTGACGAGCAGCTACGATGGCTTGCTTCGCTCGTACCGGTACGATCCGAGCAGCGACAGCCCAAACTTTCGTCGCGTCGGCGAGCCGTTCAAGGCGCCGAGCGGAAAACGCCCGCGGGGTGTCGCTTACAGCCCGGACGGCAAACTCCTGGCGGTTGGCTACGACGACGTCGCGGCGGTCGACGTTTTGGATGGTACGACCCTTGAGCGCGTGGGAGGGCACAAACCGGCCGACGTCAAAGCCGGAGCAGCTGGAGCTGATAACGTCGCGTGGTCCCGCGATGGGCAGACGCTATTCACGGCCGGTGGACTCCAAGACGCCCAAGGCGCACGTATTTTCGCGTGGGACCGAGGCGGCCTCGGCGACGAGAAGCGTATGACATATTGCGCTTTCGATTCGGCCCCCGGCGTCGACGCCCTGCCGGACGGGCGAATACTTGTCGCCGCATCGGCGCCCTGCCTCGGCCTGATGAATGCTGACGGCCACCCGGTTTGGACCATCGGCTCACGCCTTCTTGATTGTCGTGGTCAGCCAGACGCTCTTAAATCTTCTGTCGACGGGAGTCTTGTTGATTTCCCCTTTAGCGACCGAACCAGCGCTTATTTCGCTCCAACAGATCCCAAACTACGCTTTGATCTACGGTCGCTCACACTGTCGAGTCCGCCACCGAATGACGGTTTGACGTTTGCGCCGCCACGCGAAGGCCTGATGATCGATGGCTGGCGGAACGGAACCAGCCCAACGTTGAACACCAGGCCGATCCCCTTCGCCCCTTACGATATTGCACGCAGCGTGGCGATCGCTCCGGACGCTAAGCGCTTCTTCCTCGGCTCGAACTTTGCTCTCGCGGCGTTCGACGACGCGGGAACAGGGACATGGCGATGGCCGAGTAGAAACGCGGTTTGGGCCGTCAACGCCAG
>Ga0318532_10000181_pt1 | contig 11493 bp, 11 predicted proteins | sample GRESIP053b4f26_FD_203659 | JGI IMG/M metagenome (GOLD analysis project Ga0318532, IMG submission 203659) | Tropical soil microbial communities from Luquillo Experimental Forest, Puerto Rico - GRE.SIPMG.053b4f26 | ecosystem: Environmental > Terrestrial > Soil > Tropical forest > Bulk soil...
TAGATGCCGTAATGGGCCCTGCACCGAACGAGCGGTGAAGGTGGCTGTCCCCCGATAGATGATGAAACGGGGTCACGACGTTGAGTCGGCCCCAGGCATCTGAGATGGAGGACAGCCGTGGAGCACTATGCCGGAATCGACGTCTCGTTGGAACTCTCGAGCGTTTGCGTTGTGGATGGGCGAGGCAAGATCGTGAAGGAGGCGAAGGTCGCGAGCGAGCCGGAAGTTCTTGGTTGTTTCTTCAAGGAACTTGGCGTTCCGGTGAATCGGATTGGGCTTGAGGCGGGGCCGTTATCACAATGGCTGCATGCGGGGCTGACGCAAGCAGGGTTTCAAACCGTTCTGCTGGAGACGCGGCATGTGAAGGCTGCATTGTCGGCGATGACGGTGAAGACGGACCGCAAGGATGCGTGTGGGCTTGCCCAGCTGCTGCGGATGGGATGGTTCCAGCAGGTGCACGCCAAATCGATTGGATCGCAGGAGATCCGAGCGCTGCTGGTCGCGCGCAAGCAGCTTCTCGGACAGTTGCTGGATGTGGAATTGAGCATTCGAGGAATCCTGCGCGGTTTCGGCCTGAAGGTCGGCCAGGTGACCCGCAAAACGTTTGAAGCGCGGATTCGGGAATTGGTGACAGGTCATACAACGTTGGAGCGCATTGCTGAGGCGATGCTTTTGGCGCGGGCAACTTTGAAAGCGCAGTACGAGAAACTGCACAAGGCTGTGCTCGCGATTGTTCGTGAAGATGCGGTCTGCCGTCGGCTGATGACAGTGCCGGGCGTTGGTCCTGTGGTGGCAGTGACCTTCAAGTCTGCGGTGGACGATCCGAGCCGGATCGGGAAGTCGAAGGCGGTAGGAGCGCTGTTCGGGCTGACACCGAAGAAGTATCAGTCGGGTGAAAAAGATGTCACTGGCGGAATCACGCGAACCGGGGATGAGATGGTGCGCACAGCACTCTATGAAGCTGCCAATGTTCTGCTGTCGCGGATAACGCGGTTCTCAAAACTCAAACGTTGGGGGATGGACGTCGCCAAGCGACGAGGTTCAAAGCGGGCGAAGGTCGCCCTGGCTCGCAAGATCGGAGTAATCCTGCACCGCATGTGGATTGACGGCACAACTTACCGGTGGGCCGAAGCGAACCCGATCGCAGTGCAGGGTTGATCAAGGAGGAATACGAGACGCAAGCGGCCGAACAGAGGCCCTACTGCCCGAAGTCCCGTCGCCGGGACGGTGGAGCTGGTGAAGCCGTTACACGGCCAGTGGCCGTCATTCGACGAACCACGCGTATCTAGATAGGCTCACCGTTCCTTCTGACAGCATAGTGTGGCGGCCTCGGCGCCGACCACGGACAGAAGCGTGAGCTCGGCGGCGTGACGATCACTCGGGGAGACTTGACATCACCGGGGCCCATTACAGAAGGCCGTGTACTCATAAATCGCCAACCGAGAAGGCCAGGGCGCATGCCGGTTGGAGGCACCGGCTCGACTTTCATTTACTGCTGGATGCGCGCTACCCGCTCGCGGGTGTAGCCATTGGGCAACAACTTGGATGAATTTCAGATGGCACAATCAGATTGAGGCATCTGTTGTTATTCTCGAGGGATTGTAGCGTGGGGATCGCCGGCAATGGGGCGCGAGATGCGTAACAAGGCTCGCGGAGGGAGCAAAGCTGACGGCTGCGAGACACCGACATCATCTGCCAGACGTCGGGGCGCGATCGCGCGCCGGTCAGCGATTTTGCTTGGCGGCGTAGCCGCCATTGCGATGTCAAGTATCCAAGCCGCCAGCGCTATTACCATAAATGACGGCCAGATCGCCAATCCGCAATATCTCGACACGACCCAATTTCAGAATGTGGTTGCGACTCTCATCGTAAGCAACTCGCAGACCACATACCAGTGCACCGGGACGCTAATCAATTCGCGCACTGTCCTGACTGCAGCCCACTGCAACGTCCCCGGTGTTAACTTTGTTTCCTTCCAAACCAATGCCCTCACCGACCCCAACCCAGTTGCGATCACCAGCTACTTCAATCACATCGGCTTCAATAACGCGACCGCCCAGAATGACATTGCGGTAATATCGCTAAGCCGCCCCATCACTAACATAAGCCCTGCAGTGCCGGCCCCCACGGTACCCACAACCCCGGGAACGCCGCTCTTTCTCGTGGGCTACTCTTTCGGCGGGTCGGGATCGAATTGTTGCGATTCGCCCCCAGGGACTCTGCCCCCCGGAATTCGCCGGAGGGCAACAACCGAGTTGGGCCAGTATGATTCCGCCGATAACTTCCTGCAGGCCCAATTCCGCAATCCGGCCAACCTAAATAATCCCAACCAGTTCGCGCTCACCATGCCCACCTCGCTCCTCGAAGGGAGTACCGTCCCAGGGGACAGCGGCAGCCCGGTTTTCATTATGAGTAACAATGGCTTTCTGCAGATCGGCGTGCTGCAAGGAGGTTCTAATCCACTCGCCCCAAATCCTTGTACAGACAATTTTCCTAACCCGAACCAGTGTCTCTTTGGCCGATACGGCGATATCTCCAACTGGACAGGGCTCGCTCCTTTATTGGAGTGGCTAAATGAGAATAACCCTCTGCGGAAGGTCGCGGCGGCAGCGGGCACCTTCAACTGGAGCAACCCCGCAGCCTGGATCGATGAGTTTCCAGACCCGGCGCACCCTAATGGGGCGGTGCCGGACAACACCCGCGGAGTCGTTCAGGCCGCCCGCTATTACAACGTCACACTGAGCAATCCGGGGACGATCAGACTGGACATGAATCCCCAGATCGACACTCTGTCGATTGAAGGGGCGCAGTCGCAGCTCATCGTCAGTGCGCCGTACACGCTCGAGGTGCTGCTGAGTACCAAACTCTCCGACGGAACACTAACGATGGCCGGCGGCACGCTAGCTACTTCCGAGTTCCTAATGAGCGGCGGCATGCTGACAGGCGGCGGCACGATTGGGGGCTCGCCGACCTTTCAAGGACCCTGTGGGAACAACGTGTGCGTCACCGTCAGCGGCGGCACGGTGGCACCGGTCGGCACGTTGAGCATTCAGGGCAACTACACGCAGACTGGCGGCCTGCTGCAGTTCCAGCTTGCCCCCACCGGCGCCAACGGCAAGCTCGCGGTTACCAACACAGCCACCCTAGGCGGCACGAGCACGCTGGGCGTCACCGTGATGCCGGGACTTTATGGTCTATCGACCTCATATGCGCTTCTGACCGCGGGCGCGATCAGCGGTCAGTTCGCGCAGTTCATGTCGGTTTCGCCGCCATCCGCATTTCTCTCGCTCTCAGGCCCCATCTACAATCCCGACCCGTCCGTCGACGTGACCGTGACGCGAACCCCGTTTGGCGCCGTGGCCGGACTGAATCGGAACCAGCAGGCAGTCGGTAACGCGCTCGAAGGAGCCTATGCGACGACGCTCACCGGGCCGGCGGCGACGCTCTACAGCAGTCTGCTGACGACGGGCACGCCCGACTCGTTGTCGCAGCTCTCTGGCGAGGGCACAACGGCGGCGCAGAACACCGCCTTTGCAACCGGCCGCATGTTCGACTCACTGCTGATGGACCAGGGGGCCTTCTGGCGTAGCGGCGAGACTACCGACAGCCAGGGTGTCACCTTCCGTGAGGCGCCGCTCGCCTATGCCGCCGAGAAGAAGAAGCCGGCACCTGCGGCCTTCAAGGAGTTGAATGCGCCGTCGGCATATCAGCCGCGAACCTGGCGGGTGTGGACCGGCGCTTTCGGCGGCGTGCAGTCGTTCAACGGCGATGCCTCGGTCGGCAGCGCCGATGCCCGCACCGCTGCCGCCGGCGGCGCCATGGGATTCGATTATCAGGTCGACCCGACGCGGCTCATCGGCGTTGCGGTAGGAGGCAGCGACTCGCATTTTTCGGTGCCGGATCGCGCCACCAGCGGCGACGTTCTCGCTGGCCATGTCGGCGCCTATGGGGTGGCGACGTGGGGCGCGCTCTACGCCGCCGGTGTCTTGAGCTACAGCCGGTTCGACAATGACGTCAGACGCACCATTGCAGGAGTCGGGCCGACCGAGGCGGCGACCGGCCGATTTGCCAGCGACCTGCTCGGAGCGCGGCTCGAACTGGGACGCAACTATGCTCTGTCGTGGCTCAACGTAACGCCGTTCGCTGCGGTGCAGACCTCGACGGTCTGGCAGCGCGGCTTTACCGAAACGAGTAGCGCCAGCGGCCTGCCGGGGGTTCTCGGGCTGACCTACCAATCGCAGACAACGACTTCCCTGCCCACCTTCCTCGGCGTGCAATTCGATACTCGCTTGGCACTCGCGAACGGCATGGTGTGGTCACCGTTCGTGCGCGCGGCGTGGGTGCATGAGTTTAGACCAGACCGCTCGATTGCCGCCGCGTTTGAGTCCGTGCCAGGTGCGCTATTCTCGGTCGACGGCGGCCGCGCCTGGAGCGACGCGTTGAAGGTCAATGCCGGCTCGCGACTCGTGCTCAATCAATACGCGTCGCTGTTCGCCAGCTTCGACGGCGAGTTCTCCAACAGCGGTCACAGCTACGCCGGGCGTGGCGGTGTGAGATTTAGCTGGTGAATGCCAGTCCCTCGGAATCAAAATGAGAACCCTACGCCGCCGCGCGCGGGCACTCCTAGCCTGCCGGATCGGATCTTCCGCGCCCGTTTGGAGTTCGTGAACGTCCAAGCGTCCAAACCCGCATGAAATGGGCATAAGTGGGGCTTTTTGCATCCGTCCTAAACCTGTTTCCGGACGCTCGCAAAAACCCCAGAAATGCCGATGAAATGGGCGTTTGGACGCTTGGACGCTGAGCCTCTCGGCGGACGCACGGAAAACAGTAATGACCACCAAAGGGACGGTCATAGATACCGCCCCCAGGCCTCTTCGAGGTCAGCGCGCCGGTAGCCCTTTGCGTCAGGTGCGTTTGGTGGGTGCACCGTCACTGAGACGATGCCAAATGGCCTAAGCAGCTTCGCGAGCTGCCGATCGGTGATCTGCTCGCGCTTGGCGTAGGCCGCCCACGGGCGCTCTGGGTCGGCGCATAGTGCCGCGATCAAGGCCTTCGTCGGCAGCTCCGCTAGCCCACAGGCGGCGAAGGCTTTTTTGACGTCCGCCAGCAGCTCGTTCCCCCGGGTGTCGTCTTCGTTCGCCCCGGCGCCGGACAGTGCTAGGGCAGCCGCGCGCGCTCTCTCGGGCCACTCGCCGGCGGCACGCTCCGCGATCGCGAGCAGTGGCTCCCACAGGTCGCAGGCGCGATCGTTGAGGCAGGCGAGCGCGGGCGGCGCAGCCTGTTCGAGTGCCTTTGCGTTATCGTTCGCCCAGCGCAGGCATTGGCGGCGCAACTGGGCGTGCTCGTCGCTATCCCGGCGGCGCAGACGCTCGGCCTTTTCCGATGGCATCTTTCGCTGCATCGGGATGACGATAGACCGGTCCGTCAGCGTCGCCGTGAGCTGCCCGATAAGCCCGAACGCCTTGGGGCAGAAGGTCGAGAACAGCCGCGTAGTGATCGACGTCCCCTCTCCCTCGCAGACTTCGACGAAGCCATTGCGCTCGAATCCGCCGCAAAGAATGCCTTGACGCTCGTCCTTAGGATCGAGCACCCATCCTACTTCGTCGAGAACCAGGGTCGGCCGCTCGGTATCAACGCTGCGGTAGATCGCCGGCTTGGACATGCTGTCGGACTTCTTGCCACGGCGGCAGAGCCAATAGAGCATGGTCATCAGCACGGTCTTGCCGCAGCGCCGCGTCGGCGAGGTGATCGACAGATACGGCGCGACGTCGAAGCTCTCGAATACCCAGGTGTTGAGTGTCCACAACGCTAGCGCAATGTCTGCATGCTCCGGCAGAACGACATAGCGCTTAAAGTGCGCGCGCAGCTCGTCGAGCAGCTCAGCGGCGCCAACCGGATCGGGCCACGGCTCGACAGACCAATGAGGCAAAAAGTTCTTCTCGGACGCATTCTGTGCACGCAGCTCGGCAACCTCCCGATCGAGCGTGCTGAGCTGGATGCCCAGCCTCTTCGCTTCTGTCTTACGGCGCCGGTCGTATTCGAAGCGCGAGAGCCGGGCGAGCTCGGCCAGCAACGGTTCATGTTCTCCGCGGGGATGCTTCTTGAGCCAGCTCTCACACATCCCGCAGATGTCGCGTTCTTCCTTGGCCCAGTCCCACGCCGGATCACCTATCAACTTGGTGGCGGCCAATACCTTGGCGACGACATCGTCGATCGCCTCTCCGCGTTCCAGCAACGCAGCGGTGACTTGCACCTGTGTCTTGTGGATCGAGGCGTCGCCGGCACCTTGGTGGCGCATCGCGGCGAGTCGCGCCTCAACATCGATCGGAGCGGCGCCGTTCCCGGCATAGGCGGCAAAGGGCTCGCCAGCGCCGTTGCCTTGTTTTGGACGCCGCGTCAGTAACGGCCTGGCCTCAGTCAGCCACTCTTCCAGCTCTGCGAGTTCGTACCGTGCGGCCGGCCGATCCTCGAGGACGCGCACGGCAACCGGGGTCTCGCGCTTATAGTTCACCGTGCCCGGAACGCGCATCAGCCGGGCGCACTCGGCACATTGGGGGTCGCCGCCAATGTGATCCGCCAGCCGGCGCAGCGCTGTCTCTATCCGCGCGACCGCCTCCGGTGTTGCCGCTTCGGCTTCACGAAACAGCCAATAACAATGCAATCCGCCGCCGGTCGCGATCACCAAGGATGCCGGCAACAGAGTTTGATCCAGCCGGCGCTGTATCTCTTCGGGGGCGAGCTCGTGATCTTTGTAGTCGACGTCGGCATGCAGCCCCGCTACCCAGCCAACATTGTTCTTGCTGCGGCCATTGGCGCCATCGCGCAGCGTGCTGACGCAGAAATAAAGGCCTGCGCCAGCCCGATCGTGCCGCTGCAGAAAGCTCTCGATCCGATCAGTCTCTCGGCTCGCCAAACTATGAACGGCGCCATTTGGCCCCAGCGCCGTTAGAAATACTGCACCCTCCGGTGCGGCCTCGAAAATGGCCGCGAGCGTGTCGATCGCCGCATCGACGTCTATCATGTCGCCCTCGCAAAAAGGCGTCGGCCCACAAGACCGACGCCTCCCGCCCTCGGCATACGTTAGAGCGACGCCTTACGGTTGCGGCGCTTTTTCGCCTTCTCGCTGCGATGATCCTCGAAAGGCGCTTCGACGGACTCTGCCTTCGGCGGGGACATATCGCCCTGGCGGTCGTCGCTCTTGTCCGCCACCGCCGATGCCGGCACCCAATCGACGCCGGTCAGCACCGGGTTGAAGATCGTCCCACGCTTGCGGTCAGGGTGCTTGTAGTCACGTGCGCCCAGCTCCACGACGGGCAAGTGGTTAGCGGTAGTTTCTGGCGCTGACCGCATCTGCCAAGCGTAAGTTGCGACGAGGCGCTTCACCGCGCGGGTGCCGCCGACCGACGAGGTCGAGTACGTGTACTTGGCGCCCGTCTTTAGGTTCTTCATCGGCAAATACGCCGCCTCTTTCCAAGGATCCTCGGGCTGCCCATCGTCACCCTTCGGCCACTGACTCCGATCGGTATCGCCAAGGGATGCGCGTAATGCCTCGGAATCATAGGCGTCAGTGATGGGCACGAGCGCTTGTTCGACCAGCTCACCGTTGGACCACTTCACGCGGCCGGCGAGCATCCCCGGTATGATCGCGGCGAGCTGCGTACCAACGGGGATCTCAATTCCCTGTGCGCCGGCGGTCCAGGCGCCGGTTTTGCCGGAGAATTTCAGCAGATCGCCGTAAAGGTCGCCGCCCGATCGACCGTACCGTTCGAGTGCGGTGAGTTGCGCGGGAGGCGTGGTTTGGGGAACGGGTACGGGCATGTTGCTTGTGTCGGTCATGGTTACGATCCTTGATCTGCCGGGAAGGCGTCCCGGTGCGTTACCGCAATCGAGTGCGGATCTCTTCAATGAGTTGCTGTCGCTCTTCGCGGAATTCCTCGCGCAGCCTTTCCGTGAGCGCCGTCACGCAACGATCGAGGACATCGGCAACGTCTAACTCTGGGTAGGTCTCTTTGAACGCGGTCGCGATCGTCGGAGCGATCCAGGTCCGGACAACGATCTCGGCGCGATCTTTCGAGCAGCGCATTGCGGAGCCCTGGGCGAGAAAGAGCCGCCGCCGCATTTGCGCGAACGGCGGCGTTCAGCCTAACGAGACTTACGAAGCAAGATGCCGAGACACACGGCGAGGACGTGGCGTTCGCGGACCCCTAGTTCGTCAATCCGATCGATGACGGCGCACGCGACGTTCTCCGCGCTTGGCCCGCCGGATTGTGGTGCACGCGTCTTGGCTGTAGCGAGCGCGACGCGAAGCATCCGCACAGTCTCTGGCCAACCGGGTACGTTTGGGCGTGTGCCCAATCCCGTCGGGCGATACTGCCGGCGACCAAAAAGCGTTGCAGTTGGAGAGCTTGTACTGTAGATGACTGACATCGGTTCGTTACCTTTCGCGGGCCGGTGGTGGTTTTCCTGAATGAGGCACTAGCGGCGGGACCGGCCCACGGTTTCCCGCCGCAATTGTTTTCAAGCATTGGCAGGATCGGTGGTGAGGCGCTGCGCGAGCACGCGCGGCAACGCCTGCTTATTGCGCGTGCCCGTGGCAACGGTCGGAATGACGCCTTTTCTTGCCAAATCCGAAGAAGCGCCGGGCTCTGTTTGGAAGAAATGCCAACCTGTCTGCGGCACAGACGCCACGTAGGGCAGAGGGTCGGGCAGCGGCTTCCTCCAGTCGTCGTCATTGGACATCATCGGCCTCCTCGGTGTCGCCGCGAGCTTCTTCGACCTTCTTCGGTGTCGCTTTGCGAACATAAGGGCCCGTTGTGCACGGGGCCAAGAGATGGCTTGCGTTTGCGCTTCCTTGGCGCTAAATTTGTAGCGCATAATAACGGTGGCACCCATGGCACAGAAACGGCGGCGGGCGCCTGGGGGCGGCAGAAAACCGGGGGAATTGGGGTTGAGGAGCGCAAATCTTGCTTTGCGCCTCCCGCCGTCTATGCGGGTCGCTCTGATCGCGGCGGCAAACAGGAACATGCGCCGCTCAGTCAGCGAGGAGATCGTCCGTCGTCTACAGTCAACCCTTATCCGTGATCGTGGCGAAGCCGATCGGCCGCGGCATATCCAGGCTCTATTGGAAGTGGTGGCCCGAATAGCTTTGGGAGTTGAAGCTTGGACGGAACTTCCGTGGAACGACGATCGCTACACGCAGGAGCAACTATCTAAGGGCATTGATTCTCTTCTCTATACTTACTCGCGCGGTAAAGCCGTCGTTCCGCCGGCGGTTCGTGCAGAAGCAACCAGAAACCCAGAAGACACCTTTTTTACAGAACGGCTCGGCGAGATGGTGGCACACGGAATCATCTCGTACTTGAAACTCCCGCCCAAGCCGCCGGAGACGGAGGAACGTCATCTGATGGAGCAGGGAAGCCCGCCAATGTACTACCCAGAGCATTGGTGGACGCTCTGGGAGCTTGAGCAATCCTTACGAGGGTTTTCCGCCAAATCACCTAGGAGAAAGCACAAATGAGAGGCCACATCCGCGAGCGTTCACCCGGCCGTTGGGCGATCGTTCTTGATCACCATGATCCTATGACCGGCCAGCGTAAGCGCCGCTGGCACAGCTTTAGGGGCACGAAACGTGAAGCGCAGGTCAGGTGCGCGGAGCTGGTTGCCAAGTTGCAAAGCGGCATCGCCGTCGATCCAAACAAGATTACCGTTGTGGAATTTCTCGATCGCTTTGATCGCGATTGGGCCGCTCTTCATGTGAGCGCTCGTTCACGTGATCGGTACCGGTTTGCCTTGGATCACGTGCGCCGGCATCTGGGTAATCGGATGCTTCAAAAGATTCACCCTGCCGATATTGCGGCGCTTTATGCATCACTGACTCGGGAGGGGTTGGCACCACGAACGACTAGGATGGTTCATACCGCGCTGCACAGGGCGTTAGGGCAAGCAAAGGTTTGGAACCTCATCTCCAACAATGCAGCCGAGCTTGCCCGGCCGCCGAAGGCGCCAGATCGGGAAACTTCAATGCTCCAGCCCGATCAGGCAGCCGCCCTGCTCGAACGCCTCCGCGGGAAGCCGCTTTACCTTCTTGCCTCACTTGCCCTGGGGACGGGGATGCGGCGCAACGAGATGCTCGGGCTACGTTGGCAAGACGTCGATCTTGATGCTGGGCGGCTGACGATCGAACAGGCTCTAGAGCAGACGGCCACCCATGGGATCAGGACTAAGGCCCCCAAGACGCGACATGGACGCCGGACGATCTCACTGCCGGCGCATCTTGTGGCGGAGCTGCGGCAGCACTGGCGTGAGCAGCAGGAGCAGCGGCTGGGGATGGGCCTTGGGAAGGCGCCGGAGGCCTCCCCTGTGTTCGCCACGGTCGATGGCGGGCATCTGAGCCCCAACGCCATCACGAAGGCTTGGCCGGTAGCTATGACGGCGATCGGCATGCCGGCGATTACCTTGCACAGCCTGCGGCATACTCACGCTTCGATGCTGATTGCGAGCGGCTTGGATATCCTGACGATCTCGCGGCGCCTGGGGCACAGCTCCCCCACCATCACGCTCAGCGTGTACGGCCACTTGATCCACGGTACTGACGATCGGGCTGCCCAGGTCATTGACGCGGCATTCGGGGGAGAGAAGCGATGACAACCGCTGAACCAGGCAAAGCAACCACCACCACTGCAACTATCATTGGCCTTGTGCTTTTCCTGAGCTGCGCACCAGCATTCGCAAGAGATGCAAATGTCCTCAATGCGTGGGAATGCGATAATGGAATCGCGGTGGAACTACGTAGGGAAGCGGTCCATACTTTCGAGATCCGTTTGGAATTCGCCACTCCTTATCCCGCGGAGAAAAAACCGTTGTCTGAGTATCCTATGTATTTCAAGGATAACGGAGCGCCTGTCGGTAATTTCAATCTCAAGTTTACCGGACGTGGAGCAATGCTTAATGGCAAACCTTGCAGGCTTTCGTGCACAGGCGGCCGTGAATGCGAGTAGTCATTCGCGGCGTCAGCATTCGGTAGCAAAATGGTAGCAGGCAGCGACAGAAAGCCCGAAAAATAAGGGATAATTTGACTTATTTACTGATTGCACTCATCGCTGCCACCGGGCATAGAGCGGCGTTAACAACGCGCTGCCTCGGTCATGAGCTTCACGGTCGCCATTGTCGGACGGCCGAACGTCGGCAAGTCGACGCTATTCAATCGCCTGGTCGGCAAGCGCCTCGCGTTGGTCGACGACCTTCCCGGGGTCACCCGCGATCGCCGCGAGGGCCGCGCGCGCCTCGGCGATCTCGCGTTCACTGCCATCGACACGGCGGGGCTCGCAGAGGCTGCGCCCGAAAGCCTCACCGGGCGCATGCAAGAGCAGACCGAGGCTGCGATCTCGACCGCCGATGCCGTGCTGTTCCTGATCGACGCGCGCGCGGGGACGACGCCGGCCGATCGCGCGTTCGCCGATCTCGTGCGCAAATCGGGCAAGCCTGCGATCCTCA
>Ga0318532_10000189_pt1 | contig 11399 bp, 10 predicted proteins | sample GRESIP053b4f26_FD_203659 | JGI IMG/M metagenome (GOLD analysis project Ga0318532, IMG submission 203659) | Tropical soil microbial communities from Luquillo Experimental Forest, Puerto Rico - GRE.SIPMG.053b4f26 | ecosystem: Environmental > Terrestrial > Soil > Tropical forest > Bulk soil...
TGGCGCCGATCTCGACCAACCTGGTGCTGTCCTATATCGCCGAGCACGTGCTCGGCTTGCCGCGGTCGTATTGAAACATGACCCTGCCCCTCTCCGGTCTCCTCGTCGTGTCGCTCGAACAGGCGGTAGCGGCGCCGATGTGCACCTGCCGCCTTGCCGACGCCGGCGCGCGGGTGATCAAGATTGAGCGCCCGGAGGGCGACTTCGCGCGCGGCTACGACGATCTCGTGCACGGCGAAGCGACTTATTTCGTCTGGCTCAATCGCGGCAAGGAATCCCTGGTCCTCGATCTCACCAAGGCGACGGACAAGGCGCTGCTGGCGGCGATGATCGCGCGCGCCGACGTGTTCGTGCAGAATCTGAAACCAGGCGCAGTTGGCAAGCTCGGTTTTGCGATCGATCGACTGCGGCGGCAACACCCGCGCCTGATCTGTTGCTCGATTTCGGGGTTCGGCGAGAGCGGCCCGCTGGCGCAGCGGAAAGCCTATGACATGCTGATCCAGGCGGAATCGGGTCTCGCCTCGATCACCGGCACGAACGAGCCGTCACGCGTCGGCGTGTCGGTGGTCGATATTGCCGCCGGGATGAACGCCTATGAGGCCATCCTCGAAGCGCTGATCGCACGCCAGCGCACCGGCCAGGGCGCCGCGCTGTCGATCTCGATGTTCGATGCCATGGCCGAATGGATGACGGTGCCGCTGCTCCAGCAGGAGGCGGGCGCACCGCCGCGGCGGATCGGGCTTGCCCACACCTCAATCTCGCCCTATGGCGCGTTTCGCAGCCGCGACGGGATCGACATTCTCATATCGATTCAGAGCGATCGCGAATGGCGCGTGCTCGCTGACAAAGTCCTTGGCGACGCCGCGCTCGCAGCCGATCCGAACTTCGCCACCAATGTCGAGCGCGTCAAACGCCGCGCCGAAACCGACGGCAAGGTCGCGAACACCTTCGCCAGTCTTGATGCCGATGCGCTGGAAGAAAGGCTCGCCGCCGCCGATATTGCCTTTGCACGCGTCAATAGCCCCGGGGACTTGACGCACCACCCGCATCTGCGCCGTGTCACTGTCAACACGCCGAGCGGGCCGGTATCGTATCCGGCGCCGCCGCGGCGCGACGACGGTGCGCCGCGCCGCTACGGTGCGGTGCCCTCCGTCGGCGAACACTCTGAGGAAGTACGTGCGGAATTTTTGGGTGCGCCCGTCAAGTGACGAGAAGTGGAAGGGGGTAGCTTCATGGACATCGGCTTCATCGGTCTTGGCAATATGGGAGCGCATATGGCGCGGCGGCTGGTCGAGGCCGGCCACAAAGTCATCGTCTACGACACCCGCCAAGAAGCCATCGGCAATATCGCTGCGCTCGGCGCCATCGCCGCGCGCTCGCCGAAGGAAGTCGCCGATGCGGTGGAGACGGTCATGGCTAGCCTGCCGACGCCTGACATCGTGCTTAAAGTCGCGACCGGCAGCCACGGCGTGATCGAAGGCAAACGCGTCAAACGCTTTGTCGATCTTTCCACCACCGGCGCCGTCATGGCGCAGCGCGTCTTCAAGGCGCTCGGCGTCCGCGGCATCGTGCAGATCGACGCGCCGGTGTCGGGCGGCGTGCGTGGCGCCGAGAAAGGCACCGTCGCGGTGATGGCGTCGGGACCACGCGCCGATGTCGAGGCGGTCGAGCCTGCGCTCAAAGTGATCGGCAAGTTCTTTTACATCGGCGAGCGCCCCGGCGCCGGCCAGACGATGAAGCTGTGCAACAACGTGCTGTCCGCGGCAGCCATGGCGGCGACATCGGAATCGATGATCATGGGCGTCAAAGCCGGCCTCGACCCGCGCATCATGTTGGACGTGATCAATGCCAGTTCCGGCCGGAGCACCGCGACCGAGCAAAAATTTCCCGAAGTGGTCGTGCCCCGCAAATTCAATCAAGGATTCACGGCCGGCTTGATGCTCAAAGACGTCAACCTCTTCATCGCCGAAGCCAAAACGCTCGGCATCCCGATCCAGGTGATCGAAGCGGTGGCGGCGATCCTCAAGCTCACCTGCGACGAACTCGGCCCCGACAAGGACATCACCCAGATCGTGCAACCGCTCGAGCAGCGCGCCGGCGTCGAGGTGCGCGCACCAAGCACCTGATCACGGTGGAAAGGTCGCCGGGACACGACTTTTGTCTGAGAAATAATCTCACAATCTCAGTGGTTTAACAGCAAAGCGACTTTATGTGACCTCGGTCACTTCGCGCTTTCCGCGGCGCGATAAATTGCATCCAACGTTGGTTTGCAATTCGGCTTCGATGTCAGCGGGTCAACCCCCGTCCCCAAACCTCCAAGGCCCGCTTGATGTCCAAGGGGTGATGCACGTCCCCCATACACCCCACGAACCCTGCCACGGGTTCACCTCGCCCGCCCAGGACTGACCGTCCGGGCGGGCTTTTCCTTTCTGCAATTCTGCCGCATCCTGAACGCGCAAAAAACGTATCAAGGGGCTGGGATCGAGGCGATGGCTCTCCCGCGCACCAATACAAGCCTGCTGACGGCGCTACCTGAGCATCTGGCGGCGAGCCTGTTCGGCAATACGACGCCGGTGCGGCTCAAGGCCGACGAGGTCTTGTTTCTCGCCGGCGATGCCGGCGACGGCTGCTATCGCGTCGAAGACGGACTACTCAAAGTCACGATGGTGTCGCGCGCCGGCAGCGAGCGCATTCTCGCGTTCCTGGGTCCCGGTGCGATCGTCGGCGAATTGTCGCTGATCGACGGACTGCCGCGGTCGGCCTCGGTGGTCGCTGTCCGCCCTGCGCTTTTGAGCTTCCTCAGCCGCAACGCCTTCGAGGAATTCGCCGGCAAGCATCCGGAAGTCTACAAGTCGCTGTTGGCACTGCTTGCGGCGCGCTTGCGCGAGACCGATGCGACCGTCGCCGCGGGAAGTTTTCTACCGCTGCGCGGCCGCGTGGCCTGTACGCTTCTCGAACTGGCGCAGGACTTCGGCCAGGACGTCGGCTCGGGTCGCATCGTCATCCGGCAGAAGATCGGACAAAGCGATCTCGCCGCCATGGCCGGCATCGCCCGCGAAAACGTCAGCCGTATCCTTAATGACTGGAAGCGGCGCAAGCTCGTGAGCCGGCTGTCCGGCTACTATTGCCTCGAAAACAAGGCGCTGCTCCAGCGCGAAGCTGAACTTTAGGCTCGCGCCAACGGCCGAGCGCAGCTGCGCCTGATCCCAAGACTTTGCGCAGGAAAACTGGTACCCACTTTTCGGGATCATAAGTATTACTCGCGCATGATCCTTCCCGAAAACCGGTACCCACTTTTCGGGATCATGCTGTAAAACTCCGCCATGGATACGCCTCGGCTTGCCGATTTTCGGCGCATCGTCGTCAAGATCGGCTCCTCGCTTTTGGTCGACGCCAGAGCCGGCCGGCTCAATGAAAAATGGCTGGCCGCGCTCTGCGCCGATATTGCGGCGCTGCACGCTGACGGACGCGACCTTCTGGTCGTGTCTTCAGGAGCGATTGCGCTCGGCCGCAGCGTGCTCAAATTGGCCGCCGGCGCGCTCGCGCTTGAGGATAGCCAGGCCGCTGCCGCGGTCGGGCAGATCGCGCTGGCCCGCACCTGGACGGGGGCGCTGTCGCGCCATGGCATCACCGCCGGCCAGATTCTGGTGACGCTCGGCGACACCGAGGAACGGCGGCGCTATCTCAACGCCCGCTCGACCATCGACCGCTTGCTGCAATGGCGCGCGGTGCCCGTCATCAATGAGAACGACACGGTTGCGACCAACGAGATTCGTTATGGCGACAACGACCGCCTGGCGGCGCGGGTCGCCACCATGATGAGTGCCGAAGTTCTGGTGCTGCTGTCGGACGTCGATGGACTCTACGATGCGCCCCCGGGCAGCAGCGCGCAGTCGCGCCACCTGCCGCGCGTCGAACGCGTGACCCCGGAGATCGAAGCTATGGCTGGAGCAGCCGGCTCGGGGTTGTCCCGTGGCGGCATGCAAACCAAGGTCGAAGCCGCCAAGATTGCGACCGCCGCCGGCACCCACATGGTGATCGCGTCGGGCCGCGTCGAGCATCCGCTTCGCGCCATTGAAGACGGCGCGCGATGCACGTGGTTTCTCACGTCCGGCAATCCGGTGACGGCACGGAAAAAATGGATCGCCGGCGCGCTCGAACCCAAAGGGACGCTGACCATCGACGCCGGTGCGGTCGCTGCGCTTCGACGCGGCAACAGCCTCTTGCCGGTCGGGGTGGTGCGGATCGACGGCGAATTTGCCCGCGGCGATGCCGTGATCATCCGTGGTCCCGACGGTGTCGAGATCGGCCGCGGGCTGTGCGCCTATGACGCGGAGGATGCGCAAAGGATACGCGGCCGTTCGTCGGCCGATATCGACACGATCCTCGGCTTTTCGGGACGGGCGGAAATGGTGCACCGCGACGATCTGGTCGTCGGCCGCGACTAAGCCTCGGCTTGGCCAGCCTAAAATCGGTGTCTTTAGGGGCCCAAAAGAGGAACCCCGACTGCTAATGCAGCCGGGGTTCGACGCCGGGTGATTGAGGGTGAGGGGCTGGGGGGCTTCGCCCGGCGCCTGACCATTAACGGCACTGCCTGAGGGTTGTTCCTCGCTCCGCGATTATTTTTTTCGTCCCCCCCGAGCGGCGTTGCGGCTGTGCTGGCCGGTTGCGTTCCCGAGCCCGGCGGTTGCGTGCAGAGCTACTGGAATCGCCGCCAAGCTCAATGCGGCGGCCGCCGGGGAGCACGATAAAGCGCGAAAATACCTGGAGATGACGGTTCTTTTCGCCATCGCCCGCGACCGCGCGGCCTTCGATCACAAAGGTGCTGCCAACCGGCAGGCGTTTCGGAAAACGGCTGAACTTGTGACGTAATGACAAAGGCATGTCCCCTCTCCAAGTAAAACCCACGACCCAAGTAAGACCCAAGAGCTGAACGCCGCCTATTTCATCGAGGTTCCGGAAATTCCATGACACGCCCAAGAATGCTGTGAATTGGTGTGGGTATTTTCGCCGGCGAAGGCCGCCTCGCCGGCTCCAAACCGGCATGCTAAAAACGGGCGAATGCAAGACAGATCAAAGCCCTGAAACTATAACCTGACCCCCATGAACGCCCCGCTCACAGCCCTGCCAGGTTCCGCCGCCCCCGGCGCCGCCGCCAAGGGTGAGATCAAAGACGGCGAGATCAAAGCCGCCGACGGCAAGGGTGGCGTCGCGCTGGCCGCGACCATGGCCCAGATCGGCCGCGACGCCAGGGCCGCAGCGCGCGTTTTGGCCCTCGCCCCCGCAGCGCAGAAGAACCGCGCCTTGGCCGGCATGGCCAAAGCGATCCGCGCCGCTCGGGCCGCCATCCTCGCGGCCAATGAAGAGGACCGGGCCGAAGCGAAAGCCGCCGGCGCGACCTCGGCGTTCCTGGACCGGCTCACGCTCGACCGGCAACGGGTCGAGGCCATCGCCGTCGGCATTGAGGTGATCCGCAAGCTCAAGGACCCAGTTGGATCGATCATGGCCGCATGGCGGCGCCCGAACGGCATGCGGATCGAGCGGGTGCGTGGGCCCCTTGGCGTCGTCGGGGTGGTTTATGAAAGCCGCCCGAACGTGACCGCCGACGCGGCGGCGCTGTGCCTGAAGGCTGGGAACGCCGCCATTCTGCGCGGTGGCTCCGAGAGCTTCCGCTCGTGCCGCGCCATTCATGCCGCTTTGTCGGTGGGGCTCGCCGCAGCCGGACTGCCCACCGCAGCCATCGGGCTAGTCCCAACCCGCGAGCGCGAAGCCGTTGGCATGATGCTGGCCGGCCTCGACGGCGCCATCGATGTCATTGTGCCGCGTGGCGGCAAGGATCTGGTCGGGCGGGTGCAGACCGAGGCGCGGGTGCCGGTGTTCGCGCATCTCGAAGGCGTCTGTCATGTCTATGTCGACCGCAAAGCCAAGCTCGCCATGGCGAAAGCTATCGTGCTTAACGCCAAAATGCGCCGCACCGGCGTGTGCGGCGCGGCTGAGACGCTCTTGGTTGATCGCGCTGGAGCCGACAAGCTGCTTAAGCCGCTGATCACGATGCTGATCGAGGCAGGTTGCGAGGTCCGCGGCGATGCCGAGGTCATGTCGGTAGATCGGCGCGTCAAGCCGGCCAGCGAGGCGGACTGGAGCACCGAATATCTCGATGCGATTCTGACGGCAGGCGTGGTCGACGGCGTCGACGCAGCGATCGCGCATATCGAACGTTACGGCTCCCATCACACCGACGCGATCGTGACCGAAGACCGCAAAGTGGCGGAAAAATTCCTGCGCGAAGTGGACTCGGCCATTGTGCTGCATAATGCGTCGACGCAGTTCGCCGATGGCGGCGAGTTTGGCTTCGGCGCCGAAATCGGCATTGCCACCGGACGGCTTCATGCGCGCGGACCGGTTGGCGTCGAACAGTTGACTAGCTTCAAATACCGCATCCGCGGCAGTGGGCAGACGCGGCCTTGATCAAGGTCAACGCTCGCTTGACGGCCGGGCCGGCAGCAATGCGTGGGGAGGGGCCTCGTTTCCAACAACAATGAGTGGTGAGTCGCTTTCTTTCCGCCCGGCGATCAATCGGCTCGGCCGGCGCGATCGCCCGGTTCTGCCTCCCCACGCCCGCGGTATGCGCATTGGATTGTTCGGTGGCACGTTCGATCCGCCGCACGCCGCGCATCGCGCAGCGTGCCTGTTGGCGATGCGGCGGATCGGGCTCGATCGCGTCTGGTGGCTTGTCACTCCGGGCAATCCACTCAAGGACACAAGGGGCCTTGCTCCATTAAGTGAACGCGTCGCTGCTGCGCGCAAGCTCGCGCAACATGCCCGCATCGACGTCACCGATCTCGAGGCCGATCTCGGCATCACCTATACGTTTGCGATTCTTACCTACCTGGTCCGCCGTTGTCCGGGCGTGCGCTTTGTCTGGATCATGGGCGCCGACAATCTGCGCAGTTTCCATCGCTGGCAGCGCTGGTGCGATATTGCGCGGCTGGTGCCGATTGCGGTCGTCGATCGGCTCGGGCCTAGCCTTTACTCGATAGCGAGCGTCGCGGGTCAAGCATTGGCGCGGGCGCGGCTGCCCGAATCGGCAGCGCGGAGCCTGCCCGACCGCAAGCCGCCGGCTTGGATCTATCTTCACGGCCTTAAATCGCCGTTGTCTTCCACGGCTTTGCGCGCGGCGCGCGGCTTGCACCGCCATAAGTGACAGTTCTTTGAAGCGTGGAGGTTGAAACTGTTAACGTCGCGTGCCTATGTTAGGGCAGGTTGGGATTCGCCGGCAGCAGCAAAGCGTTCGCCAAGCAGCTGTCGGCCCGGCGAAAGGGAACTCCGGAGCGAAAGGATTAGAAACCCTGTCACCAGTCGAAATCTCTCGGGCCGAACGTCGCGTGCCCGAAGCGGTCTCCAGAATGCGTGTTGACGCCGAGGAGATCCTCCGCTTGGTCCTCCACCGCCTCGACGAAATGAAGGCCGAGGACACCCTCACAATCGATCTTCGAAACAAATCCTCCATCGGCGACTACATGGTCGTATCCTCCGGCCGGTCGCACCGCCATGTCGGGTCAGTCGCCGACCGGGTCGTCGAAGATTTGCGCAACGTCGGCGTTCGCGCTCAGGTCGAGGGCACGCCGCATTGCGATTGGGTGCTGATCGACGCCGGCGACGTGATTGTTCACGTGTTCCGTCCTGAAGTTCGCGATTTTTATAATCTTGAGAAGATGTGGATGGCCGGCCGGCCGGCCCGCCGCGCCAGTTAGTCATTACACGATGGTTAGTCGCGGCCGCGCCTGAACTGACCGACGAGAGGGGGGTCCGGTTCATGCGGGTTGTTATTGCCGCGGTCGGACGTCTCAAGCAAGGCGCGGAGCGCGAACTTGCCGCCGCCTACCGCAAGCGTGCCGAAACAGTCGGTCGCACGTCGGGCCTTCGCCAAATCGAAATCATCGAAATCCGTGAAAGCCGCGCCCGCGATGCGGAGCGGCGGCGCACCGAGGAATCGATCGCCATCGCCAACGTTATTCCGGAAGGCGCGGTGATCGTCGTTTTCGATTCCGGCGGAGCGAATATCGACAGCCCGGGATTGGCCGCCTTGCTGCAAAAATACCGGCAAGACAACCGTTCCGCCGTTTGCTTCATCATCGGCGGCGCCGACGGCATGACGGCGAGCCTGCGCGGACGGGCCAACTACGTGCTGGCCTTCGGCGCGGCCACCTGGCCGTATCAGCTCGTGCGCATCATGCTGCTCGAACAGCTTTATCGGGCCGGCACGATTCTCGCCGGCCATCCCTATCACCGGGCCTGACGCGGTTAACGCCACAATCCGGTCGCAACCTGGCCGACTTTGCCTGATTTACTTGTGTTCCTTAGGGCCCCTTCTACCTTGGAAATGATGATTCTCCGATCGTCGTACCGAACCGGTCCACGCTTGGTGCTCGGTTCGGCGACTGCACGTGCGCTGCCGCTTGGGCTGCACCTCAGGCTGCCGCTCGGCGCGGCATTGGTCGCCAGTTCACTAGCGGCGAGTTCTATTGCCGGCGCCCAGACGCGGCCGCAATCGGCGCCGTCACAGCCGCCAGCCTCAGCACCGGCGCCGAACCCAGCGGACGTCCTCAAGCAGCACGATCAGGAACTGGATGCGGCCTTGGCGCGGCAGCGCGATTCCGCTGAAGCGCAAGCCAAACTGCGCAGCGAAATCGAGGCGCTCAGTCAGGATCGCCGCAAGTTCAATGCCCAACTGATCGAGACCGCCGCCCGCGTGCGCGACGTCGAGGCCGGGATCAATACGACCCAGGCCCGGCTTGATGCGCTCAACCAACAGGAAGCATTGCTGCGCAAATCGCTCGAGCGGCGCCAAGCCGTCATCGTCGAAATCATCGCCGCTCTCCAGCGTGTCGGACGCCAGCCGCCGCCGGCTTTGCTGGTCAGTCCCGAAGACGCTTTGCGTGCGCTGCGCGCGGCGATCACCCTCGGCGCCGTCGTGCCGGAAATGCGCGTGCAGGCCGACACTTTGGCTACCGACATCGCCGCCCTGGTGAGCGTGCGCAAGGAGATCGGTTCGCAACGCGACCAGCTCGCCAACGAACTCGATCTGTTGGGCCGCGAACAATTGCGCGTGACATTGTTGGTTGACCAGAGACAAAAGAAACAAGCGAGCACCGAGCAGGCGCTCAGTGGCGAGCGGCAGCGCGCCACCGACCTCGCCCATCAAGTCGAGACGATCAAGGATCTGATTGCCAAACTCGAACCCGGCCTGGACCGCACCGAGCGCACCGTGCGTGACGCGGACCGCGGGGTTGTCAAAGACGCAACGCAGCCGGAACTCGCTGCGCTTAGCGATCCGGGCCGCCTGGTCCCGGCAATCGCTTTTGCCGACCTGCGTGGGCGGCTGCGCCTGCCGGTCAACGGCACTCGTATTCACGAATTCGGCGGCCCCGATGGCGCGGGCGGAACTCAAAAAGGTCTTTCGATTGCGGCCCGGCCCGGCGGCTCGATTACCGCGCCCTGCGACGGTTGGGTTGTTTACGCTGGCCGGTTTCGCAGCTATGGCCAACTCTTGATCCTCAATGCCGGCGGCGGTTATCATGTGCTGCTAGCGGGGATGGAGCGGATTTCCGTCGATCTCGGTCAATTTGTATTGACCGGCGAACCGGTAGCGACGATGGGTGGCGAATCACAAGCTTCCCCGGCCGGCGCGTCCGGTCCCAAGCAATCCGTACTCTACGTGGAGTTCCGCAAGGACGGCGCTCCTATCGATCCCAGCCCTTGGTGGGCGACTGACGAAAGCGAAAAGGTCCGCGGATGATGCGCAAAACCTCTCTGATCCTGCTCGGTGCACTGGCCGGCGTCGCCGCCACGCTGATCCTCACTCAGCCGCGCGTTTTGCTGGCCGGCTCGGCGGCGCGAGCCGCGGTTTCCGACACCTACCGGGAGCTCAATCTGTTCGGCGATGTCTTCGAGCGCGTGCGCGCCGACTACGTCGAAAAACCCGACGACAGCAAACTCGTCGAATCGGCAATCAACGGCATGCTCGCCGGGCTCGATCCACATTCGAGCTATATGGATCCGAAGAGTTTCCGCGATATGCAGGTGCAGACCCGAGGCGAATTCGGCGGACTCGGCATCGAGGTCACGATGGAAGACGGCTTGGTCAAGGTCGTCGCGCCGATCGATGAGACGCCTGCGGCGAAGGCCGGCGTAATGGCCAACGACATTATCACCCACCTCGACAACGAAGCCGTGCAAGGCCTCACGCTCAATCAGGCCGTCGACAAGATGCGTGGGCCGGTGAACACCAAGATCAAGCTCACCATCATGCGCAAGGGCGCCGACAAGCCGATCGAGGTCACGATTGTCCGCGACATCATTCGGGTCAAATCGGTGCGCTGGCGTCCGCAAGGCAGCGATGTCGGCTACATCCGCGTCACGCAATTCAACGAACAGACCACCGACGGTCTCAAGCAAGCGATCACCGAACTCAACGCGCAGCTCGGCGCCGACAAGATCAAAGGATATGTGCTCGACCTGCGCAACAATCCGGGCGGCTTGCTCGATCAGGCGATCTCGGTCTCTGATACCTTCCTGGAAAAGGGCGAGATCGTATCGACCCGCGGCCGCAATCCGGAAGAGACGCAACGGTTCAATGCGCGGCCGGGCGACCTGATCAAGAACAAACCGCTGATCGTCCTGATCAACGGCGGCTCGGCGTCGGCCTCTGAGATCGTCGCGGGCGCGTTACAGGACCATAAGCGCGCGACGTTGATCGGCACCCGGTCGTTCGGCAAAGGCTCGGTGCAGACCATCATCCCGCTCGGCGCCGGCAACGGCGCGCTGCGCTTGACCACGGCGCGTTACTACACGCCGTCGGGACGTTCGATCCAGGCAAAAGGCATCTCGCCCGACATCGAGGTATTGCAGGACGTTCCCGACAATCTCAAATCGCAGACCGATTCGAAAGGCGAGGCATCGCTGCGCGGCCATCTCAAGGCCGAAGGCGCCGAAGAGACCGGCTCGCAGTCATATGTGCCGCCCAACGAGTCGGACGACAAGGCGATCAGGATGGCGCTTGACCTGCTGCGCGGCACCGCAAGCAATGCCGCCTTCCCGCCGAATCCGAAAGCGGCGGTCCCCAACTGAACTGGGCCGATTGCTGATCGAAACCCCGGGGCGGCCCACGGCCACCCCGATTTTTTTGGCTGGGTGATATGCTGACCTGTGATTCGCCCTCCGGGCGGCAAGCGGGCAACGGGATCACGCATTGTTTCCAAACCCATCGTTTCCAAATACATGGCTCTCAACGCATGGCTGTGAACGATCTGACGACGCCGCTCGTTCTGGCCCCCAAGAAGCGGCAGCTTCTCATCGAAATCCGACCGCTTAGATCATCGCGGCGGCGCTCGGTCTGT
>Ga0318532_10000199_pt1 | contig 11276 bp, 12 predicted proteins | sample GRESIP053b4f26_FD_203659 | JGI IMG/M metagenome (GOLD analysis project Ga0318532, IMG submission 203659) | Tropical soil microbial communities from Luquillo Experimental Forest, Puerto Rico - GRE.SIPMG.053b4f26 | ecosystem: Environmental > Terrestrial > Soil > Tropical forest > Bulk soil...
TTCCGTCAGTTCGCGGTGACGATCTCGGCCTCGACGGTGATCTCCTGCTTCGTCTCGCTGACGCTCAGCCCCGCCCTCTGCGCCGTGCTCTTCAAGGCGCATTACGAGCACGATCTCTCAGGCGCCGGCTTGGCACGACGGCTGCTATACCGGGCTTTCAATCGCTTCAATCGAGGCTTCGACCGGCTCTCTTCCGGCTACGGAAACTTGACGCGTCGACTGGTACGCGGAGCCATCATCGTGCTCGTGATCTATGCGGGGCTGATCGGCGCGGCCGCCGTCGAGTTCTCAAAGACGCCGACCGGCTTCATCCCCGAGCAGGACCAGGGCTACCTCATCAACGTCGTTCAGCTTCCGGCAGGTTCGGCCTTGGACCGGACCGAGAAGGTCGTCCGGCGCGGCATCGACATCATTCTGGAGACGAAGGGCGTCGAGCATGTGGCCCCCTTCGCCGGCCTCGATGCCACGACCTTCACGGTCGCGTCGAATGCAGCAACGATCTTCTCCGGCTTGCCGTCACTTTACAATCACGAGCTTCGGGGCGTGACCGCGAACACAGTGATAACCGACCTGCGTAAGCGCCTGTCGGTCATCAAGGACGCCAATGTCCTGACCATTCCGCCGCCGCCGGTGCAGGGGCTCGGCAGCGCGGGCGGTTTCAAGATGATGCTGGAAGACCGCGCCGGGCTCGGCTCGGAAGCGCTGTTCGAGGCCGCACGCGCGCTCGTGGCCGCGGCCAACAAGGATCCGACCTTCGCCGGCGTATTCACATTATTCAACGCCGGCTCTCCTTCGGTCTACGCCGATATCGACCGATTGAAAGCCGAGAAAGTGGGCCTCACGCCGACCGACGTATTTTCGACGCTGCAGGTGTATCTCGGCTCACAATACGTGAACGACTTCAATTATCTTGGCCGCACCTACCAGGTCAGGGTCCAGGGTGATGGAAAATTCAGACGCACCGCGCAAGACATTACCCGCCTGAAAGCCCGCAACACGTCTGGTGAAATGGTCCCCATCGGGACCGTGACGCAGCTCAGAAGCAAAACGAACCCTTACCGCGTGCCGCGCTACAATTTGTTCCCCGCCGCCGAGGTGCAGGGGGTAGCGGCGCCGGGCGTCGCCACTGGTACGGCATTGCATCGCATGGAGGAGCTCGCCCGCCAGGTTCTTCCGAAGGGGATTGCTTTTGAGTGGACCGACCTCGCTTTCCAAGAACAGCAACGCGGCACACCGACTCTCCTCGTTTTCGGCGCAGCCGCTCTTTTCGTCTTCCTCGTCCTCGTCGCGCAATACGAAAGCTGGAAGCTGCCGTTGGCAATCGTCCTGATCGTGCCGATGTGCTTGCTCGCCTCGGTCACAGGCCTGCTCGCGCGGGGCATGCCCATCGACATCCTGGCGCAGATCGGCTTCGTCGTTCTGGTCGGCCTGGCTGCCAAGAACGCCATCCTGATCGTCGAGTTCGCGCGTCAGAAGGAAGAGGAAGGTGTCGCCTCCGCCGAAGCCGCGGTGCACGCCGCCCGTACGCGCCTTCGCCCGATCCTGATGACATCCCTCTCATTCATTCTTGGCGTTGCCCCGCTCGCCGTCGCGACCGGAGCAGGCGCGGAGATGCGGCAATCGCTGGGCACAGCCGTGCTGTTCGGGATGTTAGGCGTGACCTGTTTCGGCCTTCTCTTCACGCCCGCCTTCTACACCTTCATTCGTAAGCTCGGCCGCAAGGAACACGGAGGAGGCCTATCCCACTTGAAGGAGAACCGCGATGCCTTACCTACACCTTGACTTGCCCGGCACCTATCTCGTTGAAGTAAAACGCGAGTTGGCGAGCCGGCTTTGCAAGATCTACGCGGATATCATGGAGACGCAGCTGTGGCGGCCGAATGTCGGCATCGCTGAGCTCGGCGAGCATAACCTTTATCACCTCGGCGCCGACGGCCTTGAGCCTATTACCATGGTCATGGTCGAGTTTCGTCGCGGGCGCCCGGTGGAAAAGCGCCTGGCTTTGGGTCGAGCAATCGTCGATGTCTGCGTCGAGCTGCTCGGAGTGCCGCGTCGCTCCGTCATGGTCGAGTTCACACCGCATGTCGGTGAAGAAATCCTACGCGATGGAAACTGGGTCGCAGACTGGACGCCGGCTGAGGCCGTCGCGAGTTGACATGCACACAGCAGGCCATTCGATCGTCCGGTCGCTAAACGCGTTGTCGGGAGAGGACCATGAGTGAGCCCGTGGTCAAACAGATCGTGCTTGCGTCCCGGCCCCAGGGGCTGCCGACCCGCGAGAACTTCCGCCTGCAGGAAGCGCCGATGCCCGAGCTGCCGCAGGGCGGTTTATTATTGCGCGTGCTCTACCTGTCGCTCGATCCTTACATGCGCGGCCGCATGGACGACCGCAAGTCGTACGCGAAGCCGGTCGGCCTCGGCGAGGTGATGACCGGTGAAAGCGTGTGCGAGGTGATCGCGTCCGACCAAGCTGGTTACGCCGTGGGCGACATCGTGTTGGCGCAGACCGGCTGGCGGACGCATGCGGCCTCGTCGGACGCAGCCTTGCGCAAGCTGGACCCCGCCGTGGCGCCGATCACCACCGGACTCGGCGTGCTCGGCATGCCCGGTTTCACCGCCTATGCGGGTCTCAACCTGATCGGTAAGCCGAAGCCGGGCGAAACGGTTGTTGTGGCGGCCGCAAGCGGCCCGGTCGGCTCACTGGTCGGGCAACTCGCCAAGCTGGCTGGCGCGAGACCGGTCGGCATCGCCGGCGGCCCCGAAAAATGCCGCGCGGTTGTCGAAGAATTTCGCTTCGATGCCGCCGTCGATCATCGTGCATCGGGCTTTGCCGAAAAACTCCAAGCTGCCTGTCCGAATGGGATCGATGTCTATTTCGAAAACGTCGGCGGCGCCATTTGGCAAGCTGTGCTGCCTTTGCTCAACACTTTTGCGCGCGTGCCGGTGTGCGGTCTGATCGCCCAGTATAACGCGACTGGACCCGCCGCCGGACCAAATCTCCTTCCCGCAACCATGCGTGAGGTGCTGAGCAAAAGTCTTACTCTGCGCGGCTACATCAACTATGAATTCGCCGCCGAGCACTACGCGGCGTTCCTGCGAACTGTCAGCGCGGCTATCGCCGATGGCCGCATTCGCTACCGCGAGGACACCACCGACGGCCTAGAGAATGCGCCAGCCGCCTTTATCGGCATGCTGGAAGGCCGCAATTTCGGAAAGACACTGGTTCGCGTCACACCTTCAGTGTGACATCGTTCGAAGATGGTCGAGTTCTAACGGGAAAAAGAGCAAAGTTCCTAATTTACACAGAGGAGACTTCCATGATCCGCAAGGCGAAAGCGGTTTGGCGCGGCACTGGCCGCGCCGGTAACGGCAATCTTTCCACCGATTCCGGCGTGCTCGCCAACACGCCTTATTCATTCAAGACCCGCTTTGAGAATGAGAAGGGCACCAATCCCGAAGAGCTGATCGCCGCAGCACACGCCGGGTGCTTCACCATGGCGCTCGCCTTTGGCATGCAAGGTGCCGGCTTTACCCCGACCGAACTCAGCACCGAGGCGGCCGTCACTCTCGAACCGGAGGGCCAGGGATTTCGCATCAGCCGCTCAGCTCTGACGCTGCGCGCCAAAGTGCCCAACCTCGACGAAACAAAGTTCGCCGATTTGGCGAAAGACGCCGAGAAGAACTGCCCCGTCTCCAAGCTTCTAAAGGCCGAGATCGTGCTCGACGCCAAGCTGACCTAAGGCGTCCATCGGCCCTCTCGTTCGGTAGATTGCGCGGCCTGCCTGGGGCCAGCCATGCTGGCAATTCGGCGAAGAAGGCTTCGTTCACACAACGACTATACAGCCACAACCCCCGGCTATGGCACTTTGCGTGAATTCTCCCGGCTGCCGAAGTCGGACGCTATTGGAGGTAAAGATGGGGTAATCGGCCGGCGTTCTTGTGGATAGCTGAAGATTTGGGGTGCTGCGCTTCAGGCTGATGGTGAAACGAGGTCCGTGTATGCGGCCTCAAGCATCAGAAGGAGAAGCGCAGCATGGACTATTTTGCTGGTCTCGACGTGTCGGTCAAGGAGACGAGCGTCTGCATTGTGGATGATGCGGGCAAGATCGTGCGAGAAGCGAGGGTGGCGAGTGAGCCTGAAGCTCTCCTGCAGGTTCTGACGAACACGCTCTACCGCTTCAAGCGAGTTGGATTGGAAGCTGGGCCGTTGTCGCAGTGGCTTTACAGCTGCCTCGCTATTGTCTGATTGACATGAACGTGCCTCCCGGAGGTGGACCTCCTCCCCACCGTCATGACTTTGAGGAGATGTTCACGCTTATTGACGGTGAGATTGAATTTACGTTCCGCGGCGAGACATCCACGATTCGCGCCGGATCGACGATCAACATCCCCGCGAATGCGCCGCATTCTTTTCGAAACAAGTCCAGCGGCGTCGCCCGAATGCTGTGCATGTGCACACCAGCGGGTCAGGAAGAGTTCTTTATGACTATCGGTGATCAGGTCGCCAGCCGCACCTCGCCGCCTCCCAAGCTGAGTAACAAGCGGGAAGCACGCAGAAGGCGTGCCGAAGAACTGGCGCCCAAGTATCGGACCGAGTTGCTGCCGCCCTAGAGGCGGCCGACCGAGAGAGCCCGGTCCTGGCACTTCGCGACAGGCGCGGACCAAGCTTGCAAGGGACGACAAGCTTCATCTGAGACATAGGCGGCTGCGGACGTTCGCAGCGCAAAAGTGTTGTTCACGGAGGTGCGGTCTTGGTTTAGTTCTACCCACCTTGTAAACCCAAAAGGAGAGTCCCACGAATGGACCATACCGATACAAGTTGCCAATGCGGCGCGGCGGTTTCCCCGCTGGCGTTACGGTGGCGCTGTCCAGTCTGTGGCAAGACTGCAATAGTGAAGGTGTCGACTGTCGCTGCGATTTGCGACGGTGACACGATTAGAAAGGTTGAGCCCGACCTCGTTTCACATCAGAGCGCCCCTCGATCATAGTCGGCCCTGAAACCGTCTGTACGGGCATTTCTGTGGCTCACGACAAGGCCGAAACATCGCGTTGTGGGAGAATTGATGGAACTGACCACCTCGGCCCAGGATCATGCCGACCTCGCCATCGATCATTGACACTCGACGCGACCAGATGTTTCCCGTTCTGGAGCCGTTCGAGCTTGAGCGCGTGCGTCGATTCGGCAAGGTCCGCTCGTATGAGGCCGGGGCGGCGTTGGCAAAAGTAGGCGAGGTCGGTCCCGGGCTAACTATTATCCTGGCTGGGCAGGTCGAGATCGCCCGACGCGACGAACTGGGCCACAGCGTGCCGATCGTGACGTACGGCCCAGGATCGTTCATGGGGGAGCTTGCTCAACTCTCCGGTCGGCCAACTCTCATTGATGCCCAGGCGCGAGGACCGGTGGAGGCCCTCGTCATCCCGCCGGACCAGCTGCGGGCATTACTGATTGCGGAGGCAGAGCTTGGCGAGCGTGTTATGCGCGCGCTGATTCTCCGTCGCGTCGGTCTTCTTGAAACGGGCGCCGGCGGACCAGTCATCGTGGGACGTCCGCAGAATGGGGATGTGCTTCGGCTTGAGGGTTTTCTCCGCCGCAATGGTCATCCGTACCAAAGCATGAACCCCGAGACCGATGCCGACGCTAAGGCACTGATCGAGCGTTTCCATGTCGACACCGGTCAGTTGCCTATCGTGCTTTGTCCACGCGGGCAGCTCTTGCGCAATCCGACCGAACCCGAACTTGCCCGCTGCATCGGCTTGCTGGGACCAATCGATCCAGACCGCCTCTACGACGTCATCGTGGTGGGTGCGGGGCCCGCGGGTCTCGCCACTGCCGTCTATGCAGGTTCAGAAGGACTCTCGGTGCTCGTGCTCGACTGTCGTGCATTCGGCGGTCAGGCCGGAGCATCCGCTCGCATCGAGAACTATCTCGGATTTCCGACCGGCATCAGCGGCATGGCTCTCATGGCACGCGCATACAATCAGGCGCAGAAATTCGGGGTCGAGATGGCGATACCGGATGAGGCGATGGGGCTCGATCGCTTCGACGGTGCTGAGAGTGGACCTTTCGTCCTAAGGCTTTCCAACAACGAGCGGGCAAAGGCTCGCTCGATCGTGATCGCAACCGGCGCGCGATATCGGCGGCTCGCCGTTGCGGGTCTGGAAGCATTCGAGGGCTCCAGCGTGCACTACTGGGCATCGCCTCTGGAAGCTAAGCTGTGCGGCGGGCAGGAGGTGGCGTTGGTCGGCGCCGGCAATTCCGCCGGGCAAGCTGCCGTGTATCTCGCAAGCCATGTTGCCAAGGTGTGGCTGCTTGTGCGCGGACCAGAACTTGCGGCGAGCATGTCGCGCTACCTGGTCGATCGCATTGCCGGCCTGTCGAACGTGGAAGTGTTGACGCAAACGAACGTCACTGGTCTGGAGGGTCGCGACGGAGTGTTGGAGGCAATCCGCTGGCGACAAAAATCAGCGGAGGAAGTTCGCGCGCCCATTCAACACCTTTTCTTATTCATCGGAGCAGATCCGAACACTGACTGGCTGTCGGGATCAGGCATCGCATTAGACGCGAAGGGCTTCGTTTTGACCGGCGGTGACTGCAACGAGAGCCGCAACCTGCTGGAGACCAGCCGCCGCGGCATTTTTGCTGTTGGTGACGTACGCTCAGGCTCAATCAAGCGCGTCGCTGCGGCCGTCGGAGAGGGCGCGCAGGTCGTAGCGACGCTGCATGCCGCTTTGGCTGCGATGGAGAGTAAGTTGCCGGTCGCTTAACACGCCTGCGCGTCGCAGGCGTGGAGGACCTCTCCCTCGATGCTCGCCCCGTCATTGGACATTGGACGCTTGAGCACCCCTGCTTAAATTCGCTCCATCGTTCGTAGGTTGGAAATTTCCCTGTTCCTTGAAAAATTTTCCCTGATACGCCTTTGGAAATTCCCTGTTCCGTTGCGTAGGGAATTTGGCTGTAAGCTATTGAATCCGCGCGTCGATCGGACACGAAAATTCCCTGTTAATTTCCCTGTTAGCAGGGAATTTGGTGCGGAGACTGGTTCGCGGCTGACTGCATCGCAGCCAAACAGTCCGGTCTCTGTGGGCCATGCCTGATCTGTTACCATGGCAGCCTCGGGCGCTTTTTTCGGCTCACCTGCTCTTTCTTTTGTCGCAAATGTTTTAGCCAAAGCCTGCGGCCCATCTCTGCGACTTGGTCGAGATCAAAATCGCGGTCTGTTCCCTTTGTGATGGTTCCGGAAGAATCACGCCTCCAGCCGGTCGGCGTGTGCGTGATGCCATTGCGGTCGATTGTGAATTGATGAACCAGGACAGGCATTCGCTGGCGCAGTCTCATTTTCAAATCAATTCGTGAATTAGTGGCTGCCATCCCATCGGATCATCAAACTCGATTGTGTCATCGTCGAGCAAATACCAGCCCACACGATAGTCCCCTGCTCCGAATTCTTTCTGGGAGCGCTCCTCGGTCCAAAAGGAGGCAATGGCGAAACCAATAGAGGCAAACAATCGGACCGGCGTTCCATCGAGCGAAGCCGAAGACATCAGGGGCGCAGATCGGCGGCTATCATGGTCGCTCGGCGTAGGCTTCGCGTCAGCTACGCTCAACGCCACTAACGAATCACTTCACATATCCTATCAAATTTGAAAGGGTGGCGCGTTTCGCCTTGCCGCACGGGCTCAATGTCACCCTTGGGCAAGGTTACCCGTTGTGCTGCACCCAGTAACTGCAGCAAAACCTCAACCCGCTCGTGTGGCTTCATAGCGGCGTACAGTCCGAGGTGTCCGCAGAACGGGCCAGCAAGGATCCTCACCCGATCGCCAGCACGCAGCCCCGGCGGCTTGGGCAGTTCGACTAGCCCGCCGCGCTCGCGGCTACGAATCTCGGCAATGAGGGCGTCGGGCACGGGCATCGGAGCATCTCCGGCAGTGAGTAGGCGCATCACGCCCGGGCACCAACGCGCCGACCACCAGCCGTTGGTGATCTGGACGAACAGGTAAGACGGAAACAACGCCGGAGTGACCGTGACCTTGCGCCTGCGACGAAGACGAATCACACGCAATCTCGGCAGGTAGACCGTATACCCGCCGAGCTGCAGAAAGTGCTGCGCCGCTGCCTCGCGCTGCGGCTCAGTTTGCGCACACGCCCAATACGGCACCCCTACCTCCGCCCCCACATCGCGCGCCGGCGCCCAATACTTTGCGGCTCCTCCGTCGCGGCGATCGGCGGGCGGTTGATGAGCTTAGAGGTGCGGAAAGAGGGAAGCTCGTCGCCAATATCCCAACTCGCGGCACGCTCGGTGGGCGGGCGAAAATAAGCGCGCTGCAGCTGCGCGATCACGCGATAGATATTGCCCGGACCAGCGCAAGGAATTTGTGCCAAAGCAGTCTCGGCAGCCCGACGAAAACTGACACGATCGGGCCCAGCGAGTGGGCCGCTGAGACGGCTGATTAAAATTTCGGGATCTTCATCGTCAGACATCGGGCAGCCCCATGTTGCGTGACGGAAGACGGTGCCGTAACGTTGTGACCGATGGTCTGATCTGCGATGAGTATAGCCATGGCTTCTTCGCCCCCGTTTGCTCCTCCTCGCAGCGGGGGCTCTTCTTTTAGCTGGATGCTGCAGCCCGCTCTGCCAATTGCGCGTCGCGGCGGGCGGCTTCGGCTTGTTCGAGAGCGGCGATCGGATCCGGCTCGTAGCGAGTCAGGCCCACCGCCTCAAGGCGCCGCACGATGCCGGCCGCCCGACTGATGCACTTCTGCTCCTCACCCGCGGCATCACGATCGTCGGCCTCGCACCAGCACGGCGGCCACTGCCACGGTTTGAGCCTGAGGTGATAGGTCTGCAGTGAGTAAGCGGCAAACTTACCAACTTCGTCCCAGGGGTCGCTCTGCAGCATGGCGCGGATCTGCCGCTCCCGTTCGCCACCGCGGCGAAGCTGAAGGTCGATGGCACGCGTAAAGGCGTCGCGATCAGCTGGGCTTAACATCGTCAGGCTCCTCACCGCTAAGCGCCATCGTCTCGTAGACCGAAAGCTCCCCCGCTTTGACCTTCGACGCTCGAGCGGTGGGCGACCTGCCTTGTGGTGAAATTCTCAATCGGATTGCCAGCGCAGAGAGCTGTTTGGTGCAGCGCTGATGGACAGAGAACCACGACGACATCGAGCCGTCCGGCAGGACCGGACCACCAGCGGCCTCGAGCTCCTTGGCGGCGCGTTGGCGCAGCACCGTGGTCTCGGCCCAGGCGGACAACAAGTCGAGGTCTGCGGCCGTGAACTGGTCCGCCGGGGAAGCGGCAACCAGGGCGACGAACACCTTCTTCTCGGCCGCGGACAGGGTTGCCGGCGCCTTCAGGCGCTGGGCCCCATAGGAAGCGACGTCGAGGGTGACGAAGGGGTGCCGACCGGCCATTTTCCGGTTCCCGGAGCGGATTGGGGGCTGAAAATGCGCCGATTCCGGCCTTCAGGCAAGATATGGTCGGGTTCCAGGGCTGATTCAGGTCGGATCCGGACGGGCGGGACTGGCTTCCTAGGGCGACTACCGGGAGTAGTCATTGTGGGTAGCTCGAAAATAGCCGTGAAATCAGTACTTTAGAACGCATTTTCCTTTCGAGACACTGCCGCGCTCCGCAACTTGAACCCTAGGTTGAAAAATACCATCCCCCCTGTCCCTTGGTTGAAAATATAGGATTGCAGTCCTACAACCGCTGGATTTGCCGTGGAACTTTTGTTCCATCCGAGACCATGGGCCGACCCAGTAGGGCGCCAGACCGGATCCGTTCCTCATGGTCATCATCATCGCCATGACCGGGACATCTCACGCACCTTGACCGGGTGCAGACAGCAACTCGACGGCAGGTCGAGCTAAGGACGACCATTCGACCGGGTGCCAACCAAGTCGTGATAGTCGTGAAAATCGCAGTTCCCTAACCTTCTTCCCTCTCTGAACTACCCCTCTTTAATGAACAAGCAGAACAGGGGAGAGAGGTTAGGAAACCGCAGTTTTCACGACGATCACGACTTAAGCCGACCATGGGTCTTGCAATTTTATGATTGTTCACGACTTCACGACTTTGTCGTTCGCGACTTCAATCTCTCTTCGGCTCGTTGTCCACGACCAGCTTCAATCCACTCATGAGCCTGTCTCTTAGCGCGTATGCCGCGTCAAGCCGCTGCTGGGGTGACAACTTCTCACGCGCGTAAATCGCCTGCCGCTTGTTGTGGATGATCCAGTAACCGCCGCTCTGTAGGGCATCCGGGTTCTGCGTGATGACATAGCCGCAGCGCTGCAAGCGGTGCGGAACGGTGCGGCTCTTCTTGCGGTCCGTCAGCCATTCAGCGCTCGGCGCCTTCGTGGCCAACATGGCAAGCGTCAGAGCGTCCGGGGGTTTGATGTTGCCGTTCGCGTCACGCTTGTGGCCGAGTTCTACGGCGACTGCGTCGATTGCATCGGCCAGCTCGCTGTGTTCCGGCCCGCGATCAACATTGACCATGCTCCAGAATGCTTCCGTCTTAGGAGGTGCCAGTTTCGGATTGAAGTTTGACAAGTGGTAATGCTGCAGCAGCGCAGCGACGTGATTGATCCCATGCTCGTGGAAGTACCAACGGTACAGTTTATCGAAGTAATCCGACAAGAAATCGTCGCTCGTACATTCCGATTTGGCGATCCCATTGCGGCGGTCGTCCGAGGGCATGTAGAGCGCATCGTCATGGTTCGAAGTGGTGATAAATCCTGCTCGACTGAGAGAGATGTATTCTGGAACGTATTTGCGATTGATGCGATGTGTTTCCGGCGGCGAGGTCATCAATCCCTTCATGTGGTCGTGCAATCCATAGCGATCGATGCGTCCGCGATTTGTATCGCCAACATCGCGGGCTTCATTCACTCGCACGATGACTGAACATAGAAAATCGTTGTTTTTATTGACCAGATCGTTGAGTGAGATGTCGCGAAAATTCCATGGCCCGATAGCGTAGCGTGCTGGAACCAACCCTGCATCCTTGCCGATACCGGGAGCACCGATGAACACTAATCCGTGGTTCACCTTCACTTCTGGATGTTGGCGGCGGTGCGCCAGCCACGCGATGCTGTGTTCTGCTATGTCGGCGGGATAAAGCTTGTGCATGTGGTCGAGCCAGGGCTTCGCCAGCGATTTGTCGCCGAGCACGACATTGGGCGGCAGATACGTGTTGTAGGTCCGCGCTCCCGGCTTTTCGATCCAGCCATCATCGACTAGCAATTTATGCTCGATGATTTCGGGCTCGCCCGGTGCCCAAACC
>Ga0318532_10000203_pt1 | contig 11254 bp, 11 predicted proteins | sample GRESIP053b4f26_FD_203659 | JGI IMG/M metagenome (GOLD analysis project Ga0318532, IMG submission 203659) | Tropical soil microbial communities from Luquillo Experimental Forest, Puerto Rico - GRE.SIPMG.053b4f26 | ecosystem: Environmental > Terrestrial > Soil > Tropical forest > Bulk soil...
CGAGTACCTTCACTTTGCGGCACCGGAAGTTCGCGAACTTTACGTCACCGGCCTGCGCCTGGCCGGCCTGCCGGAGGAATGACCGCGACCCGCCGGCTCGCGGCAATCCGCGTGGCCGACGTCGCGGGTTATTCGCGCCTGATCGAAGCCGACGAGGAAGGCACGCTCATGCTGCCGGTCAGTGCGACCACGCCGTGCCCAGACCGAGTTGGGCCGCGACTTCCTGCAAGCGCCGATCGCGCGTCCACAATGTGGTGCCCGCGGTAAGTCGCGCGGCCGCCAGCAAGTGGGCGTCGACATACCCGACGCCGCGCCCGAACAACATTTGACGATTGATCAGGCGGAGCACTTCCTCATCCGAGGCGACGACCGCCTGAGGCAGGTTGTGTAAGTCGCCAAGAAAGGCGTCCCGCCCATGCAAATTGCCGAGCGCAAGTTCACCGAATACGAAGGGGTGCCCGAGAACCTCTCCGCCGCCGAGCAACGCTGTCAGCTGCCCACTCCCGACCTGCAGATGCTCGACCCAGACTGACGTATCGACGAGGATCACTTGGGTTTCGGCCGCCACCGCGGGATCGGCTTTAGGTCGGGTTCGCTGCCCCCGAGACGGGCCAACCGGCGCGCGGCCTCGCGCTCGACCAGCGCCTTGAGCGCTTCGCGGACGAGAGCCGATTTCTCGTGTATCCCGGTATAAAACTGGGCCTTTGCCAGCAGTTCGTCGTCCAGAGCGAGTGTTGTCCGCACTTCTCGCCTCCCTCATCATAAGTCATCAAAAATATCATCATTTGATGTCGTAATCAATGCCTGTGGGACAACGTGCACGCTGTTGTGAGGGAATTGACGCCGGGCCCGGCAGTAGAATGGGACGCGGTTTGCCCACGGCAAAACCTGGTCTACAATCAGGTTAAGACCGACCGCCGATACCCACCGGAGGGCACGCCATGATCACCAAATTCGACAGTCTGTTTGCCGGGCACGTCGACATCGAGAATGTTGGCTATGGCGGTGTCGCGGTGAACGATCGCCGCTATTCCAACGAGCACCTTGCCACGGTCTTTGACAAGGCCGAGGCGATGGCAAAACTGATGGACCGCCTTGGCTACCATGCCTTCTGGATGGCCGAGCACCATTTCCAGCACGAAGGGTACGAGTGCATCCCGAACGTCCTGATGGAAGCGGTGCATCTGGCGCACCTGACCCGCAACATTAAGATCGGCTGCGGCTTCAACATCACCCCGATGTGGCACCCGCTGCGGCTGGCCGAGGATTACGCCACTGCCGACATCCTAACCGGCGGCCGGGTCATCTTTGGCGTCGGGCGCGGCTACCACACCCGCGAAGTCGAGACTTTTGGCTCGCCATTGCTCGACCAGCCGGCCAACCGCGAGCTCTTCGAAGAGCAAGTGGACCTGATCTTCAAGGCGTTCAACAACGAGTCGTTCTCGCACGAAGGTAAGCATTACACGATCCCGGCGCGGGTGCCGTATCGCGGCTATGACCTGAAGGAGCTCACCGTCGTCCCGCGCCCAATGCGGCTGCCGGTCGAGTGCTGGCAGCCGATCCAGGGCGGCACGGCGCGGGCGATGGATTTCATGGCCAAGCACGGGATCAGGGGGCTTATCGGCGGCGGCTCCGCCGAGGGTGGCGCGATGCACCGGGTCGTGCTCGGCTGGCAAGAGGCGCATGCGCGGATCGGCAAGCAATTGGAGATGGGCGAGCGGCTCTGCTTCGGCTTTCACTTCTACCTGGCCAAGAACCGCGAACTGGGCATTCGCGAGGCCGGGAAATACTACGAAGAGAACATGAAGATGTTCGGCGAGCTGCGGCTCGTGCGGGCCTTGAGCGACGAGCAGATCGAGGTCATGCGTGACCCCAAGCGCGCGCCGCACGCCAAATTGCCGCGGATCGAAGACGCAATCGCCAATGGCGGTGTGTTGTGCGGGTCGCCCGAGCAGGTCATCGAACACTTGAAGAGCCTCGAACGGCGCTACCCGGGTCTCGACCACGTGTCGGTGAGCCTGTCGGTCGGTGTCCCCAAATCGGTCTGTCTCGAGCAGCTCGAATGGTTTGGCAAGGAGGTCATGCCGGAGTTTCAGAAGGCCAAGGTCGCCGAACCGGCCTTTGCGAACTGACATGAGCACTCTCGGATTACCCAAGGCCGATCGTCCGAAGGAAGTCGGGCTGTCGGCAAAGCGCCTGGCGCGCCTTTCGGAGGCATTCCGGGAGGATGTCGAGCGCAACATGATCCCCGGGGCGGTTGTGATGATCGCCCGCGGCGGCCAAATGGCCTATGCCGAGGCCTTCGGCTTTCGCGACCGCGAAGCCAAGGCGCCGATGCAGCTCGATGCGATCTTCCGCATCGCCTCGATGACCAAGCCCTTGACCTCGGTCGCGGCGATGATCTTGGCGGAAGAGGGCAAGCTGCAGATCGCCGCTCCGGTCGCTGAGTATCTGCCGGAATTCGCCAATCGCACGGTCGGTCCCGAGCGGGTGCCGGCCAAACGGACGATGACGGTGCAGGATCTGCTCCGCCACACCTCCGGTCTGACCTATGCGGCATTCGGCGACTCGGCCGTGCAGATGATCTGGCGCGACGCCCAGCCGATGACCGACGCCCAGACGAACGCCGAGATGGTGACCAAGCTCGCCTCCCTGCCGCTGATGTTCGAGCCGGGGACGACCTGGGAATACAGCATGTCGACCGATGTGCTGGGGCGGGTCGTCGAGGTCGTGTCGGGTCAGGATCTGGCGGATTTCATCGACGCGCGGATTTGCCGGCCGCTCGGTCTCCGCGACACCGGCTTCGTTGCGACACGAGAGCGTGCGGAGCGGATCGCCGAGGCGCAGATCGATCCGGCGACAGGGGCGCGACCGCCGATGCGGGACGTCTCCCGTCCGTCGCGTTGGATGTCCGGCGGCGGCGGCGCGGTGTCGACCGCGGCCGATTATGTCAGGTTCTGCCAAATGCTGCTGAACGGGGGCGAGCTCGACGGGACGCGGATCTTGGCGCCGATGACCGTGGCGCTGATGGCGTCCGACCATCTGCCACCCGGCTGCAATTATGGCGACACCGCTCGCCCGCGGTTCGGCGCACTCGCCCCGGTGCCCGAGATGGGCTACGGCTTCGGGCTGGGCTTTGCGGTGCGCACGGATGCGGGCCGCTGTCCGCTACCGGGGTCGGTCGGTGAATATTTCTGGGGCGGCGTCCTTGGCACCTCCTTCTGGATCGACCCGGTCGAGCGAATGGTGGTCGTGGCGATGATGATGGCGCCGGAGCGGCGGCTCTATTACCGCCATCTGCTGCGTCCGCTGGTCTACGGCGCGCTCGTCGGACCCCTACCGAGCTGATCTAGCAGATTGCTTCGCTCCGCTCGCAATGACATAGACTCGCGTCATTGCGAGGCGCGGAGCGACGACGCAATCTGCTGCGAAGTCAAGCGGCTTCGTCTAAGGTCGAGCCGATGTCGAGGGTTGTCGCGCGGCGCAGGTCCCGCGGGTAGGAGTCGTCGTGCGGCCGGCCACGATGCATCGTGCAGCGGTTGTCCCAGATTACCAGATCGCCGACCCGCCACTTGTGGCTGTAGACGAATTCCGGTTGGGTGGCGTGGGTGTTGAGATCGAGGAGCAGCAGACGCCCCTCGGGAACCGGCCAGCCGACGATGTGCGAGGCGTGCGCCGACAGATAGAGCGTCTTGCGATGCGAACCGGGATGACGGCGCACCAGCCGCTGCCGTGACGGCGGATACTGCTCGCGCTCGCCGAGCGGAAATTCGGTAAAGCCGATCTGGCCACGCGACCAGAAGACGTCGTGCTCGGCGACGAGCCCGTCGATCTCGGCCTTCGTTCCCTTGGACAAGGCATCATAGGCCGCGCGCATATCGGCAAATTCGGTCGCGCCATCGCCGAGCGCGCTCGCCGGCGGGACGGCGACCGCATGGAGGATCCCCAGCACGACCGGCACCGGCATGTAGGACGCATCGGTGTGCCATAGCCGATTGCCGAGGCTGTCGAGACGCCGCCCATCATCGCGCTGGCGCAGCCGGCCGTCCTCGTCGAGGTTGGAGATGTCGCCGATCTCGGGATGTGCCAGACGCCGCCGGCCGCCGCGGGCGGCCGCCCGGCCGATTTCGAGCGGGCCGAAATTAGCCGCGAAGTCACGCAATTGCGTGTCATCGAGGCGCTGATCGTGAAACACCAGCACGGCGTAGCGGTCGATCGCCTCCCACATCGCATCGACCGCCGCCTGATCGACGCTCCCGCTGAGATCGAGGCCGCCGATTTCGGCAACAAACCCTGGGTTGACTGGCCGAATTTCGATGGCCATGGGAACATCCTCCATCAGCTCGGGCGAAGATCCGCCGGCCTATCGCCCCTGTCAATCGCTCGAAGCTCGTCGCGGCCCGTCGCGATCGCGCGCACGGTCGCGGCGAGTTGACTAGCGAGATCCGGCAACGGCAGCGAGACGAGCTTTTCCTCGAGCCCGAGTGCGACGATGCCGTGCACGGCCGAGAACACAGTGCGTGCAAGAACTCGGTGCGCGTCCCGGTCGAGCTCGGGCAGCAATGCCGCCAGTGGCTGCTCGAGCTGCGCAAACAACCGGTGCTGCTGCTCGACAAACCACTGCGGCAGCGGGCGAGCCTCGCTCATCCGGTGCTCGAAGAGTGCCCGCCAGCGGACCGTGTGCTTGGCGGCAAAACCGAGATAGGCCAAAGCGAGCCGCACCATGTCGACCACGGCTTCTTCGGCCGAACCATGCCGGCTCGGCGAGCGGACGGCCCGGAGTGCCGCTTCGAACATTGCCAATGTCCGCGACCCGACGCACAGCACGAGCTCGTCGAGATGCTCGAAGACGTTATAGATCGTTCCGACGGCGCAGCCGACCTCGCGCGCGAGGTCGCGGACCTTCAAGGCGGCAAGCCCCTTTTCGCCGATTGTGCGTTCCGCGGCATCGATCAGCTGCTCGCGCAGCGCGGTGTGCCGGTCTGTTTGCTTCACGGTCACCCCTTTTTTTGAACGATGTTCAGAATCTTGTTGAACGACGTTCATCTTCGTACTATGTTTCCATCTTGAACGATGTTCATGACGGAGACAAGCGATGCTCAAGACCTTGGTCACACTCGTTAGAGGACGCACGTTCGCTATCGCGGAGGAGGTCGCCGACCAGAACGCGCTCCTGATCCTCGACCAGCAGATGCGCGACGCCAGCGGGACGCTCGATAAAGCCAAGAAGGCCCTGGCGGTCGCCGTCGCTCAGGATGGTCAAGAGAGCCAAAGGCTGGATACGACCCGCGCTCGGATCGAAGACCTCGAGACGCGAGCCGTTGCCGCGATCGAGGCCGGACGCGACGATCTCGCCACGGAGGCCGCCGAGGCAATCGCCACCCTCGAGGCCGAGCGCGACGCTTCACTGACGGCGCGCGCCTTCTTTGCGGCCGAAATCAATAAACTCAAGGGCCACGTCCTGCAGCAGCAGATGCGCTTCTCGCAGCTCGAGCGCGGACGGCGGATCGCCCGGGCGGCGGAAGCGGTCCGGGTCGCGCGCCGTGGCCGCATCGAAGGTGCTCCGATTTTCGCCGGCACGCTCGCCGAAGCCGAGGCGACGCTCGACCGCCTGCGCGAGCATCAAGTCGAGGCGGATGCGGCCGAGGCGGCACTCGACGCGCTCGATGCGGCCAACGGCCCGATCGCCGTCGCCCGGAGGCTTTCTGCCGAAGGGTTCGGCCCGCGCCTGAGGCCCAATGCCGCCGATGTCCTTGCCCGGCTGAGAGAACACGCTGCGGGCGGCAAGCCGTAAGCCGGCGTTTTGATTTGTTTCGACACGCTTAACCACAGGAGCATTACGATGAACAATCGGGTTCTTCACCACAGTCATTCGTGGATCGTCTTCACCTACGTCTCCTTTGCCGCTGCACTCGCCATGGTCGTCGGCGGCATCGTCCTGATGCCGCTCGACCTGCCGATGAAAGGCTATCTCGCAATGGGTGTCGTCATGCTGATCTAGTCATGCATTACCCTGACCAAGACGATCCGCGACAACGACGAAGCCGGCAAGCTGGTGAACCGCATCGAGGATGCCAAGACCGAGCGCCTGCTGATGGACGTCGCGAAAGGACAACCTTGAACCGTTATCGTCACTCCGCGAGGCGGGGGTCCAGGGCCGCACCGCAAGAGCTTGCCGCCCGGGATTCCCGCTTTTTCGGGAATGACGGGTAATTCGCCAGCGATCACTGGAGAGATCGATGTCGCAGTCACTTCTAGGCACTCGACGCTTCGCGCCGTTGTTCTGGTGCCAGTTCTTCTCTGCCTTCAACGACAATTTCCTAAAGAACGCACTCGCCTTGCTGATCCTGTTCAAGATTGGGGGCCAGTCTGGCGAGTCCTTAGTTACATTGGCAGGCGGCATTTTTATCGCGCCGTTCTTTCTGCTGTCGGCCTTCGGCGGCGAGCTCGCTGATCGCTTTGACAAGGCACGGGTTGCGCGGCGGCTGAAGCTCGCCGAAATCGGCGCGGCCGCCGTCGCTGTCGCCGGTTTCCAGCTGAACTCGGTGCCGTTCCTGTTTTTGGCGCTGTTTCTATTCGGCCTGATCGGGGCGCTGTTCGGGCCGATCAAATACGGCATCCTCCCCGATCATCTGAAGCGGGAGGAATTGCCGGCGGGAACTGCACTCGTCGAGGGAGCCACCTTTCTCGCGATCCTCGGCGGCACGATCACAGGCGGTCTGGCGATGACAGGGGGCGGCAATCCCGTAGCGCTCACGGTCATGATGATGGTCTTTGCACTACTGTGCTGGGGTGCCAGCCTGTTTATTCCGAGGACAGGGCAGGCTGCACCGGATCTGGCGATCGATCCCAACATTCTCGGCTCGACCGCCAGATTGCTCGGCGAGTTGTGGTCGGATACCCGGCTCTGGCGCTGTGCCATCGTGACCAGCATTTTCTGGATGATCGGCGTCATTATCCTCTCGCTACTGCCACCGCTCGTCATGCACACGCTGGGCGGCGCCGAAACCGTTGTGACGATCTACCTTGCCGTCTTCGCCGTTGCCATCGGCGTTGGTTCCGGCCTCGCCTCCTGGCTGTCGGCCGGACGCATTATCCTGCTGCCCGCTGCGCTGGGAGCGCTGGCGATCGGGCTATTTTCACTCGAACTCGGCTTTGCATTACTGCGCCTGCCGGCCCAGGACGCGATGACGGTTTTGCAGCCAGGCGCATTTTTTGCGCGGCCGATCGCTTGGCATACCGCGTTCAACCTTGGGATTCTCGCCGTGGCGGGAGGCCTGATGATCGTGCCGTCCTTCGCGGCGATCCAGGCCTGGGCGGCGCCCGAGCGGCGGGCCCGCATCGTCGCCGCCGTCAACGTGCTCAACGCAGCCTTGATGGTTGGCGGTGCGCTCGTCGTGGCATTGTTGCAGAAGACCGGCGTCGGTATCCCTGCGCTATTCCTCGGCATCGCCGCCATTGGGCTTCTTGCCGCCTTGTGGATCGGCACGACCATGCCGACAAGTGCCTTCCGTGATTTTCTGTCGATCCTGCTGCGCGCATTCTATCGGCTCGAGATCAGGGGCCTCGAAAATCTCGATAAGGCGGGCGCTAACGCGATCATTGCGCTTAACCACGTGAGCTTTCTCGACGGCGCCGTTGCGCTTTCGATCTTGAACAAGGAGCCAATCTTCGCGGTCGATCACGGCTTCGCCCAACGCTGGTGGGTCAAGCCCATCCTGAAGCTGACGCGCGCGATGCCGCTCGACCCCGCCCGGCCATTGGCGACCCGGAAGCTCATTCAAGCGGTCAGGAACGGCGACACATTGGTGATTTTCCCGGAAGGGCGCATCACAGTCACCGGCCAGCTGATGAAGGTGTATGACGGAGCCGCACTGATCGCCGAGAAATCTGGGGCGATGGTGGTGCCAGTGCGCATCGAGGGTCTTGAGGCCACGATCTTTTCTCGGCTGAGCCGCGTCCAGGTCCGCCGTCGGTGGTTTCCCAAGGTCAAGGTCACGATCCTCGAACCGGTACGTCTCACGGTCGACGATGCGCTGAAGGGCAAGGCGCGCCGTCAAGCTGCGGGCGCGATGCTCTACCAGATCATGTCCGACTTAATCTTCCGTACGACGCCGACAGGCCGCACGGTCATAGAGGCCGTAGTCGAAGCGGCAACCGTCCAAGGCTGGGGCCGCATCGCGGTCGAGGATCCGGTCACCGGCAAGCTTAGCTACCGCAAATTTCTGATCGGCACTCGGGTGCTGGCCGAAAAGTTTCTACCGTTCGCGGAAGAAGGCGAGGCAGTCGGCGTGATGCTGCCGAACGCCAATGGTGCTGCAGCAACATTGCTTGGCACGATGTCGGCGGGCCGCGTCCCGGCGATGATCAATTTCACTGCGGGCCCGACCAACATTCAAGCCGCCTGCACTGCCGCCGAGGTGCGGACGATCGTCACATCGCGCGGCTTTGTCGAGCGGGCCAGGCTGGATAAGCTGGTCGATACGCTCGCCGAGACGGTCCGCATCGTCTACCTAGAGGATCTGCGCGCGAGGGTTTCGACCGTCGACAAGATCCGCGGGATGATCCGCTATCGTCGCGCTCTGGTGCCGCGAAACGCCGACGACCCGGCTGCGATACTGTTTACCTCCGGCTCGGAAGGGGTGCCAAAGGGTGTGGTGCTTTCGCATCGCAATATGTTGTGCAATGCGGCCCAGGCCGCGGCGCGCATCGACTTTGGCCGCACCGACAAGGTGTTCAACACGCTGCCGGTGTTCCACGCCTTCGGGCTGACCGTCGGGCTGGTTCTGCCGCTGGTGTCAGGGGTTCCGGTTTTTCTCTACCCCTCTCCGCTGCATTACCGCGTCGTCCCCGAATTGGTCTATGGTGCCAACGCGACGATCCTGTTCGGCACCGACACGTTTCTGTCCGGCTACGGGCGCGCGGCGCATCCTTATGATTTCCGCTCGGTGCGCTACGTGCTAGCGGGTGCCGAGCCGGTCAAGGAAGCGACGCGGCGGCTGTGGGCCGAGAAGTTCGGCCTGCGAATTCTGGAGGGCTATGGGGTCACCGAAACAGCGCCGGCACTCGCCCTCAATACGCCAATGTTCAACCGCTTCGGCACTGTCGGACGGTTGCTGCCCGGGATCGAAGCGCGGCTCGAACCGGTTCCCGGCATAGAGGAAGGCGGGCGGCTTTATGTGCGCGGTCCCAACGTCATGCTCGGCTACCTCAAAGCGGATCGGCCTGGTGTGCTGGTGCCGCCGGAGGAGGGGTGCCACGACACTGGCGATATCGTGACGATCGACCGCGAAGGCTTTGTGGCGATCAAAGGCCGCGCGAAGCGTTTCGCCAAAATCGGCGGCGAGATGATCTCGCTCGCCGCGGTCGAAAGTCTCGCATCGGAACTGTGGCCCAACTCCCAGTCGGCTGTCGTCACCGAACCCGATCCGCGCCGGGGCGAACGGCTCGTGCTCGTCAGCGAGGAAAAGAGCGTGACGCGCGCCGCCTTCCAGGCCTATGCGAAAGCCAGGGGCGCGTCAGATTTAATGGCGCCGGCCGAGGTGATGGTCGTCGACAAGTTGCCTGTGCTCGGGTCCGGCAAGGCCGATCTCGTTAGCGTTGCGCGACTGGTCACGGCTCGGCAGCGGGTGGCAGCGGCGTAGGGTTCTGCATAGCAGCGAGGCGCAGATGGCAACGCAACCGCAACCATTCACCCTCAACGTCCCCGAGGAGGCCATCGCCGATTTGCGCGAAAGGCTCGGGCGTACCCGCTATACCGACCAGGCTCCCGGAGAGCCTTGGGCCTACGGCACCGATGTCGGCTATCTGCGACAGCTGGTCGACTATTGGCGCACGGCGTTCGACTGGCGGGCCGAGGAGGCGCGGCTCAATGCGTTTCCTCAATACAAGGTGCCGTTGCGCGGCATCGACGTGCATTTCTTGTACGTACCCGGAAAGGGGCCGGTGCCGTGCCCACTGCTGCTGTTGCACGGCTGGCCGGGTTCGGTTTTCGAGTTCCTCGAGCTTATCCCGCGCTTGACTGACCCGGCGCATTTTGGCGGCAATCCTGCAGATGCCTTCACGATCGTTGCACCCTCGCTCCCGGGCTATGGCCTGTCCTTCAAACCTGGGCAGCCGCGCTTTGGCATCGAGGAGATCGCGGATTGCGCGGCCGAACTGATGCATGATGCACTGGGCTATCCCCGTTTCGCGGTACAAGGCGGCGATTGGGGTGCAATTACCGCCTCGCGCCTAGGCTGCGTCCATGCCGAAAAGCTGATCGGGATCCACCTCAACCTGCTGGCGGTCCGCCGCGATCAGCAGCCGGCAGCCGATGCTCCTCCCGAAGAGAAGGACTATGCCGAGGAGCTTGCCCAGTGGCTGCGCGAGGAGACGGGCTATCAGTGGATCCAGGGAACGCGGCCGCAGACGCTCGCCTTCGGGCTCACCGATTCGCCGGCCGGTCTTGCCGCTTGGATCATTGAGAAATTCCGCACCTGGTCGGATTGCGGCGGCGATGTCGAAACTGCATTCACCCGCGACCGGCTGCTCGCCAATATCAGCTTCTATTGGTTCACCGGGGCGATCGGTTCGTCATTCTGGCCCTACTACGCGCGCATGCATCGGCCGTGGCCGATTCCCGAAGGGCGGACCATCGACGTCCCGACCGGATATGCGGCGTTTCCGCGGGAGATCCTGCGTCCGCCCCGCTCGCTGGCGGCGCGAACCCACACCGATATCCGGCGCTGGAGCGTAATGCCGCGCGGCGGTCATTTCGCTGCATTGGAGCAGCCGGAAGCCCTCGCCAATGAGGTGCGTGAATTTTTCCGGCCGTTACGCGGCTAGATGCCTGCCGCCAACGAAATTTAATGCAGCTGCTCCGGCAGGGCAGTTATCGCTGCGTCGATCAGCGCGGCGCCGCGCTGCTCATCGAGCTCGGCAATGATGACTTGGCGCGCGGCCGCAATCGCGACGTCGACGGTAACTCCGCGGATTTCGGCGAGCGCCTTAGCCTCTTCCTGCGCGATCCGCTCCTCCGCCAACCGGCGGCGCCGCTCCAGTGTCTCCTCGAGGTTGCGCGCCGCCTGCGCGGCGATGCGTTCGGCTTCGGCCTTCGCATGGGCGATGATCGCTTCGGCCCCCGCCGCGGCCTCGCGCTGCTGCTTCTGGTATCCGGCGAGTGCCTCGTGGGCTTCGTCGCGAAGTCTCCGCGCTGTTTCGAGCTCGTCTCGGATACGCACGGCGCGGGCGTCCAGCCCACCGAGGATCACCC